>Ga0213872_10001855_pt1 | contig 13077 bp, 14 predicted proteins | sample VelepicomBERX_R2_FD_160071 | JGI IMG/M metagenome (GOLD analysis project Ga0213872, IMG submission 160071) | Rhizosphere microbial communities from Vellozia epidendroides in rupestrian grasslands, the National Park of Serra do Cipo, Brazil - RX_R2 | ecosystem: Host-associated > Plants > Roots >...
GTCCTCAGACTCGCACGTGTCCCTGACTGCCATCACCGCAACGTGGCTTCCCACGTCCACTGCCCATCGGCTTATGAGCGCAGTTTCCAGAACGCATCGGCTGCTGCGATCGCGCCCTCCGAGCCAGGGATTGCGATTCGCATCACCGTCAGCGTGGCGATATGAATTCCTGGCGCCGTGAGTTGGGCAAAGAGCGCGCCTCTGCGATGCAGCCTGAGCTCTATCTCCGGTACTGCTCGTCGCTCACCTGTTCCATCCACTCGACAACCTTCCCATCGAGCTTTTCCTGAATTGCGATGTGCGTCATCGCCGTCTTCGAAGTCGCGCCATGCCAGTGCTTCTCGCCCGGCGAAAACCACACCACGTCGCCCGGCCGGATCTCTTCGACCGGCCCTCCTTCGCGCTGCGCCCAGCCGCATCCCGCAGTCACGATCAGCGTCTGCCCCAGCGGATGTGTATGCCACGCGGTCCTCGCTCCCGGCTCAAACGTGACGCTCGCACCTTGAACAAGCGCCGGCTCCGGCGCCTGAAACAGCGGATCGATCCGCACCGCACCCGTGAACCACTCCGCCGGTCCCTTACCGGAAGCCTGCGTCCCGGCTCTTCTGATCTCCATCTGCTCTGTCTCCTAAATGACTCACGCACCCGCATCGCGCGGCATAATGCGCACCGTTGCTGCGCGTGCTCGCTTCCCGATCATCGGGCTGAGGTAAGGGCTGCTGTGGTACTTCTCCCGATATGCATCGTCGATGCGACTATTCAGCCGATCGTTGACCCGTCCTTCTACCGGCTCAAAGGTGACCTCCTTCGTCATGCCGGCAGCCCTGATCCGCCCCGCCTTCTGTCGCACCGCCGCCTTGTACCAGCGGGACTCCTGCCCGTTGTAGCCGCGCGCATAGAGCGCATCGCCAACCGCAACCGACCATATCCACGTAGGAGTGCCATACGTCACGCCGTCCTCGCGGAATGGCGAGATATGCAAATCATCCGCCTGAGCGATCTTACGGAGTTCCTCTTTCGGCCAGGCCACTCGTTCTGTCGTATTGCTCATTGCAATTGTCCTTTGCTGGTGCTGCTATTCATAATCCGACGGCTCATACCCGGGTTTCTTGTAGAGCTTGTCCCATTGGCCTTGAATTTCTGGTTTGTAGACCTTCTCTGTCCAATCCTGCGGTTTGACTTCTTCGATCGCTACCGAAACCGACTCTTCTCCTGAATTCAGAATGGACATGACGTCCTTCATGATTGCTTCGGCGAGTCGACTCTTCTGCTCTTCCGACCTACCGGGAAAAAGCTTTACGAGGACATGCGGCATAGTTCTCTCCTTCGGCTCTTCTCCCGCGCCCGATCTCGGTACGAAGGCCGCTCAGTACCGTTCCCAGCAGACTCGCCAGTGCTCATCCGCACGGGTCGACTTCACGATGAGCTGCCTGCCCGAAAGTTCGTACGCGCGCGGCAGGTCTTTTCCGATCAGGCTCCGCACCAGCGCGCCCTCAACGTGAAACATAAAGATGTGCGCGCCTTCGTCGACTTTGTATGTCCCGTACGACGCCTCATAGCCGCCCTGCGAATACTGCTGCGGCCCGGCAGCCGCCTGCGCCTCCGGATCGCGCTCCATCACCTGTACGGACATGTGCCCATCGCGCGTGTAGACGAGCATTCCACAACACTCGATCCTGTGCAGCTTCCCATCAGCACCCGGCTGTTCCAGCCAGGCCAGCCGCCACGCTCCGGCAAGCTGGCTCGCTGCTCCATCGTGAGTTGGCGACTGCGCCCCACCAGACGCAGCCCCCAGACCCAGCAAAACAGATAAGGCACCAATCGCAAGCAAGCTCTTCATAGCCGCTCACTCAGACTTCAGCGAAGCCATGTCGATCGAGAAGCGATACTTCACATCCGACTTCACCAGCCGGTCGTACGCCTCATTCACCTTCTGAATCGGTATCACCTCGACATCGGACGTGATGTTGTTCTTCCCGCAGAAATCCAGCATCTCCTGGGTTTCCGCCAGCCCGCCGATGATTGATCCCGAGAAGCTGCGCCGCCGGAACAGCAGCCCGAACACCCCGACGGCAAGAGGCTTGTCCGGTGCTCCCACCATCGTGAGGTTGCCGTCGCGGGCGAGCATATTGATAAACGCATTGATATCGTGCTCAGCGGCTACCGCATCGAGAATGAAGTCGAAGCTACCCGCGTGCTTCGCCATCTCATTCGCATCCCGCGAGATCACCACTTCATCCGCACCGAGCCGCAGCGCATCCTCTTTCTTGCTCGGCGAAGTAGTGAAGACCACCGCGTGCGCTCCGAGTGCATGCGCGAACTTCACCGCCATGTGCCCGAGCCCGCCCAGGCCGACGACGCCGACCTTCTTGCCCTTTGTCACGCCCCAGTGCCGCATCGGCGAGTACGTGGTGATCCCGGCGCACAGCAGCGGAGCGGCGCCAGCCAGGTCCAGGTTCGACGGCACGCGCAGCACAAACTTCTCCGTGACCACGATGCTGTCCGAGTACCCGCCGTAGGTCACGCCGCCCAGGTGCTTGTCCGGAAAGTTGTACGTCAGGACGAAATTCGGGCAGAACTGCTCGAGCCCAGCCTTGCACTCCGGACAAGTCCCATCCGAATCCACCATGCACCCTACCGCAGCCAGATCGCCCGGCTTGAACTTCGTGACCGCCGAGCCCACCTTCGTCACGCGCCCCACAATCTCATGCCCGGGAACGCAGGGATAAACGGTCGGCATCACATCCTTCCACTCGTTGCGCACCTGGTGCAGGTCCGAGTGGCAGATACCGCAGAACAAAATCTCGATCTGTACGTCGTGATCCAAAAGACCGCGCCGCTCGATCGTCGTCGAAGCCAGCCCGGACGTCGCGCTGGCAGCCGAATATGCTTTCGCCTTGTATGTGGGTCTTACCTCATCCTGAACGTCGCGCGGCGCGATCGTCGTCGAACCCGCGCTGGCAGCGGAATAAGCTTTCGCGTTATCCATGGCTTTTACCTCGGCCTTTCTCGCAGATAGTGTATTCCGGCGCGCAAAGGGCGCCGCCTCTATGCAACACTACGGAAGCGCCGCCTTCAAGCGGTATCCCGATCCTTCCTATTTCTTGCCTGATCCTGTCGCTCGCCGGATTTTTGTGCACACCCGCCACCCATTCAGCTGTACGCTGGGGTCACCCGCTAAAGCGGCGGCCAGATATCAGGAGCAATCCCGTGCCTAAGCCCAACAGCGCAGCCGAACCCTCCCGCACTGCCCAACTCCGCGCCCAGCTTGCCCGCAAGGTCATGCTCCGCGCGACCGTCGAAGGAGATAACCCGACCGACATCCCCGGCCTCAGCCTTTACCGCCGCAGCGAGCCCACGGCCTGCGCCTCGGCTGCATACCAGCCCAGCCTCGTCGTCTTCGTCCAGGGACAGAAGCGCATTAACCTGGGCCGCACCGCCTACGTCTGCAACGAGTCGAACTTCCTCCTCACCTCCGTTGACCTCCCTGTCGTCAGCCAAGTTATTGCCGCCACGCCGGAAAGGCCCATCCTGTCGAGCCTTCCGATGCGCGCGGCATGACCGTCGGAGTAAGTTCAGCCGAGCTCCTCGACGCCTGCTCACGTCTCATCGACCTCCTCGACACGCCCCACGACATACCCTTCCTAGCCGGCCTCATCCAGCGCGAAATCATCTACCGGTTGCTCCGCAGCCCGCAGGGCAGGCACCTCCGCGCCATCGCCACCCTCGGAGAGCAGAGTCAGCGTACCGCCCGCGTCGTCTCCTGGTTGCGCGCCAACTATGCCCGCCCGCTCCGCGTCGAAGATCTCGCCGCCATGGCGCAGATGGGCGTCTCCACCCTGCACCATCACTTTCGCTCGCTCACCGCGATGAGCCCGCTGCAGTACCAGAAGCACCTTCGCCTGCACGTTGCGCGAGAGCGCATGCTCGCCGACGGACTCGACGCCGCCAGCGCCGCCTTCGAAGTCGGCTACGAAAGCGCAAGCCAGTTCAACCGCGAATACAGCCGATTCTTCGGCCAGCCCCCCATGCGCGACATCAAGGCGCGCCGCCAGTCCATCGCCGCCGCTACTATGTAACGTCGGACTAAACTCCGGAATAGACGTTATGGAATTCGTGCAGACCCGCCTTGTTGCCTACCGGTCCATGCCCGGGACGACGATCATGTTGTCTGTAACCATGCTTCAGGTTTCGCTGAGCGGCACGAATCATTCCGTCGATATGCCACAGTCGAGTAGTCGATAAATGGGTAGATTGCGTTCCGCCAGGTTTCTCCGACAAGGACCACGTCTGCTTCTTCAAAAACCACAGAGATATCGCTGTCGGTGTGGGAAGGATCATAGTCCTGCCCCAGTCCCGGTTGTTGATTTCTTGTGCTAGAATCAGCGCCCAATGATTGCATCGTCCTTCACCCTGGACAGTTCTGACGAGCCGGTGCGGGGGACCAGTTTGCGGGAGCTAACTGGACGGTGATCAATGAACCTCCGCCGGGAAGCGCCAGGAAGCGCTGACGAATGACTGACACTCCCTTGCGTATCCTCCATCTGGAAGACAGCCTCGCCGATGCGGAGTTAACGCAGGAGACGCTTGCAGCGAACGGTATTACCTGCGATGTGACTTGCGTGGAGACGGAATCTGCCTTTCTGGCGGCGCTTCAGGAGCACTGTTTCGACCTGGTCCTGGCGGATTACGCTCTGCCCTCATTCGATGGCATCTCTGCGCTGGCGTTGGTGCGGCGGCAAAGCCCCGATCTGCCGTTCATCTTTGTGTCCGGAACCATGGGCGAAGAGGTGGCCATCGAAGCGCTCAAGGTGGGCGCTACGGACTACGTCTTGAAGACGCGGCTCTCTCGCCTTGTGCCCGCGGTGCGCCGGGCGCTGCGTGAAGCGAACGAACGCGCCGAACTTCACCACGCCGAACGTGAGCTCCGGGAACGCGACGCGAAGATCAGGCGTCTGGTCGACGCCAACATCGTCGGGGTTCTTATCTGGGATTCCGAGGGGCAGATCCTGGACGCAAATGATGCTTTTCTCCGCATCGTCGGCTACGACCGTAAGGACCTTCTCTCAGGTCGCCTGCGCCGGACAGATCTCCTTCCTGCGGAATCGCTCGAACCCGACAAAAATCCGTGGATGCCAGGGATGAAGACTACAGGCAGCTTGCAGCCCTTCGAAAAAGAGTACTTCCGAAAAGACGGAAGCCGTGTTCCCGTGCTCATCGCTCCGGTGACATTTGAAGAGACCAGCAACCAGGGTGTGGCGTTCGTGCTCGATCTCACGGAGCGCAAGCAAGCCGAAGAGGCTGCACGCCGAAGCGAAAAGCAACTCCGGGATGTGATCGAAACCATCCCGACGCTGGTGTGGATCGCCCGGCCCGATGGTTCGACCGAATTCGCCAATCGGCGCCTGGTGGAGTACACGGGGTTGTCGCAGGCGGAAGCGGCAGGATCGGGCTGGGAACTTGCAATTCATCCCGATGATCTGGATCGATATCTGCGCAATTGGCGCGCCAGTGTCGCCAGCGGCGAGCCGTTCGAAGAAGAGATGCGGCTCCGCCACGCTGATGGAGAGTATCGCTGGTTTTTGAGTCGCGCCGTGCCTTTGCGGGACAACCAGGGCAAAATCCTGAACTGGTATGGCGTCTCCACCGATATTGAAGATCGCAAGCAGGCAAAAGAAGCACTTGAGCGTAGTGAAGCCTATCTGGCCGAAGCGCAGAAGCTCACTCACACCGGCAGTTGGGCATTCCACGGCACTGCAACAGCAGCTTCCTATTGGTCGGAGGAAAACTTTCGCATCTGGGGCTTCGATCCACAGGGCGGTTTCCCGACCAGGGAAATGATTGAGCAACGAATGCATCCGGAGGACCGAGACAGGGCACGGAAAACTGGTGTGCAGGCCGTGGCGGCAAAAACCGACTGGGAAGGTGAGTTCAGAATCGTGCTGCCCGACGGTACAGTGAGACACATTCATGGGTTAGGGCATCCGGTTCTCAGTGCCGCGGGTGAACTGCTCGAGGCCGTTGGCACTCACGTTGACGTAACAGAGCGAAAGCATGCCGAAGCCGAACGGGAGAAACTACGTCAACTCGAGGCAGATCTGGCACACCTGAACCGCATCACCACCATGGGTGAGCTGGCTGTCTCCCTCGCACACGAACTCAAACAGCCAATCACTGCGGCAATAACGAGCGCGGATTCCTGCCTTCAGTGGCTCACTCACAGTCCGCCGAACCTCGATAAGGCCCGCGCGGCAGCCTCTAGAATCAAGGCAGACGCAAACCGTGCGGCAGATGTCATCGACCGGCTGCGCTCGCTCTACCAGAAGGCTCCGCCAAAGCGAGACCAGGTCGCCGTGAAGGGTCTCATCGCCGAGATGGCGGTCCTGTTGCGGGGCGAGGCGGACCGGTACGCCGTTTCTATCCGCACCGACCTCGCTGCGGATCTTCCAATGGTGATGGCAGACCGTGTTCAGCTCCAGCAGGTGCTTCTCAACCTCATGCTGAACGCGATCGAGGCGATGAAGGAGACCGGCGGACTCCTTACGATTAGGTCGCAACCCGGCCCCGATGGCCAGGTGCTGATCTCCGTCACCGACACAGGCATCGGGCTGCCTGCGGAAAAAGCCAACGAGATTTTCAACGCATTCTTCACGACGAAACCGCAAGGCAGTGGCATGGGATTGACTATCAGCCGTTCCATTGTTGAATCGCATGGCGGACATCTGTGGGCCACAGCCAACAATGGAGGCGGAGCAGCCTTCCACTTCACTCTTCCGGCGGCAGCGGCCGAGGATTGACTGGCGCCTCCTTCAAGCCAGTGTTGGCCGGGGCTGGGTGCCGCATCCTTGGACCATAACTGCGACGCCCGCACAGTTCGGTCGCATATCGCGGCGATCATGCGCCTAAGACTGGAGAATGATGAGGCTCGTCATCAACTTCTTTCGAGCGTCAAGAACATAGCAGTTACCAAAGTGCAGGCTCTCGCCTCCAGAGATCGTTTGCGGGCTGGCATAACAACGCGCTTCCATGTAGCGTGGAGAAAACACAGGTCGGCGTCGAGATCGATGAAGGCCGAAACTTTTCATTAGCGCATTCCTCGGATTTACCGTTCCCTCCAAATCAAATAGGGGAAACCCGCATGTCCAGAATGTCATCACTTTTGCTCCTTAGCGGAGTACTCTGCCTTTGCTGTGCATCGTTTGTCTTGGGCCGTCGTTCCGTAGAGATGGGACAGCGTGCAGTGCACGCCTCACACGAAATGAACGAACTTGACCGATTGCAGCTGGAAACTCCAACCCATCACCAATAGCCATCATTAGAGCAAGCGCCTGGACCACCCCTAGACTCCCCCATCGAAGGGCGGGCTTTCTCGCAGCGAAAGTTAACGATCGCTGTGAAACGAGACATAAGAGAGCCGAAGTCTAATAGTTTATTTATCTAATGGGTGAGTCAATGATCGCCGATCCATATGTTGTGCGATCCATTTGGGTCCGGAGCGAAATATGCAACGGGGAAGCCTTGTATTATCCTGCCTTTTTCTTTCGATATCGGGTCTGTTGACATCTGCGCAGAGCTCGCAGTCAGCGCTGGCTTCGGGCGTTCGCGGAAATGGCGATACGGGATTACCGTCCCCCGTTACGTCGGCACCGTCGGAAAGCAACCCGCCTGCCCTGGCAATCGTTCATAGCACCGTAAACGTAGTTGCCAGCCAGCAGAAGGATCCAGCTGAGCGCGGTACACAAAAGCCCTTGCATGCGACCTCAGAGGAAATTCAGTCTTCGGCTGGCACATATGGCGATTTTTCTCGCTATTTGCAGTTGCTCCCAGGTGTTGTCTTCAATAGTGACGTAAGCGATGACGTTCTGGTGCGTGGTGGCAACCCTATCGAGAATCTATATCTTCTGGACAACCTCGAGGTGCCGAATATAAACCACATCGCGACTGGGGCGACGACCGGAGGGCTGGTGTCGATGATTGACACAGCCGCAATCGACAGCATCGACTTCCAGAGTGGCGGGTACAACGCAACCTACAATGAGCGATTGTCATCTGTAATCTCAATTCACACTCGCGAACTACAGAACGGACGGCCTTACACAGAGGCAGATGCGGGTTTTGTTGGTGCGGGCATAATTCGGGAGACGCCATTCCGGAACAATGGAACGCTCCTTCTGTCAGCCCATCGCAGTCTTCTGAATCTTTTCACCAATAACATCGGACTGAACGGTGTACCGATTTACACCAACACGCTGACGCACGCGCAATGGGATCCGAGCAATATGGACACGCTATCTGTTGACGGGCTCGCCGGAGTCGACTCCATCAACATAACTCCGCAAGGGCTTGATGATGCCGAGACGAACACCATCGATACTCAATACAAGGGATGGCGAATGACAAATGGCATCAGTTGGCGCCATATTTATTCGCCACACTCCTTCGGTACGATCACCTTGAGTGACTCCGAGCAGGAGCAGGACATTCGGCAGGAGGATCAATTATTCGACTACACCGTCCCTGCAGGAAAGACAACAAAGAATCTGCCACTTACGCCCGTATATTCAGAACTAACGCACGATGCGGTGACGAATGCCCGCTATGACGGTTATCAATTGATGGGGCCGAAATTCACGGCCCTTTATGGGGCATCAGGTCATGCTAATCGGATTGCCTATAACGTGGCGCAACCATTCGGTGAACAATCCCCGCTCAGTAGTGATCCCGCGCGCTCAGATGCGGCCAGCTTCGCGCCACACTTCTCGACCGGAGACTCAGGGTACTACCTTCAACTTACATCTGTACTCGGACATTGGACGCTAAGTGCGGGTGGCCGTGCCCAGACATTCGCATTTGGTGGAAACTTTACAGCCACTCCTCGGCTAAATGTAGCTTATGCGCTGTCTCCGCACGTGGGATTACATGCCAGCTTCGGAAAGTACGCTCAACTGCCCCCGTTTCTTGATCTGACGTCATATCCGCAGAACCACCTGCTTAAACCCATGTGGGCTCGTCAGATTATCGGGGGTATGGATCTGTTCGGCTCGAAGTACGGCAGTGTCACCGTCGAGGCTTATCAAAAAAACTACACTTCATATCCTGTCTCGATTGAATACCCATCTCTTTCCCTGGCAAATATGGTTGATACATTAGGTCAGGAGTTCATCTGGCTTCCCATGACCAGCAAAGGCAGCGGTATTACTCGGGGAGTTGAGCTCTCCGGTAAGACTCATCTTGGGACCACTTTTTTTGCCCTTGCGAATGTTGCCTATGCACGCAGCCTCTTCTCCGGACTAGACGCTGTGATGCGACCCGGAAACTTCGATTATCCGTTGGTCCTGAACGCTTCTGGCAGGTATGTCCCTACCCCTCACTTTGACGTGTCGTTCCGCTACGAATACACCTCGGGTCGTCCATATACGCCATTTCTGTTGAATGAATCGGTTGCGCAAAATCGTCCCATCTATGACCTTTCCAAAATCAACGCAGTGAGAGGTCCCTTTTACAGCCGATTAGATTTCCGGGCCAGTCACACGTTCCCTGTTGGCGCATCCCATCTTGTCGCATATGGCGGTCTTGAGAATGCGCTCGACCGGCAGAATTTCCTGGGTATCGCGTGGCTTTCGCGCTATGGCCTGGGAGGTGTCTGTAAGAGGAATGCCACTGAATGTGTCTCTTACCAGAACCAGATGGGTCTGTTTCCGAATTTCGGAGCCAGCTACGTCTTCGGCGCGGAGGGCAAATGAGCAGATCGGACTCGCTCGCCGGGGTGGCTAAGCGAAGGGGTGGGAAGCACTCCTGTCCTTTCGATAGTCCCGAATGGACGGTAGAAACGCAGCCTCGCTTTGTCGTATCGTTCGGACAGTCCCGAAAGGACGGCACAACCGAGGTGAGAGACTATGATCCATCTTTCATGGCGTAAGCTGTCCGCCGCGCTGTTGTTCGCATCTGTAGCTTCGCTCGCTGGCGGAGGCACCACAGCCGCACCGCGTCCCTCCGGCCTGCTGCCTGCCGCGCAATCTGCGGAGTCCGCACCCCCCGCTCAGAAAGACCGCACCCAATGGCGCAACCTGCACAGGAAAATGTCAAAGGACGAAGTGAAGAAGCTTCTTGGCGAACCCGTAAGGGTCTCGGTCTCTCGCTTTTACGAAGCCTGGGATTACCCCGGAGGCACTGTCATCTTCGACGGCAAAGGCCGCCTCGACGCCTGGAGCGAACTCTAGACCAATAGAATTGGCGGCATACCTCAGCGTGCCCATTTGAGCCCGGTTTTAGCCTAAGCAGGTATGAACATGGCTTAGAGGCGTGCCGTCGTCATCGAACGTTCTTAGTCGTATTTGTAAAAGCCGCGGCCGCTCTTGCGGCCGAGCCAGCCGGCGTCGACCATGCGAATGAGAAGCGGGCAGGGGCGGTATTTCGGGTCACCCAGGCCGTCTTCGAGGACGCGCATGATGTCGAGGCAGACGTCGAGGCCGATGAAGTCGGCGAGGGTGAGCGGTCCCATGGGATGCGCCATACCGAGTTTGAAGACCTCATCGATGGCTTCGGGCGTGGCCACGCCTTCCATCACGGCGAACATCGCCTCGTTGAGCAGCGGCATGAGCACGCGATTGGATACGAAGCCCGGGGCGTCGTTCACTTCGACAGGAGTCTTGCCGAGGCGTTCGGAAAGGATCTTCACAGTGTCGTAGGTGGCCTGCGAAGTAGCGAGGCCACGGATGATCTCGACGAGCTTCATGACGGGGACGGGATTGAAGAAGTGCATCCCGATGACGTTGCCGGGGCGTCTGGTTTGCGCAGCGAGTTTGGTGATGGAGATGGAAGACGTGTTCGAGGCGAGGATGACATGGGCAGGCATGAGGGTGTCAAGCTCGGCAAAGAGCTGGCGCTTGATGTCGAACTTTTCTGTCGCGGCCTCGATAATGATGTCGCAACCAGCGAGTGCAGAGCGGTCGAGTGTGCCCTGAATGCGGGTGAGGGCGGCATCCATCTCGTCCTGGGTCAGTTTGGATTTGGAAACTTCGCGGGCGAGGTTCTTGCGGATGGTGTCGAGTCCTCGGTCGAGGAAACGCTGCTCGACTTCGCAGAGGCGCACAGCGAATCCGCTGCGGGCGAAGACGTGGGCGATGCCGTTCCCCATGGTTCCGGCGCCGAGGACGCCGACGGTGGTGATTTCGCTCATTCGGTTTTACCTCAAAACAGATGAGTCTATCAGGAGGGGCGGCGAATTCTGATGACGTGCGGTGTGTTTACGCCAGACGGCACAAAGCGTTCTCCGTTGCCGCCTCAGACGGCCCTCACGAGGATGGCTGTCACATTGTCGTGGCCACCCGCGACCTTGGCGGCGTCGATGAGGCGCCCACAGAGCTCGTCGACATTGCCGCCCTGGGCAAGGAGCGCGGCAATGCGGTCGTCGGAGAGCTCGCGCGTGAGGCCGTCGGAACAGAGCAGAAGGATGTCGCCGCCTTTGAGGTCGAGCTCGGCGATGTCGGCCGCGACAGAGACCTGGGTGCCGATGGCGCGCGTGATGACGTTGCGCAGCGGGGAATGATCAGCCTCGTCCTGCGTGAGCTGGCCGAGGCGCACCTGTTCGTCGACGAGCGAGTGGTCGAGCGTCATGCGGATCAATTTGCCGTCGCGAAAGAGATAGCAGCGGCTGTCGCCGACGTGTCCGATGAGCGCGTGGTCGCCGCCAATGGCGAGGGCCACCAGCGTGGTCCCCATGCCGCGAAGAGTGCAGTCCAGTTCGGCGCGCGAGTGGACGCGTTGGTTGGCGGTGGCGATGGCCTCTTCGAGAACCTTATGGCGGTTTTCCAGTGAGCGGGCAGCACAGAGGCGCTCGATGAGGGTGTCGACTGCAATGCGGCTGGCAACTTCTCCGGCAACGGCCCCGCCCATGCCGTCGCAGAGGGCAAAGATCCCGTCATCGACACAATATCCAAAAGCATCTTCGTTGGTGGTGCGAACCTGTCCGACATCGGTCCGGCCGGCGGCTTCAAGTTTTAGCATTGATTCGAAGTCTCGAAAAAATAGGTTTCCTGAACTCTCTTTATCAAACTGTTTGGAGTTCTAAGGCAACGATACATGTTTCTGACTGGGGCAGTATTGATTTTACGGCCAGGGATGCCAGCGTTTTTGTTTGCCTTGCGCACATTTTACAGCTAGGGTGAACGCAGATTATGACCGGAACTGCTCGTCTGTTTCTGCTCCTTCCCGGGTTTGTGGCGTTGTGCCTGGCCAATCTGGGATACGCCAACGAGTGCTCCGTTAAACAACCACACCCGCTTACCGAAGAGCAGCTGGCGCTCATTCGCGGGGACCTGCCAGAAGCTGAAACGCTGTATCGGCAAAAAGTCGCCCAACAGCCGAAGGACTATGAGCTGATGGCGGGGCTGGTGCGTACCTTGCTGGCCGAGCAGAAGGTGGACGAGGCGGAGTCGACGGTAAGGTCTGCGCTGGCTGCCGCTCCGCACTCGGTGGAGCTACTGACGGCGCTGGCGGAGGTGCAGTACCGGCAGGGTGTTCCGTGGGATATGGAGAAGCCCCTGCAGACAGCCCAGCAGACCGATGTGTGCTATCCACGCGTGCATCTGGTTCTGGCCAGGTACCTCCGCTTCAACTCGTATTACGCGTCGTCGCTCAAGGAAATCAAGCTGGCGCATCAGCTCGATCCGTATGACCCGGATATTCGGCGGATGTGGATGAGGACTCTCCCGCTGAAGGAGAGGATCGACGAATTGAAGGCTTACCTCGCGGCGAAAGATATCGATCCGGATGCTCTGCGGCGCGGCCAGGAGGAGCTGGCGGTTCTTGAAAGCCGCGCCGATAACCAAATGAGCGGGTGCCATCTGGCGTCGCCTGTCACCGCGACGGAAATACCATTCACGCCGATTATGCGGGATGCGCAAAACATCCGGGGATGGGGACTGGATGTGTATTTCAACGACCACAAATCGCGGCTGCAGGTGGACACAGGCGCGGGCGGGCTGTACGTGAGCCGTTCTGTGGCCGAGCATGCGGGACTCAGGCCGATTACACGCTTCGACGCGAACGGGATTGGCGACAAGGGGCCGCAAGGGG
>Ga0213872_10001856_pt1 | contig 13064 bp, 11 predicted proteins | sample VelepicomBERX_R2_FD_160071 | JGI IMG/M metagenome (GOLD analysis project Ga0213872, IMG submission 160071) | Rhizosphere microbial communities from Vellozia epidendroides in rupestrian grasslands, the National Park of Serra do Cipo, Brazil - RX_R2 | ecosystem: Host-associated > Plants > Roots >...
CACCATCGGCGACCTCGCAGGCGCCGCCAACGCCATGCGGGCCGAAATGGGCTTGCGGGCGCTCGACGGCAAGCGGCTGGAGAGCTTCGTGGGCGGCGGCATGCTGCAGCTCGTCCACCGGGCACTGACCGACAGCCACGACGGCACGGCTGAAGACGACGCGCACAGCGCCGGCGTCGCGGCGTTTATCCGCCACTACGATCGTATGCTGGCCGACACTACGCGCCCCTACCCCGGCGTGCTCGAAGGGCTGCGCGCCTTGCAGGCCATGCAGCTTGGGCTTGCCGTGGTGACCAACAAGCCGATCCGCTTTTCCGAGCCCGTGCTGGAACGCACCGGCATCCGTTCGTACTTCAGCCTGGTGCTGGGCGGCGACAGCCTGCCCAAGAAGAAGCCCGACCCGTTGCCACTGCTTGAAACCTGTGCGCACTTCGGCATCGAACCCGCCCAGTTGCTGATGATCGGCGACTCGCATTTCGACCGCGATGCCGCACGGGCGGCCGGCTCGCCCTGCCTGTTGCTGGACTACGGTTACGAGGATGTCAGCGGCCTGGAATGCGACGGGCACATCAGAAGCCTTGTCGAGGCGGTCGATTTCGTGAAGAATGCAGCTTCCTCTATCGAGTTTTGAACCCAATCCTTCATCATGACGACTGACAACGGACACAACGGGCTGATCTGGCGATGGCGCTGACCGCGTCTCCCCTGATTTTCGATTGACCCTTTTGCTCCGCTTGGAAAGCTCGCCATGACCGAACTCGAATTCGACGCGCTCGCGCGTCAAGGCTACAACCGCATCCCCGTCGTCCAGGAAGGCCTGGCCGACCTCTTCACGCCGCTTTCCGTCTATCTACGCCTCGCCAACGCGCCGTATTCCTATTTGCTGGAGTCGGTCGTCGGCGGCGAGCGTTTCGGTCGCTATTCATTCATCGGCCTACCGGCACGTACCGTCCTCACCGTGCGCGGCCATTCGGTCGAAGTGACCACCCACGGCGAAGTGGTCGAGCGGCATGAGGGCGACCCGCTGTCCTTCATCGGCGAGTACGAATCGCGCTTCAAGGTGCCAACCCTGCCGGACCTGCCCCGATTTACCGGCGGCCTGGTCGGCTATTTCGGCTATGACACCATCCGGCTGATCGAGAAGAAGCTCGACCAGCCCGGCCGCGCCGCCAAGCCCGATCCGATCGGTGCGCCTGATATCCAGTTGCTGCTGTCCGAAGAGATCGCCATTTTCGACAATCTCTCCGGCAAGCTGTACCTGGTGGTGTACGCCGATCCATCCCAGCCGCATGCCTACACCCGTGCGCACAGCCGCCTGCACGAGTTGCGCATGCAGCTGCGCGACCCGGCGCGCCTGCCGCGTACCGAGCCGACCCCCACGACGACCGCCAAGTCCGAATTCGGCGAAGCCGCCTTCAAGAGCGCGGTCGAGCGTGCCAAGGAATACATCCTCGAAGGCGACATCATGCAGGTGGTGCTGAGCCAGCGCATGAGCATGCGTTTCGAGCAGCCGCCCATCACCTTGTACCGGGCCCTGCGCACGCTGAATCCGTCGCCCTATATGTTCTATTACCACCTGGGTGACACACATATCGTCGGCGCCTCGCCGGAGATCCTGGTCCGCCACGAAGGCGGCACCGTCACGGTGCGGCCGATCGCCGGCACCCGCCCGCGCGGCAAGACGCGCGAGGAAGACCTGGCGCTGGAAGCCGAGCTCCTGGCCGACCCGAAGGAAGTGGCCGAGCATGTGATGCTGATGGATCTCGGCCGCAACGACATCGGCCGCGTGGCGCAGACCGGCTCGGTACACGTCACCGACGACCGCGTGGTCGAACGCTACTCGCACGTGATGCACATCGTGTCGAGCGTGGAAGCCGCGCTCAAGCCCGGCATGAGCAACCTCGACATCCTGCGCGCCACCTTCCCGGCCGGCACCGTGTCCGGCGCACCCAAGGTGCGCGCCATGCAGATCATCGACGAGCTGGAGCCCAGCAAGCGCGGCATCTATTCCGGCGCCGTCGGCTACCTGGGCTTCAATGGCGACATGGACGTCGCCATCGCCCTGCGCACCGCCGTCATCAAGGACAAGACGCTCTACGTCCAGGCCGGCGCCGGCATCGTGGCCGACTCGGTCCCGCTCTCCGAATGGCAGGAAACCCAGAACAAGGCCCGCGCCGTGCTGCGCGCCGCCGAGATGGCGCAAAAGGGCCTCGACGGCTGAGCCGTTAGCCTACACATCGAAACGCAATCGCGCGTACGCTGGGTGTTGAACCGGGTACACAACGACGGCAAGCGCCTTTTCGCGCCAACTTACCCAATATAAATCAGCTATTTAGGTGGCATCATGCTCCTGGTCATAGATAACTACGACAGCTTCACCTACAACCTGGTCCAGTACTTCGGCGAACTCGGCCAGGAGGTTGAAGTGCACCGCAACGACGAGATCACGCTCGACGAGATCGCGGCGAAGAAGCCGCAATACCTCGTCGTCTCGCCCGGCCCCTGCTCGCCCAGCGAAGCCGGCATCTCGGTGGCCGCCATCCAGCGCTTTGCCGGCGAGATTCCCATCCTCGGCGTGTGCCTCGGCCACCAGAGCATCGGCCAGGCCTACGGCGGGCGCATCATCCACGCCAAGCAGTTGATGCACGGCAAAACCTCGCCCGTGACCCATACCAACGTCGGCGTCTTCCGCGACCTGCCGTCGCCCTTTACCGCCACCCGCTACCACTCGCTGGTGATCGAGCGGGAGACCTGCCCGGATTGCCTCGAGATCACCGCCTGGACGGATGATGGCGAGATCATGGGGGTGCGCCACAAGACACTGGCCGTAGAAGGTGTGCAATTCCACCCGGAAGCCATCCTTACCGAGCACGGCCACCAGTTGCTGGACAACTTCCTCAAGGCCTACGCCTGACCCCGGACACCGGCCGATCATGACGACACCGATCAACCCAAGCTTTTACGCCGCACGCCAGGGGAATACCTCCGCCCGCGCAGCCATCGATGGCGATCTGGTTGCCGATGTCACCATCGTCGGTGGCGGCTTGACGGGCCTCTCCACGGCGCTGCATGCAGCCCGCCAGGGGCTGTCGGTCATCGTGCTGGAGGCGGAACGGATCGGGTACGGTGCCTCGGGCCGCAATGGCGGCCAGGCCCTGCAAGGCTATGCCGCAAGCATGGACGTGGTCGAACGCGCGCTGGGGCTGGAAGCTGCCCGCGAAATGTGGGCGATGTCGCGCGAGGCGCTTGCGCTGCTCAAGGAAAACATCGCGCAATTCGGCATCGACTGCCAACCCAGCCAGGGCGGCTATCTCTACGCCGCCCTGCACGCAGGCCAGATGGCCGAGCTCGCCGCCTGGCGGGACCATGCCACCCGGCAGTACGGCTATACCGACCTTACGCTGCTCGACCGCGATACGCTCGCCGCCCATGTCGCGACCCCGGCCTATGCCGGCGGCCTGCTCGACGCCAACGAGATGCACCTCGACCCGCTCGTCTATACGCTGGGCCTTGCCGAGGCAGCCACTCGCCTCGGCGTCCGGCTGTTCGAGCACAGCCCGGTGCGCGTTTGGCGCCCTGAAGGCGCGGAACAGCGCGTGAGCTGCCCGACCGGCACCGTACGCTGCCGCCATCTGGTGCTGGCCACCAATGCCGGCATCGCCAGCATCGAGCCCCGGCTGGCCGACTACTTCCTGCCGGTGGAAAGCTTCATCGTCGCCACCGCGCCGCTTGGCAAGGCGCGCGCCGATGCGCTCATGCCGAGCGGCGTCGCCGTCGCCGACTGCAACCGGGTACTGAACTACTTCCGCATGACGGCAGACCATCGGCTGCTGTTCGGCGGCCGTGCCAGCGGCACCGGCCTCGATCGCACAGCCGACACCCACGCACGCATGCTCAAGGTCTTCCCGCAACTGGCCGACGTCGCCATCGAGCATGCCTGGGGCGGGATCGTCGACGTCACGCCCAACAAGCTGCCGCATTTCGGGCGCCTGGCCGATCGGGTCTACTTCGCCCAGGGCTTCAGCGGCCATGGGCTGGCGCTCACCGGCCTCGCCGGGCGGGTGATTGCGGAAGCCATCAGCGGCGCACCGCGCCGTTTCGACCTGTTCACCCGACTGCCGCACCGCCCGCTACCCGCACGCAACCCGGCCTTTGCGCAATGGCTGCTCGGTTGCGGGCTGGCCTGGTTCCAGCTGCGCGACTGGGTCGACAACGCCTGGTACGCCGAATGACTTGCCCTTGCCCCCCATTGAATCGAGCCCAGCCATGATTACACCGCAAGCCGCACTCAACCGTTTGATCGACGGCAATGAACTCTTCTACGACGAGATGCTGTCCATCATGCGGCAGATCATGAGCGGCGAGATCAGCCCGGTCCAGACCGCCGCCATCCTGATCGGCCTGCGCGTCAAGGTCGAAACGGTGTCCGAGATCGCCGCGGCGGCCTCGGTCATGCGTGAATTGTCGAGCCGGGTCAGCGTGAAGGATCGCCGCCATCTGATCGACACCTGCGGCACCGGCGGCGACGGTGCCCACACCTTCAATATCTCGACCACCGCCGCCTTCGTCACGGCGGCGGCCGGTGCACGCGTCGCCAAGCATGGCAACCGCAGCGTGTCGTCGTCGTCCGGCTCGGCCGACGTACTGGAGGCGCTGGGGGTCTACCTCGCGTTGTCGCCCGACCAGGTCGGCCGCTGTATCGACGAAGTGGGCCTCGGCTTCATGTTTGCGCCCAACCACCATGGCGCGATGAAGAACGTGGCGCCCATCCGCCGCGACCTGGGTGTGCGGACCATCTTCAATATCCTCGGGCCATTGACCAACCCCGCCGAAGCCGACAACCAGGTCATGGGCGTGTTCCACCCCGACCTCGTGGGCATCCAGGCGCGCGTACTCAAGGAATTGGGCAGCCGCCACGTGCTCGTCGTGCACGGCAAGGACGGGCTCGACGAGATCAGCCTGACCGACCGTACGCTGGTGGCGGAGCTCAAGGACGGCGTCGTGCAAGAGTATGAACTCGACCCGCGCGACTATGGCTTCGGCTTCTGTGATCCGTCGGCACTGCGAGCCCACGACGTTGCGCAATCGATGCAGAAAGTGCTGTCCGTGCTCGACAACGAGCCCGGCCCCTGCCGCGACATCGTCCTCCTCAACGCGGGTGCCGCCATCTACGCGGCAGGCATCGCAGCCAGCTATGACGACGGGCTCGATGCGGCCCGCGCAGCGCTGGAGAGCGGCGCCGCGCGCAGCAAACTCGATGCGCTGGTCCAATTCACACAACAATTCAGGGGTTAAGCATGTCCGACGTATTGAAAAGGATTCTTGCGACCAAGGCCGAAGAGGTCGCCCGTGCCAGCGCCGTCAAGCCACTCGCAACCCTCCGCGCAGAAGCCGAAGCACGCCGCGATACGCGCGACTTTGTCGGCAGTATCCGCAATAAATACCTGGACGGCCACGCCGCGGTCATCGCGGAGATCAAAAAGGCGAGCCCATCCAAAGGCGTGATCCGGCCCGATTTCGCCCCTGCCGAACATGCCAGCGATTACGCGCGGCATGGCGCCGCCTGTCTCTCCGTGCTTACCGATCGGGAATATTTCCAGGGGCATCTCGATCATCTGGTCGCCGCGCGCGCCGCTTGCGACATCCCGGTCCTGCGCAAGGATTTCATTGTCGATCCGTATCAGATCTATGAAGCACGCGCCGCGGGCGCAGACTGCATCCTGCTCATCGCCGCCGCACTCGAAACGCAGCAAATGATTGATTTTGAAGCGATCGCGCAATCGTTGGGCATGGCCGTGCTGGTTGAATCGCACAATGGCAAGGAGCTCGATAAATCACTCAAGCTGAATACGCCATTGATCGGCATTAATAACCGCGATTTACGGACGTTCAATGTTTCGCTCGATGTAACGCTCAAATTACTCGATGAGATTCCGAGCAATCGAATCGTGGTAACCGAATCGGGAATAGCGACGAAACAGGATGTAGATCAAATGCTTGAGCACGAGGTGTATGCCTTCCTGGTCGGCGAATCCTTCATGCGGGCGCCATCGCCCGGTGCTGCATTGCAAAAATTATTTGGAACTTTAAATTGAACGAACTGTCCCCATCTGGCCTTTGTGTGAGTGACAGGGGCTCTTGAAGCGGGACGTCAGCGGTTACTTCGTTGCGGCGATGCAACAAGAGTGGTAAACTTGTCACTGTCACGTCATATGGCTTTCGTATAAAGCAAGACGTCGCCTGGTGCGAAGCATTAGGTCACATGCCTGTCCACTGGGCTTATATCCGGCTTAGTGACTGAATTTGTTGTAGAAATCCAGCAAATCAGCGGCGAACTTGGGCTAGTAGGGGAATCCCGATTGCGTGGTTGCAATTAGATCGCGCAAACTACAAAAAAGCCTGAGTCCCGGACAGGCTATCCGCAACGACTCAACAAGGAGAATCACAATGCGCAAGTCCCTGCTTGCAAGCGCAGTTCTGGCTGCAATCGCTGTCCCGGCTCTGGCTGATAGCGTTACCCTGTACGGCCAAGCCAATGCGGCTTTCATTTCCGCAAAAAAGGATGCCGGTGCTGGCGGCCTTCGTACCAACCGTGTTGACGCCGGTGGCGACCTGAATACCCCGTCGCGCTTCGGCCTGAAGGGCGAAGAAGACCTGGGCGGCGGCCTGAAGGCCTTCTTCCAAGTCGAACAAGCTGTTGCACTGGACGATGGCGGCGCTGACGGCAACACCAGCAACCGCTTCGCCGATCGTGAAGGCTGGGTTGGCCTGAGCGGCGATTTCGGTAAGTTCGGTCTGGGCCGCGGCAAGACGCCGTACACCAACCTGGCTGACACGTTCGACAGCTCGGTTGACGGCTTCAACAACCTGGCCATCTACAACGTCGACAACATCTTCAAGACCGACACCAGCGTTGCCGCTCCTGGCTCGACCACGGCTACCGATCCGTCGGCCAGCTCGATCACCCGCACCAGCGGCGTGATCACCAAGCGCTTCAACAACTCGATCCGTTACGACAGCCCGAACATCGAAGGCTTCCGTATCGCTGCCGACTACGGCCTGGGCGAGAACAAGACGTCGAGCACCAACGCTACGAACTACTTCTCCGTCGGTGCTAACTACACCGCCGGCGCTCTGTTCATCGGCGCTGCTTACAACGACGAAACCAACCTGCCGGGCGCCCTGGGTGCAGCAGGCTCGTCGAACAACAAGCACGACGCATGGCTGTTGGCTGGTACCTACTCCCTCGACACGCTGAAGTTCGGTCTGGGCTACCAAGCTGCCAAGCAAGACCTCGGCACGAACGAATACAAGCGCGATGCGTTTGTGGCGTCCGTTTCCTACGGCCTGGGCCAAACGACCCTGAAGGCTGGCGCGATCTTCTTTGGCAAGCAAAAGCTGAACGGTGCTGACGTGACCGACAGCGAATTCACCCGTTACTCGGTGGGCGCGAAGTACGCATTCAGCAAGATGACTTCCGCTTTCGCCGAATACTCGGGCGACTCCGTGAAGAGCAGCTACAAGGCCAAGCAAGCTGAAGTTGACGGCCTGTCGCTGGGTCTGATGCACGCATTCTAATCCGCTTAAGCACACGCTTAATCAGGGTTAGGAAGCACGAAACGGGCATGGTTTACCATGCCCGTTTTTCTTTTATCCAAGCCGCTAAAGTCGTCATCCCGCGCAGCCGGAACATGCATCCCGCATCCATCTTCCGGTAAGCTTCCGGCATTCCAACTGCGTCACGCACTCATGCGCCATCTGATCACCCCCCTGCTGCTCGCCTTATTGACGGGTTGTGCGACTGCCCCGACCCAGAACGCCACCCCACCTGTATGCAATTGCGCCGAGCCGACCAAACCCGCACCAGTCACCGCACGCTACACGCCACAGGACTGGTCTGCCCTACCCGACTGGCCGGGTGACGGCGCGCTGGCCGAGTGGCCGGCGTGGCTGGAGAGCTGCAAACGCCTGAAAGCGCGCCCCGCATGGAAGGACGGCTGCGCAGCAGCACAGCAACTGAATCCGACTTCCCCGCTACAGGTTCGCAGCTACTTCGAGACCTATTTCCAGCCCGTGCAGGTGAGCACCAGCGAGGGCGCGGACACCGGACTGATCACCGGCTACTACGAGCCGCTACTCAAGGGCAGCACGGCGCCAAAGCCGGGTAGCGTCCCCCTGTACAGCACGCCGGACGACCTACTGGATATCGAACTTGGCGATCTTTACCCCGAGCTGAAGGGTTTACGCCTCAGGGGACGCGTCGAAGGACGCAAGGTCGTGCCCTACTGGGACAGCAGTGAGATCGCCAGCGGCAAGGCGCAACTCAGCGGCAAGACACTGGTGTGGGTGGACGACCCCATCGAAGCGTTCTTCCTGCAAGTGCAAGGCTCCGGCCGCGTTCGGCTTGACGACGGCTCCTTGCTGCGCGTGGGTTATGCCGAGCAGAACGGCCACCCCTACAAATCGATCGGTAAATGGCTGATCGACCGCGGCGAGCTGAAAGCCAGCGAGGCGTCGATGCAAGGCATCCAGGGCTGGGCCCGTGCGCACCCTGATCGCCTGCGCGAACTCTTGGCCGCCAACCCGAGTTTCGTCTTTTTCCGCGTGCTGCCTAGCGCAGACGGCGGCCCGATCGGCGCGCTCAACGCGCCGCTCACCGACGGCTATAGCGCAGCCGTCGACGCCCGGTTCATCCCGCTGGGCACGCCGCTCTATGTGGCCACGACCCTGCCCAACCAGGACACACCGCTCAACCGCATCCTGCATGCGCAGGATACCGGTGGTGCCATTCGCGGGCCGGTCCGGCTTGACCTGTTCTGGGGCTATGGCGCAGACGCCGGCGCCCAGGCGGGCAAGATGAAGCAACCGGGGCGTATCTGGTTGATCTGGCCCAAGGGCGCCGATCTGCCGGTCAGCAAGTGAAGCGCATGCACCCGGCACGCCCCGCCGCATCCTGTTGGGATATTTTCTGTAGCGTTGTCGACAACTTTGGCGACATTGGCGTGTGCTGGCGCCTGGCACGCCAATTGGCGGCCGAGCACGGCCTCACCGTCCGCCTGTGGGTCGACGACATGGCCGCATTCCAGACCATGTGCCCGAGCGAGGCACCTGCGCCCTCTATCCGGCAGGTCGACGGCATCGAGGTGCGCAGCTGGGCCACCCTCACCGCCGACATCGTGCCGCACGATGTCGTCGTCGAAGCTTTCGCCTGCGACCCACCCGATGCCTTTGTGGCTGCCATGGCCGCCCTGGCGCGCAAACCGGTCTGGATCAACCTTGAATACCTGTCGGCGGAAGACTGGGTAGAGGGCTGCCACCGGCTCTCGGCCCGGCACCCGCGCCTGCCGCTGACCCGCCATTTCTTCTTTCCGGGTTTTACGCCCAAGACGGGCGGCGTGCTGCGCACCGCCGGTCTGCTGGCGGCGCGCGACGCGCTCCAGGGCAACCCGCAGGTACAACACGATTTCCTGAGTCGCCTCGGCGCGCAGCCGGCGGATCTTGCCGGCGAGCAGATCTCCCTCTTCTGTTACGAGCAAGCTGCCCTGCCGGCCTTGCTGCAGCACTGGCAGCTTGGTGAACACAAAACGGTGTGGGTGGCAGACGGCAAGCCGCGTGCCCAGATCGCGTGCTGGCTGAATCAGCCTTTCCCGGTGGGCGCCCGCGTCCAGCGGGGTGCCCTCACGCTCATCGCGCTGCCCTTCCTGTCGCAGCCGGACTACGACCAGCTGCTGTGGGCATGCGACATCAACTTCGTGCGTGGCGAAGATTCCTTTGTACGCGCCCAATGGGCGGCGCGACCGTTGATCTGGCATATCTACCCGCAGGAAGAAGCGGCCCACCTCACCAAGCTCGATGCCTTTCTCGATCGATACACCGAGGCTGCCGACACGGCCGGACAGGCTGCCTTGACGGCGCTTCGCGCCTTTCATGCCGCGTGGAACGAGGGGAACAGCCAGGACATCGGTGCGCAGTGGACGCAGCTGACCATGCATCGCACCGCCTTGCTGCAGCACGCGCGCCAGTGGTCGAAGCAGCTTGCCACGCAGGCCGACCTTGCGCGCCAACTCACGGAATTTGCAGGGCAATTGCTCGCGCAAACAGCACCCGACCGGTGAAAGTGGCGCTTGTCACATAAGCCCGGCTATAATAGTGCGTTTTTTCAAACGCTTACCTCTTTCCGCAGGACACGCTTAGTATGAAGATCGCCCAGGAACTCCGCTCCGGCAACGTCGTGATGGTCGACGGCCTGCCCATGGTCGTGCAAAAAACCGAATACAACAAGTCGGGCCGTAACGCTGCCGTCGTCAAGATGAAACTGAAGAACCTGCTCTCCGGCGCGGGTACCGAATCGGTCTACAAGGCCGACGAAAAGTTCGACGTCGTCGTGCTCGACAAGAAGGAGTGCACCTACTCCTACTTCGCCGACCCGATGTATGTCTTCATGGACACCGAATACAACCAGTATGAAGTCGAAGCCGAGAACGTCGGTGACGCCGTCAACTTCTTGGTCGACGGCATGACCGACCTGTGCGAAGTGACCTTCTACGACGGTCGCGCCATTTCGGTTGAACTGCCGACCACCATCGTTCGCGAAGTCGAATACACCGAACCGGCCGTCCGTGGCGACACGTCGGGCAAGGTGATGAAGCCGGCTCGCCTGAAGGGCACCACCTTCGAGCTGCCGGTTGCCGCCTTCATCGATATCGGCGACAAGATCGAAATCGACACGCGCACGATGGAATTCAAGAAGCGCGCTTGATTGGCGATTGCAGTCATGAAAAAGGCAGCCTTTGGCTGCCTTTTTCGTTTCCGTTCCCTTATTGCTTCACCTTGGGCGGCGCGTGTTTGCCGAGGTGGGTCTGGTCCCACACGATCAAGACACGCGGCATCGGCTTGATGAACTGCTCGATCGCACGCTGCTGCGCCTTGCTGCGCACGCAGCCATGCACCGTCACGTAGCCCCGCACCGTTTCCACCCACAGGCTGGTGCGCGCAAAGCGCTTGTCGCCCTTGAGCGCCTTGACGATACCGGCGTTGATCTCCGCATCGTGCTTGTAGGGGCCACCCGCCTCGCACTGCCCCGCCAGCCAGCAGCTCGTCCCACGCTCGTGCCGCTGGTGTGCTTCGCGGCGTAGGTCGGCATCGCTCAGCTTGGGCAGCACCGGCACCTCACAGCCCGCATAGCCATCGGTAGCCTGCTCGAACGGGTCGCTGAAAGGGTTGTCGTCGGCTGCGCAGCTCAGCGCAGCCGACAGGGCGATCACCGCGACAACTGCAGTACGCATGCCGATTCCTCCTACTCGCCTGTTTTGACCCAGGCTTTGGGTGCAGCGAGTGCGTTGCCTGCCCTGCAGATCAATCAGGCAACCGTCACCTTGGCAAATTTGCGCTTGCCCACCTGCACGACCACCGTCGCACCGCGCGCAACTTGCACCGCCTTGTTGTCGACCTTCTCGCCATCGATGCGCACACCGCCGCCATCGATCTGGCGCATGCCTTCCGAGGTACTGGCGACGAGACCGGCCAGCTTCAGCACGTTGGCGATGCCGATCGCCTCGCCCTCGGCCGTCAGCGTCAGCTCGGGGATATCATCCGGGATGCCGCCCGCGCTGCGGTTCTGGAAATCCTGCAGCGCAGCCTCCGCCGCCGCGGCGCTGTGAAAGCGCGTGACGATTTCCTGCCCCAGCATCACCTTGATGTCGCGCGGGTTGCGGCCTTCGGCCACTTCGCGCTTGAACTGGGCGATATCGGCGATGGAACGCGTCGACAACAGGTCGTACCAGCGCCACATCAAGTCGTCGGACACCGACATCACCTTGGCGAACATGGTGTTGGGTTCCTCGCTCACGCCGATGTAGTTGTCGAGCGACTTCGACATCTTCTTCACACCGTCGAGGCCTTCCAGCAGCGGCATCATCAGCACGCACTGCGGCTCCTGCCCGTGGTGCTTTTGCAGCTCGCGCCCCATCAGCAGGTTGAACTTCTGGTCGGTGCCGCCCAACTCCACGTCGCATTGCATGGCCACCGAATCGTAGCCCTGCACCAGCGGGTAGAGGAATTCATGGATGGCGATCGGCTGGTTGCCTTCAAACCGTTTCTGGAAGTCGTCCCGCTCCAGCATGCGCGCCACCGTGTGTGTGGCCGCCAGCTTGATCATGCCGGCCGCGCCCAGCTCGTTGAGCCAGGTGGAGTTGAACATGACCTCGGTCTTGCTCTCGTCCAGCACCTTGAACACCTGCTCGGCATAGGTCTTGGCGTTGATCTTGACCTGCTCCGGGCTCAGCGGCGGGCGCGTGGCGCTCTTGCCGGTCGGGTCGCCGATCAGGCTGGTGAAGTCGCCGATCAAGAACTGCACCCGGTGACCAAGCTCCTGGAATTGCCGCATCTTGGTCAACAGCACGGTGTGGCCCAGGTGCAGATCAGGCGCCGTCGGGTCGAAGCCGGCCTTGATCTTGAGCGGCACACCGGTGGTGCGGCTCTTGTTCAGCTTCTTGACCATCTCGGCTTCAATCAGCAGCTCATCGGCGCCGCGCTTGATGATGTCGAGGGCGGCCTGGGTATCGGGGTGCAAGGGTTCGGTCATGGCGATCAGATAAAAGGAAAACGGCCCATCAACGGCATCGTATCAGCACGGTGTCGTTTACGGCATGGCAACTCTATTGTTAGATTGCAGGATTCTAACCGAAACCAGGGTCTGTTGACGTTTGCTCTCCGGATCGCGTTTCCCCGAATTTGTGCCTGATGCAAGGCGAAAAGCGCGCCGCATAGTGATCTACGCAAGTGATTTTTAACGCAGCAGCAGGCACAAATTCGGGGAAACCCAGAGGGCCGGCCCGATTTTTGGGGCATGACGTCGTTGCAACTCACTTACTTAACCCGTTAAGCTGCGCTCGTTGCGCCTAGTCCTGCCCCAAAACTCGGACCGGCGCGACCGGAAAGCAAACGCCAACAGACCCTAGCCATTTCCATGCCCGTCTCATCGCTTTACCTCGGTTTGATGTCCGGCACCAGCCTCGACGGCGTCGATGCCGTGGTGGTGGACTTCGGGCACAAGGAACCCAGGC
>Ga0213872_10001857_pt1 | contig 13057 bp, 10 predicted proteins | sample VelepicomBERX_R2_FD_160071 | JGI IMG/M metagenome (GOLD analysis project Ga0213872, IMG submission 160071) | Rhizosphere microbial communities from Vellozia epidendroides in rupestrian grasslands, the National Park of Serra do Cipo, Brazil - RX_R2 | ecosystem: Host-associated > Plants > Roots >...
AGGCCCGCCAGCAGGCCGGGAATGGCGCGCGGCACCAGCACGCTGTAGTCCAGCAGGCGGGTGATGCCGTCCGGCTTGCGGTGCATGGCCAGCGCGATGGCGCAGTAGCACACCACGGCCAGGCCGCCGCCGATCACGCCGATCAGCACCGTGTTCAGGATGCCGCGCAACAGGGCGGGCTGCTCCAGAATCTCGCGGAAGTGATCCAGCGTCCAGACGTCGGCCAGCTTGACGCCCTCGCCCCAGTACTGCACGAAGGAGCGCAGCGCGATGCCTGACATCGGCATCAGGATGGTGAAGGCCAGCCAGGCGAAGATCAAGGCGAAAGCCAGCCACTTCCAGCGGCCCAGCGGCAGCGGCTTGCTGCGCGCACCTTTGCCTTTGATGGAGACGAACTTGTTGGCCGATTTGAGCAGCCAGCGCTGCAGCATCACCAGCGGCATGGTGACCATCACCAGGCAGACGGCAACGGCGGCCATCAGGTGGTAGGACGGCGTACCGAGCTTGTTGGTCAGCTTGTACAGATAGGTGGCCAGCACCAGGTGGCCTTCCGGATCGCCCAGCACCAGCACCAGGCCGAACACCTCGAAGCCGAGGAAGAACACCAGCACGGCGGCATAGGCCAGCGCCGGCGTCACCATCGGCAGCGAGACGTTGAACATCACCTGAATCGGCGAAGCGCCGGTGACGCGTGCTGCTTCTTCCACGTCGGAGCCGAGGCTCTTCAGCGCCGAGGACGCGTACAGGTAGACGTGCGGCACGTGGGTCAGGCCGGCAATCACCACGATGCTGGTGAAGGAGTAAATATTCCAAGGCACGAAACCGATCAAGTCCTTCACCCAGGTGGAGTAGAAACCGACCGGCCCCATTGACACCACGTAGCCAAAGCCCATCACCATCGGCGAGACGAAGATCGGCACCAGCAGCATCGGTGCGATCAGGCCGCGTCCGGGCAGGTCGGTGCGGATCATCAGGAAAGCCAGCATGCCGCCCAGCGGCACGGCAATCCCCGTCAGTCCGGCGGCCAGCAGGAAGGCGTTCTTGAACGCCAGCGTAAAGTCCGGATCCTCAAAGATAAAGCGATAGGAATCCAGGCCGAATTCCTTCATCGGCATGAAGAACGGCGCCGACAGGAAGCTCTGGTAAAAGATCAGCAGCAGCGGCGTAAAGATGGCGAGCGCGGTCAGCGCCACCACCAGGCCGCGCGGCCAATTTGCGAGCCACTGCGGCGTGCGCCGTCCGCCGCCGGGGATGGTCAGGGTTGCCATTATTTTTTACCCGCGGTTTCTTTCCACTGCTTGAGGAAGGCCATGCGTTTCTGCGGGCCGAGGAACTGCAGCACGATCGGATGCACCGGCACTGGCTTGATATTGTCCTTGCCCAGCTGCTTGATCAGCTCTGCCGAAGTGGTTTCGCCCGTCACATCGGCGCGGATGGCGAACAGCTTGGCGTCGTTGGCGATGATGGTCTGGCCGCGCTTGGACAGCAGGTAATCCAGCCACAGCTTGGCGGCGTTGACGTTCCTGGCGCCCTTGTTGATGAAGAAGACGCGCGACATCACCAGGGTGTAGTCCTTGGGCAGCACCACGCCGATGGATGGATCGGTCTTGGCGCGCACCAGGGCATAGGAACCCAGCACGTTATAGCCGATCAGGTTCTCACCCGAAGAGATACGCTCCATCATGGTGCCGGTAGAGGACTGTACGCGCACCTTGGCGTCGCCGAAGGCGTTTTCCAGTGCCGGGAACTGGGTGCCCAGCTCGCGCGCATCCTGGGTCATGAACATGAAGCCGACGCCGGATTTTTCGATGTCGTAGGTGGTGACCTTGTCCTTGAACTTGGGCTGGGTGATCAGCTTGGCGAATTCGGCATGGGTGTGCGGCACATCCTTGGCGTCCACCAGGCGCTTGTTGTAGACGATGGCGGCCGGCTCGAAGGTGGTGCCGTAGGCCTGGTCGTCCCAGTTGGCCCAGCCTGGGATCGCGGCGGCTTCCGGCGATTTGTATTTGAGCGCGTAGCCGTCGGAGGCCAGGCGCATCTGCAGGTCCATGGCGGAGGACCACATGGCGTCGGCGGTGTTGCCGCCTGCCGCCACTTCGGAGATGAAGCGGTTATACACTTCGGTCGAATTCATGTCGTTGTATTCGACCGTGATGCCAGGGTACAGCATGTTGAAGTCCTTGATCAGCGGCGCGGTGGCCTTGCTGTCGGTGGCGCCGTACATCACCAGCTTGCCCTCTTTCTTTGCCGCGTCGATGATCTTCTGGTAGTCGGCCGGATAGCCGGCTGGCACCTGTGCAAAGGCGGTGGTGCTGGCGGTAGCAAACAGGCACGCGCATGCGGCGGCCAAGATGGTCTTCATCTTCATTGGGTAAGTCTCCGTTTTTTTGAGTGGTTTTTTAGCGCACCAAGCCTAGTTCAGCGGCACGCCTGCCGTAGTCGTCGACGGCTTTCTTGACATAGGCCGCCAGCGGTGCGCCGGTGAGGCCGAAGGGATACAAGCCCGATGCTGCGCGCAGCTGGGCAAACTCTTTGGTAGACAGCATGCGGTCGAAGGCCGCGACCCAGCGCTGATAGTCCGCATCCGGCACGCCGGGGCCCATCCAGAACCCACGGATCACCGGCCAGACCACGTCGATGCCCTGCTCCCGAGCGGTCGGCACATTGGCCAGCACGCCCGGCAGGCGCTGTTCCGACAGCACGGCCAGCACACGGGTACTGCCGCCGGCCGAATACATGGTCGCTTCCGACGCGTCGCCCGAGATCACCTGCACGTAGTTGGCGTGCATGGCGGTGAAGGCTTCGCCCCCGCCTTCCAGCGCGACGTAGCGCAGCACTTTCGGATCGATGCCGGCGGCACGCACCACCAGCGCCATCTTCATCCAGTCCTGGCTGCCGATGGTGCCGGAGACGCCGATCAGCACCTTTTCCGGATGCTGCTTCAGCGCCGCCAGCAGGTCGGCCAGCGTCTTGTAGGGCGAGTCGGCGCGCACCGCGATCATGCCGTAGTCCGCGCCCAGCGCCGCCACCCAGCGCACATCCTGCGAGGTGACGTTGCCGAACTTGCCCTGCGCCAGATTGAGCAGCGAGCCGCCCGAGAACACCACCAGCGTGTTCGGTTCGGCGCGCCGCTGCGACACCAGTGAGTGCCAGGCCACCGCGCCGATCCCGCCAGGCAGATAGCTGATGTGCATATCCGACGGCGTCGGCGTGTGCTGCAACGGCATGCTCTTCAAACCCTTCTGCGCCAGCTTGCAGGTCAGGTCCATGGCGCCGCCCGGTTTGGACGGCACCACGCACTCCAGCCCCGCCGCCTGGACGGCCAGGCTGCAGCAGAGAAGGATTATCAGGGCAAAGGCGCGCATGGCTGTCGTCCCGTTAGCTTGGTTTAGAAGCGGTGCTGCATGCCGACCATCAGGCCGTGCTGGTTTTCGCCGTAGCCTGCATCGTCGCGCGACAGGCCGGTGAGCTGGCCGTTCTTCGCCTTGGCGTAAGCAGCGGTGACGTGCAGGTCGGTGCGCTTGGACAGGGCGTAGCGGTAGCGCGCCACGTACATGGTCGGATCGGCGTCCTTGCCGGCGGCGACGTTCTTCACGTTGATATGATAGACCGCGCCGGTGATGGTGGTCGCTTCATTGGTCTTGTAGCTCACGCCGCCCCAGTAGGTGGTGGCGTCGACGTCCGGCGTGGCGGCTTTACCGGCCACCAGCTTGTAGTCACGCACCACGCCGGTCACGCGCCATGGGCCATCCACGTAATTGAAACCCGCATGCCACACGGTGTTCTTGTCGCGGTTGCCGGTGGCAGGCACGGTATTGCCGTTGACGCGTTCCCAGGTCGCCATCAGGCTCAGTTGGCCCAGGTCGTAGACGCCGGTGAAGCCCATCTTGCCGCTGTCCTGGGCGCCGGTGGTCTGCTCGCCGAAGCCGTAGCTGGCGCCCAGCTTGAAGTTCTCGAACTTGCCGCTGTACTTGATGATGTTGTCGAACTGGGTGGTGAAGCCGTACTTGCTCGGACCCGTGGCCGGACCGGAAGTGGCCCAGGAGTAGAACGGCGCAAAGCCCATCGGGTCGAAGCCGATCACGGTGTCATAGACGCTGGTGAAGGAACGGCCCATCACCAGGCGGCCGTATTCGTTTTCCAGGCCGACCACCGCCTGGCGCTTGAACAGGTTGCCATCCTGGGCGCCGGTGTCCATCAGGATGCCGCCTTCCAGGTTCCATACCGCTTTCAGGCCGCCGCCCAGATCTTCCGTGCCACGCAGGCCCCAGCGCGAAGTGTTCATGCCGCCCGAGGAGACGCGGGTCAGCGTGCCGCCGTTAGGCCCCGCGTGGTTTTCGGTGTCGATGCCCATGTCCAGCAGGCCGTAGACCTGCACATTGGATTGAGCGTGGGCGCCGGACGCGGACAGCAGAGCAGCGGCCGCCAGGGCCAGGGAGGATTTCTTCATGTGTGTCTCCAGTTGTATAGTATTTATCAGACAGATGCTGTGTGTTGCATCGGGGTCCACTATAGGAGTCACTTCCTTTCATTTCTCTTTCATTGTCGCCGGGCTGCCACAGCGTATTGTCCACACTTCCCATTTTGCGCAAGCACGGCCATGATGCATTTTATGCGAATTTTACTTGTAGAAGACCACACCGAACTGCAGCACTGGCTGTCCAAAGCCCTGCGCGATGCCAACCTGACAGTGGAATGCGCCGACAACGGCGCCGATGCGGACACCCTGCTGCATACCCAGGAATATGCGCTGGTGATACTCGACCTCACCCTGCCGCGCATGGACGGACTGGAAGTGCTGCAGCGCCTGCGCGCGCGCGGCGGCCCGCGCGGCCAGACGCCGGTGCTGATCCTGACCGCGCGCGGCGGCCTGGATGACCGCGTGCAGGGGCTCAACCTGGGCGCGGATGACTATCTCGCCAAACCGTTTGAACTGGCCGAGCTGGAAGCGCGCGTCAAAGCCCTGCTGCGCCGCAGCGTCGGCAACGAGACCCTGGTGCATCGCTGCGGTGCGCTCAGCTTCGACACGGTGGCGCGCATCTTCCACTACAACGGCGCCCCGCTGGCGCTGACGCCGCGCGAACACGCCGTGCTGGAAGCGCTGATCACCCGCCCCGGCCGCGCCGTCTCGAAAGAAAAGCTGTTCGACGAAGTGTTCGCCCTGGCCGACGACGCCAACCTGGACGCCATCGACCTGTACATCCACCGCGTGCGCAAGAAGCTCGACATCGCCGCGCCGGATGCCGCCGTCATCACCACCCTGCGCGGCATCGGCTACGTGCTGCAGCCACGCCCTCCCGCCGCCGATCACTGAGATGCCCTTGATCGACCACCTCGCCCGCAAGGTCGGTCCCGGCGCGCCGCTGGGCAGCCTGCGCGGCCAGCTGCTGCGCTGGCTGCTGGCTCCGCTGGTGGTGCTGGTCTGTCTGGACGCGGTGTCGGTCTACCACCACGCGCTGGACGCGGCCGACGTGGCCTACGACCGCGCCCTGCTGGCCTCCACGCGCGCGCTGGCCGAGCGGGTCACCGTGGTGGACGGCAAAGTGGTGGCCGACGTGCCCTACGTTGCCCTGGACAGTTTTGAGACCGATACGCTGGGCCGCATCTACTACAAGGTCACCGGCATCAATGGCGAGACCGTGTCCGGCTATGGCGACCTGCCGCCGGTGCCGGCCAATGTGCCGCGCTCGGAAGCCTATCCCGCGCTGGTGCGCTTCTACAAAGCCAACTACAAGGGCGAGCCGGTACGCATCGCCGCCCTGCTGCAGCCGGTGTACGACGACAGCATGCGCGGCATCGCCCTGATCCAGGTCGGCGAAACGATGGACGCGCGGCGCGGCCTGTCCAACCAGATCCTGTTCGACACCCTGATCTGGCAGGCCGGCCTGGTGCTGGCGGTGGCGCTGCTGGTGTGGTTTGCCGTGCGCCTAGTGCTGCAACCGTTGATGCGACTGAAGCTGGCGGTGGAGACGCGCAGCCTGAATGACGCTTCCGACGTCGATCCCTCGCTGGTGCACAAGGAAGTGCGCCCGCTGGTGGCGGCCATGAACAGCTCGCGCCAGCGCCTGCATATCCTGATCAGCAGCCAGCGCCGCTTCATCGCCGACGCCTCGCACCAGCTGCGTACCCCGCTGACGGTGCTGAAGACCCAGGCCGAGATGGCGCTGCGCGAAAGCGAGCGCCCTGCCGCCGATCCCGAGGAAAGCCGCGCCGCCCTGCGCGAGATCGTGCACAGCATCGCCGCCACCACCGACTCCACAGTGAATCTGGCCAACCGCCTGCTCACATTGGCGCGCATCGAACACGGCACCGAGGTGGCGTCGCAGAATGTGCCGGTGTCGCTGCGCGAAGTGGTGCAGCAGGTCGGGCTGGAGATGGCCATGGCCGCCGTGGCGCGCCAGATAGATCTGTCGCTGGAGGCTGACGCCGACGGCATCGTTCAAGGCCAGGAACTGCTGCTGCACGAGATGGTGGCCAACCTGGTCGACAACGCCCTGCGCTACGCGCCGCCCGGCGGCAGCGTGGTGCTGCGCGTGCAGGAAGCCGATGGCGCCGTCGTACTGGAAGTGGAAGACAGCGGCCCCGGCATCCCCGCCAGCGAGCGTGAGCGCGTGTTTGCGCCCTTCTACCGCGCCTCCGCCACGATGGAGCGCAATCCCGGCGGCGCGGGCCTCGGCCTGGCCATCGTGCGCGACATCGCCACCCTGCACGGCGCCGGAATCACCCTCGGCGACGCGGCTGGCGGCAGCGGCCTGCTGGTGCGCGCCGTCTTTGGATAGGGAGTAAGATAGCCCGGCATTCACTGACACAGGAGGGACACCCGATGCAAGAGAATCGCCGCAATTTCCTGAAACTGGGCGCCACCGGCGCCGCCGCCAGCGTGTTAGGCCAAGTGTCCCCGGCCAGCGCACAATCTTCCCCCATCAGCAGCATTCCACCGCTGGCCGCCAGCGTCGGCATGCGCCTGGCCACCTTCTCCGCCAATCAGGACGACAAGCCGCGCGTGGGCGTGGTGCTGGGTGACGGCCGCGTGATCGACATCGGCGCGGAAGCGCAGCGCGCCAAACAGAAGCTGGTATTCGATCCCGCCTCCATGCTGTCGCTGATCGACAGCGGCGACAAAGGGCTGGCGCAGGTACAGGCGCTGGCCGCACACGCCGCCCTGCTCAGGATCGCCCGCCCCAGCGCCAGCCAGGTGCATCTGTGGTCGCCGATTCCGCGCCCGCGCGCCAACATCTACGCGGTGGGCTGGAATTATCTGGACCACTTTGAAGAAGGCAAGGCGGCGCGCGCTGACAAGGTGGTGAAGGAGTATCCGGCCAATCCGGTGTTCTTCACCAAGGGCGTCAATACCATGAACGGACCGTTCGACACGATTCCCTACGACGCCAGCAACTCGATCCAGGTGGATTGGGAGGCCGAGCTGGCCGTGATCATCGGCCGCAGCGGGCGCAATATCAGCGAAGAGCAAGCCATGCAGCATGTATTCGGCTTTGTGGCCTACAACGACACCACCGCGCGCGACATCCAGCAGAAGCGCCACGGCGGCCAGTGGTTCAAGGGGAAAAGCCTGGATGGCTACGGCCCGATGGGACCGTGGATCGTGACGGCGGCCGGCGTCAAGCTGGAAGATACCCGCATCATCTGCCGCGTCAACGGCGTGGAAAAGCAGAACGCCAGCTACCAGCAGATGTACTTCAAGATTCCCCGCGTGATCGCCGAGCTGTCGCGCGGGATGACTTTGGAAGCGGGCGACATCATCACCACCGGCACGCCCTCCGGCGTCGGCTTCAGCCGCACGCCGCCCGAGTTCATGAAGCCGGGCGACGTGATGGAAACCGAAATCACCGGCATCGGCATCCTGCGCAATACCATCAAAGCCGAATAAAACCTGCTGGGGTCAAGTCTGACATTTGGACACGGGCTCTGCCGTAGACGCACTTACGGCAGAGCCCGTGTCCAAATGTCAGACTTGACCCCAGCTGATTGAAACGCGGGTGCCGCCGCCCGCGCTGCTGTCGATGCGGATGCTGCCGTTGAAGGCGTACACCCGCTCGCGCATGCCGACAATGCCGATGCCGTTCGACGCCTGCTCGGAGTCGAAGCCGCGGCCATTGTCGGCGACTTCCATTTGCAGGCCGTCCGGCCGTATCGCCAGCATCACCGACACTTCGCTCGCGCGCGCGTGCTTGACGGCGTTGGACAAGGCTTCCTGCATGATGCGGTAGGCCGAGATACCCAGGCCACTCTCCAGCTTTGAGAAATCGCCCTCGGCGCGGAAGCTGAAGCGGCAGTCCTGGTGCGCACTGCCGAAGTGCTGCACCAGCTCCTCCACCGCGCCGTCCAGGCCCAGCATGTCCAGCACCTCGGGACGCAGGCGCCGCACCAGCGCGCGGCCGCTGTTGTAGAGTCCCAGCGCCAGCTTGTTGATTGCCTGCGCCCGCTCGCGCACCTCGCCCTCCGGCGTCAAGGCGACGATGCGCTGCGCCTCCAGCCGCGCCGCGATCAAGGTGGCGTTGAGTTCATCGTGAATCTCCAGCGCGATGCTCTTGCGCTCATCCTCCACCGCCGTATTCACCTTGCGGATCAAGCGCTGCTTTTCCGCGTCGGCCGCGCGCAGGGCCTGCAAGGAAGCCTGCAGCGAGGCGTCCAGCCCGCGCGCCAGCTGCCACACCAGCATCGCGCACACCAGCAGCCCCAAAGAGGCCACCGCCAGCTCGACGTAGAAACGCCGGGTCTGTTTGAGCAGCAGGCTGGATGGTGACATGGTCACGCGCACATAGCCCATGGTTTCCACGGTGGCGCCGCTGGCGGGCGGCGGGCCGTCCTTCTGATACGGCTTGCCCGCGCTATCCAGCATGGTGACCCACATCAGCCGCTTGAGGATCGGCGCCTCGTAGTAGCGCGCTTCCGGCTGGCCCGAGCTGCGCGTGACCATCGGCACCAGCGGGCGGCGCTGCGCGTCCAGCACTTCGATGCGGTAGATGCTGGGATCGGATTTCAGCAGGCCGCTGATGGTCGGCTTGAGGTCATCGTAGCGACGCGACAGCACGCTGAATTCGCTGCTGTCGGCCAGCACCTTGGCCACCAGCGGCCCGCGCTCGGCCATCTCTTCGCGCACTTCGGACAGGCGCGATTGATAGGCGTACCAGACGAAGGAGCAGAACATATAGGCCAGCGGGATGGCCGTCATCGCCATCAGCCGCGTGCGCACGCTCCAGTGGCGCCAGAAGTCGAGGCGCATCGGCTCAGGGCTCGATCAAGCCATGCTTGACCGCCAGCCGGGTGATGTCGGCGGGACGATGCACGCCCAGCTTCTCCTTGACCGCCTGGCTGATATTGCTGATGGTCTTGGTGGAGACGTCGAGCTTTTCTGCGATCTCCGCGTTGGTCAGGCCTTCCGCCATCAGGGTGAAGATGTCCAGCGAACGTTCGTCCAGCTGCGACTGCGGCGAGGTATCGCCGCGCACCGACAGATTGGCAAGGCGTTCGGCGATGTTCGGCAAAAAATACAGCTCGCCGTCATGCGCACGGCGCACGGCGGCGGCCAGGTCGTCGGGATCGCAGTCCTTGGTCATGAAGGCGCGGCCGCCCAGGCGGTAGGTTTCCTTGATCAGCGCGTCCTGGTCGAACTGGCTGAGGAAGACGATGGCGGCGTTGGGCGCGTGCGCCAGGATCTGCTTGGCCACATCGAGGCCGGTGAGCTGCTCGCCGAAGCGCAGGTCCAGCACGATGACGTCGGGATGCTGCTGCTGGAACTGCGCCAGCGCCTCTCCCGGCGAACGGGCCTGCGCCACCACGTCCAGGCCCTGCGCCTCCAGCGACATGGCAAACCCCGTCATGACGATGGGATGGTCGTCCGCCAGCATGACACGGATCTTTTTCTGCTTCATTTGCTACCTCAGGGAAGAATTTTTACCAGATAGGAGAAGGATAACACACCGCTCAGGAGAAAAATATTCCTCGAATTCCCTTGGATTTTTCTTTTTACTGGAATAGTATACTTCTAATACATAGCAGTTTTTACTTCCATAAAGGAGCAATATGAACTTCCAACAAGGCCCCAAAAAGAATCTGACCGGCGTCACGGTTGTGGCGGTACTGCATGTGGCGCTGCTGGCGGTGTTCCTGCAAGGCTCGAAGCTGACGGTATTCCGGCACCAGGAAACGTCGGTCGATCTGATCCCGCAGATCGATCCGCCCAAGCCCAAGCTGCTGCCGCAGGATCTGCCCTTGCCGACAGCGGCGCTGCCCACGGTGCCGGTGCCGCCGATACCTCCGTTGCCGACGACCGAGCCGACCATTACGGCGCGGCCGCAGACCGACGCGCAGCCGCAGCCGCCCGGCCCTGCGCAGGTGGCCGACGCCACGCCCAGGGTTCAGCCAAAGGCCGCGCCGGTGACGGCGGCGGCGGTGGTCGACGCCAGCGCCTGCAGCAAGCCTGATTATCCGAAGAACGCCTTGAGGAATGGCGATACCGGCACCGTGACGCTGGCCTTCCTGATCGGCACAGACGGCAAGGTGGCGGATTCGCGCGTAGAGAAGTCGAGCGGCTTCCGGGATCTGGATCGGGCCGCTCAGGTGGGACTGGGCTTATGCAAGTTCAAGCCGGGGACGGTGGATGGCGTCCCGCAGCAGTCCTGGACCCGCATGCAATACGTGTGGAGCCTCGATTAAAACCGGGGTCAGTACCGGCAATCGGACACGGACTCTGCCGTCGAGCAAGCTACGGCAGAGTCCGTGTCCGATTGCCGGTACTGACCCCGGTTTGGCTTTAGCGCAGCATCAGGCGGCCGCTGGATTCTTCCAGCTTGAAGACGCTGACCACGGCGGAGAGGTTGGCGGCTTGCTCTTGCAGCGACGACGCCGCCGCTGCCGCTTCTTCCACCAGCGCGGCATTCTGCTGGGTGGTGCTGTCGATCTCCGTCACCGCCAGGTTCACCTGCGCGATGCCGTCGCTCTGCTCCTGGCTGGCGTTGACGATTTCGCTCATGATGGTGGTAACCTGCTCCACCGACTGCACGATCCTGGCCATCGTGACCCCGGCTTCGTCCACCAGCGCGCCGCCCGCTTCGACCTTGGTCACGGAGTCGTTGATCAGCTCCTTGATCTCTTTTGCCGCTGCCGCCGAACGCTGCGCCAGCGTGCGCACTTCCGACGCCACCACGGCAAAGCCGCGCCCCTGCTCGCCCGCGCGCGCCGCTTCCACCGCTGCGTTCAACGCCAGGATATTGGTCTGGAAGGCGATACCGTCAATCACCGCAATGATGTCGACAATCTTGCGCGAGCTGTCCTTGATCGAGGCCATGGTGTCCACCACGCGCCCCACCACCGCACCGCCTTCGGTAGCGATGCCGGATGCAGTCTGCACCAGCTTGTTGGCGGTGCGCGCGCTGTCGGCGTTCTGGTTGACCGTGGCGGTCAGCTGCTCCATCGCGGACGCCGTCTCTTCCAGGCTGGAGGCCTGGTTCTCGGTGCGCTGTGACAGATCCAGGTTGCCGCTGGCGATTTCGCTCGACGCGGTGGCAATCGTCTCGGTGCTGTCGCGCACCTGGCGGATGGTCTGGTTCAGCGAGGTGATGAAGCGGTTGAAGCCATCGGCCAGTTCGCCCAGTTCGTCCTTGCCTTCCACCGGCATGCGCCGGCTCAGGTCTCCGTTGCCTTCGGCGATCTCGCCCAGCAGGCAGGCGGCGCGCGACACCGGCGCGGCGATCATGCGGCTGACCAGGAACACCACGAACAGGCCAATGCCGCCGCCCACCGCACCGGCGATCAGCGCCGACACGGCCACCGAGCGGGTCACCTGCCCCAGCACCTCGGACTCGGGCACGTGGGCGATCACGTACATGTTCAGCTCCGGCACAAAGGACGAGGCGATGATCTCCTTGCCGTTGGCGCCCTTGTAGGTCGCCGATGCATAGCGCGCGCCGCCCAGCAGCTGCGAGGTCAGTTCGCTGTTCAGGCCTGGCAGGTCTTTCATATAGTGCTTGCCGTCGGCCAGCGCGGCGTCGCGGTGCATCACCAGCATGCCGTTGGCCCGCACCAGGAACACGCCGCCGGAGTTGCCCACCTTGTAGGCGCGGATGGTGTCGGCCAGCTTGTCGATCGACAGACCCAGGCCCGCCGCGCCGATCTTGCCGTTGCCGGCGTCGAAGCGGGTGTTAATGAACAGCATATAGGTGTTGGCGCTGACGTCTTTGTCCAGGTCGAGCGTAAAGGCCTTGCCGCTGTCGAGGAAGCCGTAGAACCACTGGTCCGACGCCGCCGACTTGCTCAGGGTGCGGTTCAGGCCCGCCTGGTCGAAGTATTTGCCGCTGCTGCCGGACACCCAGAACACGGTGGCGGCTTTGAGCTTGCTCTTGGCGCGGCTGGCGTAGGCCTTCCAGCCGTCCACGCCGTCATCGGCCAGGCCCTTGGCTTCCCAGTCCAGCAGGAAGGTGTTGTTGGCGATGGCTTGCGAGGCGGCCAGCGGTTCGACAATCTGGCGCAGCACGTCGTTGCGGATCTCGCCCACCACGGCGGGCAGCTCCTGCGTGACGACGCGCTCGCGGATGCCGTTGCCGGTCATGGTCACGCTGAGGGCGAAGGAGATCACCAGAAACAGCAGCATGCTGAAACCCATGCTGAACATGAGCTTCTTCTGGATCGAGAGATTGCGCAGGAGGTCGGACATGCTGGTTCCTCATTAGTGATTGATGTAAAGCACTAGCAAGCCAGCGTAGCGAATGTGCTGCCGCTGTGCAAGTCATCACTATAGAAAAACAACGCGCCCGCCGCATACCAGTTATATGCGGCGGGCGCTAAGAGGAATCAGAAGAAAGAATCAGCTGAGGTTTTCGAGGCGGATGCGAGTGACCTTGCTGCACACGGTGTCCAGGGCAGACATCTTGGCAATCGCCGCGTCGACCTGTTTTTCCTTGGTCTGGTGGGTCAGGAAGATGATGTCGGTGCGGGTCTCGCCTTCCGCCGGCTCCTTCTGCATCATGGCGTCGATCGAGATGCCGGCGTCGGCCAGGATGCGGGTCAGTTCGGCCAGCACGCCCGGCTGGTCGGCCAC
>Ga0213872_10001858_pt1 | contig 13053 bp, 6 predicted proteins | sample VelepicomBERX_R2_FD_160071 | JGI IMG/M metagenome (GOLD analysis project Ga0213872, IMG submission 160071) | Rhizosphere microbial communities from Vellozia epidendroides in rupestrian grasslands, the National Park of Serra do Cipo, Brazil - RX_R2 | ecosystem: Host-associated > Plants > Roots >...
AAGTCGCGCAGGTAGATGTTGCGGTCGAAGCCGATCAGCCAGGGTTGCGCGAGGTCCGTGAAGATGCGGTGCACGTCGAGCTTATACGGCATGTAGGCCACGAGCAGGCGCTCGGCATCCTGCATGGCCTTCAGGCGCTCGGGCCCGTCAGGCAGCGCGTGCTGGCGCTCGTACAGCGCATCGAAGGCCGGCAGGTGCAAGCGCGCCTTGTTCGATTGCCCGGCGCTCGGGCCGTAGCCGAGCGCGAGGAGGTTCTCGCCGTCGGGGTAGTCGGCGCTCCACGAGATGCCCCACATCTGCAGCTTGCCGGCATTCGCGGCCTTGAGGTTCTCGGGCCACTGGGCGATGCGGAACTCGACCTTGACGCCGATGGCGCGGCAGTACTTCTCGAAGAGCTCGGCCAGCGCGTGGCTCAACGAGTCCGACTGCGTGGCGTATTCGATCACCAGCGGCGAGCCGTCCGGCTGCTCGCGCCAGCCGTCCCCGTCGCGGTCCACGTAGCCGTAGGCGTCGAGCAGCGCTTGCGCGCGCGCCGGGTCGTAGGTGCTCATCTCGGTCTTCAGCGCCGGGTCGTAGCCGTAGAGCGTCGGGGGGATGATGGCCTGCGCGGGGATCGCGCGGCCTCGGCGCACCCGCTCGATCTGCACGGCCGCGTCCTGCGCGAGGCTGATCGCGCGGCGCAGCGCGATGTGCTGCGCGTCGTAGCCGCCTACGACAGGGTCCTGCATGTTGAAGAACGAGTACACCGTGTCGCCGCGCGGGTAAACGACGGCGCGTAGGCCCCGGCGCTGCAGCGCCTTCGTGAGCTGGCCGTGTGGCAGGTACAGCGGCGAATACTCCTCGGGCATCTGCTCGAGCAGATCGTACTGGCCCTGCAGGAACGAGAGCATGCGCGGCTGGTTCTCCTGGATGATGGAGAACTCCACACGGTCGATCATCGGCAGGCGCCGGCCCTGCAGACGGCGCACCTGCGCGGCGAGCACCGGGTTGTCGGCCGGCTCGGGCTCGTGATAAGTCTCGACGCGGTAGTTCGGGTTCTTCTCGAGCACGATCTTCGCGGAGCGCTGCCAGCTCGCCAGACGCCACGCGCCGGTGCCGACCGGGTGGTCGCCCACGCGGTCGCCATAGGCCTCGACGACCTCGCGCGCGAGGATGCCCAGCGCCGGATCGGCGAACTGAAACAGCAGCCGCGGCTCGGGGTGGCCGGTGCGCAGCTGCAGCGTGTAGCGGTCGAGCACCTGCAGGCCATCAGCGGGTGCGTCGTAGTCGAAGGACTTTCCAGTCTTGAGCGCGGCATCACGCAGCGCCTTCAGGCCGAGAATGTCGGCCGGCAGCAGCTTGAACAGATTGCCGCTCTTGGCGCGTGGGTCGTAGTGACGCCGCACCGTGTAGGCGAGGTCCGCGGCCACGAGCTCACGCTTGTGGCCCTTGAACGCCGGATCGTCGGCGAAGTAGATGCCGTGGCGCAGGTGGAAGACAAAGCGCGTGCCGCCGTCGAGTACCTCGGGCATGCCGTCGGTTACGCCGGGCTCGAGCCGGTAGGGCCGCGCGAGGTAGCCGTAGCGCACGGCGGTGTCGAAGATGCCGGACAGGACGATGCGCGAGTACAGGTCGGTCGCCTGCGTCGGATCGAAGCTGGACTCGGCCACACGGAAGGCATAGCGCAGCACCTTGGGCTGGGGTGCCGCGGCTGGTGCGTCGGCGCGCACCGGCGCGCCACAAAAAAGCAGCAGGGCCGAAAGCCCTGCCAGCAGACGACGGAAACGAATCATGAGGCCGCGGATTGTCGGGCATGACCGGCCCGGGTCGCCCCGGGCAAATGCGGGTGATCCCGAAGGCCCGCTCCCTTAGACTCGCGCCCTGATTCGGCCCGGATCGCACGCCGGGTCCCAACGCGACGTTTCCCTGGAGTCCCCGCAGATGGCGGCCTACGTGATCCGGCGCCTGTGGCAAATGATTCCCACCTTACTGGGCGTCGTGCTGCTGGTGTTCTTCCTCTTCAAGTGGTTCGGCAACGACCCGGCGCAGGTGCTCGGCGGCCTCAACGCCAGCCCCGAGCAGATCGACGTGATCCGCGATCAGCTCGGCCTGAACAAGCCGGTGCTGGACCAGCTGCTCATCTTCCTCAAACAGGTCGTCACGCTCGACTGGGGCCGCTCGTGGGCCACGAACGAGGCGGTCTCGCACCTCTTCGCCACGCGGCTGCCTGCGACGCTGACGCTGATGGTGCCGATCCTGTTCCTGCAGGTGCTGCTGGCGATTCCGTTCGGCTTGACCGTCGCCTACCTTCGCGGCACGCTCGTGGACCGCACGGTGATGATCATGGCGACGGTGGCGGTGTCGATCTCGCTGCTGGTGTACGTGATCGTGTTCCAGTACGTGTTCGCGTTCCGCCTCGGCTGGTTCCCGGTCCAGGGCTGGAGCGACAGCTTCTGGACCAACCTCACCAACTATTCGCTGCTGCCGATCGTCGTGCAGGTCGCGGTGGCCCTGTCGCCTTACACGCGGCTGTACCGGACCTTCTTCCTCGACGAGATCGGCCACGACTACGTGCGAACGGCGCGCGCCAAGGGCCTGTCGGAGCGCGTCATCTTGCTCAAGCATGTGATGCGCAACGCGATGATCCCCATCCTCACGAATATCTCGGTGGCGCTGCCCGACATCTTCGTCGGGTCCTTCCTGCTTGAGGTGTTCTTCTCGATCCCCGGCCTCGGCCGCGAGACGCTGCTGGCGGTCAACCGCGGCGACTATCCCGTCATCCAGGCCTTTGCGATCTACATCGCGGCGCTGACCATGGTGATCAATCTGCTGACGGACCTGCTCTACAAGCTGGTCGACCCGCGCGTGGTGCTGAAATGACGGCGGCCGCTCCCGCCACCACCGCCGCACCAAAGCGCGGCCAGAGCGTCTGGTCCGCCGCGTGGCGGCGCCTCAAGTCCGACCGCGTCGGCATGGCCGCGATGATCGTCGTGCTGCTGTGCCTGCTGCTGGTCGTCGCCACGGGCTCGGGGCTCGTTGCGAGCGATTGGCAGAAGGAAGTTGGCGTGCCCAACGCGCCGCCGCATTTCGTGGGCCCCGCACCGCCGGAGGCCATCGGCGCGATCGCGCAGCCCAAGGGCCCGGACGTCGACCTCTCCGACGTCGACCCGCTCGCGCCGCGCTACAAGGAATGGGCCGAGCGCGCGCAGAAGTACAAGACCGCCGCCGTCGAACGCGCCGAGACGCTGCCGCTGGGCGGCGACAACCTCGGCCGCGACGTCTGGAAAAAGGCGCTCAAGGGCGCGCAGGTCTCGATCACGGTCGGCGTGCTGGCGTCCATCGTTGCAACGCTGATCGGCACGGCGCTCGGCGGCATCTCGGGCTTCTTCGGCGGCAAGATCGGCGACCTGCTCGAGTGGGTCTACAACGTCTTCACGGCGATGCCGAGCATCCTGCTGATCTTCGCGTTCGCGGTGGTGTTCGGGCGCGGCGTGCTGCCGGTCGTGATGATCCTGGCGCTGACCGGCTGGACGGGCACCTACCGCCTCATCCGCGCCGAGTTCATGAAGCACCGCGTGCGTGAGTACGTGCGCTCGGCCGAGGCGATCGGCGCCTCGCGCTTCTCGCGCATGTTCAAGCACATCTTGCCGAACGTCTCGCACGTCGCGTTGGTGCAGCTCTCGCTCTACGTGGTCAGCTTTATCAAGTACGAAGTGATCCTGTCGTACCTGGGTCTGGGCGTCAGCGTCGACCAGGTAAGCTGGGGCACGATGCTGTCCGAATCGCAGAGCGAGCTGCTGCTGGGCTACTGGTGGCAGCTCGCCGTGGTGACCGGGATGATGGCCGTGTTCGTGACCGCCTTCTCGCTGTTCACCGACGCATTGCGCGACGCGCTCGACCCCAAACTCCGAGGGCTCGAATAGACATGTTGTTGAGCATTCAAGACTTGAAAGTGGCGTTTCGCCTGGGGCGCGAAGGCGGCGAGATGCGCCGCGGCCACGCCGTCAAGGGGGTGAGCTTCGACATCCCCGAGAACACGACGGTGGCGCTGGTCGGCGAGTCCGGCTCGGGCAAGAGCGTGACGGCCATGTCGATCCTGAACCTGCTGCCCGAGAACGCCGAGCGTTCGGGCCGCATCCTGTTCCAGGGCCGCGACCTGCTGAGCACGCCGCGGCGCGAGCTGCGTGCGCTGCGTGGCCGCGAGATCGCCTGCGTGTTCCAGGACCCGATGAGCTCGCTGAACCCGGTCTTCACCGTGGCCGACCAGTTGATCGAGCCGCTGATGCTGCACCAGGGCATGACGAAGCGCCAGGCGCTCGCGCGCGCCGAGGAGCTGCTCGGTGAGGTCGGCATCCCCGAGCCGAAGCGCCGCCTGGCCAGCTACCCGCACGAGATGTCGGGCGGTCAGCAACAGCGCGTGATGATCGCGCTGGCGCTGTCGTGCAAGCCCAAACTGCTGATCGCCGACGAGCCGACCACCGCGCTCGACGTAACGATCCAGCGCCAAGTCATCGACCTGCTGGCCAAGCTCAAAGAGTCGCACAAGATGAGCATGCTGTTCATCTCGCACGACCTCGGCGTCGTCGGCGAGATCGCCGACCGCGTCGTCGTGATGCGCCACGGCGAGATCCGCGAGCAGGCCGACGTGGCCAACATCTTCCACGCACCGCAGGATGCCTACACCAAGGCGCTGCTGGCCTGCCGACCGAGCCTGTCGGAGAACCCGCCGCGGCTGATGGTGATCGACGATCACATCGCCGGGCGCAGCGCGCACGATGCCACCGCCAGCCGCGCCAAGGACCCGGCCGCGCCGGTGGTGCTGGAGGCGCGCGGCCTGGCCAAGAGCTTCTTCTTCAAGGAGGGCCTCTTCAGCAAGCGCGAGTTCCAGGCCGTCAAGGGCGTGGACTTCCAGCTCAAGAAGGGCCATACGCTGGGCATCGTCGGCGAGTCGGGCTCCGGCAAGACGACGATGGGCCTGACGCTGCTGCGCCTACACGAGCCGACACGCGGCGAGGTGATGTTCGACGGCCGCGACCTGCTCAAGCTCGGCGCGCGCGACTGGCAGGCCATGCGCCGACGCATCCAGATCGTCTTCCAGAACCCGTACGCCTCGCTGAACCCGCGCTTCACGATCGCGCAGACGCTGCTCGAGCCGATGGAGATCCACGGCATCGGCGCGAGCCACGCCGAGCGGCTGGATAAGGCCAGCGCGCTGCTCACCAAGGTGGGCCTGGACGACTCGGCCCTGCCCAAGTACCCGCACGAGTTCTCCGGCGGCCAGCGCCAGCGCATTGCCATCGCGCGCTGCCTGACGCTCAACCCCGAGGTGCTGGTGCTCGACGAGGCCGTCTCGGCGCTGGACGTGTCGGTCCAGGCACAGGTGCTGAACCTGCTCAAGGACCTGCAGGACGAGTTCGGGCTGTCCTACATCTTCATCAGCCACGACCTGGCAGTCGTGAAATTCATCTCGGATGAGATCCTGGTGATGCAAAACGGCGACGTTGTCGAACAGGCCGATACAGCCAGTCTGATGGCCGCGCCGCGGCAAGATTACACACGTCGGCTACTTGGTGCGGTCCCGCGTGGTTATCAGGGCTCAGCCGAGCGGCCCGCCTGAGGGATAGACGCATACACTCCCGCGCCGGGGGATGCCGGGGACTGGTACCGTGGAAATAGCGGTCCAGTTACGCGTGGAGCGGAGATCGATGCACAACGATGCGCGCAAGGCAGTATGGACGGGACGGCTACTGGCCGTCGCGCTGCTGCTGTGCGTGTGCGCCTGCGGCCCCGGCAGCAGCGGCGAAGGCCGTGACGGCCGCGTCGAAGCCGCTGCCCCGGCCAGCAGCGCGCCGGCCTCGCGGGCCGAGGAGCAATCGCCGCAGCTGTGGCTGCAACTCGAGCAGATCGAGCGGCTGGGCACCTCGCAGCCTGAACGCTATGCCGCGGAGCTGCGCGGCCTGCTGCACGACACGCCCGTCGGCAGTCCGGAGCGCGCCGAAGCACTCGGGCTGATCGGCATCCTGATCGGTCGCACTCGCTCGCACGACGGCGTCGCGCTGCTCGAGCAGGAACTCGCCGCCTGGCCCAAGACGCCCGAAGGCCGCGCCACAGTGGTCGACATGCAGCTCGCGACAGCCAATGCCAAGGCCGTCTACAACCGCGCCCAGGGCGACATGCGCGAGGCCGCGCAGGCCATCTCCAGCATCGACCAGCTCGACCTCGATTTCGCCTCGCCGCGCCAGCTGCTGCGCGCGCGCTCGACGCAGGCGACCGTACTGAGCGAGACCGGCGAGGCCAAGCTCGCGCTGCACACGGCACAGACCGCCGTCGACCTTGCCAACACCTACGGCCGGCCCTGGCGCCGCGCGCTGGCCTACAACGACCTCGCCATCTGCTACTACCAGGCCGACCAGCCCGCGATGGCGCGCCAGACCGAGGACCAGGCCATCGCGCTGGGTCGCAGCGACCCGGACCCGGTGCTGATGAATACGCTGCTGAACCTGCGCGGCATGGTGTATTCGGGCTTCGGCGACGACTCGGTGGCGAAGCAAAGCCTGATCGAGGCGCTGGCCTTCACCGAGAAGTCCGGCGACGAAGGCCAGCGCGCGCTGGGCCTGTCCAACCTCGCCGACTTCCTGCTGCGCCACGGCCAGTACGCGCAGGCGCTGGCCACCGCGCAGCAGGCGATCCCCGTCGCGCGCAAGATGCACCGCCTGACGGCCGAGATCGGCGCGCGCCAGAACGTCGGCCTGGCCAAGATCGCGCTGGGCCGCGTGGCCGAGGGCCGTGACGACGTCAAGATCGCCATCACGATGGACGAGCAGGACGGCTCGGCCGCCTACGTCGCCGCTGACTGGAATGAGCTCGGCGGCTACCTCGAGCGCGCGGGCGACTACGCCGGCGCGATCGACTCGTACCACGAGTACCGCCGCGTCATCGACCGCTTGCTGCGCGACGACACGCGCAAGGCCGTGATCGACACGCAGGAGCGCTTCGAGGCCGAGCGCCGCGCCAAGGAGATCGAGCTGCTCAACCGCGATAACCGGCTCAAGTCCGAGCAGATCCGGGCGCGCGACCTCTCGCTGGCGTTCTGGGGCGTGCTCGGCGCCTGCGCGGTGATGATCGCCGCGCTGCTGGCGCTGGCCTACCAGCGCATCATCCGCAGCAACCGCCAGCTCGCCGTGAGCAACGCGCACCTCAAGGTGCAGAGCGAGTGCGACCCGCTGACGGGCCTGGCCAACCGCCGCCACTTCCAGAGCGCGATCAAACGTCTGGCCGACAGCGGCAGCGCGGGCTCCTTCACAGGCACGGTGTTCCTGATCGACATCGACCACTTCAAGCGCATCAACGACGTCCACGGCCACGCGGCCGGCGACGCGGTGCTCGTCGAGATCGCGCGCCGGCTGCGCTCCGCGGTGCGCGAGGATGACCTCGTCGTGCGCTGGGGCGGCGAGGAGTTCCTGATCGTCTGCGGCGAAGGCGGCGACGAGATCGTCGCGACGCCGGCGGACCGCAGCGTCGCGCGCTCGTTCGCCGACTCGCGCGCGCTCGAGGCTGCGCCGGCGCAGGCGCTCGGCCAGCGCCTGCTCGACCTCATCGGCGGCGCGCCGATCGAGTACGGCGGGCGGCCGATCGCCGTGAGCGCGTCGATCGGCTTCGCGAGCTTCCCCGTCGCGCCGCACGGCCTCTCGCTGCACTGGGAGCGCGCCATCGACCTGGCCGACACCGTCATGTTCATCGCCAAGGCCCACGGCCGCAACAAGGCCTACGGGCTGACGCACCTCGACGCCGCGGACGAGATCGCCGCCGTGCGCCTGGCCACGCGGCTCGAGGATGCCTGGCACGAAGGCCGCGTGCGCCTCGTCGCGCTGCAGGGACCGAGTCGGGAGCGGCGCGCATGATGAAGCGGCTTTTCCGACCGACCTTGCTGGCGCTGGGCGCGGCGCTGCTGCTTGCGAAGCCCACCCTGGCGGCGACGCCCACCGCCGTGTCGGCGGTCCCCGAGCTGGCGCGCATCGACACGCTCGCCATGCACGACGTGCCGGCCGCGCGCGCGGCGCTCGACGATCTCGCACACAGCGAGGCCGGGCGCGCCCACCCTGGCATCGTGCGTTTCGGCGAGGGCCTCGTGGCCTTCGAGTCCGGCGACACCGCCGCGGCACAGCGCGTCGCCCAGGCGCTGGCGGCGCAGCCGGCCGATGCCGCGCGCGGCCTGGTCCTGCGCGCCCGCATCGCGTCGCGCCAGGCGCATCAGGCCGAAGCCGCGCAGCTGGCCCAGCAAAGCCTCGACGCGCAAGGCGAGGCCTGCAAGATCGGCGACGAAGCCCACGCCCTGGCCGAAGGCTGCGACGCGCTGGCCGCCGAGCAGGCGCTCGCGGTGCTGGCGTTCGACCGCCTGAACCGCGGCGCAGCGGCCGATGCCTCGGCGCTGGCGCAGCGCGCCTTGCTGCTGGCGGAAGCCGCAGGCCACCATTTCGACCAGATCAGCTTGGCCGGCACGCTCGCCTGGGCCGCGCAGGCCCAGGAGCACGGCGCCGACGTGCGCCGCTGGCTCGCCGACGCGGCCAGCCGCGCTGGCGACGACCCGCTGCTGATGTCACAGGCAAAGGCCTACGAAGGCACGCTGGCGGCCTTCGGCGGCGACAAGCCCACGCAGCTGCGCGCCATCAGCGAGAGCCTGCTGCTGGCGCGCCGCGCCGAGGCGCCGGCGCTGATCGCACGCGACCTCAGCAACCTCGGCGACTACTACATGCACGCCGGCGAAACGGCCAAGGCCGTCAATGCTACGCGCGAGGCGCTGCCGATCATGGAGCGCTTCGGCGACGTGGCACGCGAACGCACGGCGCACCACAACCTCTCGGTGATGCTGATCCAACAGCGCCACTTCGACGCGGCGCGGCACGAGATCGCCTTCGTCGAGGCGCTCCGCAAGGGCCAGCCCGACACCACGCAGCGCATCCGCGAGTTGCGTGAGCTCGACGAAGCCTGGGCCGCCGCTGGGCAGCCGCGAGAAGCCATCGCCGCCTTCCATGCCGAACGCAAGCTGACCGACGAGGCCAACGCGCGCAACCGCGAGGCGCAGATCGGCGAGCTGCGTCTGAAGTACGACATCGCGCGCAAGCAGCGCGACCTGGAGCTGCTGCGACGCGACCAGTCGCTCAAGGACCAGCAGCTCGGCAACCGCCAGCTCGCACAGCGCGTCGGCATCGCCGCGGCCGTCTTGCTCGGCCTGGCCACGGTGCTCGGCGTGCTGATGGTGCGGCGCGTGCGCGCGGCGCAGGCCGAGCTGCAGGCCAACCAGGCACTGCTGCGCGCGGCGAGCGAGCGCGACCCGCTAACCGACCTCGCCAACCGTCGCCACTTCCTGGCCGTGATGGAGCGCATGGACGCGGCGCGCTTCGACGGCGCGCTGTTGATGGTTGACATCGACCACTTCAAGCACATCAATGACGGCCACGGCCACGCGGCCGGCGACGTCGTCATCTGCGAGATCGCGCGGCGCCTCAAGAGCGCGGTGCGCGGCGGCGACGTCGTCGTGCGCTGGGGCGGCGAGGAGTTCCTGATCTTCGCGCCCGGCGCCAACGCGAGCCAGCTCGCTACGCTGGCCGAGCGCGTGCTCGACTGCATTGGCATGGACCCGGTGCACATCGAGAGCGGCCCGATCAAGGTCACGGCCTCGGTGGGCTTCGCGCACTTCCCGCTGCCCACGCAGGCCGAACCCGGCACCGAGCCCGGGCTGCACTGGGAGCAGGCCGTCAACTGGGTCGACATGGCACTGTTCACAGCCAAGGCGCACGGCCGCAACCGCGCGGTCGGCATCACGCGCGTGCAGGCGAAGGACGCCGAGGAGCTGACGCGGCTGGAGTCCGACTTCGAGACTGCACGAAATGCCGGCCAAGTCGAACTGATGGAAGTCGTCGGCCCCTAACATCGCGGCCATGCACCGCTTCGACTGGCGCGCCTACTTCGCGCAGCATCTCCACGCCGACCTCCTCGCCGCCTTCATCGTCAGCGTCTTGCTGATTCCGCAAAGCCTCGCCTACGCGCTGCTGGCCGGGCTGCCGCCCGAGGTCGGCCTGTACGCGAGCCTGCTGCCGCTGCTCGGCTACGCGCTGCTCGGCTCCAGCCCGCTGCTGGCGGTGGGGCCGGTCGCGGTGCTTGCGCTGATGATCGCGCAGGGCACGGCGGGCCTGCCGCCCGACGTCACGCCGTCGCAGGCCGCGCTGGTGCTGGCGACCGAGAGCGGCCTGATCCTCGCGCTCGCCGCCGTGCTGCACCTGGACGCGCTGGCCTCGCTGATGTCGGTGCCGGTGCTCGTCGGCTTCGAGACCGGCGCGACGCTGTCGATCGCGCTGTCGCAGCTGCCCGTGCTCGTCGGCAGTCCGGCCAAGGGCGCGGTGCTGGGCAGCCTCGTCGAATCGGCGCTGGCCGACGGCGGCGCGTGGCAGGGCGCGAGCGCGGCCTACGGGCTCGCGGCGTGCGCGCTGCTCGTCGCCGCTCGGCGCTGGCTCAAGGGCACGCTCGCGCGCCTGGCGCCGCTGCTCGTACTGCTGGCGGCGATGGTGCTGTCGCGCGTGCTGCACGGGCAGACCGCGCACCTCTCGCTCGTCGGCGAGCTACCGCGCCTCACGCCCACGCTTGCGCTGCCGCCGCTCGACATGGCGTTGTGGTGGCAGCTGCTGCCCGTGGCCGCGCTGATCGCGCTGATGACCTACGTGACCAGCCTTGTCGTCGGCGAGTCGCTGGCGCACCGGCGCGGCGACAAGGTCGTGGCGCGCCACGAGCTTCGTGGCCTCGCCGCGGCCAACCTGCTCGCCGGTGTCAGCGGCGGCATGCCGGTGGCTGGCAGCTTCGGGCGCAGCGTGCTGCTCGAAGACGCCGGCAGCCGCACGCGCGTGAGTGGCGCCCTCGTCGCCGGCTTCATGGCGCTGGCGATGGCGCTGCTGGCCGAGGCGCTGGCTTGGCTGCCCAAGTCGGTGCTGGCCGCCACCATCATGGTCGCCGTCCTCTCAGGCCTGAAGCTGCAGCCCTACCGCCGCGCCTGGGACTACGCGCGCAGCGAGGCGCTGCTGATGATCACGGTGACGCTGCTCGTCGTCTTCGTTGGCGTGACGCCGGCGCTGGGCCTCGGCGTGGCCGGCTCGATCGCGCTGCTGCTCAAGCGCACGGCGACGCCGCACGTGGCGCACATCGGCCGCGTGCCAGGCACCGAGCACTACCGCAACGTCGAGCGCCACCAGGTCGAATGCCGACCCGGCGTGCTCGGACTGCGCATCGACGAGAGCCTCGTCTTCACGAATGCGCGCGGCCTCGCCGACGTCGTGCAAGGCCATCTGCGCAGCGACATCGCGCAGCACGGCCAGATTCACCGCGTCGTGCTGCTGATGTCGCCCGTCAACGCCATCGACTTCAGCGGCCTGGAAGCGCTGCGCGAGCTGCACGCGCTGCTCGCCTCCCAGCGCGTGCGGCTGGACCTCAGCGAGGTCAAGGGCCCGGTGCTGGACCGACTGCGCGCGGGGGATTTCCAGCGCTGGTTCAAGGGCGAACTGTTCCTCAGCCATCACCAGGCGATGGACGGTGCCTGAGCTGCGAATGGCCGGTGCCGACGCCGGCCGCCACCTCGCCCGGATAGGGCTTTCTTGCCGTCGGCAAGCAGCTGTCACGCCCTTCTGATACCGTGCGCGGCTCGTCGATAGGGATGGTTTCATGGGCGCATTCGCCACCGCACAACTGCTCGGCATCCGCCGGGGCATCGAGAAGGAAAGCCTGCGCGCGCAGCCCTCGGGCGTGCTCGCCATGACGCCGCATCCGGTGCAGCTCGGCAGTGCGCTGACGCATCCGCACATCACGACCGACTACAGCGAATCGCAGCTCGAACTCATCACCAGCGTGCACGGCGACACCGACGCCTGCCTGCGTGAGCTCACCGAGATCCACCAATCCGTCTACCGCGTGCTCGCACAGCTCGGCGACGAGCGGATGTGGGTCAGCTCGATGCCCTGCGGCCTGCCCCCCGACGAGACGATTCCAATCGGGCGCTACGGCAACTCCAACATCGGCCGCGCCAAGAGCGTCTACCGCATGGGGCTGGGCCAGCGTTACGGCCGGCGCATGCAGACGATCTCAGGCATCCACTACAACTGGTCGATGCCCGGCGTGACGACGGAGCAGTACTTCGGCCTGATCCGCAACTTCCGCCGCTACAGCTTCCTGCTGCTGTATCTCTTCGGCGCCTCGCCGGCCTTGTGTTCGAGCTTCGTCGCCGGCCGCACGCACGAGCTGCAGCCGCTCGGCGAGAGTAGCCTGCACCTGCCGCACGCCACGTCGCTGCGCATGGGCCGCCTGGGCTACCAGAGCGACGCGCAGTCGGCGCTGGCCGTCAGCTACAACAGCCTGGAGGGCTATGCCGCCTCGCTCGACGCCGCGCTCACGCAGCCGTACGCTGCGTACGAAGCTGTCGGTGTGCGCAATCCGGGCGGCGACTACAACCAGCTCTCGACGAGCCTGCTGCAGATCGAGAACGAGTTCTACGGCACGATCCGCCCCAAGCGCGTGATCCGCTCGGGCGAGCGCCCGCTGCACGCGCTGCGCGAGCGCGGCGTCGAGTATGTGGAGGTGCGCTGCATGGACCTCGACCCGTTCGAGCCGGTCGGCATCAACACGCAGACGATGCGATTCATCGACGTCTTCTTGCTGCACTGCCTGCAGGCCGACAGCCCGCCGGACACGCCCGAGGAAATCGCAGCGCTCGCCCGCAACCAGCACAAGACCGCGGCGCGAGGCCGCGAGCCGGGCCTCAAGCTCGAGAGCCTGACCGGCGAGCGCGAGCTCGTGGCGTGGGGCGCCGAGATCGTGGCGCAATGTGAGCCGCTGGCCGCGGCGCTCGACGCTGCGCACGGCGGCAGCGCTTATGCCGACGCGCTCGCGATGGCACGCGGTCGCCTGGCACGTCCTGCCTCATGCCCGTCGGCACACGTGCTCGCATCGATGCGCGACTACGGCGACTCGCACGTGCGCTTCATCAACGCGCGCTCCGAGCGCACGCTGCAGACGCTGCTCGCGCTGCCCTTCGAC
>Ga0213872_10001859_pt1 | contig 13048 bp, 9 predicted proteins | sample VelepicomBERX_R2_FD_160071 | JGI IMG/M metagenome (GOLD analysis project Ga0213872, IMG submission 160071) | Rhizosphere microbial communities from Vellozia epidendroides in rupestrian grasslands, the National Park of Serra do Cipo, Brazil - RX_R2 | ecosystem: Host-associated > Plants > Roots >...
GTCAACGAGGCGGCATAATGCGCGACTCATTTCGGGGTGTAGCTTAGCCTGGTAGAGCGCTACGTTCGGGACGTAGAGGCCGGAGGTTCGAATCCTCTCACCCCGACCAGAATTCCTGATGCAAATCAGACAGATAACCGCACAGCCAACTGTGCGGTTTTTTGTTTTCAGGGCTTTCTGCGACAAATCTGCGTCAATTCCGCTTCGTTCGCGCAATGGAAAAGCCAGTCGCTAGACGGGTCATCAGACCAATCTGGAGACCTTGATGGCAACCATCAACAACAGAAGCCGCCTCTTTGTCAGCGTCGCACGACGTGACGACCTCTACCGCGAATTCCCTTACTCCAAGCTCGACAACGCAGAGACCTATCTCGACGAGCTTAGGCACCAAGGCCTCAAGCCCAAGCTCGGTCAGTACGAAGACACGATCGAAATCCGGATCCGGCAACGGGGCTTTCCGGAGTTCAACCACACTGCCAGCTCCCTCGACGAGGCCGAGGCCATCGTGCGGCGCGTCGAATCAGAACGCCGCTCGGGCCTCTTCATCGACTACACATCGGGACACCAGGTCACCTTTGCAGAACTGATCCGACGCTATATGGTCGAGGAAGGACCGAAACACAAAGGGTGGCAATCCGTTGAGCGCTACAAGTGCCAAGCGCTCTTAGAGGATGCCGAAGGCGGGTTGGCACGCCGGCTCGACCAGATCGAGCGCGAAGAACGCACATGCGGGCGCGCCACGACGAAGCGCGGCGCCATGAGGCAGCCACTTACCAATGTCGAATGGATCCTCAAACCGTTCGCACGGGTACAAACCACCGACGTCGAAGATTACGTTCGTGACCGTCTCGAAGTCGTCATGCCGGCAACGGTAGATCGCGAGCTCGACTTGATCGCGGCCATCTGCAATGTGGCGATCAATGTCTGGAAAATTCGCGTCGCCGAAAACCCAATGGTCGGCGTCAGGCGCCCGCGATACTTCAATGAGCGAAACCGACGCCTCAAGATTGGCGAGGAATGCCGGTTGTTGGAGGCCGCTCGCGAGGAAGATCGTCTACGCTCGATCGACCTTCAGCTTGAATCGCTGATGATCGAGGCCAGGCAGACGGCCGCGGGTATCAAGAATGCGCGGGATCGGAAACAGTACATTCGGGAAGCTCTCGAAGCACACCGTCCACAGGCGGCAGCAAGTTACTTGCATGTACCGCTCTTCGAGGTTTTCATACAATTCCAGCTGATGACGGCAGCACGCCGCGGCGAAACACTAGGACTCACCTGGTCGGATATTGACCTGGAAGCGCAAACCGCCTTCCTGGCCGAAACGAAAAACGGCAGAGCCCGCACGTTGCCGCTACGCGCCGACCTGGTCGAGTTGTTGATGGATTTGCCACGTAGTGACAATCGTGTCTTCCCGATTCGCGTTGACGCGCTCAAACACGCCTGGACGCGGATTACCGCACGCGCCGGGGTCGATGATCTACACATTCACGATCTGCGGCATGAGGCAATCAGCCGCGTGGCAGAAGTGGGCGCTTTTTCGCTCGTAGACCTACAGGCATTCAGCGGCCATCGCGACACACGCATGCTGCTGCGGTATTCACACCTTTGCGCCACGCAACTCGCTGATCGGCTCGACAAAGCGTTCGGGGAACAGGCAGGCCACAACCGGCAGCGTACGCTCACGCATCGCGGCCGGCGTCGACTCAAGGCAGGAGATATGTCCATCGCGGACATTGTGCGGGACTCCATGCCGGCCGTGGAGCAGCCAAGCTAACGCCGTACGCACGACTGAATACACATTCGGCGATCGCGATGCAGTCATAAATTAAGAGCCTCCCTGCAGGGGAGGCTCTTTCGCACCTGTGGCGTACGGCGGGTACTATTCGCTAGCTTGCTCCCTGCCTAGCCTTTCGCACGCCTGCTGGTTGCCAGTTTCGCAAAGAACTGGGGCCCGCCGTCGAGCAGGTTATGCAGTTCCATCACCGGCCTTGCGTCCATCCGCAGTAGTGCCAAGCAATCCGCCAGAACGCATTCGTCGAGGCGGCGCAGCTCAGTTAAATCGAATGGAAAGCGCTGACCATTGAACAAGCCCAAGAGAAGCTTGGCGACAACGATTGCTTGACCGTTGTCAGCCGCCGCAATGGGTACAAGGCGCTCAAGAGCCGCCATGCCATCGCACTGGTCCTGCGACCACCGCTCAGACATCCGCCCCCCGCGCGCAAGGCCGGACACAAACGCTTTGGTGCGCTCAGAAATTTTCATACTCCCATCTATCATGGTCACTCCCTGTTTATCTATCGTGCGCCGCAGACCATCGTTGCATGCGAGGCATTCTCATGAGAAGTCACACAGCACCCGCTTCATTTGGCTCGGACGCGTGCAATCCCCGATGTGTGGACGACCCGACCGGCAGTAGCAACTCCGCGTACACGTCAGAAGGCTCGCCGTCGTCGACCTTACAGCTTGTGTATGCACACGGCTTTCCAATTCAGCCGACTGCGCTCGCTCCCCGTGCGCATGAGCAAATCAAGTCGCGCTACAGCGTTAGTTAGTTGGAAGATCAGGTTGATACACAGTGCATGAACAAACAACGAGTAGATGCCATGCCTATGCCTACGACCCAAATCCAGCCGCTTTTCAAGACCGACGTCGCCGCACGCCTCGGGGTGTCAATCCGTACAGTTGAAAATCTCGTCCAGCGAGGTGAGATTCCACCGCCGGTCAGCATCGGTGGGCGTGTTCTCTGGCACCCCGAGGTCTTCAATGAATGGTTGGACGAACGACTTCGCACACAGACAACGCCGCGTCCGCATGCGATGCCCACCAAGGCGGCTGCCGGAACGTCGGAGTGTTCATCGCTAGATGGCAAAGCGTCCGTACTCCAGCGGAAATTCCGGGCTCGCCAGTCGAAGCTAACTGAAGGTTAGATCTGGAACAGACGACTGCGCGGTTTGTCTCCTCCCGTTGGTTTGAATGGTTCACATCATGTACATGCAGCAGAGCCACTCACCTTCGTATAGGCACTGAAGATGCGGTTATTCAGCGAGCCTAGTTCGTTACGGACCTGGAGCCACAAAATTGGGAAACCGCTGTTGATAGACGGTGCATGACCGAAGCAGACCACACTGTGGGCCTGATTCGGCTGGGGTTCGCCAGGTCGAAGTAGGAGATCCGAAGTCCTCCAGGAGTTGCTTCGATTTTGGGAACACTCAATAGATAGACGTAGCACTGGTACAGCAACGAAAGACCGAACATGGATCTGATACAGAATCCGCAAGCCGCGCACACGGCGCAAGCCTCTCTTGACACCCCATCCGGTAGCGCTGAGCGCCGTGATGACTTGGTAGCTCAAAGGCCAGCTTTGCCCGAATGTGCCACGGGACAGGCGGACGAGCCTGCACTCACCTCAACAGAATCAACCCCGGATTACGGCGAGTTGATCTTTGCCTATTCCAAAGGGCGCTTTTTCCGTACCCCAATGGGCATTCGCTTTGTGGGTTACCCTCGTCCGAAGGAGGAGCCCTACGTGACCATTTTCTGCTCGCCACTCAGCGTCGAGGCTGCGACCCGCGACGAGTCTGGCGAGAATTGGGGGGTCCTGCTTCGCTGGTACGACAACGATCGTCGTTCTCACACCCGTGTTGTGAAAATCGGCAATCTCCATTGCGATGCTCGCCAGGTACGCGAAGACCTGGCAAGCAGGGGGGTACGAATCGGTGCGTCAAAGCGCGACCAGGAGCTGCTGGTCGACTTCCTTACCCACTGGGCCGGCCCGGAACGCGCACTCTGCATCGGCAACCACTTCGGCTGGCGTCGCGATATCTATGTCGGCAGGGACCGTATTTTCGGCGAAAGTGCGGAAGCCATCATTCTGCAGCGCGACTCCTCTGTTGTCCCAGCAACGTCAAAGTCCGGATCACTGAACAAATGGCGCACACAAGTCGCAGCGTTGGCTGTCGGAAACAGCCGCCTAACCCTTGGACTGTCGGCGGCATTTTCTGGTCAGCTAGCGGCGCTGTGCGGTGGCGAGGGAGGTGGGCTTCATCTCATTGGTGAATCATCGTCCGGCAAGACAACCATTGCCATTGCGGCGGCGTCGATCTGGGGTATGCCGAAGCAATATATGCAGAGTTGGCGTGCCACGGCCAACGGCCTGGAGGGTGTCGCTCTCGCGCACAACGATGGTTTCCTCATTCTCGACGAAATAAATGAATGCGCAGCACAGCAGCTTGGTCCCGCCGTCTACATGTTGAGTAACGGTAGCACCAAGATGCGGTCGAACAGCACAGGTAACCCGCAACCCGTGCAAAGATGGCTAGTGCAATTTTTGAGCACAGGGGAACAGTCCCTGTCACATGTCCTGCGTGACGCCGGGATGCGGACGAATGCTGGTCAAGAAATCAGGCTTGTCGAAATTCCGGTTGACGCGGGATGCGGATACGGCGCGTTCGAAACCATCCACGGATATGCAACTGCACGCGAATTTGCTGATGCTTTGAAGCATGCTTGTGGTGAAGTTCATGGCGCCGCAGGCGAGGCATGGCTAAAAGTTCTGACGTCGAAAAAGTCCGAGATCGCACGTCAGTTGCCCAATTTGATGCAGGAGTTCGTCGCTTCCGAGGTGCCAGCCGAAGCCGCGGACCAGATTTCTCGTGTCGCGAAGCGGTTCGCGATGGTGGCTGCAGCTGGCGAATTGGCCACTCAGTTTGGCATCACGGGATGGCAACCAGGCGTCGCACGAAGTAGCGTCGCACGCTGCTTTCATGCCTGGCTCGAAAGCAACGACCTGATTTGCTCAAGCCGCGAAACACAAGCGATTCTGACGCAAGTACGTTCAATCATCGAGGCGCACGGTGCGAGTCGATTTCAAGACACGCGGCACGCTTCGCAAGTGGTGCCCAATCGCCTCGGGTACCTTAAGCGCGCTAGCGATGGGGTGGAGTATTGGGTCCTGCCCACGATGTTTAACACCGAATTCTGTCGTGGATTCGACAAGGGCAAGGTTCAGAAAGTCTTGATCGAGCATGGGTTGTTAATTCCTGGAACCGATTGCATCTCTCAAAAGCCGCGCATACCGTGCGAGAATGCGACCAAGCGTGTTTATGTTCTCATAGTGCGATAGGTCTCACCAATAGCGCCGCTTGATCGTGCGCGCATCGTCCTGCTGCCCGCCCCATCTGACGATGAAGGCGGGCAGTTCATATGGCCATCAGTGGTGGTCATTTTCAGCTAACCGCTTCAGATGAAGAGGAAGTCAGGTGCGGCCGTAGGACAACACTTTGCCGGTGCAGTGTCCCAATGGTCCCAGCCGCGCCCCAGGACATTGCAAACCCAGAGATCTAAGGCTGACGCGGAATCCCAGCTCGTCCCGGATGTCCCAGCCATGTGAAGACGGATCTGTTCATTTCTGGTGACAACGAGTAGGCCAACGACGGTCAGATGAACGCCGTTGAATATGGTTTTCATAGCGGGACAACAGGGACATATGGGACTTGGCATGTTTCCTTGATTACCGCGTCCCATGTCGATCCTGCGACAGCGGGACGGAGGGGACTCTCCGTGTATTCCGGTCAAGTTGACCTACCGTGCCGGTCAGCGCTGACCGCGCCCTGAAGTCGTACCAATGCTGGTCCGTATTGACGAGCGGAAAAATCCACGCCCGATAGCATTCAAAGATATGACCGGCGAAATTTCGTAGCGGCGCCGAGACGCATGCAATGAGCAGAACGCGATACAACGAGAGAGAGATGAAAAGCGATTTCGTCACCTTCTGCTACCGCGTATCGCAAGAGGATGGTCAGGCATGCCAGCGCATCCATGCCGGCACGGCGCTCTAGTTGACGGAGCTGCGTTCGGCTTGGTGGCCAGACGAGCTTGGGAGGTGACGCTCCGTCGTCGTCCTCAAGAATGATCGCCTGCATGCTTGGGGCTAGCTGGCGCAACATGTCCAACAACTGCGCTATCGGCATACTTGGCCATAGCGCAGGCCACAACGGGTGGTTAATCACCCACGCTGTTCCGGGCAACTTCGACTCGACCGACTGGATCATTGCGGCATTCGGCGTCTGCAGGCCGACACGGTATTTCAGCCATTGGTTTCGGTGGCAGATATCCCGCGGGTGGTCCTTGCATCGCACGAAGGCCCCCGGCTCTAGGAAGTGCTCCAGTTGATATAGGCTGCACCCGCCGCAGCGAGCGAACAGGACATCACACCAAACCGCCGTATGTAGCACCTCGACCTAGTCCCGCTTCTTCCCCCATGAGGACTCGAATATCTTTCTCAAGGCCCGTCGGGAAGCCCTCTTCTTGTGCTCTTAGAGTAGTGGGTGGCAGTGAGGAGTCGGTGAGACTATATTTTCGGTAGATTGTTAACGGATGTTACTGCACGCGGCGACTAAGCCATTGAGCTAACTGCACTATTGGATGGATGTCATGACGCTAACGCAGCTCCTGTATGTCGACGACGAGGCGTATACTGCGGAATTGATCAGAACAGCGCTGGAAACACAGCCCATTCGACTGCAATGGGCACAGAGTGGCGAGGAAGGTATCGAGGCAATGCAGCATGCCCGTTACGATATCGTCGTGACCGACTACCGACTCCCTGGGCGCAGCGGCTTGGACGTCGTTGCCGCAGCGCGATCCGCTGGCGTCAATGTTCCGGTCATCATGCTATCGGGATCGGGTGACATCAGTGTAGTGGTGAAGGCGATTCAGCTCGGTGCCGCCGACTACCTGATCAAGGACCCTCAAAATACCTACCTTGACGTACTGCCGACAGCGATCGAACGCGTCTTGCAGGTCGAACGCCTGATACGGGACAACAGCATAATGGAGGCACGGCTGGCGGCTGAGCGCTCCTGGTCGCGCATGGCCATCGACCGCATTCAGCAAGGACTTTGTCTCTTCGATGAGAAGCATCAGTTACAGCTCTGGAACCGACGCTTCCAAGAATACTATGGCTATCCGGAGGAACTATGCCAGCGTGGCACGACCTATGAGACGCTGCTGCGATACAAGGCGCTGCGCGGCGACTACGGAATCGATGGCGAACGGCAGATACAAGCCAGCCTGAGTGAATCGCGGAACGAACAGAGCGCGCGCTGGGAGGAAAAGACGCAGAACCTCGTCCTTGAGGTTTTTCGCGATCCGCTTCCGACGGCTGGTTTCGTCATTACCTTCACCGATATTACGGAGCGCTGGCACTCGGAACAGCGGGTCCGGCATGAGGCAAGCCACGATGCACTGACCGAGCTACCCAACCGAGTCCTGTTCCGCCAGCTGCTACAGCACGAGCTGGCAATTGCGCGGGAGGTGCCTTCCGGGTTGGCGGTGCTGTTTATCGATCTTGATGGATTCAAGGCGGTCAATGACAACTACGGACATGCTACCGGGGACGCGGTGCTGATTGAAACCGCACGACGACTCCGGAGCCAGGTACGGGCGGCGGACGTGGTTGGTCGTCAAAGTGGGGACGAATTTCTAGCACTGCTGGTTGGGGCGAGAGAAGAACAGGCCTGTCAGATCGCCGATGCCCTCATTGTCGCATTGCAGGCGCCATTTCATTTCAGCGGCGTGGACATATCAGTTGGTGCAAGCATAGGCGTCGCGCAATTCCCGACTGCCGGAGTGGATGAAGATGCGCTGTTGAAGGCTGCTGACGATGCCATGTATCGTGCAAAGATGTCAAGCAAGGGGCAGCACTGCGTTGCCCGGCCAATTTCGTGAGTCCGTCGGTCACGTAAACTTCTGAAGGTCTGAAAGGTAGTTACGCTCTCAATACCCCGCTGCCGGCCAAAGCAGGCCCCCATCAGTTTTCGGTCACGGCTTTGTGTCTTGTCGACGACGCAGTTCATAGTATTCGAACGCCGATCGGATTTGCGCCAGGAGTTGCGGCCCGTCCCAAGGCTTGGTCAGGAACTTGTAGATCACGCCACGATTGATGGCGTTGACGACGGTTTCGAGATCGGTATAGCCGGACAATATGATGCGGATGGTGTCAGGATAAAGCTTGCTGACCCGCTCAAGGAATTCGGTGCCGTTCATGCCCGGCATACGCTGATCTGACAGGACAACCTGGACCGGATTCATCGCCATCAGTTCCAAACCGTCCAGCGCGCTGTTGGTAGCCAGCACCCGCACGCTGTCATTGTGCACAAGGCGCTTTAGCGAGGACAATACATTTTGCTCGTCGTCGACAATCAGCAGCGTCCTGATCAACGCCCCCTCGTCTTTTGGGATTGACAGCCACTCGCCCCGCCGCAGGAAGCCAGGAAACTCGTCTGCCGGCATCGGCCGATGTAGGTAGTACCCTTGCATTTCGTCACAGCCCAAATTCCGTAGATAGCTGAACTGACCTTCCGTTTCTACTCCCTCAGCGATGACGCGTAACCTCAGTGCATGCGCAAGACTGACAATCGCCGAACAGATGGCGGCGTTCTCCGGATTGGTTGTAATGTCGCGCACGAAGCTCTGGTCGATCTTGACGCAATCGACAGGTAACCGTCGCAGATAGCTGAGTGACGAAAATCCCGTGCCAAAATCGTCGAGCGCCAGATGCAAACCAAGGGAGCGCAGCTGCTTGAGTACATCAATGGATGCCTCGCCATCGGTCAGCAGCACACTCTCGGTAATTTCCACTTCCAGCATATCGGCGGAGATATCGTGCGTCCGGAGGCAGTCGCGTATCAAGGGCACCAGATTTGCGTGGCGCAAATGGCGCGGCGAGATGTTGACGGCGACAGGAACACATGTTCCCTCCACGGCCTGCCACTTTGCGATCTGGCCGCACACCTCACGTATGATCCATTCGCTGAGCGGTACAATCAATCCCGTCTCTTCCGCCAATCCAATGAATCGACTAGGCGCAAGCAAACCGTGCTGGGGGTGCTGCCACCGAACGAGCGCTTCCGCGCCGCAAATCCGCCCATCACGCAGATTCGCCTTTGGCTGAAGAAACACGCGCATTTCGCCAGCGTTTACTGCACGATGGAAATCAACCTCCAAGGCCAATCGCTCACTGGCGTACTGGTTCATCTGCGCGGAATAGAATTGGAGCGCATTCGCCCCTTCGGATTGAGCACCGGCGACGGCGGCCTCGGCGTTGCGCAGCAGGATGTCGGCCGCTGCGCCGTCTCTGGGGCACAGGCAAATCCCGATCACCGCGTCGGCATATACTTGGTGCCCGCATACTTCAAGCGGCGGCGACAGGCTGGCCAGCAGCTTCTCGGCAAGCGGCGCGGCATTCTGCTCTTCGCCCAGATCACTGACCAGTACGGCGAAGTCATTGTTGCCAATTCGTGCGACCGTGTCGCCCGCGCGTAGGGAACGTTGTAGCCTCGCGCCGATTTCCTTAACCAGCGCATCGCCCGCGCTATGGTCGAAGGCACTGACCACCGAACGATAGCGCCCTGCCTTGACGAGCATAACAGCTAGCCCCGAATTCTCGCGCTCCGCTCGCCGTATTGCCTGCCCGGCGCGATCCAGGAATACCTCGCGCTTGGGTAAGCCGGTCAACGAATCGTGACTGACTTCGAATACGAGGCGCTGCTCCGCCTGCTCGCGGGCCGCCGCCTCGCGCCAGCGCACGATGCCAAACGCCAGATCGTCCGCCATCTCTTGAAGCAACAGGACTTCTTCTTGGTCAAATGCGTCTGCCACGTAGGCGTAAATGGCCAGCATGCCAATCACGTCGTCCTTGTTGATCAAGGGCAAAGCCAGCGACGATTCAAAGCCATGCTGCTCTATCTGGTAGCGCCAGAACGCTACGGTCGGGTCCTGTCGCAGATTGCGTGCGACGACTGGCTGGCGCGAGCGGATAGCAAGTCCGCCGGGTCCAAGTCCTCGCTCGCTGTCGTCCCATCGCAGGTCGATGCCGTCGAGGTAGCCATCGTTGTGGCCCGCAAATGCCGCGGGCTCGATGCGATGCGACAAATCGTGGTCCGCCAAGCCGACCCAGGCGAGCGCATAGCCGCCGTCGCCCACGATGCGCTCGCAGATGTCCTTGAGCAGCGAGTCACAATCTTTCGCCCGCACTAGGGTCTCGTTACAGCGGGAAATCAACCGCAATGTCCGGTTCAATCGCTGCAACTCGATGACCTGGTCCGCCACTTCGCGCTCCAACCGACCGACCTGCTTACGTTGGGCGCACCGCATGTGCCATTTTTCGACCAGCGCTGCCGTCATCTGCTGCACTTCCAGTGCCTCAAACGGCTTACGCAGCACAAGCCAGCGATCAGACTGCCCGAGCCGCTCTATGATCTCGTCCCAGCCGTAGTCGCTGTACGCGCTGCAGATGACCATCTGTATGTCCGGATCAATCCGCCACAACGCCTCGATCGTTGTCAGTCCATCCCAGCCGCCTGGCATGCGCATGTCGATGAAGGCAACGGCGAACTGGCATGCGTCGGCCAGCAGGGCTTCGGCCCGGCGGCAGGCGGCTTCGCCGTCCTGCAGCAGTTCCAATTCGTAACCGACTTGACGGGTCGGAGAGCCATCACTTCCCCCGAAAAGTTGCTGCTCCAGCATGTCGAGCCTGGCACGCGCTCCATCGTCTTCGCGACTGAGCACCTTGCGGAAGGTCGCCAGTACCGCATCATTGTCGTCGACAACCAGAACCTTGGCAGCACGGCGCTGGGTGGCGACATCGCAGTTGTCGGGGCGGACCCCATCAGTTGCTTGGTTCATCGGGTCCACCCGCCATTTCGCGAATTTCAGCGTCTGCAGCTTGCACCGCCGCTTCATCGGCCTGCGCATGCCCATTCGATGAGCATGGTAGCGTCAGGACAAAGCTCGCTCCCTGGCCCAGCCCAGCGCTAGTACAGCAAAGTACGCCGCCGAGTTGATGCGCCCAAAGCGCGCTGACATGCAGACCAAGACCGTGGCCTTTGCCCTTCGTCGAGAAGCCTTGATCGAATAGCCTTGGCACGATTTCTGGCGGGATACCGACACCGCTATCGCGTACTTCCAGTTCAACACGGTCGCCGATTCGTTCGGCGCGTAGTAGCAGACGCCGATCGCCTGGGGGCAGGTCGCGCATCGCGTCGCGTGCATTCGTGAGCAAATTGATCAGAATATGCAGCGTGAGGTATCGGTCGACTACGAGCAAACAATCATCGCCATCGCGCCGTTCGATGTCGCCTTCCGTAAACTTCGCCAGCCGAACGGCGTCATTCAACAGGTCTGTGGCCGAAACGCGCTCCAATACGGCACTGCCGAGTCGGGCAAAATTCTGCTGGGCAGCCACCACGGCGATAGCGTCGTCAATGCTTTCACGCAAATTGCCGATCTCCGCTCTTAGCGTGTCGCGTTCGCTTTGCAACTGAACGCCAAGCTGATCGACGTATTCCGGCAAAGCCCGACTGCTCTCGGGCAGGACCATCGTGCGCAGCGCCGACGCGATCTTGTGCAATCTGTCGCCATGCCCCCGGTGCAATTGATCTGCAAGCAACGCGGCGGACACGGCCGTGCCGCTCAGGATATTCCCCAGATTGTGCAAGACTCCGGCTGCAACCGTTGCCATGCCGGCCTCGCGCGAAGCATCGCGTAGCTGGAGTTGCACGGTGCGCATGCGCAGCGCCGCGCGGACACGCGCCCGCAGCTCCTCGGGCTCGAACGGCTTTGCCAGGTAATCGTCCGCCCCCGAGTTGAGCCCGTATGCACTTGCATCTGCGCCGCCACGGGCCGTCACGAGGATGACCGGCACCTGTGAGAGCGATGGGTCTTGTTTGACCTTGGCGGCAAGCGAGATGCCATCGATGCCTGGCATCATGATGTCCGACACCAGCACGTCGACAGCTTCGTGCGCCAGGACGTCCCAGGCGGCGTTTCCGTCTGGCGCGGTCAGGACGTTGCAGTCGTCTGCCAGCAGCGCGCCGACATATTGCCGCATATCCGCACTGTCGTCCGCCACCAGGATGGTCGGCAGGCCGGCGCGACGCGCCTTGAATCGGTCGGGCGGAACACTCGCGAGAGCCAATGCTCCAGACGCGAGTTGCGCACGCCGCAGTTCGGGACGCAGTGGCGCGCTCTGCGTGGCGGGCGCCCCATCGGCCGGCGCTTCCGCTGTCAGTTCGCCGCAGGGTAGATTTATCACGAAGCGCGTCCCTTGCCCCAAGGCGCTCTTGACGGAAATGTCGCCTCCCATGAGCGTCGTCAGTTCCTTGACCAGGGCCAGGCCAATACCCGTGCCGCCATACTGCCGCGTGATCGTGGCATCTGCCTGCGTAAAGCGCTCGAACAATAGCGGGATTTTTTCCGGGGCGATGCCGATACCTGTATCGCAGACGTCGATCTCGAATCGCTCATTTCCCACCGCGTTGACAGCGAGCGTCACGCGGCCACCGGCTGGCGTGAACTTGATCGCGTTGCTTAACAGATTCAGGAGGATGGTCTCGATATGCGTCGGGTCGATGACGACGGTATCGAGCGCAGTGTCGACGCTCCATACCAGGGCGCACCTAGCTTCCGCCGCCAACACGGCCATGTCCTTCGCGATGGGCTCGACCAGGTCGCCAAGCGACACGCGCTGCCATTGGACGCCGAGCTTGCCGGCGTCGGCCTTGGACATGTCGAGCAGCGCGTTGACCCGCCCAAGCAATAGCAGCGCGTTCCTTTCAATACGCTTGATCTGCTCGTGCCAGTCTGGCCGCGGAGTAGAAGCCGTCGACAATTGCTTCGCTGGCGCCAGAATCAAGGCCAATGGTGTCCGCAGCTCGTGGCTGACGTTCGCGAGAAAGTCGCCCTTGGCGCGGCTGGCGGCTTCTGCGGCCTCCTTGGCCGCTTCAAGTTCCACTGTTAGCTGTCGCAGCTCCTGATTTACCTTGGCGACCGAAATGGCTTTGCGCCGATTCTGAACGGATGAAAGTACGACGAGTGCCAGCAGGGCACTGACCAGCACGCCGGCGATCAGCAATATGCGCGATGCATTGTAATCAACGGCCGCCTCGAACGCCGGGCTGGAACTAAAGCGCAATGTCCAGCGCTGACCGTTGAAACTGAATCCCTGCTGCGCGTTGAACATGGCTACTCGCTTCAGGTCGCTAGTGCC
>Ga0213872_10001860_pt1 | contig 13047 bp, 3 predicted proteins | sample VelepicomBERX_R2_FD_160071 | JGI IMG/M metagenome (GOLD analysis project Ga0213872, IMG submission 160071) | Rhizosphere microbial communities from Vellozia epidendroides in rupestrian grasslands, the National Park of Serra do Cipo, Brazil - RX_R2 | ecosystem: Host-associated > Plants > Roots >...
TGGAAGCGGATCGCCATACCGTGCGGGCTGGCGTGTGGATCGGCATCGGGCATCACAGGCACGCCCGTGGCATCGGAGAACCGCACCGTGATGGGTACCGGATGCAGGAAATGCGGCGCCTTGCTCAATTTGCGCGCACCAGCCACAGGGGTGAACGTGCCAGTCACCATCACGCCTTTGGCATGGTTGGCCCGATAGCCTGCATGCGGACCGCCGGCGAGCTTGTTCAAGGCATTGACGAGCGCTACGGGAAGCGGCGTTTGGTCAGCCGCCGGCGCATCGGCGGCGAGCGCGGGACTGATCGACAGTGCTGCGCAGAGCATGGCTGCGAAAGTGCCACGCGTCATGAATGAGCGATAGGCCTTGGGCAAGGCCGGTGAGGCAAGCAAGTGGTTCGGTTTCATGCGTGCGATTCCTTCAGGCTTGTTGAACACCCAGCCATTGTAGGAAATCTTTATGAACCTTTAGGGCAGCCACCGACCATGTGAGCAATGTCGGCGAACACGCGCCGGCAGCATCAGGACGCCTGAACGCTCAACAGACTGTGGATGCGACAGCGCTAGACCTCTTGGTCCGCCGCATCACCGACAGTACGGAAGGTCATGCATGGCGTGAATATGGGCAGCTTGTCCTGCCACTTTGCGGTAAATGCGAGAGTGGATGGGTTGTAGTCCGCAGGCAGCACGAAGGAACCCTTGGAATGATGGAAACAGACTGCGTCAATCACCGCGACCTGGCCACCATTCGCCCTCACCTGCATTGCAAGATCGGCGCCATAGAGGTGCCAGCCCAGCGCGGGATCGAAGCGCAACTTGCTGCGCTTGGGAACGGCCATCAAGACTTCATCGACCGTCTGTGCCGGCGTCGGCAGCGCGACGGCGCATTGCAGCAACTGGTGCCGATCTACGATACGGCCGACATGCTCCCTGGTGCCGTCTCGACTACGCGCACCAAATACGCCAACTAGGTCGACAGCACCGAGTTCCGCCACCGCCTGCCGATATTGCGCCAGAAAGCGCTTCGTCCAGCCAGCGGGCAAATAGACGTCCTGATGCAGCAGCACGACGATCTCGTGCTCCGCGTGGTCCAAACCATAATTCAACCCGGCAGCCGCCGAAGGCGCATTGCGGACCGCAATCAGCTGATGCGGCGATCCCGGCTGTAGACAAGGCGAGCGCAGCAGATTTGCGCGCAGCTGCGCCTCGTCGTTGACACACGCCACAAAGGTCAGCGGCGTGTCGGTCTCGCCCGCCTCCCAATTGCGCGGACGCACGCTAAGCACGTACTGATAGGCCGACAAGTAGATCTCGGCACGGTCAGGCGCGACACCAAGGCACTGGATAAGCGGCGCCGCCGCGCCAATCACCGCCTCGGTGTTTTGGGTCCAGGTATACGTGCGGATTTCGGGTTCGAGGCCTGCATCGAGCACCAGCTCAATCAGACTGAACCAGGTAAAGCGATGCCGCCGTGCCTCTTGGCTTGTTACGTTGCGATAGTCCCCACCGATTAGCTCACACAACACCGACACATGCTGTGCGTTGGAGACGCAGCACACCATCTCACCAGAGGGCTTCAACAGCGCGGCGTAGCGACGCAGCAAGGCCGACGGGTCGCGCACCTGCTCAAGCACGTCGCCCACGATGACGCAATCCAACGAACCCGGCTCGATGTCCGGCGTATCGACCTCCAAGTCCAGACTAAACACCCGGTCCATGCCTGGCGCAGCCGTCATCGATCCCAACCGCGCGTCGACAACGCCATATACGACCCGCTCGGGTGCATCCGCCTTGAGCCAGGCGCCGAGCTGGCCGCCCCAACTCCCCAGGTCGAGAATACGGCCAGCACCCGCCGGGATGGCGTCCAACATGGAGGCGAGTGGTTCGGCAAGGTCGATGGGTGTGGAGGTGGTCATGGTTACCGCAGTCGATTTCAATAGGGCTGGCCGCGCGTTGAGGCCGGGGCGGATTGGACCGCCTAGATACTAAGAGATGCCAAAGCACCGATCAAGGATGAGCTGATTTGCGCAAGGTTAGGGGGTAGCATCGATACGCTTCAATGCAAGACATGATTCCACGTCATTCCGACGCGCAATGGGAAATCACGCCAACGCCGGCCGCTGAAGCGTCGAGCGCGTACTGGTTCGCCGGCAACGTCACCTATATGAACAACGGCGACGGCACCTGCCAGGGGTTTACGTTGCAGTAGAGGGATGGGACAAGAAGCGGATGGCCGGGCATGGATGGCGCATTTGTCTCCATGCCTCGCCACAGATACGGCGCAGGGGTCGGCCCACAGCGCCAATCGCACGCTGATTGCCGGGCGATACTGCTGCGCCCTGGCAGCGCCCGGCCGTAAGGTAGGCGTCCAGAGCTTGCTGGCGACGGCCAAGCTCAACGGCATCGAGCCCTATGCGTGATTGAAGAAGACGCTGGAGAAGCTGCCGGCGTGGCCGAACAGCCGGATCGATGAACTGTTGCCGCTACGGTCAGCCAGCGGCGTAGCATAGGCCGCTACGTCGGCGTAGGTGGGAGCGCCGGACGCTTGCGATGCCCAGGCTGACATAGCTGAACATCGCCGTTTGAGGGTTCTCTTGGCCGCGCATGGATAATCGGGGAAGGTAGGGAGTGGATTCAAGCTGGATTCTGCCTCAATCCTCGGTCGCTGTGCGAGTCGGGGAGTTTTTCACCAGCCTGTTAACGCAACCCCGCAGTCGCTTTCAGTATCAGCCATGCTTTCACGCCTTCTTTTTCAGCACACCGCTGGGCTCTAGTGCATTGAAAATACGCAAAATTGCGTTCACACAGGTCTGATCATTTAGAGTCGGTGGAACATCTGCAGCTTGCACAATTAGACCATCATCCAACACTTGCACCTTGACATCACCAGGCAACAACTCCGAAATGCTTTTATCGGAGAAATAAGTGAGCCATCCGATTGAGATATTACCAACCGGTTGCCGGGGATGTGCTTGCAAGGCTTTGTCCCAAACTCTTGCCCACCTGGGCTTGATAAACTGGACTGTCAGCTTAAATAGCTGCGTTATTTTATCAGCAGACAAAACTCCTGCAGGGATATCAATCACCAATCTACTTGTCGAATTTGGCAAACCAGCTCCAGCATCAACTGAGATAGTTACCGTACTGGCGTCGGAAATAGGTGTCGTCGAAAGCAGCGAATAAAACCCAAGCTTACTGGTCGACTGTACCGTAAAATCACTACTCTTACCATCCGGGCCAACATAAGCAATATCATGATTCAACCCGGAGATTATTGCTGCGTCAAAATCCACACCCTCAGACAAGATCCCAACGCCTTTTTCGCTCGCATTTGGCACAATATAGAGCGGAGAAAATAGTTCATCCAATTCAGCAAGAATTTTCATGTAACTACCCACCCAGCGAATATAGTCCCCACCGACCATTGGTCCGGACGTCCAATACACTCCAAGTGTCAAACTAGCACCCACATCCATAAAACCCCCTGCGAACTTACTATTCATGAGTTAGTTGGCGTAAGAAGCCACCAACATTTGCGAAACACGAACAAACACGTACACGCCGTACAATCGCCGCCACAAATGTCGTATGAGCACCCGAATTTTTAGGTGGATCACTATTATTATGACCCATCATGTTTTCAAAACACTCAAATATTAGTCTCAATAGCACAACGTGTCCATGAGGCACGTATGACAGAGATGCTCTTCTGCACCTCTGCCATACGCCTTCCCGCACTTAGTCGCCCAAGCCCAACTCCTTCAACAGCGCCGCGCCCACCGACTCACTGAGGCTGCTCAGCACCGCCTCCATCGACACCGCCAACTGACTGGCCGATGCGGCGCTCGGTGTCGCTGGCACCACAATCGCCCGCGTCCCGCTTACCGGCACCAGTGGGCTCGCCACCATCGTCTGGCTCGATACCGGCCCAGTCAGGTAGGTCGCACTCTGGCTATTGGCGTAGCTGACGTAAGGGTTCACGCCAGCCGGCGTCGCACAAGCCTGGCCGTCCAGCAGTTGCACCGCCACGTTCTTAGCGATACTGGCCGTACTGCCGTTGCCCGGCTCCACACAAGTGGCGACGAACTGCGCGTTCAGCGTGCTGCGGTCCGCACCCCAGCAACTGTTGCCATCGCTGCCATCGTCGTCCCAGTCGCCCTCACCGTTCCAGCCATCCTGCGGCACAGTCAGCGTCAGCTTGGCCAGGTTCCAGCCGCTCACGTCGACCGTGGCGTTGTCGCTCGGCACCGTGGCGCTGTGCGTGCCGTCGCTCAGCACGACACCAACCGGCAGGCCCGTGACGGTCGTGTACAGCTGGCCGTTCGGGTCGTTGGCGCTCAGCGTGTCAGCGATCTGCGGTAGCGCGATTGGCGTCCCGGCAAAGCCGTACACGGTGCTGGCGCTTTGCGGCAGGGTCTCCACCAGGTTCAGGCCGTCGAGCATGGCGCCGCGCTGTACGCTGGCGTCCGTGCCGTTGATGAGCTGCACGCTCAAGGTGTGGGCCTGGCCGTCGCCCTGGAACTGGTAGTGCAGGGTCTGCCAGTTGAGCTGCGTGGCACTCGTGTTGCTGTAGCTGCCCAAGAGGGTGCCGTCCAGGTAGACGCCGATCTGCGTGTTGGCGCCCGTCAGGCCCAGCTGGCCGGCGTAGTCCAGGCTAAAGCTGTAGGTGGCGCCGGCAATCGTGTCGATGTCCTGCGCGATGCCGGGGGCCTGGTAGTGGCTGTTGTAGCCGCTGCTGAGACCCAGCCATTCCTGGCCGTCGCCGGGGGCGTCCTGTACCTGCGTCCACTTGCCTTGCGGCGTCTGGGCGTAGTCGCCGTTGGCCCAGACTTCGAAGGCGGCGTCCTTGTGGCGTGCGACCGGCAGCATGCTCCAGCCGGCGAACTCGTCCGTGTCGAGGATGGTCGCTTGACCCCAATGATTACAAACCCCTTCCCAGCTGGTATTGATGAGCTGGCGGCTGAGCTTGGTCGTGGGCGGCGTCATCGTCAGGCTCGGGGCTTGGGCGATGGCGTTGACCTGCACCGTGAGGTGCTGGCTGACGCTGGCCGTGCTGCCGTTCTCCGGTGCCGTGGCGGTGGCCGTCACGGTGAGCTGCAGGGTGCCGCTGTAGTTGGCGGGCGGCGTGAGGGACAGCGTGCTGGTGTTCCAGCCCGTAATGTCGACGGCTTGCGCCGTACCCTTGGCGTCCGCCGTGACAGTGGCCGTGTGGCTGCCGTCGCTGACGATCGCGCCCACCGGCAGGCCGGCGAGCTTGAGGCCCAGCACTTCCGAGCCGCCCGTGTCCACCAGCGCAGCCGTGAGGCTTTGCAGCGGGATCGTGCCGCCTTCGTTGCCGACGTTGTCCGTCTGCGTCTGCGTGAGGGCGACGTTGCCCAGCAGGGTGCCGGGGCCGTTGCCGTCGTCACCTACCCGCAAGGAGTACGCCGCGGGGTTCCCGGCGCCTTCGGCGCCACCCTCGCGCAGCCAACCGCGTCCCCAACCGTTGTCGTCATCGTCACCGCGTTGGACGACGATGGCGATGGTCTGCGCGCCGCCCGTGCCGGTGAACTGGACGTTGGCGTGCTGCCAGGCCAGTGCGTCTTCGCCGCTGGCGGGGGCGTAGCTGCCGGCCAGTTGGCCGTCCACCAGGATGGCGATGCGGGTGGCGGGGTGGTGACCTTCGTCGTCGCCCAGGGCGCCGGCGAGGTCGAAGCTGAGGTTGTAGCTGGCGCCGGCAATGGTGTTCACCTGGCGGCTGATGCCGAGTGTGCGGCCGCCATCGTCGTCACCCCAACCGTCGCCATCACCGCGGGCGCCCAGCTCCAGCATGCTGGTGCTGGCTTGTGCCCCTCCGGGTACGCCTGGCGCCGTGTGGACGGTATGCAGGCGGCCGTCTTCGTCTTCCATCTGCTGGCCGTTCTGCCAGACGGTGAAGCCGTCGCGCGGGGCGCACCACCAGTGACGGTCGTCGTCCCCTTGCGTGACCAGTTGCCAGCCGTCGAAGGTACTGCCCTGGACGATGGACGGGTCGTCCGCATCGCCGCTGGCCGGGGCGCCTTGCCAGTCGCTGTTGAACAGCTGGCTGGTGACGCTGCTGGCGCCGAGGTTCAGCGTGGGCGCCGTGGCGACGGGGGCGATGTCGATACTAACCTTGGCCGGTGCGCTGCTGGCAACGCCGTCGGTGACGGTGTAGCCGATGGCCGCGTAGTGCTGGTGTAGGTTGCCGTAGCCCGTCTGCGTGTAACCAGCCGCACCCGTGCCCCATTGGGCGGGCACGAAGCGGACGTGGCCGGCGTCGAGGTCGGCTTGGATGAACTTGTCTCCCACGGCGACGGCGATCCATTGGCCATTGACCAGCTTCTGCAGCTGACCGGCGGCCGGCAGCGTGCCGATGACGAGCGTCATCGGGTCGCGGTTGACGTCGTTGACGGCGAAGTTGCTCCAGGCCAATACGAGCGGGGTGTTCTCCGATCCACTTACCGTGGAGTCCTGCGCCGTCGGGGCGATCTCGACCTTGTTCACCGTCAGCGCGACAGTCGCAATGTTCGACGCCTTGACCCCGTCGCTGACCTGGTAGCTGAAGCTATCCGTACCGTAGAAATAGCCCGTCGGCGTATAGGTCCAGGTGCCGTCGGCATTGACCCTGAGCGTGCCGTGCGCCGGTTGCGTGACGACACTGGCCGTGAGCGGGTCGCGGTTGACGTCGGTGGCGTTGGCCAGCGGGTTGAGAGTCGTGCTGCCCAACTCGTTGAGCGTGGCACTGCTGCTGGCGAGCGTCGGGGCGATCTCGATCTTGTCCACCGTGAGGGTGACGGTGGCGACGTTCGATGCCTTGACGCCGTCCGTGACCATGTAGCTGAACGTGTCCGTGCCGTAGAAGTACTGGTTCGGCGTGTAGGTCCAGCTGCCGTCGGCGTTCTGCGTGACGGTGCCATGAGCTGGTTGGACCAGACCCGTCACCGTGACCGGGTCCTTGTTCACGTCAGTGGCTGATGCCAGGAGGTTCAGCGTGGTGCTGCCGTCTTCCTTCAACTCGGCAGCCGAGTTCACCAAGGTCGGGGCGATCTCGATCTTGTCGATGGTCAGCGTGACCGTAGCGACGTTCGAAGCCTTAACACCGTCGGTGACCTGATAGCTGAACGTGTCCGTGCCGTAGAAGTACTGGTTCGGCGTGTAGGTCCAGGTGCCGTCGGCGTTCTGCGTGACCGTGCCGTGGGCCGGCTGAACGAGACCCGTCACAGTGACCGGGTCGCGGTTCACATCCGTGGCGTTGGCCAGCAGATTGAGCGTCGTGGAACCGTCTTCCTTTAGCTCGGCCGCGCTGCTGGCCAAGGTCGGGGCGATCTCGATCTTGTCGACGGTCAGCGTGACCGTAGCGACGTTCGAAGCCTTAACGCCATCGGTGACCTGATAGCTGAACGTGTCCGTACCATAGAAATACTGGTTCGGCGTGTAGGTCCAGGTGCCATCAGCGTTCTGCGTGACCGTACCGTGGGCCGGTTGGACCAGGCCCGTCACTGTGACCGGGTCGCGATTCACGTCCGTGGCGTTGGCCAGCAGGTTCAGAACCGTGCTGCCGTCTTCCTTCAGTTCGCTGGCGCTGTTGGCGAGTGTCGGCGCGATCTCGATCTTGTTAACGGTGAGGCTGACCGTGGCCGTGCGCGAGTCGGTGACGCCGTCGTTGACCTTGTAGCTGAAGCTGTCCGTGCCGTAGTAGTACTGGTTCGGACTGTAGGTCCAGGTGCCGTCGGCGTTCACCGTGATCGTGCCGTGCGCGGGTTGCGTGACGATGGCGCCGGTCAGGGCATAGCCCGGCGTGGCGGTGGCGGCGGTGCTCGGGTTGAAGGCGAGGCTGCCGTCTTCATTGACCTGTGCCGTACCGTCGGTGAGCGTGGGGCCTTGGTGCTGCACCGTGAGGTTGACCTGGGCGACGTTGGAGTCGTCCGTGCCGTCGTTCACCTTGTAGGTGAAGCTGTCTGCGCCGAACCAGTGTGGGTTCGGGGTGTAGGTCCAGCTGCCGTCGGCGTTCTGCGTGACGCTGCCGTGCGCGGGTGGCGTGACGACCGTGGCCGTGAGCGGGCTGCCGGCGATTTGGGTGGCGAGCGGCTGGAGGACGGTGCTGCTGTCCTCGTTGAGCGCGGCGCCCAGGTTGGCGACGACGGGGGTGGTGTCGAGCGTGAGCGTGGCGGCTTGCGAGCTGAGGAAGGCGTCGCTGAGCACAAACGTGAGGGCGTCCAGGCCGTAGTAGCCCGCTTGCGGGGTGTACGTGTAGGTGCCATCCGTGTTCTTGCTGAGCGTGCCGTGGCTCGGCTGGGCCGTGACGGTGCCCAACATCGGGTGGCCGTCGGGGTCGCTGCCGAACTGGGTGAGATCGACGATGAGGCTGCCGCCCTCGGCCAGTTTGACGGCGCCGTTCTGCGAGATGGGCGGGTGATGCGCCGGTTTGACGGTGAGACTGACGGTAAGCGGGACGGAGTTGGCGCGGCCGTCGGCGATGTGGTACGCGATGCTGTCTGCACCCACATAGTTGACGTCGGCCGTGTAGGTCCAGCTGCCGTCGGCATTCACCGTGAGCGTGCCGTGCGCGGGTTGCGTGTCGATGACGGCCGTCATGGGGTGCTGGTTGATGTCGTTCGCTCCGGCCAAGGGGGCCAGGTTGAACGGCTTGCCGGCGGTGACGGTGGCGGTGCTGCTGACACCGGTGGGCGGGTAGTCCACTTCGTTGACCGTGAGGTTAACGGTGGCTGTGTTGGAGGTCTGGCCGTCGACACTATACGTGTACTGGAAGCTGTCCGTGCCGTAGTAGTGGCTCGATGGGACGTAGCTGACCGTGCCGTCGGCGTTGACCGTGAGGCTGCCGTGGGCGGGTTGCGTGACGATGGCCAGCGTGGGAGTGGCGCCGGAAGCCGTCGGGTCGGCCGGCAATGGGGACAGCTTGACGCTGCTGTCTTCGTTGACCGTACCCGTGCCGTCGAAGGCGAGCGGCGTTTGCACCAGTTTGACGTTGCTGAGCGTGATGCTGCTGGTCGAGCCGCCGAAGCCGGCAAGGTCGAAGGACAGCGTGGCGGGCGTGGCAGTGACGGGGGCGTTGCCGCCTTGGCCCAGTGCGTGCTGCAGGTCGACGACGTAGGTGGTGCTGCCGTCGGCGTTGACGAGCTTCCGGACGGTCGCTGCGTCGCATTCCTTGCCGTCGGCTTGGATGTTCAACAGGCCGTCGGTGTTCGCCAGGCCATCCGTGCCGACGAGCGACGCACCTGTATTGGCGTTGTCGAGTGCAACGTCGAAGGCATCCTCGGGGGCGCTACCGCCACCCATCTTCATGCCGTTGGCGACGGTGAATTCCAGGTAGCGGTCGCCGGGGTTGACGTTGAAGGTTTGCTGCAGCTGGGCGTTGGCGTTGGTCGAGTTAGCTAGCGTGACGTTGCCGTCAGCGTTGAGGTTGACCACGCCGTTGACGTCCCAGCCCGTCATGCCGCTGGCGAAGTTGGCATTGGTAAGCGTGGGGTTGGCGACGGCTTGGTTTTGCTGGGCAGGCGCCGTCGCCGCAGATGCGATAGCCTGCCGGATGACGAGCGCCTGCCCGCTTGTCCCTACCGGCACGCTGGTCGTTGTGGTCGTTGCTGCCTTCTGCGCCGCCCTCACCATCGCGATGTCGTTCGCATCCGGCAGACGGCGGATACCCGGCGCGAGGTACTGGCTCATGACGTCGACGTTGCTGCTGTCGTCGCCCACGCCCAGGACGTGACCTAGCTCGTGGATCATGACCGTCAACAGGTCGAGCTTACCATCGGCGGCGCTACCCGGCGCGGCCTGGTAAACCGTGCCGTTACTGGTAGGCAGGAAAGTGCCTGCGTCGCTTCCCGTTGGGTCGACATACCAGCCCCAGCCCGCCCCCGTAGAGGACACTGTAATCGTGTTGCCAACGGTTTCGGCCGCCACGCCAGACGGCAAGTCTCCCATCAAGACCTTCACGTCTCCAAGCGCTCCCGCAAAAGCTGCAGTCTTTTCCCAATACTGGATGCCGGCACTTAGAGATGCATCTAGAGTCCCTTGCGAAACCGTACTCCGCTGCAAGGCGCCATCACTTACAACGTCCTGATGCTGTGGAGCGTTGCCACTCAGGGCCGTTCCATTAATAGCCAACCGCTGAGGGGCAATAATGTTAACTTGGAAATTATCAAGATGACTACCTAGCGGTGCACTGGAAACACCAAGGCGCCCCAAAATAGAACGAATGTTTTGGTACGAATTCCCTTGAGTCGGCGCATCTTGTGAAAGATAACCGACATCACGAACGTACTGATTGCGACGCCCAATGGTAGGATTTCCATTGTTATCAGTGCCATCCAGCCACCCGTTCGGATGCTTCAATTCTCCTTTATGAGGACCTTTCGTATAGTGCGCAATCGCCCCATAGTTAATAATATCGCTGGCAGACAAGAACTGGTGATCCAAAAACGCATCAGATGTAGAAGCACTCGATCCTGCAGTCAAGCCCAACGCAGTATTGGGCGACCCAGGGCTTCCGGTATCATTGGCACTCGAAAAATAATCGGCCGATACAAGCATCGCAAACAACGGGTTTTCAGCCATCGCATCCGGATTCTGGGAAAAATCAATCGGCATCCCGAGCCTACTTGCGAGGCGAGCACCCCAAAACTTGTAGTTCCCCAAGGTTGTGATTTGGAGAATACCTCGCCCACGGTACTTAAAGCCAAGCCCATTATCAAAGCTATATGGCTTGCCGTTCTTTCCACCGTAGTCTTTATTCTTGTCGTCCGGTTTATTCACGCCCTCCCATAATTTAGTTCCACCGGTCTCAATACGGGCATTAGCCAAGAATGTCGCAATCTGAGCAGGCCCCTTTATCCCAAACGTGCTAAAGGCATCCTGATAGTACGGTAACCAAGCTGCAGCCAGCGTCTCGCTGAGACCAAGACTATTAGCCAATTGTTTGATTGATATAAGCGGAGAGGCACCGATATACGTCGACGATATCATCGATGAAGATACATTAGTCGCAGATAGACCTGCCTGACCACTCCCAAACAACGCCTGCTTTATCAATTGGTTACTTACCTGACTGCCCCCACCGTTGATAGCCAGGGAGTCCCAAGAGCTTCCCTGCACACCACTTGCGGGAGAGCCCGTCATCGTGGCGCCATAAAACGCCAGAATCTGTTTTGCAATCGCCTGTTCATTATCGCCCTGTGAGCCATTTAGCTTACCCAGCATCGCATTTAGGTTAGCACCACTCCAGCCAATACTCGTTTGCGGGAGGTTCCACAATGCGGAGCTAACGTCTTTGAGCTGATTTCCCGCAGAGACAAGTTGCGCAAAGCCGACATCGAGGCCCATACCAAGAGTTGGCGTACCATTCGACCCCGGCGTATAGGTTGGGTCACCCACACCGGCGAACATAAATGGCTGCCCGCTTTGCGCGGAAGCACCAACCACCTGGGCTAGGTCAAATACCCAACTGGACCCAAAATCACCGGCGTCGCCCTTGTAATTTTTATCATTAACATGTTGAGCAAGTTGCGGATCCACCTTCCAACCTACAAGATTTGCGTTCGCCTGCGCGTAACTCACCTTGCCCTTACTATCTTTAGTTTGCGCAAAAAACTCCATCCAATGCGGCGCGTTAAATGCGTTTAGCCAATCCAAGTAATTTCCTGTTTTTGCCAAACTGCCGTTCGCAGAGCCATTTTTCCCACCAAGGGTTCCAAATACGTTCGATGTATCACCTTTCTGGGCATCCTTTTCCTTGGCAAGCGCAGCGGCCATTGCCTTTTGCTCTGCGAAGCCTTTCGCATTATCAAGCGCAACCGCCCCCATTGCGCCACCCGACGAGGTTCCATTGCCATTTTGAGAATAGGCAAACTGAAGTGCGCCGCCCATATTAACGGTCGCGTTGTAAGTGACGCTCGCGGTCGCCGTATAAGCATCCAGCGAAGTTATGCCAATCGGGTGGTCCGGATCAGGTTGTGTTTTCGGCACACCACTATTTGTGTGCGTTACCTTTGCTTCCGCTTTGACATTGGATTGTAGATTAGCACCAACACCCGTAACCTTTTCGAAGAGCTGAATCGCACTTTGAAGCTGGTTATTCCATTTTCCATCCACAGCATATACCTTGGCATCAGATGAAGTGCCCGCAATAGAATCTGGCGCATAGTAACCAAAATACCGCAAACGCTGCTGCACTTTCACGATATCAAGTGGATCCGCCTTGCCTGGACCAACCTGGCCAGACAAATTGAAGGCGGAATAACCAGGATTACTCAGCAGACGATCGCCAAATACAGATGATTTCGCAGGTTTTACGTAATCGGAAACCTTTATCACAAGCGTCAGGCTAGGACCTGGAACCTGCAGGATAGCATTTAGCTTGCCCTGCGCAACCAATTCCTTTGCTTTACTGGAGAGTCCGTCCTCCTTGATAAATTTCTTTGGAATTGTGATTGTGATATAAGAATCACCAAGCCGAGCGCCGCTTCTGACCGTATTAACGTCGAAGGTCGGTGCAACAAAGAAAATGCCATTCGACCCAAACGCAAGGTCGGCTTGTTTGGGATCGCTCGTTATCCCCACGTAGGTGGCGCGGCTTGCCGGCACCGCAGACTTAATGGTGCTCTCGTCTGCCTCAGGTTTTGCTACTAAAGGCCCGTTATTCTGAGAAGACCGAACCATCACGTCCTTGTTATCTTGGATAACCGACGTTGCACCCAAGGTAAATTGGAAATCGGTCGATGCAAACGCTCCCAATGTACTTGGATAAGCTAGCTTAAGTAGCGTTACCAGATTGATACGAGAAATGTCCCCGTAGTTAATGGTTGGGATCTGGCCGCCCGGGTCGAGTGGCGGCAGAGACGCCGGCGCTGGTGTCGGTGTCGGTGTCGGTGTCGGTGTCGGTGTCGGTGTCGGCGTTGGCGTTGGCGTTGGCGTTGGCGTTGGCGTCGGCGTTGGCGTTGGCGTTGGCGTTGGCGTTGGCGTTGGCGTTGGCGTTGGCGTTGGCGTTGGCGTTGGCGTTGGCGTTGGCGTTGGCGGTGGCGTTGGCGCTGGCGTT
>Ga0213872_10001862_pt1 | contig 13043 bp, 12 predicted proteins | sample VelepicomBERX_R2_FD_160071 | JGI IMG/M metagenome (GOLD analysis project Ga0213872, IMG submission 160071) | Rhizosphere microbial communities from Vellozia epidendroides in rupestrian grasslands, the National Park of Serra do Cipo, Brazil - RX_R2 | ecosystem: Host-associated > Plants > Roots >...
TGATGACCTCGTTCGCGTTCACCATGGGCGTCTGGCCGTTAGTCATTGCGTTAGGTGCAGGCTCGGAGATGCGGCAGGCGCTGGGCACCACGGTTTTTGCCGGAATGCTTGGGGTAACCTTTTTCGGTATTTTCCTAACGCCGGTATTCTTTTCCGTGATCATGAAGTTCTTTGGGCGCGGGGATTCGGCAAAACCGCCGCCACAGCCGAGCCCCGAAAGAGATCTGGAACTAGTCAGAAACTAAAAGTATGCCTCACGAGACTTCTCTGATTGCCACCCTGGCTCTAAGCCTGATCGCGGCATTGATCGGCGCCCTGGCCGCCTCACGCCTTTGATGATGCACATGGAGCCACTGAAAATGGAAAGAATCCTATGAATCCTTCAACGAATGGAGCGACGCTGCAAGATCCGAGCCGGGTTAGCGCGCTGACCAAAGAGCTGACCACTAAAGAATTGACGACCAAGCCCCAGGCAAAAGGCAAAAAGTCGTTGGTTCGGTGGCTGGCATTACCGCTTGTTATCCTAGTTGTGGTTACCGGGATATGGTACTGGCTCTACTCCAGGCAAGTGGCGCTAACACAAGCCAAAGCGAGCTTTGAACAGGCAAAAGCCCAACTCGCGCACAGTCAGGCACAACTAGTCCAGGCCGGTGCTCAACTAAAACAGGCCCGGGCGCAGGCGGAGGCGGCTAAGGCTCAACGGGATAATTCCCAACAGAATTTTCAATCGGTCACCCATGCTTTTCCGCCGGCCAATGTGGCCGGGGCCTTTGGTAAACTTGTGCTGGTCAGCTGGCTTGAGGACGCTGGAAAAGATGTGATCTATGTGGAGAATACCGAGACGAACGACGTTCAGAAGATCACTTCTGAGCCCAACTTGGAAAATTTCCGAATCGTAGAGCTACACCCAAACGCAGATCCGAAGCTGTTTGAAGCGATCATCTCTAACGGAAGCCAACAAGGATCGGTCAGGTTCCATTTTTAAACTGCGGTCAATTTCCTGCGGAATTTTGAACTTTTGTCTGCAAGGCATCGAAAAACTGTTTGCTGACGTTCGACAAGAAGGACACTTCATCCTTTCCAACACGCAGCGTAAACGCGTCGACGCACGGTGAATCCGACAGCCTGCGCATCTTCCCCGAAGAGAACGGTTTTGCCATCCGGGCCGAAGTGCAACGACGCTTTGCCACGCTTCAAGACGGCCGGGCGACGGTATTTCCCCCGCCGCCGGTCTAAGGAATCGGCAACGCAGGCGGCTTCAAACTGCGGGTAGAGCACCGCCGCGCCGCCGGCCTGCCCGCTTTGCAAGCGGCCACCGATGCCCTGATCGGCAAAACGATAGCTCAGCCGGGGATCGCGACCGCCTTCACCACTTTCCGTTCGCAGGCGCCCCCCAGCTCTATCTGGACATCGACCGCCGCAAAGCCGAGACGCTGGGCGTGCCGCTCAACTCGATCTTCGGCACCTGCAGGACTACTTGGGGTCGGCCTACGTGAACGACTTCAACTTTCTGAACCGCGTCTACCAGGTCAACAGCCAGGCGAGAACGCCTTTCGGCTTGGGCCGGAGTCGATCCGCAGGCTCTATACCCGCAACGAGAACAATCGCATTCAAGTGGGCAAATTTCGTAGCACAATCGGGGCGCGTTTCTTGCCAATAATGGTATAGACTATCGGCGCTATCCAAGTCTAGATTCTTCAATAAAGGACGGCAACAGCGCCAATTCATGAAGGCTTAGAGTCTAGGACATTTGGCCAGGACCAAGCGCATCGCCTGGCGAAGGTGATCCTCGGATAAATAGGCTTGGAAGTCGGTGGTGGTGACATGGTCTGGACGTCGTTTGCGTTGGCGCCAGTGCATGAAAAGACTGTTGCTTAAACGGCGCATCATGGCCAGAAGCCACATAGCGTTGTGATTGCGCACCCGGCAACGGTCATCATTATGAGAGACATCTAAGCGCTGATGTAAACCGCTCTCAATGCCCCAGTAGTCGCGATTGAGCCGCAGCCAAGTTGGAGCATCCAATCGGGCGGCTGGAGCACTGGTAATCAGGGCCACCAGTTCATCATCCCGGCCCTGGCATTGCCGAAGGAGCCGTGCGGCCTGCTGGGCTAAGGGAAAACAGAGTTCTTCGCCACTGGCTGGTGCACTAACAATGGCGCGAGTTTCCAGCCGGCCTTTGTTCTTTTCCTGGGTGCACGCTCGAGTCGGAGTTGGTGCTTGAGGGAAAAAAACCAGCCTTGGGGGCCGGGATGAGTTTTTCGATTTGTTCCCGTACAGTAGGTTGGTTGCCCTTAACCGTTAGCAGATAATCGGCTCCGTGTTCTAAGACTAAGGCTCGAGCGGTCTCATCCTGGGTGTGGAGAGCATCTAGGGAGACCAATCTGCCTTCAAGATCCAGCTGCGCAAAAAGCTCTCGCGCGACGGGAATCTCGTTGGTTTTCTCTTCGACCACTGCGCTGCCCAAGTAATACTCCCCGGGCATAGTGACCGCACTCAAGATCGAAGCGCCGCTACCGTGTTTGGGTTCTTTGCCGTCCATCGCCACCAATTGATCTTTGGGTGCCGGACCGCGCACTTGCTCTTGAAAGGCGAGGATGGCTTGCTGGGCTTTGCGGGCATCGACTCGTTGAAGCATACGGCAAAAAGTCGGCTGTGTGGGAGCTGGATATTTGCCTTGAGGGTTGCGCCGGATACCAAGGGCTCGGCGCTGTGGCTGGCTCAAGCCGCGGGCAAACTTGGCGAGCTCTTTTTGCCCCCGCGGAGCGCCGCAGAGGGTGGCAAGGGCCACAATGCTTAACAACGACCATAGGGGGTAAGATTCAAAGCGCGGCCGAAAGTCTGGCACGGCCTTAAAATGTTGCACCAAAAAAGAAGGAGCTATAATTTTTGTTGAAAATGTAACTATATGATACATACTTGCGATCCAGGATTTACCTAAGAAGCAACAAAACCATGTTCATGAGTTCGCAGGTAAGATAGGTAGAATGACTGAGGACGGATTAGTTGATGCTGATGCTATCGCGGTATTACTTAACATACCGCGCGATACCGTCCTTGATCTCGCTCGCCGCCAACTTATCCCATCCTACAGGTTCTCGCGTAAGCTGATCCGGTTTGATAAAGCGGAGGTGTGTGCAACTGCAGATGATAAGCTGAAGATCAATGCGAGGCGCGGACACCGACCAGGCTCTTTGTCACTGAACGCGCCATAGCGAAACTGGCAAATGCGTGCCGTAAAACGTCCTGGGGCCAAACAGTCATTCCGGCTTGTTCGCGGATTTGCCGCAACTTCGCAAAATAGGCGGCACCACGCGGACAGAGCGGTCCCGGCTCGCTTTATTGACGCTCGAATTCAAAAGCACAGAACTGCTGAAAAACTGCTTACAAAATGATGTCACCTAAGAAAATAACGGACTTAAAATCCGTTGAACAGAAAGGGTCGTGCGGGTTCGAGTCCCGCCATCGGCACCAAGATTTTAAGCGGGAAAAGGCTTCTGGACTTGATCCAGAAGCCTTTTTCTCGTTTTGAGGACGAAGAGTGATTAGGGGGCTGCGAACTCACACTGCTCACCAATCCGGTGAACAATTCAACTCCAGCATCTCATTGATCCGCCGGATGGTGTTCCAGTTGCGCACCGTGCCGATACCCAGGCGCTTCGATGCCAATACGGACATGATCCGGCTGCGGCTCGGGTCGTTCTCAAAACAAACCCATAGATTTCCCTGAACCTCTCTCAGACGTTCACCCTGAGTGAGATAGCGTTTGAGCGCGGTCGTGGAGTCGTCGTCGATCGGCTTGCGCATGATCCGCACCACGACGCGCGATCCATCCCGTTCAGACTCCCGTGGAAACGGATTGCTTGCGGCCAATCGATGAAAGCATGCGGCGGTGCACACGATGGTATCCACACGTCGGCCAAAGCGACGCTCAAAGGCATCCTCAAGTTGAATTTCAAGTTCACGCACAGTGGCACCTCGGCTTTCGAAGATACCATTGCCCGTGGCTATCAGCGTCCTTGGATTCTGAAAACCGAGATCCGCCATCATGGATCGCCAATCGGCCATAATTAACCGCCGGCCTTCACCGACCCCGATGCTATAAAGAAGTGCGACGTACGTTTCCGACACAAATTCATCCTCTTTCGGACATCCGTTCAAGCAAGCCGCGTTTCGACGGGACAGTCGCTAGGGCTTATGTGCTGTACGCGACCGGAAGTGTCAAACTCGACTCCCTTTGATTGATACAGCACTACCGAGCCATTGTGACTCCAGCAGACGCTCAGGCGTGGTCGAGAATAACACCAGTTGGCTTCTAAAAACTCGGGGTCAGCGGATCTGTATTGGGAGGAAAATAACGCGCTGCAGCTTCGATTCTGAGGATGGCCTTGGCGAGTATTACCTTTGAACAATTCGTCCGTTCAGACCACAACTTCAATATTTCAGGCGTGCTCCATAGATGAAGCCGAGGGAATCGTTCGCTAGCGATCCGCCGTGCGCGGCGATCGTCAATGGCCAATTCTAACGAGCGGTTACTTGCGATCGCTTTCGACTGAAAGAATGGATTTAGATCTACGGGAATTATTTCTCCTGTTTCTGGGTCTCGTAAGCTCTTCGCTTCATCACTAGCTCGCAATCGGGAAGCGCAAGGTAAATGTCGTTCCCTTGCCCGGCTCGCTTTTGATGTCGAGCGCTCCGCGATGACGCTGAACAATACCGAAAACCGTGTCCAGACCGAGACCGGCTCCTGCCTGGTCCTTTGTGCTGAAAGATGGCTCGAGGCATCGTTCGCGTGCTTCCTCGGTCATGCCCGTGCCCGTATCAGTGATTTGCACTAGCACAGTGTCTCCTTCTGCGCGGGTGCGGAGCATAATGGAACCTCCGTGCGGCATTGCTTCAACGGCATTGAAGATGAGCCCGGCTAGTACTTCAATCAATTCTGTCGGGTCACCATCGATCGTCGGGATCTCGCCGAAGTCAACGCTTAAGCTGATCTTGATACCTGCCGGAAGGGACTCCATTTGCCATTTCGGTTTCGTCAGTGACACAGCCTGCTGAACAAGGTCATTGACGTTGACCGGCAGATTCAATTTATGAGTTTGGCCGGGTCTGGAAAATTCGCGCAAGCGGTAGACGATCTTTACTGCGTCTCTAGCGGCATTAAGAATTTCCGTAATCGGAAAGCTTGCTTTGTCTTTTGTCAGCCCGTGTTCCGCGTCGCGCAGCAGATCTTCGCCATAGCTTATCACAAGAGCGAGGGTATTGCTGAAGTCCTGGGCAACGCGGCGCGTCATTGTGCCCAACGTGGCCAGGCGCTCCTGCTGGATCAACTTGTTTTGGAGTGTCTTGAGTTCAAGCAGCGCCTCCTGCAGGTTGAGCGTGCGTAAGCGCACTTCTTCTTCGAGAGCGGCCATTTGCTCGCGGATCTTGAGATGCGCAAGGCGTGCCTCGAGCAGGTTGCCAATTCGCAGCAGTACCTCCACAATGTCAAACGGCTTCGTCAGAAAATCTGTCGCGCCGGCAGCAAGTGCCTGTCGTCTCGTCTCCTGAGTTACATCTGCGGTGAGCACTACAATCGGCAGATAGTCGCCGCTGCCCATCAGCTCACGCAATTGCTTAACGACCACCAGGCCACTCAGATGCGGCATGAGCAAATCGGTCAGAACGAGGTCGGGCTGAAATCGCTGAAACAGGGATTCCACACAGCGCGGTTCAGTCGTGCTGGCTACGTTTTCGAATTGCGCGCGCTTGAGGATGCGTTCCAGAAGCCGCACGCAGGATTCTTCGTCGTCGACGATCAGGATTTTCGATCTCTGCAGCTCAATCCGTGGAACGGCCCTGACGTATTTTCCGGGTTTGCTCGGATCGTTTTCCACAATTAGTCTTTAGTATTCTCTATCCGTTGTAATTTTTAGACAACCCAAATCCCATTGAGTTTGTTGCGCTTGAGTAATGGAGGCAAATTGAGCAGTTGTTTGTCATGCAGAAAGAAATACTCCAACGAGCGAAGATTCTGCTGGTTGATAACGAAATTGAGAACTGTGGTGGGTTGAGCCGCCTGCTCAGTGACAATGGCTATAGAGATTTAGACCACGCCGCTCCCTCTTCCGCAGCCGCCAAGCTGGACAGTCAGTTTCAGCCGGACCTGATCATCCTCGACCTGGCCGTGCCGGACGACAAAGGTTGGCAGACGCTCGAGCAGCTTCGAAACTCCGCCCGCAAGGAGACCTATCTCCCGATCCTGGTAGTCACTGGGCCGGCCTCCATCAATGTCAGACCGGAGGCGCTAGCGAAGGGAGCGACCGCCTTTCTGACGAAGCCCTACGATTCGGCCGAAGCAGTTCTGCTTGTGCGCAGCCTGCTCGAGACCCGTTTTCTTCATCTCAAGCTATCGAGGGAGGTCGGTGAACTCAAAACACGAATCAAGCAGCTCACTGAAATCAATTCTGGCCTGGAGACTCAGGTTGCCAAGCGTGAGAGTGATGCAGCGGAACTGCGCCAGGATCCGGCACTGCTTCCAGAGATGCTGCACAACAGCCCGTCGCTCATTTTCTTCAAAGAGGCTCAGGAGGGGCGTTATCTCGATATCAATCCAAGTTTTGAACAGCTCTTCGGTCTCAAACGCGACCAGATAATTGGCAGGACGGACGGCGAAATTTTCCCGGCGGAACAGGCTGCAATGTTCCGGGCCAATGACCTCCGGGTGATCGAATCCGCCACACCAATGGAGTTCGAGGAAGTGGCGCAGTATGCTGACGGGCCCCATCTGAGCATTGTCTCAAAGTTCCCGCTGCGAGATGCGGACGGCAAAATCTCCGTGATCTGCGGCATCGTGACCGACATTACCGAGCGGAGTCGCATGGTGGCAGCGCTGCGACAAAGCCAAGAAGCCCTTAATAAAGCAAACGATGAACTTGAAACGCGCGTGCGCGAGCGCACGGAGAGTGCACGACAGGCCAAGGAAGAAGCTGAACGGGCAAACGCAGCGAAAAGCGAGTTCTTATCGCGCATGAGCCATGAATTAAGGACACCGCTGCACTCGATACTGGGCTTTGGTCAGCTTCTGAAAATGGATACGCTCAGCTCCGAACAGGAGGACAATGTTGATCGTGTCCTTGCTGCGGGGCAGCACCTGTTGAAGTTGGTCGATGAAGTGCTCCACATTTCGCGGATTGAAGCAGGCAATCTGGCGCCTGCGATCGAGCCGGTGCTGCTGAGTGACGCTGTACGGGAGGCCATTAATCTCGTGCAATCGATGGCCGTGGTCCGCAATGTGCGGATAAATGAGTTAGCGTGCGATCAATATATCCTCGCTGACGAGCAACGATTGAAGCAGGTTCTCCTCAATCTGCTTTCCAACGCAGTTAAATACAACCGGGCGGGTGGCAGCGTTACTCTAAGCGTCGTGGAGACCGCCTGCGGGACGCTGCGGCTTATGATTACTGACAACGGGCCGGGGATCGCTCCCGACGATGCTGCGAAGCTGTTTATTCCATTTGAACGACTGTGCCCAGCCGACTCGAAGATTGAAGGCATCGGCCTTGGGTTAGCGATTTCGAAGCGGCTGATCGAATTGATGGGCGGAGAAATTGGCTTCGAGAGCGTGCCGGATAATGGGAGCACTTTTTGGATAGAGTTGCCGCTCGCTGAGGCTGAAAACAGTTCAGGCTAGGGAGTAGCCGCACCGCGATAATGGGGTTACCTCACCAAGCCTAAATTCCGAATTAAAGACCACAGATTACGCAGAACTCGCAGATTTAATGAGGGGGGCATACGGTCCTCTGGCACCCACATCTTTGTTCCGCGTGAATTCTTTTAGCGTTCAACGACAACATCCTCGGACTGCAATCATCCGTGGAATCGGTGTAATCTGCGGTTACCTCTTATCTTCGCTATTTGGCGCGCTTCCTTGGCACAAAGAAATCTTTGTTTATCTTCAAAAGGTCCGCATGAATCGGTATGAATGGAAGAGTTTGAGTTTTGCATTAGGAAGTCTAGTCGTAGCCATGGGATTGGGATCTGCGAATACCACCTTGTGCGCGAACGCCTCATGGCGAAATAATGTCATGGTGGGAAGACAGAATATCCTTCCGGACGGCTCCGGATTTCGCTAACATGTTTGCCGTCAGTCACTATTTGACCGATATCGTTCAGGACTGATCTCTTCGTCCGATAAGTGTCATGGTTGAAACCGAACATGTCGTCTCCGAGCGCGGTGACATCGATCGTTAGGATGCCGGGGAATATGAAAGGACGCCCCGGTTCCGGGATGAAACCAGCCCTTGACTGTCCATTCCATTTAACTGAGAAAGCGAGAGCTTTATCGGCGGCAGATGCGTAGAGAGTAATACCGCTCGCAGCAGCCATGAGTCGATATCCGGAAAGTTTAAAAAGGTCCCAATCAACGTCTGGCGCTGCCAGGACCATCTCAGTGATCGAGAGTCTTTCGCCTCCACAACTGGCCTGATCTATGGCGTTGATGACAAGTTGATTGCCCATGCTATGTGCGATGACATAGAGCTTTGACACATGCGCGCTTGTGCGCAAAAGACGAAGCACTTCCAAGAATGAGTCTTGTGAATATTTGGCACTTTCTCGATCATAGTTGTAGGCAACCAGCGCTTCGACGGGCTGAACCTCGACATCTATCGCTCCTCTTGAGGGCCATGCAAAGGCAATCGCAACTCCACTGTAATTTGTATCAAACGCGATTTGGGCCAATTCCTCAAGCGCATCTCTAAATCCAGTGTTGAATCCGTGGACGAACAAAAGAGCACTGGAGGTCTGATTGGTGCTGATGCGGTTGAGAAACTCTTCTTTGGTCAGTACGCGCAAATCAGGCATAGTAAAGTGACGTGTTCGATCTTCTTCCTCTAGTACCGGCATCCCTTCGTACCACTTTAATTCCGGTTTCTCAATGTGGCCAAACTTGTGATTTTCGGGCACTCTTATAACAGCTGAACCAAAAGTTAGTTCCTGAGTACGCTCGTAGGTAAATTCAGGAAACTGATTTGCCAAGGATGCGTCGGTTTTGCGTACGCGATTGGTTACATAGAGAACAGGCTGACATTGCTTATCTTTTGCGATTGGAAGTGGGGTCGCACTGGGAGTCGTAAATGGGGTTGGTGCAGGTTCGCTCGCTTTTAGAATGCGCTCGGCGGCTTTCTGACAATCCCTAAGGGCCGGGTCGACGTCAGTCGCGCCTGCCAGGGTACCGGCGATCTCCTCTCCAACCAAATTTCCTAACTGTTCAAACTCCGGAATATCGACAAATTGAATCCCGGTGTATGGCACTTTTTTAATGGTTGGATTGGTGGGGTCGGCACTCTGCATTGCTTTAAGCGATGTCTCCGCATACGGCAGCTTCCGATAATCGTCATTCTCATAGGTAGATTTTCTGGTTCCCGCGGGCACTGATGGCCAGCCGCTATGCCCCGCGGCCAACTTGATATATTCCCTTGACGTTGCCCATTGGGCGAATTTTTGCGCAGCTTCCGGGTTTTTCGCTGTCTTCGGAATGGCGAAAGCCCAGGACCAGAGCCAGTGCGAGCCGTTCTGAGTTACTTCGATCGGCGCCGAAACATAACCAATCTTGCCAGCGACTTGCGATTGTTTATCGTCCTCGAGGATGCCCCCCGCGTTAGTCGAATCGATCCACATGGCCGCTTTCCCATTGCTAAAAAGGGAGAGGTTCTCAGAGAAACCATCGGAATTGGCGCCTGGCGGTCCGGTCTCGTGCAAGAGCTTGCGATAAAATCTAATGGCCTTTTCCCACTCTGTCGTGTCGATAGTGGGATGCCACTCGTTGTCAAACCATGCTCCTCCGAAGGTGTTAATGAGCGTGCCGATGTAAGCCATGTTCTCACCCCAGCCCGGCCGGCCTCGAAGGGCGATCCCGTACATGCCCTCGGCCTTGTTGGTAAGTGCATGAGCAAACTGCTCAATCTCTTCGTATTTCGGTTGGTCGGGCATTTTGAAGTCCCTGGCCGCGAACAGATCTTTTCTGTACATGAGCATGGAACTCTCGCCGGTAAAAGGAAGAGCATATAGCTTACCCTGATAGGATAGCCCGTCTCGGAGCGATTTAAATACGTCCTCAAGGTCGTAGTCAGCGGGTAAATTTCCTATGGGTTTCAGCCAGCCTTGCTTGGCAAAAATGGCAGTATCGTACATCCCTATTAGAATAGTGTCGAACTGGCCAAGCCCGCTTACCATATCAGCTATCACTCGCTGGCGCATGTCCCTATAGTTTATCGTTGACCACTCGAGTTTTATATCTGGGTTTTCGTTTTCGAACTGCGCGGAAAGCACTCTTAGTTCGCCAGCGTCGCGGATGTAAGTCGTTGCGATTGTTACAGTTTTTGGCTGAGCCAAGACGCTAGCAGCGGCACAAAGGATTGCGAAAATCGGGAGCGGAAAGCGATTCATAATTTATTACCTCTTGGTTTAAATGGCCTCGATTAGGCTGGAGTTTAGGATAACCTTCAAAAGATTTTTCATCTTCGAGATCCAATCCAATTAACGTGGATCATTGAGAATTCTACGAACGAGTTCTTTCGAAGACGAACAAAACGGATGAAGTAGAGAGCGGGCATTCGGTGGCTGAAACAGGCATAAATTTAAATGGCTGTTGTTTATGGGTTGACGAGAAATCTATACGCTCCATGAGTAATCCAGCGGTATTGAAGTGATCGTTAATACAGGATCCTTGCCATATCCTCTAGCAGCACTTTTTGACCGCGACGATCATAAAGTTTGGTGGTCGGCATAGGGGATGGTCTGGAGAGCCAGGGCGTAGTGCTCGTAATGCCCGAGGCCTTGCAGAGTTGAAAAAGCCTGCGCCACAGCGTTCAAAGTGTTCTCGGCATACCGAGGGGGCACTGCCGCTGGCGCTCCTGCTAGGGGAGGAACGGGGTGAACCACGACGACTTGGGTGCTGGGCAAGGTGATGGTGGGTGTCGGCGGCCCGCCAGCAGCAACGTTATTGACTCCTGGTTTTATGTTCAATAACCCCAAGTCGAGATCCCCGAGAAGATTCTTATCGAGAGCCTGCACGACGCTCCCGGTAAATAAACCAGCGTTGGCTGCGGCGTTCGCGCCGCATTTCTTCCATGACCGCGTGGTCGAGGGCCTTCCAGACGCCCTCGCTCCATTGGATCTGGTGTTTACCACGAGGAGTTGCAGCCCCACAACGTTGTGCATTCCGCCTTAGGCGGGCTGATGGGGGACCCCCACACGGCGGCGCAGGACCCGATCTTCTGGCTGCACCACGCTAACATCGACCGGCTGTGGAACCACTGGCTGCAGCAAGGCCAGGGCCGCGCAGACCCTACCGACAGCGCCTGGCTGAATACCACCTTCACCTTTTACGACGAGGCCGGACATGCAGTTTATCTGACGGGCGCTGAAGTCGTTGATACAGTCGGCCAGCTGAACTATCGCTATGACGACGACCCCGGGCTGCAAATGGCACAGATCAATCCTCAAATCCTCGCGGAGGCTGGCGTGGTCCGTGGCGAAGCGCGGATCGCGCTGGGCTCGGTACCGGTGCGCGTCCGGGTACCGCTGACTGAATTAGCCCGCGGAGCCTTGGGCAATCTTTCCCGCGAGCCCGCCCGCAAGGTGATTCTCCGCCTCGATGATATCCGCACAGAGAAGCCGCCGAGCTTCTACTACGCGATCTACCTTGACCCGCCGGTTGGACAAGAACTCGACTCCCACACCCCGGGTTTCGTGGGAAATTTCAGCCTGTTCTCGCTGGTCCCGCACAGGATGCCTGGCGGCAAGCCGATGTTGGGGGATGTCTTCGTCGACTACAACATCTCATCTTTGGTGGGTCTGATCTTAGACCGCAATCCCGACGAGGTCATAGTGGTTCGGGTCCCGCGCGGCTTGGTTGATGCGCGCGGAGAGCCGCTGCCGGTGCCGGCGCACGTGCCAGGCACGGTGGGCAGCGTGCAAATCATCGGTCGCTAACGCCGACGCGGTTCTGGGTAGAGTCTTTTTTCTACGCTTCAGTTTGATGGGTGGATGCGCAGGGGAACTTGCACTTTGTCCTGAATGATGGAGGCGTGTCCAGTGCAAACCCTCCATTTGCAGGATAGGTGGAGCTTCAAACTCTTGCGAATAGATCCGGTTCTAAAAGGCCCACTATCATAAATTGTCAATACCCTCGCAATGTTGTTGGCTTCTCGCGCGACTCGTTCATTACAGGATGCAGCTTCTCTGAATAATCAATGTTTAGCACAGCATAACAATAGATTGGGCTAAGGAACAACACACTGTCGCCTGCCTCTATTAGTGCAAGCAAATCATCCTCATGCTGACTTGCTAATGAAGTCTCTAGATTCTTATTTCTCGGACACTCTACTTCGCTTTCGCTCTTAAAAAACATAAACAGTACGCCACAACTATCCGGTCTGTCTGATCATCGAGGTCACACGCACCAGCGCCGACAAATCAGTTAACTGCCCAGCCGGCAACGTCACCGCTCGGCACCATTCGTTTAGCCCGTTTCATTGAGAACGGGTGGGGCACCGGCGGACCTCGTCGCTATTCCAGCTTTGGATTGGTTATTTTGCTGGATGGTCTGGGATTCTACCGCGATGAACGAGGCTGTTCGCTCGAGCTTACACCTGGCGATTTAACTTGGGTTTTTCCTCGCCTACAGCACGCCTACGGTCCAGGACCCGCAAAACATTGGACAGAGTTTTACATCGTTTTCGACGGACCGGTATTTGATCTATGGGAAGCGTTTTCGAACCCGCTTCGGGTTATCGCCGCACAAATATAGGATACGCCATCTCATGCAGCGGGCGACGGTACTGTTGACCGAGGAACGCTTGTCTGTCAAAGAGACCGCAGCACGTGTCGGATTCTCCGATCCGTACCACTTCTCACGGACTTTTCGAGAAGTGACCGGCAGATCGCCCAGCGCCGTTGCAGCGCGGCTGGGTCGGTAGGTAGCAGAACGCAGCGCGTCTTCATACGGACCGACGTGAATGGGCCCTTAGCTGCCGACCCTCTTTCGAATATCTAGATCC
>Ga0213872_10001863_pt1 | contig 13043 bp, 13 predicted proteins | sample VelepicomBERX_R2_FD_160071 | JGI IMG/M metagenome (GOLD analysis project Ga0213872, IMG submission 160071) | Rhizosphere microbial communities from Vellozia epidendroides in rupestrian grasslands, the National Park of Serra do Cipo, Brazil - RX_R2 | ecosystem: Host-associated > Plants > Roots >...
CTGAAGCCTTGTTTTTTCAGCGGGTTGTGAATGAAAAACGTGGCTTCAGTAAGCAGTTTGGCGCTGGTACCATTATCTTGCGGTTTTTGAACGACGCGGAATCGAAGCAAAGCCACGAAAGTAAGCAGTAGGCCGTGGAACCGTCGACGGCCAATAGCAGCCTTGGTCCAGGATAACTTAAATGTATGCACAGCTCTTTACGTCAAACAGGCAATCAAGTATTGCACTAGTAAAAAAATTTGCTTTTCAAGTACTGATCATTTGGGGCGTTAGCGCAATATGTCTGCGGCTGTTTGCAATCCTCTCTCCCCACACTCTGGCGGCTGAAGCGGAAGCAGTCGGATCTGGCTCGCCCTTGGTTACGTGGCTGTTTGCGCTGGTCATCTCGCCGATTGTCGAAACACTGATACTTGCGTACTCGGTCATTATCGCTAAGCAAATTTATAAGAAGAGAGCCACTGCGTTAGCTCTTGCGCCAATTCCTATTTGCCTGCTCCATGTTTTCACCTATTGGCAGTTGTCCATAATTGCATACCCGTCCTTCTTAATACAAGGGATTATTTACGACAACTCGAACAATGTGTACGGGACTAGAAGGTCCCTGTTTTACGTTGCGATACTGCATATGGTTTGCAATACGATTACGCTCACCCTCGACAAGCTAACTGGCTAAGCCCACGTGAAGAGTGGCAGTAGCCGGCCAGGAGCGGACCTAGAGGGGTATGAAGAATGTCTATGAAAAATATTTTCTACTCATTGCGGAATGCGTGAGTGGAGTCCTGAACGCTATCGACAGTTTTTCTATTCGGCAAGAGCTCGATACGGTCATTGAGCTACTCACGTTGCATGCTGAGCAACGTAGTAAATGGGTTCTCTCTCCCTCACTCAATAGATATAAATTGCAGATGGTCTTGTTGTGGATCAAAGAGAAAGGTGTCAATTATAGGAAGAATGTTCTCCGGGCTTATAGCCAATGATGGGCTAAAAAGCTGTTCGAAGGCGATACGGCGATTTTTCGGATTTTTGTGGTGTATATCTCAGAAATACTGTAGCAAAAAATCGTATACGGGGGGGATTTCATGCCAAAGTCGACATCTACACTCGTTGCTGCGTGGGCGATTTTTACAGTCCTAGTGTTGGCTTCAATCATCTTAATGTTCGACAAAACCGTTAAGGTACAGGCGTTGTTTCCAATTCTTTGGTTGGTGCCAATGTTCTATTACCTTGTTTTAACAGCACGCATACAAAGGCAGAGCGATTTGATTGAATCTCTCGAACAAAGGCTAAAAGAGCTTGAGAATGAAAAGAAAGCGTCCTAGTTACTTATTTCGGCGTGGAAAAATAGAGCGCGAAAAGCTTATGAACTCCGCACTTCCATTCGCGGGAAAAAGCTCAACCTAAAAAACAGCTACTCAGTGATTGTTTACGACTCCTAATGAGCTAAAAGAAGTGAATTGAAATACGGTGAAGTGTTTGCCAAAAAAGACGAGACAGATATCTTTCCGTAGCCGACCTCCGCGCGGGTTTTCATATTAGTTGCGAAGGGCCGTAACGGGGCGGAAGCCGTCCTTCGTTTAATTGCTATTTGGGATGATTGGAATAGATACTCAGGCTGTTGGGGGTATTGTTGGAGGTACAAAGAGGATTTTTTTTTGAGTTTTTCATTTCATAGCAGGGCGCGCACTTTTGGTTCGATTGCCGCCGTCGAACAACGCCCGATACAAAAATAAAGGCCCCGGCGCTTTCGCGTCGGAGCCTTTATTTTTAATCCAGTGGTGGAGACGGCGGGAATCGAACCCGCGTCCAGTACGGAGGTCGGGCGGAGCGGGGAATTCCGAACTGCATGCCAGCGGCAATGACCGATGACTTACTGACCTAGATTGCCTGAATCAGCCCAGGATATTGGGCCACCAGGGGATCGGCCGTCAGCAGCGTGATCCCTTCTACTGCAGCCTGGGCTACGAGCATCCTGTCAAACGGATCCTTGTGAAGGGGAGGCAGGCGCTCTACCGCGACCGCATGATCGCCGCCGATTGGGAGTTCGACGTAGCCGTGATGGAGTAGGCCCCGGCGCAGAACGCCCGGCTCCATGGTGAAATCAGGACGGTTGAGGGACTTTTTGATCGCCACTTCCCAAATGCTGGCGGCGCTGAAGATCAAGCTGTGCTGTGGGTCTTCCAGCAAGCTCCGCGCAGCAGGGCTGAGCCTGTCCGGCATAGCGGCGGCCCATAGCAACAGGTGAGTATCCAACAAATAATTCATTGGCCGCCGTCGAATATCCTGGCAATCGCTTCGGCACCCATGGTGTCAAAGTCGGCTGGGATTGTGCAGTGTCCCTGGAGGAAGCCCAGGCGCTGCTTGGGTGAGTTTGGTGTTGCGTCCAGCGCGACGACCTTGACCATCGGGCGGCCAGCTTTGGCGATGATGAAGGGTTCGCCGTTCGCGGCCTGTTCTACAAGGCGCGACAGGTGCGTCTTGGCATCGTGTATGTTGACAGTCAGCATGACATTCTCGGCGGCGAAGTGAACTAAGTTCGATTAGTTTAGTTCAGTTCCTATGCTTTGTCGCGCACCAGGGCCATCGGCAGAACAGGCGCCGCATGACTTCTTCATTGGCGGTGGGTCGGAGCGGGGCTTGGGCTCGCTAACCCTGGGGAAAAGCTGAATCGCTTAATTGCGGAAGATCTGCACCGAGCGGCGCAAGGTGCCCGCTTGCTGTTTGAGGCATTCGCTGGTGGCGGCGGTTTGCTGGGCCAGGGCGGCGTTCTGCTGGGTGGTGCGTTCGATGTCGCTGATGGCGCGGTTGACCTCGCTCACGCCTAGCGACTGCTCATGCGCCGCATGGGTGATCTCCTGCACCAGCGTGGTCACGTCCGACACCGAACGGACCACGTGCTCGATGATCTCCGCCGCCGAGTTGACGTGGGCCGAGCCAAAGGTCACCTGCTCGCTGGAAGCGTGGATCAGTCCGCGAATCTCCCGGGCCGATTCGGCGCTGCGGGTGGCCAGCGCCCGCACTTCCTGCGCCACCACGGCAAAGCCGCGTCCCGCCTCGCCGGCGCGGGCCGCTTCCACTGCCGCGTTCAGGGCCAGGATATTGGTCTGGAAGGCGATGCCCTCGATCACCTTGATGACCTCGTTCACCTTGCCGGAGGCGTCGTCAATCGAGCGCATGGTCGACACCAGGTCGGCCACCTGCTCGCCACCCGCGCCAGCCGTGCGGCTGACTTCCTGGGTATTGGTTTCCATCTGGCGCGCCGCACTGGCGGTCTGCTGCACCACCGAAGTGATCTCCTCCATGGCCGAGGCGGTGCGCTCCACGCTGGTGGATTGCTCCTCGGAGCGTTCCGCCAGGTGGTTGCTGCCCTGGGCGATCTCGTCGGCGGCGGCGGTCATGCCGGCCACCTCGGAACGCACATCCTCGACAATGGCGCGCATATTGAGGTTGATCAGGCGGATATTGCGGATCAGCCGGCCGACCGGATGGCGCATATCGTAGTGGGTATCGCCTTCCAGATTGCAGCCGGCGATACGGGCCGCCAGCGTGGTGCACTCCTTGAGGGGCTGCGTGACGGCGCGGTGGAACCAGCCCAGCAGTCCCGCTGCGCCCAGCAGCAGCACGCCCAGTTCCAGGGCCAGGCCCGCGCCGCCTTGCGGCCCCAGCCGGCTGCCCAGCAGGGCCAGGGTCCAGATGCCCAGCGCCACGCCCATGCGCTGGGTCAGGGACAGGCGGAACACCCGCTGGAAGCAGTCGCGCCAGCCCACCTTGCGCACACCGCCCGCATGCAGGCGCAAGCCTGGGCCATCCGCGCCCGGATCGCTGATGTGCTGATACAGCGCTTCCGCCTCCTCGATCTGCTGGCGGCTGGGTTTGAGCCGCACCGAGATGTAGCCGACGTTCTTGCCGTTGCGGACCACCGGGGTGACATTGGCCAGCACCCAGTAGTAGTCGCCATTCTTGCAGCGGTTCTTGACCACGCCGGACCAGGGCCGGCCGCGGCCGACCGTGGCCCACAGGTCGCGGAAGGCTTCCGGCGGCATGTCGGGATGGCGCACGATGTTATGCGGCTGGCCCAGCAGCTCGTGGTAGTCATAGCCGCTGACGGCGACAAAGGCCGCGTTGCAGTGGGTGATACGCCCTTGGGCGTCAGTGGTCGAGACCAGCATGGCGCCGTCGCTCATTGCCATCTCGCGCTGGGTGACAGGCAAGTTCGTCCTCATCAGATTCTCCAGGTATATACAGGAAGAAAATGATAAAAACCGGTCATGAAGGCGGCCATGACGCAGATCAAGGGCTTGCAAGAGGGTATTTACTGTGGGGTGCTGGCAACAACTCAAGCATCCGGCGGAACTGCCTGTTTTTCTAGCATTAAACCGCCCGCCGCGCTGATGTTTTTTTGCTATTTGCAAGGCTTTTTGGTCAACAGATTGGTTTACTCAGCCACGCCGCTTCGATATTCTATTGGCAATAAATTGGCCAGGACAAAGAGCCATTTACGTTTGCTGAAAAGAAAAACGGAGAATGCAAATGGACATGAAAAGCGGAACCAGGGGTGTGTTGTACCTGAGTGGATTTCCTAATCCCGCGCAATGGGGACACGGGGTGCTGGAAGAGGAAGTGCGCTTGCTGGACATGGAGTGGGCGCTCAAGCTGGGCGAGCTGGCGACCGAGGCGCCCAGCCGCGCCCATTGGCCGCGCTGGGGCATGGAGCATCTGTTCCGCACGCTGGATCGCAAGCTGTTCGGCCGCAAGCTGCGCCGCACGCAGGATCTGGACATCCAGTCGCGCCTGGACGCGGCAGCAGCCGAGCCGGGCAGTCTGCACCTGGCCTACAGCGCTGCCGCCGCCGTGACGCAGGCGGGGCGCCGCAACGAAGCGGTGCTGTATGTCGAATTCGAAGGCTTGCCCATGGCCGAGCTGGAAGAGGCGGTGCGCTCCCGCCTGGGCGTGCCGGAAGCTACCTTGAACGCCAAGGTCTGGCTACAGCCGCCCGAGGGCGCGCGGCGCCTGCTGTTCGAGGGCGAGCTGGACATGGATCACCGCGCCCTGTGCACCAGCGTGGCGATGTGCGCCGCCAAGCTGCCCACGCTGCTGCGCGGGGCGCTGACGCGCCTCGGCCAGGCAGAATATGTCCCGGCCACGCGGCGCCCGCGGGTCGAGGCGCCAGCGCTGCCGGCGCCGCAGCAGCTGATGCGGGTGGGCAGAGCCATCGTGCGGCGCCTGCTGTGGCGCGAGCAGTGGCGCATCGAGAGCTACCAGCGCGACGGCCGCGGCGGCGCCAACGGCCGCCTCAGCATGGAGTTTAAGCCGCCGGGGGGCACGTTCTGGGCCGACCCCTTCCTGCTGCAGCAGAATGGCCGCAGCTGGATGCTGTTCGAGGAGCTGGTATACAAAACCGACAAGGGGCATATCAGCGCGGTCGAGCTGGACGCAAGCGGCAAGCCAAAATCCAAGCCGCAGGTGGTGCTGGACGAGCCCTGGCATCTGGCCTATCCCTTTGTATTCGAAGACAAAGGGAAGACCTATATGATGCCGGACGCTTCCAGGAGCGGCGAGCTGGCCCTGTATGAACGCGGCGCCGACGTGCTGCACTGGACTCGCTGCGCCACCTTGATGTCGGGGCAGCGCATGGCCGACAGTACCATCATTCCCTTCCAGGGTAAGCTGTGGATGTTCACCACCCAGGCCGACCGTGGCGCCAGCCTGGACGATACGCTCTACATCTACTGGGCCGATCAGGTGGAAGGCCCATGGCATCCGCATGGGCTTAATCCGGTCAAGATCGACGCCGGCAGCTCGCGCCCGGCCGGCAATATGTGGGTGCGCGACGGCGTGCTGCATCGGGTGGTGCAGAATTGCGCCTCGGCCTACGGCGGCGCCACGGTGTGCATGCGGGTTTCCACGCTGAGCGAGACCGAGTTCAAGGAAGAGGTGGTGTCCGGCTGGGGGAGCAATGCCAAACCGGAGGGCGTTCCCTGGCATACCTACAACCGTCAGGCCGATATGTTCGTGCTGGACCGCCTGCGCCGAACGCCGCGCTGGCTGTCCTGAATAGAAGGGTGATATGGATGGTGAGTTATCGTAAGCATGGCATGCGGATGGCCGAGCTATGGCTGGATGCGCCCGTTGAGCGGCCGGCCGGCTGCGATCTGTTGATGCTGCAGCAGTATAGCCGGGCTCCTCAGAGCGCTTTCAGCTGGCCGTTCACCACCCTGACCTGCAATTTGCTGGTGAGCGAGGAGCAGTTGCTGGAAGGCCTGAACCGCGATACCAAGTACAAGCTGCGGCGGGCCGCCAGTAAAGACCAGGTCCAATGTGTGTATGAAACCCAGCTCAGCGAGGCTTTGTGCGAAGAGTTCCGTAATTTCTACAACGAGTTTGCTGCGGCCAAGGGATTGCCGCTGCTGTTGCGCGAGCAGTTGTGGGCGCGGGCGAAGGGCGGCACATTGCGCTTCAGCCGCGCCGTGCACGAAGGGGAGACGGTGGTCTGGCATGTGCATGCGGTCACGCCGGACAAGGCCAGCCTGCTGCATTCAGCCTCGCAGTTCCGGCAAGTGAAAGACAACGAGGCGCGCGCCGTCATCGGCCGTGCCAACCGCCTGCTGCACTGGCGCGACATGCTGGCCTTTAAGGCGGATGGCCTGTCGGTTTACGATTTCGGCGGCTGGTATGCCGGCGACACCGACCAGGATCTGCTGCGCATTAACCAGTTCAAGGAAGGCTTTGGCGGCCAGCGTACCGAACAATTTAACTGCGGCATCGCGCTCAGTTGGCGCGGCTGGATTTACCTGAAGCTGCGTCAGCATTTCTCCGCCAGCAAACGCAAGCAATTCAAGGCCAGGCTGCTGTCGCTGGCCCACGTCAGGGGCGGACACTGAAGCCCCCCAATTCAACAAGGAAGACTTTATGCGGCAATTAGTAAAGCGGCTTTTGCAGCCCATCCGCGAGGCGGCAGGCCGATTTGTGATCGACCCCCACAGCTATGTCGGCGGCAATGGCGCCATCCGCACCAGCTCATCCTTCATCGCCTGGAACCAGGTGGCGGGCGACTATCTCGAGTTCGGCGTGTTTGAAGGCGCCTCGTTTGCGGAAGCTTATCGCGCCATGGAGCGCCAGCGGGCCGTGGTGCGCAGGGAAGTGCCGCATACCCCGGCCTTTGTCGAATGGCTGGACGCCAGCCCGCGCTATATCGCCTTCGACTCCTTTGCCGGCCTGCCCGCCGGCGATGCGGCGCGCCAGGTCGATTATCACCCCGGCGCCTATGCCTGCTCGGAAAGCCAGTTCCGCGCCAATATTGCCGCCAAGGGCGTCGATCTGGGGCGGGTGATCACGGTGCCGGGCATGTACGACGTCAGCCTGACGCAGCAGGCCAAGCAGCGCCATCAGCTGCGCCGCGCGGCGCTGATTTTGATCGATTGCGACTTGTATGAGTCAACTGTCCCGGTGCTGGATTTCATCACCGACCTGGTGGGGCAGGGCACCATCATCATCTTCCACGACTGGTTCCGCTTCAAGGGCGATCCGCGCCAGGGCGAGCAGCGCGCCTGCGCTGAATGGCTGGCGCGCAATCCGCAGCTGGAGCTGATCGAATATTGGCGCGAAGGACCTCAGGCGATGAGCTTCATCGTCAATATGAAGTAAGTACTGACGGGTCAGCTGCCGTGGGCGAAGCGCCAGGCCCGCACCAGGCGGCGCAAGCGCCAGTGCAGGGTGTTCGACAGTACGCTCTCGCGTCCCGCCAGGGCCTGCTGCAGCGCCAGATCGTCCACCGCCGTCTTGCGCTCGTGGCTGTAGAAAGCGGCGATATCCGTTGCGCCGATCGCGGGTGCCGCCATCCAGCGCGGCACGAATTCATTGCACAGCACGTCGATGTCGGTCAGCACCTTGCTCAGGCCCATGCCGGTGGATGGGCAAGGGCTCTGGTAGGCATCGCCCACCAGCACCAGGCCGGGGCGGGCGCATTGCTGCATGCGGTACAGGTCGATCCGGAAGGGTTCGATCTTGCCTTGCACGGCGTAGTCGCCGATCACCTGTTCCAGGCCGGGCAGCATGCGCGGCAATGCCGTCGCCGGTTCGCGCAGCAGTTCCTTGGTGGCGGGATCCTTGGCTTGCCAATAGGCGAAGATGTTGGCGCGCATGGCATTCCCCATGCGGAACAGGGTGACGTAGCCGACCTTGTCGGCCGATCCGGCTGGTTTGTAGGTCACGGCGTCGAAAGCGAAGGGCTGCTGGTCGGTGCGCTCCAGCATGAAGCCGAAGGCCATCGACAAGTCTTCCTTGACCATCTGGCGCTCGATGCCCAGCTGTTCCGGCAGGCGCCCGCTCATGCCGCTGGCCAGGATGATCAGGCGGCCCTGGTAGATGCTGCCGTCGGCCAGCTCGACCTGGGGATGCGCGGCATCGGGGGTGATCTTTTCCACCCGGCTCAGCTTGAATTCCACCTCGGCCGGAATCTGCGCCCGCACCTGGTTGACGATATCGCAGTAGGAAATGCCGAACTGCTCGATCTGGCGCCGCCGCACGATGCGGCCGCCCTTGCCGTGGATGATCTCGCGGATCAAACGGGTCTTGGGCTTGACCCCTTCAAACAGGCCCAGCGACTGCAGCAGCGCGGCCTGGTCCGGCTCGATCTTCTCGGCGCGGAACAGGGGCGGGAATTCGGGATAGGGATCGATCACGCTGATCGACAGGCCGCGCCGCGCCAGCACGGTGGCAGCCGCCGCACCGGCCAAGCCGGCGCCGACAATGAGGATGTCGCGGGAGACGATCGGTGCGCTTGCGCTCATGCAGATCCTTTCGAGAATAGTCCAGCCATTCTCACATTGTTTGCATGACAACTCAAGCTGTTCAGGTCTTGACCGCCTTGTCCGGAATGCGGGTGATCTCGACGGCGCCATCGACCAGTTCGCAATCGAGCACGTGGGTGCGCGAGCGCGGCGCCTGCGGCGAGGCCAGGTCGTGGTATTTATTGGATTCCGGCTGGCGCAGGTCGAGGCGGAAGTGGCGCAGGTGGTTGCTCATGCCGATCTCGATCAGGCGCTCGCGCCGGGTGTTGAGTTCCTTGTCCAGCCGGGCGCGCGGCTCCGCGCCTTCGAAGTAGCGCAGCATGGCGCATTCCACCAGGTCCATGCGGTCCTTCAGCAGGATGTCGGCCGCGACCGGATTCTGGTTGACCGGGAAATCCCAGGGATCGCCCTCGTCGGAAATCACTTCCACGTTCATGCGCTGCACCAGCAGCAGGGTGTCGTGCTCTTCGCTGTGCTGCTGATGCAGCTTCTGCACGGCGGCCAGGCGCGCCTTGGCCAGGCGGTGCGCCGGGTCGCGGGTCTGGCCGACGTATTGCACGATGCTGGGAAAGTCCAGGGCGTTGTCGAAGTTCTGCAGCACGTCATGCACCGACAGCGCTTCGATGTGGCCGCCCCAGTTGAAGATGACGAAGTTTTCCGTCAGTGTGACATTGGGCTTCTTTAAGGTGGCCGCGAACGGCACCTCCAATTCCACCGAGACGCTGTCCTTTTTTTCATCCGGGCCCACCAGCAGCGGCAGGCTGACCTTGAGCGAAAAGAAGCCGAAGCTGGCGCTGCGGCTGGTGTCGAAGCGCACCCGCGGGCGCGTCACCACGCTGTAGATCAGGCGCTTCTCCATGGCCGCTTCCAGGTCGAACTGCATGCGGCGCATATAGCGGCCGACCGGGTCGCGGATGTCGGGAATGGCGGGGAAGCCGGCGATCAGGTCGTACCAGTGAAACTTGCCTTCGGCAACGGTGACATTCCAGGACTGGGGCGATGCGGTCCGCTGGGGGACGTTCGGCAGCAATTCGCTATGCGGCTCGGGGGATTCAGCGATTAGTTCGGGATAATCGCCCGTCATGGTGCGGCTCCAGGGGTCACGTTTCGGCTTGTGCGGGTTGGTGTGCCCCAAGTATAGAGCTTCACCGCGAATATTTCCATACGGCAATCATGCAACATGACGTTTGTTGCAACGATTTTCCATTATGCACCAGCCTTTGGCGGTCCGCAGCAGAATGCGCGGACCGCTGTTGCAGCCGCCTCAAGCTCAGGCGCGGGCGCGCAGCTTGTCAGGCGCGGGTTCGCGCCGGGTGACGATGGCGTGGCCGTCTTCCAGCACGCAATCCAGCAGGTGCAGGCGCGACGAGGCCACTTGTTCGGAGGCCAGGTAGCGGTAGTTGCCCGCCTCCGGCAGTTCCAGGTTGATGGCGAAATACTCCAGCTTTTCATTGTCGGCGATGGCGCGCAGGCGTTCCTCGCGCTGGGCTTTTTCCTCGGCGTTGCGGCCGCGCGGGGCGGCGCCTTCGAAGTAGCGCACCAGGGCCGCTTCCACCACGTCCATGCGCACGCGCGCGACGGCTTCGGCGGCGTCATCGCTCTGGTTGCTGGGCCAGGCTGCCGGATCGCCCAGCTCGCTGCTGGCGCTGACCTGCATCTGCTTGACCAGCAGCAGGGTGTCGTGGTGCTCGCTGTGCTGCTGGTGCAGCTTCTGCACTTCCGGCAGGCGGCCCTTGGACAGGCGGCCGGCCGGGTCGCGGGTCTGGCCCACGTAGACTACCTTGCTGGGGATCTTCAGGCCGTTTTCATAATTCTGCAGCACGTCGTGCACCGACAACACTTCCTGCATGCCGCCCCAGTTCAGGGTGAGGAAGTTTTCCGTCACGCTGATGGTGGGCTTCTTGACGGTGGCGGCAAACGGGATGCTCAACTCGATGGTGATGGCTTCCTTCAGCTCGTCGGCGCCCACCAGCAGCGGCAGGGTCAGCTTGAGCGAGAAGAAGCCCCACTGGGTGGCGCGGGCGGTGTCGAAACGGATGCGCGGACGGGTCACCACGAAGAACAGGTGGTGGTTCTCGGTGGCCGCCTCCAGCTCGAACTGCATGCGGCGCATGTAGCGGCCGATGGGATCGCGGATGTCGGGAATGGCGGGGAAGCCGGCGATCAGGTCATACCAATGGTATTTGGCATTGGCCACGCTGACCTCCCATTGCTGGGGGACGGAAACTGGCTCTGGCATGGGTGTGGCCAAAGCTGCGAACGTCACTGCCGATGGTTGCGTTGGTTGGGCAACCAGCTCAGATAACTGCATAGATGCTCCTGCTGGGAAAAGGTAAGTACGGAGACTGCCTCTATTTCCCAATAGTACATCAATTTGCTGTGTGGAAATAAGTAGTACTACGCAGTCAGGGGCTGATTATACGTAGCACTTTCATGTAAAAAGTTGAATTTGGTGAGAATTAGTGAGAATGCTCAAATGGTAACGGTCCCATCCGGACGCCTAAACAACAGTTACCGGTATCAATTTCCGTGCGTAAATATTGGGCAGCCATTTCCTTATTGGCAACGGAGAATTGTTGCAAGAGTGGCAGCAATTCGAGCGGGTCGGTGAGGAGGAAATCGGCCTGCCAGCTTTGCGGCTCGATGGCGCCGCAATAGCCCCAGCCGGCCGCCACGGTGGCCATGCCGGCCGCCTTGCCGGCCTGGATGTCGCGCAGGTCGTCGCCCACATACCAGCATTGCTCCGGCGCCAGGCCCAGGCGCGCGGCTGCTTCCAGCAGGGGCGCCGGGTGCGGCTTGGGATGCGCGGTGGTGTCGCCGGAGATGACGCAGCCAGCCTTGTGCAGGCCGATCAGCGGCACCAGCGGATCGGTAAAGCGCATGTGCTTGTTGGTGACGATGCCCCAGGCCAGTCCGGCCGCTTCCAGCGCCGCCAGCAGCTGCGGCACGCCGGCGAACAGGCTGCTGCGCACCGCCATGGCCGCTTCGTAATTGTTGAGGAAGCTGTCGCGCAGTTCGGCAAAGCCCGCATCTTCCGGTTTGAGTCCGAAAGCGGCGCCGATCATGCCGCGCGCACCGGCCGAAGCGGTGGGGCGCAGCAGCTCGTAGGCGGTGGGCTCCAGGCCGCGCTCGGTGCGCAGCAGGTTGACGGCGGCGGCCAGGTCGGGCGCGGTGTCGGCCAGGGTGCCGTCGAGGTCGAACAGGATGGCGCGCGGGGCGCTGGTCGGGATGCTCATCGTCTTCAAGCTCATGCAGGGCGGGTGGTGGCGACCAGGTAGTTGACGCTGGTGTCTTCGTTCAGGGAATAGATCTTGGTCAGCGGGTTGTAGCCCATGCCTTTCAGGCCCTGCACGTCCAGCCCGGCCTGGCGGATGAATTGCGACAGCTCGGCCGGGGTGATGAACTTGTCGTAGTCGTGCGTACCGCGCGGCAGCAGGCGCAGCAGGTACTCGGCGCCGATCACGGCAAACAAGTAGGACTTGGGATTGCGGTTCAGGGTCGAGAAGAACACATGGCCGCCCGGCTTGACCAGGGTGGCGGCGGCGCGCACGATCGACAGCGGATCGGGCACGTGCTCCAGCATTTCCATGCAGGTCACGACGTCGTACTGGCCGGCTTCCTGGGCTGCCATCTCTTCGGCGGCGATCAGCTTGTAGCGCACCGCCACGCCCGATTCCAGCGAGTGCAGGTCGGCCACTTTCAGGGCTTTTTCCGACAGGTCGATGCCGGTCACCTTGGCGCCCTTGCGCGCCATCGATTCGGACAGGATGCCGCCGCCGCAGCCGATGTCGATCACGTTCTTGCCCGCCAGCGGGGCGCGCGCGTTGATCCACTCCAGGCGCAGCGGATTGATTTCGTGCAGGGGGCGGAACTCGGAGGTGGGATCCCACCAGCGATGGGCCAGTTCACTGAATTTTTGGAGCTCTAAAGGATCGGCGTTCATGGGCAACATTCAAATTGAAAAAGGGAAGACGTTTCAAAACGAGCGTGGCTAGGCGCGGCGACGAAGACAGTGCGATTGCACGGCTAGGAGCTGAAACGACGCCACGGTCGTTTTGAAACGTCTTCCTTCGCTATTTTAAAACAACGGGCAGAAAAAAACCCCGCCGGAGCGGGGTTTGAACGGGTTGCTCAGCAATTACTTGCTGGTGCCAACCACTTCGATTTCTACGCGACGGTTTTTGGCGCGGCCTTCGGCGGTCTTGTTGTCCGCAACTGGCTGCTTCTCGCCTTTACCTTCGGTGTACACGCGGTTGG
>Ga0213872_10001864_pt1 | contig 13034 bp, 13 predicted proteins | sample VelepicomBERX_R2_FD_160071 | JGI IMG/M metagenome (GOLD analysis project Ga0213872, IMG submission 160071) | Rhizosphere microbial communities from Vellozia epidendroides in rupestrian grasslands, the National Park of Serra do Cipo, Brazil - RX_R2 | ecosystem: Host-associated > Plants > Roots >...
GGAAGCACGGCCAACCGGGTCAGGTGGGGAACCAAGCAGCCCTAACTGTTGTGACCAGTGCCGGGGCTAGGGCTCGTCAACCTCCCCTCTTCATGACCTAAAAGTTCTTGAACGACAAGGACTTACGGTCAGACCGAGAGGTCCGAGGCGCTCGGTGTAGCACTTGAGTGTGTCACTTTCTGAATAGAAAGCGGACCCCATGGCTACCTTGCCCGGACTTCATCAGCGCGGCGGTGTCTACCAACTGCGCGTCGTCATCCCCCTCGATCTACGCCCCCAGTTCGGCGGGCGATCCAAGATCGTTCAATCCCTGCGCACGGCCAGCAACCGAGACGCCAAGCTCGCTGGGGCGGCGCTCAGGGCGACCCTGCTCGCGGACTTCGCGGCTCGCCGTGGCGGACATCAGGCATCACCAATACTGGCCGTGGGCACACCCTCCGTGCCGCCATCGCCGTTTCACAGCGCCCCACCTCGGCCCGCTGCGATGGCGGCCGCTTCTGATTCAGGGGCGGGGCAAGCATCGACCGACGAAAAGCCACAAGCGACACAGGCCAAGTCGTGGAGCCTGCGGAGTGTCTTCGGAAAGTGGAAGCACTTCGAGCGGCGCTCGGCCGACGCCACGCGAGCCAACGAGCTGGCCTTGATCGACTTCGAGACCTGGCTCGGCGACACCGCGCGGCCGATTGACGCCATCACCCGGCCGATGGGCGTGGAATTCAAGTCCTGGCTGGTCGGCAAGGTCGATGCCGGCAAATACGCAGGCAAGACCGCGCACATGCGCCTGGTCAACGTCTGCGCCCTGCTCCGCTTTGCCCATCAAGACCTCGAACTGCTCCCCCGCCAACCTTGGCGCGGCCTCTCCATCGATTACCGGACCGAGACGCCGCGCCGGCCCTGGTCGGACTCGGCCATTCAGGCCTTCTTCTCGCAGCCGCTGTACCAGGCCTACGCCCTGCCCAAGCAGACCAAGGCCGGGGCCGATGCGGCCTACTGGATACCCATCCTGGGGCTCTACACAGGCGCCACGGTCTCGGAGCTGGCCCAGCTACGGGTGGCCGACATCGACGTCAACAGCGCGGGCGAAGGCTTCATCCACTTCACCGAGAGTAGCAGGCAGGGTCAGCAGCTCAAGACCGAGCAGCGGGCTCGCGTCGTCCCGCTGCATAGCGAGTTGGTGCGGCTCGGCCTCCTGGACTACGTGGCGCACATCAGGGTCAGCGGCGCGGATCGGCTGTGGCCCAAGCTGCGGCTGCGCGAGGGCAAGCCGGGGGGCTTCTTCTCGCAGTGGTTCAACGAGTTCAGGCGGGGGGTGGCAGGCGCCGAGGTGCCGGATTTTCATAGCCTCCGACACACGGTGCGATCGCTGATGACCGAGGCTGACTTTGACGCCCATCTGCAGGACAGAATCACGGGGCATGGCGTGAAGGGAAGCGCCGGGGTCCGCGTGTACACCCATCCAACACAGAGCCTGCGACGCGCCGTGGAGGCGATTCGGTACGCGGCAATTCGGCTATCCAGGGTTTATCCCACCCAAGGTAAGCCTGCTGGAACGCGTTGAAGCGCTTGCCCCGAACGCCACTGGCAATCAGGGCTCGCTGCGCAAATCAGTCCAGCTTGTTGGGGCTTCGGCCCAGCTATTTTCGGCGCCCCCCCGTGGCCTGATTTGACAAATATCCTCAATCCGTTATCTTTGCCGTCGGGTCATTGCGCCCAGACCTACAGAAGCAAGCCGCCATGTGCGGCTTTTTGCTTTTTTGGCACCCCGTCGTCTGATGGGTCTTGATCAACTCGCCTTGCTCAGCGAGGCACAACTTTCACAGGAGGTGGGCACAGTCAGCTGCCGATTTTTTGACGGCGAACTAAAAAACGCTATTCTTCGCGCCGGGTCATTCCGCCTGGTGTGACCTCACGAAAGCCGCTTCAAGCGGCTTTTTGCATTTCTAGAGCCCGTAGATGGCTCAACCCTTAGCGCCCACGTGGCGCTTTTTTTCGCCCGAACTTTCGGGCACCTCGAAAAAAGGGATCACACATTGATTCCATGTCATCCGCTCGCGGCTGAAACGCGAGCCTATGTCGCGACCGACGTGGCCGCGGCATATCTCAACCACCCGCGGTTCATCCTGAACCGCTGGGCTTCCGAAAACCTCGCGCCGATCAAGCCTGCGCTCATGCGCGGGCGCCTTGCATGGTCGGTCCATGAAATCCGACGCGTCTTGGGTCTCGCACAGGAGGAATACACCTTTGCCCAATGACCTTCAGCCGATGACGGGAGCCACCCCCCTTTCGGCTCATCTCGGTGGTAACCACGCAGGCACGTCGCATGACGCGCAGCCTGCACGGGGCGTTCCAATGCGCCCGTTCAGCGTTTCCGTCTTTACGAGCAAGAGCCCGCTTGGCAAGGAGTTCAGTCTCGACGGCGGCCATCTCGCCAAGCGTTCACGCGGCGAGTTATGGGACGGCACGGTGGACACGCACGAACTCCGCAGCCTTCGCGAGTTTGTGCAACTCCGTGCATCGCTGACCAGCCAGCAGGCCCTGGGCTACGGAACGTGCGGGCATGCCAAGGCCCAAGTAACGGTCTCACGAAAGATCGCCGAGGCTTCGTCCTCGCGCGGGGGCGGCGCACTGCCTCTCGTGGCCAGAGACGCCAAGCACTTCTCGTTCAAGGATGGGCCGGGCATTCTGTTCATCGACTACGACCCGCCCAAGGGCAAGCCAGCGATATGTGCCGAGGACTTGCATCGCGTGCTTGTCCAGTCGATGCCGGCGTTGCAAGGCGTGACGATGTGGTGGGCGCCGTCGGCGGGCTCGTGCATCTACCATGACATCGAGCAGCTGGTTGGCATTCGCGGGTGTCGCTTCTATCTGGTCATCTCGGACGCACGCAGCGCGAAGCTAGTCGGAGACGCCTTGTTCGGACGTCTGGTGCAGGCGGGGCACGGACACGTGCACATCACCGGCGCTGGCAGTCAGCTATTGCGGTCCCCCGTGGATGCTTCGGTGTGGCAGGCAGAACGCTTGGACTACGTTCGCGCGACCTGCTTGGGCGAACTGAACCAGGATCTCGACGACCCGCGAGTATTTGGGACCGCGCCGGGAGCGCCCGAGGTGATGCTGGATGTCGCGCAGGTCCCCGAGCTGGGCGCCGACGAAATCAATGAAGTCGAGCGGATCAAGGCGGCCCTTTTCAAGGACTCCGAACCAGCCGCAGAGCGCCAGCGCACGCAGTGGTCTAAAGAACGCGGGCACGAGCAGGCCAAGCGTGAGGACAAGGCCGATGACCCCGAGTACGTGGCAGCACTTCAGCAACGGTATCGTGAGGCGGTGCGAGGCCTCACGCTGCCGTTAGGACATGTGGTCAAACTGCGGGATGGCACAAAGGTCACCGTCCGCGATCTGCAGCGCGGCGACCACGAGGGCGCGCGGATGTACGACCCTGTTGAGCCCGAGTACTCAGGGGGCGATCCGCGCATCGCCATGCTGATCTGCAGAATGGGGCGGTACAGCATCCGCAGCCATGCCCACGGCGGAGTCGAGTACCAACTTGAGAGCGCCGAGTCCCCCGAGCAGGACTTCCCCGATGACCCGCCGTCGTCGCCCGAGCGAGTCTTCAGGGATACCGACTACGTCGGCTTGGCCAACGCGCTGCTGGCCGATGAATGGGGAGGCGCGGCAGCGCCGAAATTGCGTCGTTGGGGCGGCACCTGGTACGAATGGACGGGCACGCACTACAAAGAACTCGACATGGAGTCGGTTGACGTACGGGTACGTCGCTGGCTCGCCACGGTCACGTGCCCCGACTCCAAGGGGAACCGCGTGCCGTTCCCAATCAGTGTCAGGAAGGTACTGGAGGTCATTCACGCGCTGCGCGCCTGCGTGCAGCTTGAGGCCGACACCTTGCCGAGCTGGGCGGAAGCCCCGAAGCCAGGCAGTAGCCACCATGGCGTTGCCGCGCGCGATCTGATCGCCATGACAAACGGGCTCTATGACCTGCGCAGCGGCCGCTTGCTGCCGCACACGCCGTCGCTCTTCTCGTTGCAGTCCTTGCCATTTGCGTTCGACCCCAGAGCCACTTGCCCCAACTGGCGCCAATTCTTGGACTCGGTATGGGGCGATTCACCCGATAGCATCGCTGCGCTGCAGTATTGGACCGGCTATGTGCTGTCGGGCGACACGTCCCAGCAAAAGATTGCGCTGATCGTCGGAGCCAAGCGCAGCGGCAAAGGGACCATCGGGCAAGTCATCGAAGGCCTGGTGGGCCGCGAGAATGTGGCCTCGCCATCGCTTGCAGACCTGTCGAGTTCGTTCGGCCGCGCGCCCATGATCGGTAAGTCACTGGCGATCGTGGCGGACGCGCGCTCGGTACGGGATTCGCAGAAGGCCGTGGAGCCGCTGCTCCGGATCTCGGGCGAGGACAGCGTGCAGATCGATCGCAAGAATCGTGATGCGTGGATGGGCCGCTTGGGCGTACGCCTGATGTTCATGTCCAACGAGCTGCCCATGCTGGCCGACAACTCGGGCGCACTCGCGAGTCGCTTTCTCGTCTGGTACATGCCGAAGTCCTTCTACGGCAAGGAAGACCCAACCCTGGCCAAACGCCTGCTCGCAGAGTTGCCCGGCATCTTCAACTGGGCGATCGAGGGCTGGCAGGAGCTTGAAGTCTTCGGAAAGCTGTTCCAGCCCAGCAGCGGCAAGGAATACGCGGACGAGTTGCTTCAGCTCAACAGTCCGGTTGCGCGATTCGTGCAAGACCGCTGCGAACTGGGCGAGCAATACTCGGTCGACAAGGCGGAGTTGTATCGCCACTACCGCCAGTACCAGCTCGAAACCGGTGCTCGCGTCGACCCCGAGGTGACGTTCCACAAGTCATTGCGCGCATATGTGCCCGGGCTACAGGACCATCGTCCACGCAATTCTGAGGACGGCTCGCGGCAACGGCATCTGGTCGGCTTGCGTCTGCGGCCGTATGAAATCTCCGCCGAGATGCGAGCGTTTTGGGATGAGGGGACCGCCGACGCCAATCTCAACGAAGAACTGGAGGACTGGCTGATGTAGGAATAGAGACCACACCACCCTGATTGGTCCGAGTGGGCCGGGTGCGCTGCGAGTCTTGAGTTCTATGCATCTCGCCATCCTCAGGCTCGTATCGCCTTTCGCTCTTGGTTCTAGTTGATCAACTGAAAAAGAACCTGGACCACCCGGACCAAGCCAGCGGCAATCATTTGCCGACCATGGCGCACCGCCACGCGGCTACGCCGAAAAGGGGCGCTCATGTGCTCCTACTCAACCGCTACTCGACAGTCGAGCATTCGAGATGCAGACCAGGTCGAGCAGGCGGCGTTTCACATCCCCACGCATCAAGCGTTTTGGGAATATCGCTCGATGAATCGAGCAAGAAGGAGTTTTCCATGGAATTTACCAACATCACCCTCGACGAATACATCCGCCCAGCGACTGACGCGGACATCCCGAAGATCTGGGCCTGGCTGAAACAACAACGACGGAGCGGCGTCGAAGACTCCCTGATGAGCGGCTTCGAGCAATATGTCTTGAAGTATGGGACGCGTGACATGCTCGTCTTTGTCGACAAGCGCTCGGACGAGCATGTTGCCTACCAATGTGGCGACCTCTTGAAACCAGGCCTCCTTGAAGTTCGCACAGATGTTCGCCGTCGCGGCATTGCCAAAGCGCTGGTCGAGCACCGCATGGCGGAAGCCGCTGCAGCGGGGGAAGACATTCTCAGAATCCAGTGCGTCCCCTCGTCGATCCCGTTTTGGAAAAGCATGGGCTTCACGATCCTGCCCGGAAACCAAGATGAGCTAACGGCTTTCCGATACATGGAGCGCAAGCTGCCTCAGCCGAAGAACGGGAGACCGGTTCAGGTTTCGATCGAGTGGTTTTCATGGGAACGTCTTTGGAACCCCAGTATCAAGCCCACGCAGGTGGACATGATTGGAGGCGTCGTCGTTGGCTGCAATGTCTTTCTGGCGCGCCGTGCCTTGTTTGCACACGCACTGAAAGAGCCGGGCGACATGATCGTGCGCATCTGCGTTGACGGGGTCGAGTGGTACCGCGAATTTGTCGGGCACAGACCGCTTGGCGTACAGGACTGCGCCAACGGCTGGTACTTGGACGGGGTCAAGTTCCCTCCGCGACTGCCGTGGGCATGGACGGTGGATCAGATCAATCCGATGGCAATCAGGACTGAAGCTGCCGATAGCACTGCCTATGACTGCGAACCTGACGGGGACCACTTTGATGCCAAAGCCAGCGTCTCCGGCGACAGCGGCAGCCTGTCGTCCAACTTCCCGAGCAACTGGCTCACCTGCAACGATGTCAATGTCGGTAGCGCCGTGGGCGCAGAAGCGCTCTGCGACGCCGTTGAAGGCTGATAGCCTTCAGGCCTAACGGCCGCACTCGACGGCGCCAGCGCTGCCGCTGGCTCTGTCGAGTTTTCGCGAGGCCAGTACCGAACTAGCGGCAGCGCCTCATTCTGAGAAAGCTCGTTACTCGGCGCTACGCACATGGGGCGCTCCGGTTTCGTCATGGCCGTTCCTCTTCTTCCACAAGACAACATCGACCACTTCTGCGATCTGATGGTCAGCGAAGACACATCGCGCTGTACCGCACTGTGCCGAACGGCCGCACTTTGTTCACCCAGTCGATCAGGATGTTCATCCAGTCGCGCACGGTGTAGGCGATCTTGGCGAAGCCCTGCGGCTGGCCTTCGGCCATCGAGTGCCAGAACTGCGGCTCGGTCCAGTGGTCGCCGACCACGTTGGCGAGCAGCTCCTCGACGGCGAGATGGTGGCTCGCCGGGTCAACGCCCTGACGTGCACGCATCGCGTCGAGGCGCTGCTTCCACTCGGGCATGTTCTGGATCAAGGGCTCGACACGCTGCAGGAGCTGGTCATACAGCCCTGGGTGTTCAACAGCCATGTGGTGCAGCAGCTCGTGACCGGCCACTGCAAGCGCGGGCTTGGACGCGCCCGCGTCGATGAAGATTACGCCTTTGTGGGCGTCGAGCTGGGCTCCGTTGAATCGGGGCTTTCCGACTGCGGCCCTAACCCAAACAATCTCCTTACCAAAGAATCTTCGAGCGAGGACACTGGCCGCTCGACCTTCTGGCCCAGCATCTCCTTTAACAGCACTGAGCATGGCGGATCGTCCGCCAGACTGTCGAGTGAAGCTTGCGTCGAGGTCTCGGACGGCTGCGACATGAGCGGGGTCGGTGTCAGGCTCGAAGGCTCCTCGGTCGAGGCCGGCGTCACCATCGGCTCCGCTGAGCTTGGCTTCGGCCAGTGCTGGTCCAGCGGCAGGAGATCCGTCTCCGTCAGCTCGTTGCTCGGTGCCACGCACATCGGGCGTTCCTGTCGTGTCATGCTCGTCTCTCCCTAGTGACAAGGGCCTTGCATCGGGCGGCTCGCCCCTCGGCGCGCGCCATTTTGCCTAGCTGCTCGCCGCAGTGGCATCACCTCCAGCAGCATGTTCAGCTTCTCGAAACCCATCAGGATCGCGCCGCAGGAACCTTCTTCATGCAGCTACTGCTGTGTTGCCAGGCGAGGCCGCGGTCGCCAAGGGACAGAACTGATCTCCGCGCCGCAACCTCAATACTTGCGTTGCCGTGGTCCATGAGTACCTGCGTCGCCATGGCGTCCTCGTGGAGTCGAGGCATCAGCAGAGCAAGCACATGCCTACTTGAACGGCCATCGGTATCGATGGCGGCGCCCGGCATCAGCGAACTCAGATGGATCACAAGCGACCTGGCCCGGTCGTACTCCTCCCTTGGCGACTTCATGCTGAGACCGTTGGCGTCAACGATATCGCACCACCGCCAGATGGAGAACGGTCGACCGACGTACGGAAAGTGACGAATCCGAGCATTGCCGCCAATCTCTCCGGCCAGCGCCGCCGCAAGCGCGCGCCCAGGGGCAACAAGCTCATTCGGTACGCTCACTTCGCTACTCAGCGCAGCATGAGCACGCATGGCAGAAGCCCACGCGCCCATACGGAGCATGAGGTCGCTTGACAGCGACACGGATGATTGTGAATACACGCTGCCGTCGGGATGCTGACCGACACACAAATGCCCTAACCCAAGCTCGCCGTCACCAAGCCTCTTGCACCAAACGATTCCACCGAAGGCATCGGCCATGAGGCTGTAGACGGCCGGGGACGCACCTTGCTCAGCGCAGAAAGGTTTCAACGCGGCCGTGACTTGAGGGGGCAGCACAAGATCGAACGGTGTCGTGATTTTCATGGATCATCGATTCGAAGCTCAGACGCTGCCTGCGAGGCGGACTTGTCAGCGTAGCGCAGGATTGTCGGCCTAGGTGGGAAGTCCGCGCCAGCGTTCGCTTCAGACATGTCAACAGCCCATCCGTTAGCAGTTCTATCAGTTCTTCGTCCCTCAGCAGATCGGAGACCCGGAGACTAAGTCGCTCGCGGTCACACATCAGTTTTGCGACGGTGATTTGTCCCCAAAAATTTTCGATACTTCTTTCGAAGAAGCGGAAATCCGAGGAAGAACTCGGCTCATCAGTTGGTTCTGCCTGCGTTGACTACCAGCGTCGGTAGCAGTCAACAAGTTGGTCGGCAAGGTCACGCCAATGCAGGGCAAGTACGTTCTTGGCGAGATCGATGCCGACATACAAAATGCTCATTCCTTCCACTTCCGGATGAATTGATGAGAGTTCGCACTTGCGATCGAGGCACCCAGTTGTCGGTAGCCGCAATGGCGCCAGTTCGGTACGGGGAAGTCCCTTACATTCGTTAGACAGCGCGATCTACAAAGAAACAGGCTCTGTTTATCCGGAGACAACTTACGTGAATACCATTCGAACACCTATGCAGTTAGCATTGATCGCGCTCATCGCTGTCTGCAGCGTCGGCGTCTTTGTGGCGCAGGTCACCTACATTTGGCCGACGCCATGGCGCTACGATCATGTTTTACTGAACGGGAACAGGTATCCAGTACGCATCCACCGACTGAATGGACGTACGGAAATACTTTTAGGCATGCGCGGTTGGGCAGAGACTGATCCCGAAGAGACATCAACCAGCCAGCGGAAGCCGTAATGTTTAGTCGAGACCAACAAATTCGCCAACATGACAAGTTGAGCAGACTTATCATTAATCAAATTCGACAAATTTTCATTAATATGAAATATAGTTACAATAACAAGCTACTCCTTTTATTGGCCGCATTTATATTCCTTGCCACATTCACCAGCACATCAGATGCGCAAGTATGTCTAAAACTACCAGATTTGCCACAAAACTCATGCATCAATCCAGACACTGGCGAACTTCTCCCAATAGTACGCGGGCCAAATGAAACCCCCATTGGAATGGGTAGCAATGGAAGAGCAGTTCCAGCACTGCAACCCTTACCTCAACACACGAAGGTCAAAGCTGGAACCTTTTCTGCTGCAACGTTCCATCGGTACGGCATTATCGCTCCCACTGACGGAGGAGCAAATGTGGCCTCTCTTGATAAATCTTGTCGCGGCTGGAAAAACATCCTCAAACTGCCAGATTTTCAAGCTTGGATGCAAGACAGAGCAGATATTGAAACCATAGCAATGGCAAACAGCAGCGCACTCGAAAGAACCGTTGATGCGCTTGAGAGATTTCAAGCATTCAGGCCTAGAACTATCAATCTTTGTGATAATCAAACAAACGCTCGCAACGCAGTCAAACACTGATTCACCAACCGATGTACCATTTCGCCACATGGTTCAAGGATGGCGATACATTAATAGAGATTTCTTAACCTCTGCGACTGGATGTAGTTTCAAAACCGCGAAGGCGCTGAACTCAAGGTACCAAACATAAAATCACAACCGGGCGAACACAATAAACCCGTTCGACATCATTCTCACAAACCTTCTTCGTGAGCACACTGGGGTTTGAAATCTCAGTTACTGAGACGCACCACCGCTGGACAAGATTTGTACTTTTCGCGATGCGCAGACGGAATATCTACATTCACAAGTAAATTATTCGTGAAACTGTGTAATATTAAGTACACTTTGGAGGGTTCAGCTCTTAGCACGAAAGTGGGGCATGGGGTAGCCAATCAGTCCCCCTCCGAATCGGCCCGCAGGATTCCTGTCTTTACCATGCCGGTGCGGAACCTACCTAACGAACTATTTCAAGGTGCGGATGTCTCAGGTGGGGCGAGCCGGACAGGCGCTCCCGCCCAGCGCAAAACCAGGCGGTCGCGAGCGTCGGCTTTCGAGTGTCGGCATATTTCGTTAGCCGAGGGGATTCGATGATCATGTTCTGGTTGTCAGTCGTATTGGCTGCCCTGATTGGCAGCCTCGCGCTTCTTACACCGCCCGTCGGAATTGGACTCTTAATCGTCGCGCTCGTGCTCGCCGGAAACGGGTTTGTCAGGTTGCAGCGTAGAACCCCACCTAAGACCAGAATCAACCTGACGGCGACATGGGTTGCACTGGCGGTCAGTGTGCTGGGCCTTGTGCGCACCGTTTTGTTCGCTTGAGGCCCGCCGGCCGTGAACGGCCAAGGGGTCAGGCGTGAAAAGCTGCTTTGCGTGACCACTGTCGACGCCAACCTTGATCGACATGGGTCCTCCGCCGATCAAGCATGGTTTCAGAAGATTCTGCCGCTAGCCGTTGCGGCATTCATGTGATTGCTATCACACTTGAACTTGACAGTCGCTAGAAATGCGGGGGAGGTTTATGTCTTTCGAAGTTAAGGACTTGGTGGGCTTGAGCAAACCGCTGGAAAAGCTCATCGAAGTTGTCTCTTCGGCGGTGGGAACTGTCTACCGTCCACGCCAAATTCGATCCGACGCGGACGCGAAGGCATATGAAATCAAGATGCTTGAGCGCGCAAAGGTTGAAGCCGAATTGGATGGGAGTTCGGCGCGATTTCATGCATTGCAAGATCGGGTATCGGCCATTGCGAAGGAATACCCGGAGCTTGCTGAGCGGGCAAAACAGCGTCTTCTAGCTCGTGAAATAGAAGGCCAACTTAACGTAGAACAAATCGCGGATCAAGCGGTGCTGGCATTGCCAGCCGCTGTTTCAAACGAACCCGTGAGTGCAGACTGGCGCCGAAAGTTTTTCATGGAGGCTGAAAACGTCTGCGAGGTTGATATGCAGGCCCTATGGGGAAAAGTCTTAGCCGGTGAAATCGCTCAGCCGGGGTCTTTCGGTTTGCGCACGCTTGAGACGTTGAAGCAGCTGACCAGGGAGGAGGCCGAGATGTTTCGAAAGATGTGCGGCCTTGCAATGAATGATGGCGCGGTCCTAATTCCTGGATTCGATATCAATACTGCCCTGAAAGCCTTTGATTTCGACTTCAACAGCATCCTTCAACTTAGGGACGCCGGATTGGTTATGCATGGGGATGGAATCTGCAAAAACTTTGCGCCTGTTGAGCCTATGGCACCGCCATTTGACTACAAAGTCACACTCATGAATAACGGAGTCGTTATTCAACTTTCCGGGCCGGGGCTCCTGACACTAAACCACTTGTCACTCATCTTCACTCAGGCCGGTCGAGAGCTCCAGCGCTTAATTGCCAATGAACCGAATGACGCCTATTTCTCTCAACTCGGGGCAACGCTTCGCCAGCGCAGCGTCGTGGCAAAGAGAGGATCTCTTGTGCCACAGGACGCAAACTCGTCTCTGATTGTGTTCGAACAAGATCTTTAGTCGTCTGTGTATAAAAGCTAATTGTTTGCAGTTGCCGCCTTGCCTCTTTGCGCCTGCCTGGCGGAAGCATTTTTATTCCCACGCCATTCTGACCCACCGTTTTCGTCGAATTCTGACCCACCGTTGTTTGGGCCTCTAGAGCTCACGCAGTGGGTCTCTTCTTGGGTTGGGGTCAGTCTTGGTGGGTTGAGTGGAACTGTTCTTGAACCAGTATCGTATCGAAGGGCCAGTTCCAGGCATTCAGTGTCGTGGGGCTGAATGTCTCAGACGGGTCGATTGCGTGAATTCAATCTACCGATTTATAGAATACTTTCAGGCGGTTCCCAGATCATTCTCGGAATGATCTCGGGCGTAGAAGAGTTCGTCAAACGCGGCAGGGTGTTGCAACCCGTTCGCCAGTACCCTTCCCAGTAGCCCCACGGGTTCCCCGTCCTCGCCAGGAACGCTGCGGCCTTGTTCAGGTTCCACGTGCGATTCAGGGCCAAACAGTTCTCTCTGGTGCGGTACGCCCCGATCACCATCCGCTCGTGGGCCTGCCACGGCTCCAGCTTGTCGTACGGCGTCACCATTGCCGCGATCACGCGCGGCAGGATCAGATCCCGGTACGGCATCTCGTAGAGCACGGAATACTGCCGCTCGCTTGAGGGTGGTTGCCCCGACTTGGGCGCCACCCGCACGAGCCGCTTCCACTCGTTTTGCGATATCTGGGTTAGAGAGTGGTCGTCCATGTGTCCCTTTGGATTTGATCGCAATTGGCCGAGATCAGGGCTGGACGCGCACCAGGCACCAGGCACCAGGCACCAGGCACCAGGCATCAGGCATCAGGCATCTTGCGCGGGCTCTGCAAATCTAGTCCCAAACCGAGCGCGCCTAAGTCGCACTTGTACCGCTTCCAAATGGCAACCAATTCGTGGTCGTGGGGGTCATCGTCGTCCCCCTCCGGAATGCCTCATGGGACCCCTTTCCGAAATTCTTGGACAGGCGTCGGGCGGCACCGGATCACTCACGCGCAGGGTGGGCTTTCGTCGGCAGTGCTTCGATCGTGGAGACGAGAAGACGACGCCCATTGGCCAGCATCTGCAGTATACGGATCGCCACTTGGAAAGAAGAAACAGCGAACCGCCGAGGCCAACGCGCGTGACAACCGTTCTCGCAGGCCTTATGCTTTTCGTGTGGCACTTTTATGTGGCACACCAGTCGTCGCGACGCAGAGGATGTCGCTCTGAAGCACGGCCAACCGGGTCAGGTGGGGAACCAAGCAGCCCTAACTGTTGTGACCAGTGCCGGGGCTAGGGCTCGTCAACCTCCCCTCTTCATGACCTCCAATCCGCAATCGTAAGCATGCGT
>Ga0213872_10001865_pt1 | contig 13033 bp, 8 predicted proteins | sample VelepicomBERX_R2_FD_160071 | JGI IMG/M metagenome (GOLD analysis project Ga0213872, IMG submission 160071) | Rhizosphere microbial communities from Vellozia epidendroides in rupestrian grasslands, the National Park of Serra do Cipo, Brazil - RX_R2 | ecosystem: Host-associated > Plants > Roots >...
AAAACGGTCTACATGTACGCCGGGTGCGCAGTGCCCAATGAAGGACTGCTGACGCATCGGGCGTTTCCCGAGCCGGAACATCCTTACAGGCTACCCTTTGAGCGCGACCGCGCCCGCATCATTCATGCTCGGGCTTTTCGGAGGCTTGCGGGCAAGACGCAGGTCTTTACACACCGCTACTCCGACCATTTTCGAAGCCGGCTGACGCACACGATGGAGGTGGCGCAGATTGCGCGCACTGTGGCCAGAACGCTGAGGCTGAATGAGGATCTGGCAGAGGCGCTGGGCCTGGTGCACGATATCGGCCATCCTCCATTTGGGCACGCGGGCGAGCGCGCGCTGGACGAGGCCCTGAGTGAGCATGGATTGCGCTTCGATCACAACCTGCACGCGCTGCGGATCGTGGAGCATTTTGAGAGCCGGTATGCGGAGTTTCGTGGACTGAACCTGACGCTTGGCGTGCGCGAAGGCATCATCAAGCACTCGCGGGATTATTCCGAGGCGGAGTATCCGGAACTTGCTGAGTACTTGCTTGATCAGCGGCCTCCGCTCGAAGCGCAACTGATCGACCTGGTGGACGAAATCGCGTATCTCACCGCCGACCTGGATGACGGATTCGAATCGAAGATTCTTTCCCTGGACGAGACGCGGGCCGGGGTAAGGCTCTTCGAGCAATTTTATGCGCCGATGCGGGCCAGGTATGCCGGAGCGGAGAACAAGCTGGTCGTGAACGAGGCTCTCAAACGTGTGCTGAATGCGCTGGTGGATGACCTGATTGGAGAGACCAGGCGGCGGGTGGAGAAAGCCGGCGCGAAAAGTCTCGAGGATATCCGCCGTGCGCGCGAACGGCTCGCCGGGTTTTCTCCGCAGATGCAGCAGCTGCGCATGGAAGCGAAGCGATACCTGTATGCGCATCTTTACAATTCGCCTGAGCTGGCGGGCGACCACAAAGAGGCCGAACGGGTGATAACGGATTTGTTTCGGGCGTGGGTGGACGACCCGAAGCTGCTTCCGGCAAGCCATGCGGCGCGGATAGACAAGGGAAAAGGCGAAGAAGGCGCCCCGCGAGTGGTGGCAGATTACATAGCTGGAATGACGGACCATTACATCCTCAATCACTACGAGGCATGGACTTCAAGGAAAGGTTGAATGGGGCCGGAGCAATCATTTTGTTGTTCCCTACAACCGCTCCGCGGAATCTTCGCTAAAGAGCTCTATTTTCCACGCCCGGCAGTTTGCTCTTGGAAGCGAAGCTTCGTACCATAGATTCAGACGTTCACCGCAGCGCGGGCGCTCTCTCGGCGCGTTTCGATGCATGCGAAATATCCCCGACGGACAGATTTGGAAGGCATCGCTTGAGCTCAACAGAAACACTCGAAACTACGCAACAATCCGAACCCGCGACGCAGGGGCACGGGGCGCAGGAGCATGCGCATGAGCACCGGCATGGCCCCACGCTGAATCCCGAGCTGACGCGCGAAGTCGAGATCGAAATTCCCTCCGATGATGTTTCGCACAGCTATCGGGCGGTCGTGAAGCGCTTCCAGAAGCAAGCGCGCATTCCCGGATTTCGCGCCGGGAAGGTGCCGGAGTCGCTGATTCGCAGCAGGTTTGCAGAGGGCATCCGCCAGGAGGTTGTTGAGTCGATCCTGCCGCCGCATTTTCGAACTGCGATCGAACAGAAAGCGCTCAAGCCGGTTTCGCAACCGCAGGTTACGGACTTACAGCTTGAGGACGGCAAGCCATTGAAATTCAAGGCAGTGTTCGAGGTTTTGCCCGAGTTCTCGATCGAAGGCTACCAGAACGTGAGGGTTTCTAAACCCGACACGGCACTGACGGATGCGGAGTTCAACGCCGAGCTCGAGCGCATGCGCGATGGACACTCGACGATGGAGCCGGTCACCGAAGACCGCGTGCTCATGCGCGGCGACTGGGCGCAGATCAGCTTCAAAGGCGAAGTGAAAGCCGAGGCTCCCGAGGGCCCAAAGCAGCCTGCGGCGAATCCGATTGAGGGCCAGGATGTGCTGGTTGAGATTGGCGGATCGAATACGCTTCCGGCGTTCAACGACGCACTGACCGGTTCAAAGCCGGGACAGGAGCTGAAGTTTGAGGTCAGCTATCCGGAAGAGTTCGGCGAGCGGCGGCTTGCGGGCAAAACGGTCGCTTACGATGTGGAAGTCAAGGGCATCAAGAAGAAGGTTGAGCCCGAGCTGAACGACGATTTTGCCAGGCAACTGGGCGACTATGAAAGCATTGAAGACCTGAAGAACAAACTTCGCGGGCACCTGGCGCGGGATAAGCAGCGCCGTCTGCAGGCGGAAACCAGAGAGAAGCTGGTGGATGCGCTGGTAGCACAGTTCCAGTTCCCCGTTCCGGAGTCGCTGGTGCAGAACCAGATCGACACGCGTCTGGATCGCGGGCTTCGTACGCTGGCGGCGCAGGGCATGCGCACTGAGGACATGCGCAAGCTGGATTTTGCCCGCCTGCGCGAGGGGCAACATCCGGCGGCTGAAGCGGAAGTCAAGGCATCGCTGATTCTGGACAGGATTGCCGACGCCGAGAATGTAACAGTGGCCGACGAGGACGTAGAACGCGAACTGGAAATTATCTCGCTGCAGACGCGGGAACCGCTTGAGACGCTGCGCTCGCGTTTGACGAACGAAGGCGACCTGTCTAGAATTCGTGAACAACTGCGAAGAGAAAAAACTGGAAACTTATTGTACGAGCGGCTTGCTTGAAAAGCAGCGTCCTGGCCGGGCCAGTTCGATTTTCCGGCTGTAACTTGACCTTGGATGAAGCCTCGAGGGCTTCGAGGATAGAGAGCTAGAGAAGAATGGCACTCGTACCCATGGTGGTCGAGCAGACGAGTCGTGGCGAGCGCGCATACGACATCTATTCCCGTCTGCTCCGCGATAACATCATTTTTCTGGGCACGCCCATCGACGATCAGATTGCGAACCTGGTAATTGCGCAGATGCTTTTTCTTTCCGGCGAAGACCCGGAAAAAGATATTCAACTTTACATCAACTCGCCGGGTGGATCGATCACCGCAGGCCTGGCGATCTACGACACGATGCAGTTCATCAAGAACGACGTAGTCACTTACTGCATCGGGCAGGCGGCCAGCATGGGGGCGTTTTTGTTGATGTCCGGAACCAAAGGGAAACGCTTCGCGCTGCCCAACTCGCGCATCCTGATCCACCAGCCCTCGATGGGCGGCCTTTCCGGGCAGGCTACGGACATCGATATCCATGCGCGCGAGATCCTGCGCATAAGAGAAATCACGAATAACCTGATGTCGAAGCATACGGGCCAGTCGCTGGAAAGAATCGAGCGCGACGTAGAGCGCGACTTCATCATGAACGCACCCCAGTCGAAGGAATATGGCATTATCGATGAAATTATTGATCGCCCCCGAACCTGATCCGCGGTTGAGCCACTAAGCAACCGAAGGAGAAGCTTGAAATGAAAACGCGAACGGGATCGGACGACACGCTGCGCTGCTCGTTCTGTCACAAGTCGCAGGATGCGGTCGCCAAGCTGATTTCTTCTCCCAGCGACTATCCACGCGCTTATATCTGCGACGAGTGCGTTGCGGTATGTAATTCCATTCTCGAAGACGATCGCAGCGAGACAACGCCAGGAGCCGCCCCGGCTCATCTCCCCAAGCCGCTCGAAGTAAAGGCTTTCCTGGACGAGTACGTCATTGGCCAGGAGCAGACCAAAAAGAAGCTCGCCGTCGCGGTCTACAATCACTACAAGCGCATCCAGATGAACCGGACGCGCGGCAACGATGTGGAGCTGTCCAAATCAAATATCCTTCTGGTCGGCCCGACGGGCAGCGGCAAGACGCTGCTGGCGCATACCCTGGCGAAGATGCTGGATGTGCCGTTCGCCATTGTGGATGCGACAACGCTGACCGAGGCGGGCTACGTCGGAGAAGACGTCGAGAATATTATCCTCAAGTTGCTGCAGGCCGCCGACGGTGACGTATCACGCGCACAGACCGGAATCATTTACATCGACGAAATCGACAAGATTGGACGCAAGGACGAGAATCCGTCAATCACCCGCGACGTTTCGGGCGAAGGCGTACAGCAGGCCCTGCTGAAGATTTTGGAAGGCACTGTAGCCAACGTGCCGCCCCAGGGGGGGCGCAAGCATCCTCACCAGGAGTTCACCCCTGTCGATACAACGAACATCCTGTTCATCTGCGGGGGCGCGTTTGTAGGCCTGGAGCGGGTGATCGGCCGCCGCATAGGTAAGAAAGCTCTGGGCTTCAAGGCCATCGCGGAAAAAGATCAAGGTGAACCGGGCGCGGCCTTCACGGCACAGCGCGACTCGGAGCTGCTGCGCAGGGCCGAACCGCAGGACCTTATCAAGTTTGGCTTGATTCCGGAGTTCGTGGGCCGGCTGCCGGTGCTCGGCGTATTGGATGAACTGGATGAAGCGGCGCTGATCGAGATTCTTAGCAAGCCGCGGAACGCCATCCTCAAGCAATATCAGCGCCTCTTCGAATACGAGAGCGTCAAGATTGTCTTCAGCGAGGGAGCAGTCAAGGCCATCGCCCAGGAAGCGCTGCACCGCAAAGTTGGAGCGCGCGGCCTGAGAATGATTCTTGAAGAACTGATGCTCGACCTTATGTACCACTTGCCGAGCAGCAAAAAAATCAAAGAGCTGGAAATTACGGCGGACATGGTCAAGAACCGCGACTTGTCGCTCATGCTGCTCGATAAAGCCGGCTGAAAGCACATATTTTACGAGCAGGATTGCAAGGCGGGGGGGCGGGCCGCTGATGGCCACCTTCAGGCATTTACAGCAAATTAACAACCATTGCATGGGATGGAATCAGTAACCGAAGTTCGTCCCGATCTGCGTCAGGATAGTTTACAGTTCATCTTATAGTTACTGCCAGAAGGGGGCCGTTGTGACCCAGTCCAAAGAGAGCCGCGAGCGGAACGATCCGCGAGGGAGCCGCGACCGCAATGAGCTGCGCAAGCTCCCCATGATGCCCATCAGGGATATGGTGATCTTTCCGCATATGATGACGCCCTTTGTGGTGGGGCGCGAGTCGAGCGTTCGCGCTCTGGAAGAGGCGCTCAACGGCGACCGTAAGATTTTTCTCGCCACCCAGCATGATGCGCGCGTTGATGAGCCCTCGGCCGAGGATATCTATCCCGTCGGAACCATCGGCAACATCGTCCAGAGCGTCAAGATGCCGGACGGCAACATCAAAGTGCTGGTTGAAGGGCTGGAACGGGCCCGCGCCGTCGAGATGAACGATTCCGACGGATTTTTTGTGGCTACCGTCAGCACCGTCAAGACTGAATTCGAGATTACCCCGCAGACCGAGCAACTGGTTCAGCGCGTCACTTCTCTCTTCGAGCAGTATGTAAAGCTGCAACAATCGCTGAACTACGAAACCATGATCGCGGCAGTCCGCACGGACGAGCCCGCGAAACTCGCCGATACCATCGCAGCAAATCTGCAGCTTGAAATCGCCGAAAAGCAGATGATTCTCGACGTTTTCGATCCAACCGAGCGGCTGGGGATGATCGCCGATGTGCTGGATGTCGAGATCGAGAAGCTGAACATGGATCGCAGCGTTCAGTCGCGGGTCAAGCGCCAGATGGAGCGCGCCCAGAAAGAGTATTACCTCAACGAAAAGATCAAAGCCATCCAGAAGGAACTCGGGCGCGGCGAGAAGAGTGAATTCGACGAGCTGAAGAAGAAGATCGAAACGGCAGGTATGCCGAAAGATGTCTTCGACAAGGCCATTCAGGAGCTCAAAAAGCTCGAAGCCATGCCGCCCATGTCGGCCGAGTCAACCGTATCTCGGAATTACCTGGATTGGCTGCTCGCTGTGCCGTGGAAGAAGAAGTCCAAGGAGACGCGCAGCATCGATCACGCCGAAAAGGTCCTGAACGCGGACCACTACGGCCTCGAAAAGATCAAGGAGCGCATCCTCGAGTTCCTGGCGGTGCGCCAGCTCGTCAAGAACCCGAAGGGCTCTATCCTCTGTTTCGTCGGACCTCCGGGTGTCGGCAAAACATCGCTCGGCATGTCCATCGCGAAGGCCACGGGACGCAAGTTTGTCCGCATGTCGCTGGGCGGCGTACGCGATGAGGCAGAGATCCGCGGTCACCGCCGGACCTACATCGGAGCGCTCCCGGGACAGATCATCCAGTCGATGAAGAAGGCGGGAACGCGAAACCCTGTCTTCATGCTGGATGAAGTCGATAAGATGGCTTCAGATTTCCGTGGCGATCCGGCATCGGCGCTGCTCGAAGTGCTCGATCCGGAGCAGAATTCGAGCTTCCAGGACCACTATCTGGACGTCGAGTACGACCTCTCGCAGGTGCTGTTTGTGGCAACCGCGAATGTGCTGCATACGATTCCGCCGGCGCTGCAGGACCGCATGGAAATCCTGCGGCTGCATGGCTACACCGAAGCCGAAAAGCTGGAAATTGCGAAGCAATATCTGATCCGCAAGCAGCGCGAAAACACCGGACTGACTGAAAAGAACGTTATCTTTACCGATGATGCCCTGACGGAGATCATCCGCAGCTATACCCGTGAGGCGGGTGTCCGCAACCTGGAGCGCGAGATCGGCAACGTATGCCGCAAGGTGGCGCGCCGCGTCGTGAAAAGTGGGCCGAAGCACAAAGAGACTATCAATCCTTCAAATCTGGCGGACTTTCTTGGCGTGCCGAAATTCCGCGACTCTTCCGTCCACGAGAAGAACGAAGTCGGGCTGGTCAACGGGCTCGCGTGGACAGAGGTTGGCGGCAGCATCCTGCAGACCGAAGTGCAGATCCTTGACGGCAAGGGCAAGCTTACCACCACCGGCCAGCTTGGGGATGTAATGCAGGAGTCGGCGCAGGCGGCGCTATCGTACGTGCGCAGCCGCTCGCATCATCTTGGCCTGCCCAAGGACTTCTATCGCAACATCGATATCCATATCCATGTGCCGGAAGGCGCGATTCCGAAAGACGGCCCTTCAGCGGGCATTACGCTGGCCGTTGCTGTCGCCAGTGCGCTGGTGAAGATTCCCGTCCGGCGCGATATCGCTATGACAGGCGAGATCACGTTGCGCGGCAAGGTGCTGGCTATCGGCGGACTGAAAGAAAAGCTGCTCGCTGCGCATCGGGCGGGCATCTTCGAGGCGATTCTGCCCGCAGACAACCAGAAGGACCTGGCGGACCTCCCGGACAACCTGAAGAGCGCGATGAAGCTGCATTTCGTCGACTCGATGGACGAGGTGCTCAAGCTGGCTCTTGAGGCGCCGCTGCCGGAACTGAAGGAGGAGACGCCGGAGGTACTGGCTGCCGTTGTGCCTCCTGCGATTGCGCCGGAGCAGCGGCCGCACCAGTAAGTCACATCATTGGTTCGAGCGAAATCTTACCGGCCCGGACCGAGAGTGTGCCTCCCGCGTGGCCGCCGCTCCAGTTCTTCAAATTGAACGACTCGCCGGCTCTCGCATAATCCAGGCCTATCGGGCCGAAGGTGAGCGGCTTGCCGGGCTGGCAGACTTCCGGCTTTCGATCGGCTTCAAAGAAATCCACTTCTCCCCTGCCCACCACCGCTGCCCGTCCGTCCGACTCAACGAGCAGCGCCGATTTTTCATCCACACCGATGCCGCGGATGCGCGAAGCCTGACCGGAGTTCAGAATGCGCGCCATAAAGACCAGAAGCCGACCCTCCCGCTGACGTATGTCGAAGTGCGTATCGGTGATGATGCCGCGCAGGACAGGAATGCCGAGCAGGTCAGGCGAGACGATCACCTGCCGGTAGAAAGGATCGGCGAGAGCCGCGTCGCTCGAGAGGTCTTTGTCGTCGGAGCGATCGTTTTCAGCTGAGTAGATGTATTGGCCGAGTATAGCGAGTCCGGCGCTGGTTCCCCCAATCGGAATGCCGCGCTTTATTGCATCACGGAGCGACGACTCAACAGGCGTGCCGCGCCAGAACCGGATGTAATTGGCCTGATCGCCTCCGGCGATGAAGATCGCCGCGGCTTGCCGGATTTTTGCCGCGACGAGCGGTTCGAGAGCGGCCTCGCGATCAGGAGTGACGATGGTCTCTACGGAATTGAGTTTGCAAAGGCCCTGAATGAACGGGTTGTAACTGTCGCCACCGGTGGCCCGCAATACGAGAAGGTCTCCACCGTCGGCGCGCTCGCAGAGCCAACGGAATGCATTGTCCAGATCGGCGCCGCCTCCCATGAGGGCATAACCGGCGTGCGGGTGCGGCTGTGCATCTTCGGCAGCTCCGATGCGGAAAAAACGGGCGTGGGGTAGCTCCCGGCTGCCTGCCTGCGCAACGATCAGCAATATCAGCAGAGCCAGCCTTACTCTCAATTTTTTCTCCTAGTGAAGCAGCCCGAACACCACCACGCCGGTAGGTGTGCCGACGAAAACCTTTCCGTTGGCCACAACCGGCGTAATGAATTTGTTGTCAGCGAAGGAATCGCGACCGTTCGCAGCCTGGTTGCTGTTGTAAAACTCGTGTCCCAGATTGCCTGCATCGTAGGCGTGGAGAACTCCGCTGGAGCCGTTCTCGACCGCCCACAGAATTCCGTTTTTTGTCCCGTTGGCGCTGACACTTGGCGTCGCCCCCGGATAGGGGTAAACAATTGACGACTGGCTTGCGGCACTTGGCTGCAACTGTGCGTTGACCACGCTGAAGGCTTTGAGGACATCGTTCTGGCCTCCGTAATAGACAGTGCCGTTGAACCAGGCGGGCATGCCCCAGACGCCCGCTCCTATCGCCCCGGGAAGCTGCTGGTAGATGTTGTTGCTGCTGGGAGTGAACTTGCCCATATTGTTCCGGTCAACGACGTAAATGTAGCCGTCCTTGCCGGCTCCGACCGCAAGCTGGCGCACCTTTCCGCTCGCATCGGTCAGGTCGGGCAGCAGCAGAACGCCGCCCGATCCGAGGTCCTGATCGTTGTTCGATTCGCTCACCGTGTTGTATGGATTGAAGTAATCGGCCACGGTGAGCTTTCCATTTGCAGTCGAAACCTTCATGAAGGCGTTCCCGTAATCGCCATACATCGGAAAACCCTTGGCATCAAGCGTAGTATCGAACCCGCCATTGGCGTCGAGGAAATAGATGTTCCCGCCCGCGTCTGCTGCGAGACCCGCGCCGGCCATCCAGATGGAGCCCTCGCCTGCCGAGCCGCCGCTGCCCGAGGTGTTTGGAGTCAGGTTCAGCACAGCAGTTTGCTTCAGGGTCGCCTCACTGTAACCCATCAGCCAGCCGGTGTAGGGGTCCGCGTCGCAATGAGACGTCCATCCCATGTAGATAACGCCGTTCAGCAGCAGCAGGCCCACTCGCTCAGCGTACTGGCCGGGAACAAAGGTCTGAACTCCTTTACTGGAAAAATTGCCGGTTCCGGGATAGGTGGCCTGTACCTCCGATGGGCTGCCGCTGAGCTCGGCCCCGGTAGTGAGGTCGAACGCATGCAGGCGCTGGTGGTAGTTGCCGCTAGTGTCCTTTGTCATTCCCACCACGAAGATTGCGCCGGAAACTCCGTATTTCCGGTCGATAACCGGAGTGGAGGTGATGCCGATCTCCGGCGTTATTTGATTGCAGCCATGATCGTCGCTGGTCGTTTCATTCGCGCCGAGTAGCGAAGTCTTCCACAACTGCGCACCTGTATCGGCATCGAAGGCATATACGCTGTCGTGTTCGGTTACCGCGTACAGAACATTGCGCATCTTGCCGCCTACGGTCATGCCGGAGAGATAGAGCGGCGCGCCGTCGACATGGCCATCCGTATTGAAGAAACCGATTTTACCGAAACCAGCGGAGTTGACGTTGGCGGGAGTCAGAGTCGTCTCATTCGCATTCAGCCCGTCGCGGGCAGTGTCGTAGTGATATGTGGTTACATCCACGCCGGCCTGCGCGGCAGCATTTACAGTAAGCTGCAGTGTGGCCGCGTGGCTGAGGCTGCCGGAGGTCCCGGTAAAAGTCACGGCTGCGCTGCTTGCCGTGGCGGAAGCAGTGGCGGTCAGCAATACGTTCCCGTTAACCCCCGGAGTCAGCGAGAGAGTGGACGGGTTCGCGGTGACGCCTGAGGGTAATCCGGCCAGAGACACATTCACCGTCCCTGAGAATCCATTCAGCGGATTTGCTGTCACACCAATCGTCTGACCCGAGGCGCCGGCGGTCAGGGCGAGACCTGTGGGCGCGATGTTCAGCGAGAAATCCGCCGCCTTTGAGGGAGCAGCTACGTTCAGCGTCACAGTTGCCAGTCGTGTGACAAGGCCCGACGATCCTGTGAACGTGACGGTTGCCGTTCCTGTCGAGGCGCTGGCCGCGGCCGTCAGAGTTACACTTTGCGGCACACCTGGCATCAGCGTCAGCGAGGCCGGACTGGCGCTCACGCCGGTTGGCAATCCGCTGAGGATGACATTGACTGAGCCGACGGTTCCACTCAGCACAGTGGCGGTTACAGAAACAGGTTGCCCGCCGGCTCCAGCCGTCACGGTGAGGGCAGAGGGCGAAGCGGTCAAGGTAAAGTTCGGGCCGGGATTGGTTGTGACGATCGGTGTCTGACTTCCACATCCTGCAACCAGAGACAAGACTCCCACTACAGGAGCGATCAAATATCCAGGGACGATGCGCATAAAGGCCTGTTGATTCGGCCGCCTCTCGCGATCCGCGGCCCGAACGTAATGATGAAATCACCCCAGGGCCTCCCCGGTCTAGTGCCAACGGTAACGGGAGCGGTCTGGTCGTCAAATGTGTACAAGCGCCTGATCGAGGTCGGCGAGCAGGTCGTCGACGTCCTCGATTCCAGCGGAGATGCGCACGAGACCGTCGGTGATCCCGAGTTTCGCGCGCACATCCGCTCCGATGGCAGCGTGAGTCATGGTTGCCGGATGGGAGATCAGGGTTTCGACGCCGCCAAGGGACTCGCCGAGTGTACAGACCTTGACGTGGCGCAACATCTTATTGGCATTTTCCAGCGAGCCTGTTTCGAACGAGATCAGCGCGCCGAACCCAGACATCTGGCGCTTCGCCAGATCGTACTGCGGATGCGAAGGCAGGCCCGGATAGTAGACCTTCTGCACCTTGGGGTGACCGGCGAGATATTCGGCGATGCGGCGTCCGCTGGCGTCGTGCTGGCGCATGCGAACGGCGAGAGTCTTCACTCCGCGCAGCACCAGCCAGCACTCGAAGGGCGAAAGAATTCCCCCCGTGCACTTCTGCACGAAGGCGAAGTTCTCCTTGTGTTCCGGCTTTGTGCCAATGAGGACACCGCCGAGTCCGTCGCTGTGTCCATTGAGGAACTTGGTCGTTGAGTGCATGACGATGTCGGCGCCGAGTTGAATGGGCCGCTGGAAGTACGGCGACATGAAGGTGTTGTCGACCGCCAGTTCGACTCCGCGCTCATGGCAGACGTCGGCGACGGCGCGAATGTCGGTCAACGTCATGATGGGGTTGGTCGGCGTCTCGATATGGACCAACTTCGTCGCGGGCCGGATGGCACGTCGGACATTCTCCGGGTCAGACGTGTCGACGTAGCTGAACTCGATGCCGTACCCGGTGATGACCTGGTTGAAGAGCCGAGGCGTGCCGCCGTAGACGTTCTCTCCGCAGATGATGTGGTCGCCAGTGCGGAACATGGTGATCATCGCCATGATGGCGGCCATGCCGCTGGAGAAGACGTGCGCGCTGGTGCCGCCTTCGAGCGAGGCAAGGTTGGTTTCGAGGGCATCGCGAGTCGGGTTTGAGACGCGGGAGTACTCGTAGCCCTTGTGCCTGCCGATCTCTTCCTGTGCGTAAGTGGAAGAAAGATAGATAGGAACGTTGACTGCACCTGTCAGCGGGTCGGGATGCTGGCCGTCGTGGATGGCGCGGCTGGCGAAGCCAAGGCTGTTGAAGTCTGTCAAGCTCTACCTCGATTCTGAGTGATGTTTAGGCCTGGTCGAAGATGTCTTTCGAGAGATACCGCTCGGCCGAGTCAGGGATGATTGTCGCGACGCGCTTGTCCGATCCGAGCCGCTCTGCAACTGCAAGGGCGGCGTGAACAATTGCGCCGGCACTCGATCCGGCGAGCAAGCCTTCTTCGGCAGCGAGACGGCGAACCATGGCAAAGGCTTCGTCGTCTGTGACGGCGACGATCTCGTCAGCAACTGCTGCATCGAATGTCTTCGGAATGAATGAGACGCCGATCCCCTCCACTTTGTGCGGACCAGGCTGGCCGCCCTGCAGGATTGATCCCTGAGTTTCCACGGCAACGGTCAGAATGTCTGAGTTGTGCACCTTCAGATAGCGCGCCACACCTGAGAAAGTTCCGCCGGTTCCCACGCCGGCTACGAAGGCGTCGATCCGCCCTTCCATCTGCTCCCATATTTCGACTGCCGTAGTGTCGTGGTGGAACTGCGGGTTGGCTGGATTGTCGAACTGCAGAGCCGGCCACACGTTGGGATCGCGCTCGGCCATTGCCAGCGCCTGGCGGATCGCGCCGCTCATGCCATCGGCCTCCGGGGTGCGGATGACCGTTGCCCCGAAGCCGCGCATCAGGATGCACTTCTCCTCGGCATAGCCTTCCGGCACAAACAGGACAACACGATAGCCGCGGTTCACTCCAACCAGAGCGAGACCGACTCCGGTGTTCCCGGCAGTGGCCTCGACGATGGTCGAACCCGGCTTGAGAATTCCCCTTTGTTCCGCCTCGAAAATCATGCCCAGCGCGGCACGGTCTTTGACACTGCCTCCGGGGTTTAGGAATTCGAGCTTGGCAAACAGGGCGGCCGAGCCCGGGCCAGCCAATCGACGGAGCCGCAGCATGGGCGTATTGCCAATTAAGTCGGAGATATCTTCGGCGACGCGCAATCCCGCGGCGCCCTGCTGCTGAATAGCGCTTGATCCATTCATAACAAAACCCTTTAGTGTAGCAGGCATCTACCACCTTTTCGTTAGTTACTACGGATATCTAAGACCCCTTTTTCCTTTGGATTCCTGTTTTTGCTCCTGTAATCTCTTGACTAAGTTCCTCCTCCAGGTTGCGCAAATTGGATCT
>Ga0213872_10001866_pt1 | contig 13028 bp, 10 predicted proteins | sample VelepicomBERX_R2_FD_160071 | JGI IMG/M metagenome (GOLD analysis project Ga0213872, IMG submission 160071) | Rhizosphere microbial communities from Vellozia epidendroides in rupestrian grasslands, the National Park of Serra do Cipo, Brazil - RX_R2 | ecosystem: Host-associated > Plants > Roots >...
GCGCGGCCGCCATAATCCGTGTACTGGTCGACCGGCGCCCCGTTCGGCAGATTATGGATATGCGCGTCCTGGCTGTTGCCGAAGGCGCTGAGCCGCAAGGCGGAATTCTCCGTCACGGGCATGTTTCCCACGCCATGATAGACCTGATAGCCGTTCTCCCCGAGATCGGCATGGAAGGAGGCGCTGTAATCGTGCGGGTCGGGCGCGTTGGTGACGACATTGATGACGCCCGCCGAGGCGTTCTTGCCGAACAGCATGCCTTGCGGTCCGCTCAGGGTTTCCACCCGCGCCACGTCGAACAGGCTATTGGCGGGCGGCTGCGGCTGGCCCTGGATCACGCCGTCGACAATCACCGAAACATCGCTGGATGCAGAGCGGCTGAAGGTCTGGGTGCCGATGCCGCGGATCGAGTAGGCCGGCGAGGGACCCGCCGTATAGGTCAGGCCCGGCACGCTGTATTGCAGCTGGGTGATGTCGGTGACGCCCTGGTCGGTCAGCTGTGCGCCGGTCACCACCGAGACGCTCAAGGGGATGTCCTGCAGGCGCTGTTCGCGTTTCTGCGCTGTGACCACCACTTCGTCGATATCCTGAGCGCCGGCCGGTATGGCGGCGATGCTGCCCGCCAGGCATAACAGGACAGGCGCTGTCTTGATCGTCATGTGATTTTCCTCCCTGATTTTAGGTGTTCCCCGGGTCCTCTGCGGGACCGTTGCGGGGTCTGATGGTCTAAATCATGCCGAGCCTCGCTCGCGCGCCGAGGGTGGCGGCGCTGGGTTTGATGCGGCGGACGAAATCGATCGGGTCAACCGAGGCAAGGCCGAATTTTTCGCTGTACCCGCGGGTCCACTCGAAATTATCGAGCAGCGACCAGTGGATGTAGCTGCGCACGTCGACACCCTCGGCCAGGCACTCGGCGACCGAAGCCAGGGCCCGCTCGATGAAGGCGGCGCGGCGGGAATCGTCTTTGGTTGCAATCCCGTTCTCGGTGACATAGACGGGCTTGCCGGTCTCACGCGCGGCATAGCGGATCGTCTCGCCCAGCGCCTCGGGGTGGAATTCATAGCCGGCGTCCGTCATCTCGGCATCCGGCTCGGGCGGCAGTAAACCCTGGGGGCCGACCCTGACGCGGGTATAGGTTTGAACGCCGATGAAATCGCTGTCGCGCGCCATCGACAGCCAAGCGTCATACAGGACTTTGCGGAGATGCGCGGCCACCTTTCGCCGCCCTCCGCCGCCTCGATATGCTGCAAAGACAGGCTGACGCCGACGGGATAATCGCCGGGGCCCGATTTCAGCGCCTGATAGGCTTTTGCATGGGCGTCCAGCATCACCGGCTCGGTTCGGTCGGGATCGGCGAACAGCAGCGACGACCACGCCGGCGCGCCGCTGGCCTTGGCGGCGGCGGCGATCATCGCGGCGATGGCCGGCTTGCGCTGCGCCGCATCGGGCAGCATGGCCAGCAGCCGCGCGATGTTGGCTTCGTTGAAGGGCGTCGCGGCGGCGATCAACCGCCCCAATCGACCGCCAACCCGTTCGGCGAAGCGGGCAAACAGATCGGCGCCGTCGGCCACCTCGAAGCCGCCGCGCCTGGCGAACCAGCGCGGGACGGTGAAGTGGCTCAGCGTGACGATCGGGGCCAGACCACGCTCATGGCAGGTTTCCAGCACCCGGCCGTAATGGGCGAGGGCGGCGGACGAGAAATTGCCCTGTTCGGGCTCGATGCGCGACCATTCCAGTCCAATCCGGTAGCAATTGAAGCCGAGCGCGGCGGCGAGGGCGATATCCTCGGGATAGCGATGATAGCTGTCGCAGGCATCGCCGGATGGTTCGCGGAACACCGAGGGCACGACCGTCTCATTCAGCCAGCCGTCGGAATTGATGTTGTTGCCTTCGGTCTGATGCCCGGACGTGGCCGCGCCCCACAGGAAGCCGGCTGGCGCTTTGCGCAAGGGGCGGGAGGTCGAGGTCAGAGCGCTTTCCGCCACGGCCAGCTCAGCGGCGATGCGGGCGGAATCGAGTCTCGGAGAGATCGAATGGTTCACCGGAACGTTCCTCATATACAAACAGAACAATATGTTTGTTTTGTGATTATCGGTAAGGTACACCGCTATTTCCAAACCGTACAACCTTTTTGTGTTGTAATCGGGAGAGGACGAAAGGGGAGACATGCGAGATCCAGCCGAGGAAGCCGCGGCCCGTACGGAGCTGCGGGCCGGAAAACTGCCTGGCGGCGTCATCGCGGCCTATTCGGCGGGGGCGGGCGTCGACGGCGGCGTCAGCAATGCTCTCAATGTGTTCGTGCTGTTCTATCTGACGGCGGTCTGCGGCATGCCGGGCGCGCTCGCGGGGGCGGCGCTGGGCGTTGGACTGGCGGCCGACGCTGTGGCCGATCCGCTGCTCGGCGCCTTATCGGATGGCTGGCGGTCGCGCCTGGGGCGGCGCCTGCCGATGATGCTGTGCGGACTTCCCCTGGTCCTTATGTCCGTGCTGGCGATCTTCTCGCTGCCGGCGATGCTTGCCGGCAGCTTGCGCGTGGCCGTGCTGGTGCTGCTGTCGGCCGGCCTGCGGATCGGCGTTTCGATGGTCAATTTGCCTTATCTCGCCGTTGGCGCTGAACTGAGCGAGGATCATCGCGAGAGGGCGCGGCTGATGACCTGGCGGTGGGCCGGCGGCATGGCCGGCGCCCTGCTGGCCATCGGCCTCGGCTTCGGGGTCTATTTCGCCGGTCCGGGCGGCTTGTCGAACGGGGCCGCCTATCCCTCCTTCGCCATCGGTCTGGATCTGTTGGTGTTGGGGGTGGCGGTTCCCGCCTTGTGGGCGATCTTCGTAACCCGGAACCGTCAACATCTGCCCAATCCGCCCCGCGGCATAAGCGGTCTGGCGGCGGATTTCCGCGAAGTGTTCGCCAGCCGCTCGTTCCGCGTGCTGTTCGCCGGCGCGATACTGTTCTTCCTGTCCCAGGGCGTGACGCTGTCGTTGTCGCTCCATGCCAACCGCTTCTTCTGGCAATTGGAGGGGCCGCAGATCCATCGCGTGACAATGGCTTTCTTCACCGGATTGCTGTTGGGGGCCCCCGCCGTCGGTCCGCTGGTGGCGCGCCTGGAAAACCGCACGGCGTTGTTCCTGGGCATCGGCGGTTTGCTCCTGACCCAGGCGGGGCCGGCGATGCTGCGCCTGTTTGGGTTTCTGCCGCTGGCTGGCGCTGCTCTATCCTGGGTTCTGGCGGCGGTGACCGCGCTGGGCGGAGCCTTGATGTCGATGGCGGCGATTGCTTTCATGTCGATGATGGCCGACGCCGCAGACGAGCATGAGTATCGCTTCGGCACTCGTCGGGAAGGACTCTATTTCGCCGGTTGGGCCTTCGCCGGCAAGGCGGCCCACGGGGCGGGTGCGTTCCTGTCGGGCGTGATCCTGCAGGCGATCGGTTTTCCCTCAGGCGTGTCCGGAGAAATTGCGCCGGACAGCCTTGCACCGGGCACGGTCTCCGCCCTTGGCTTCTTCGCCGGGCCGGGAGCCGCCGGCCTGGCCCTCGCCGGCACCTCGGTGCTGCTGTGGTATCGCCTCGACCGCGCGAAGCACCGCGCGCTCCTGACCGCGATTCAGGCCCGGCGGCAGCGGCATTTCAACTCTATTTCAGGAGAGATAGCCGGATAGGCCATCCCACAACAGCTTCAGCGCCGTGACCACCAGCAGCCCATAGCACATCCGATAGATCTGACGCTGATCCAGCCTGGCGTGGAATCGCCAGCCCAGTTTCACCCCGGCGGGAATGGCGAGCAGGCAAATCCCCATCAATGACCACACCCCGCCGGTCGGCTTCACCAGCAGCAGCCATGGCAGCGCCTTGGTCGCATTGCCCACGGTAAAGAACAGGCTGGTGGTTCCGGCATAGAGTTCCTTGCTGAGACCGAGCGGCAGCAGATACATGGCCAGCGGCGGTCCCCCCGAATGCGCCACCATGGTGGTGATCCCCGAGGCGAGACCGGCGGTGACCGCCTTCGGCCGCGACCGCGGACGGATCGTCACCTGGGCGCCGGCGACCAGCCACACGCCGACGAAAATCAGGGTTACCGCGGCCATCACGATCGAAATGGCGCGGTGATCGAGGAAGCGGAACAGCAGATAGCCGGCCCCGATGCCGACAAGCAGCCCGGGCAGCAGCAGAACGAGGTCGGGCTTCGACCAGCTCGACGGTTTCCAATAGCGCAGCGCCATCAGATCCATGGCGATGAACAAGGGCGCCAGCAGCCCGCCGGCGGTGACCGGGTCCATCACCATCGACAGAAGCGGAATGCCGACGATGGCGAACCCGCCGCCAAAGGCTCCCTTCATGAAGCTGATCAAGAACACGCCGGCAAGGGCGACCAGAATGGTGGCGACAGTCAGTTCCATGGCGCGAGCTCGGGGCATTTGGATTGATGCGGAAAACATGTTCCGATACTATTCTCGGATCAATAAAATCATTGATCTCGGATCAATATATGCCGAAATCCGACTATCTGAGGCTGGCCGACGCCATCGCCGCTGACATTGCCGGCGGTATGCTTAAACCCGGCGACCGCCTGCCGCCCCAGCGGGATTTCGCCTTCGAACGCAAGATCGCCGTGTCGACGGCCAGCCGCGTCTATGCCGAGCTGCTGCGTCGCGGCCTCGTCATCGGCGAAGTCGGCCGGGGCACCTTCGTCTCCGGCGATGTCCAGCGCGGCGCGGCGGGTTGGGGTGAACCGCGTGGCATCCGCATCGACCTCGAATTCAACTATCCGGCGCTTCCCGGCCAGACCGCGCTGATCGCCAAAAGCCTGGACGGGATTGCGCAAGCCACGTCGCTCGAGTCCGCCTTGCGCCAGGCGACCAGCATCGGAACGCCGGCGCTGCGCGCCGCCGCCGCCGGCTATCTGTCGCAGGACGGGTGGACGCCGTCACCCGACCAATTGGTCTTCACCGGCAACGGGCGGCAAAGCATCGCCGCTTCCCTTGCCGCCCTCGTTCCCACCGGCGGGCGCTGCGGCGTCGAGGCTTTGACCTACCCGTTCATCAAGGGGATCGCCGCCCGCCTCGGCATTTCGCTGGTGCCGCTGGCGATGGACGAGGGCGGGGTGCGGCCGGATGCGGTGGAAAAGGCGCATCGCGAGGCGCATCTGTCGGCCCTCTATCTTCAGCCGGCGATCCACAATCCGCTGGGCATGACGATGAATGCGGCGCGCCGGGCCGATCTTCTGCGCGCCGCCGAAACGCTCGACATTCCGATCATCGAGGACAATGTCTACGGATTCTTCGACACCGAGCCGCCGCTTGCCGCGGCGGCACCCGAGCGTTGCATCGTCATCGACAGTCTTTCCAAGAAGATCGGGCCGGGTCTTACCCTGGGTTTCATCGTGCCGCCGCCGCGTCTGCGGGAAAGCGTGATGGCCGCGGTACGGTCAGGCGGATGGATGGCGACGGGTTTCGCCTTCGCCGCCGCGCAACGGATGATCGGCGACGGCGTCGTTGCCGAGCTGGCCCGGCTGAAGCGCCTCGATGCCCGGGAGCGCCAGAAGCTGGCGGCGGAGCGTCTCGCTGGCTGGGATTTCCTCAGCAACGGAAAATGCTATCACCTGTGGCTGACGCTGCCGGCCCAATGGCGCTCGCAGAGTTTCGTCGCCGCGGCGGCCAGGCGGGACATCGCCTTGACGCCGTCGACGACCTTCACCGCCACGCCCGGCCACGCGCCCAACGCCGTCCGGCTGGCGCTGGCGGCGCCGGCGATGGATCAGCTTGATGCCGGCTTGCGTACGCTGGCAGCGCTGTTGACCGCCAAAGAAGAGGATTTCGACGAGACGGAGTAAGGGATCAGGCTAGAAGTGATAGCCGACCGTGACGCCGAGCACGACCGACGAGTGGAAGTCGCGCGCGTTTCTGCCGACATCCTTCTGCTCGTCGGGTGCGGCGCCGGCGGCGCGCGCCGGGTCAGGGACGTTGTAATCGATCAGGCCGGCGTCGAGGTCGGCGTTGGCGCCATAGGCTTCGACGCCGCACATGGCGACGCTGACGGCGGGCTTGGCGCTGCTGTAGGCCGGTCTGGCGGCGAAGTCCTGGGAAACCGGCGTGGCGGCGAGCGTGCTGGCCGGAACCGGGATGCCGGCGGAATAATCGGCGGAAAGCGGCTCGCCGGCTTCGGCGGAGATCGCGAGGGAGAGCAGCGCAAGCGCGGTGAGATGGCGTATCATGCGCTTGAAGATGGACATAAGGGCGGGGGAAGACAAGATCTTGCGGTCGGACGTTCGGGAGGCCTTCGCGCACGCGGTGCGGCTCCATCAATCAGGCCGCCTGGGCGAGGCGGAAACTCTCTACCGTCAGATCCTGCAGGCCGATCCCGGTCATAGCGACGCGTTGCATTTCCTCGGCGTCCTGGCGCACCAGGCGGGGCGACACGAGGCGGCGGTCGAGCTGATCGGCAAGGCGATCGCCCATAACGGCCGAGTGCCGTCCTTTCACAACAATCTCGGCAGCGCGCTACGGGCGCTGGGACGACGCGAGGAGGCGGTCTTTGCATTTGGCCGCGCCTTGGCCTGCGCGCCCGACCATGCGGGGGCGCATTACAATCTCGGGGTGACGCTGCAGGATCTCGGCCGGCGCGAGGAGGCGGCCGGATCCTATCGCCGCGCGCTGGCGGCGCTGCCCGGCCATCCCGACGCGCTGCTCAATCACGGCAATCTTCTCGCCCTGGCCGGCCGGCTGTCCGAAGCGTCCGCCGCCTATCGCCGCGCGTTGTGCCTGCGGCCGGATCATGCGGCGACGCTGGCCGCGCTGGGGCTGACCCGCCTCAGGCTGGCGCGCATCGAGGAGGCGCAGGCGTACTGCCATGCCGCCATTCTGGCCGATCCCGGCCTGGCCGGCGCCTATGGCGCGCTGGGGAACGCTCTGGCCGAGCTTGGACGGCGTGACGAGGCCATGGCGTCCTGCCGGCGCGCGGTCATTCTCGATCCCGATGCGTCCGACGCCCGGCTGGCTTTGGCCATCGCCGCCATTCCCGTCGCCCCCGCCACCGAGTCCGAGAGCGCCGGCGCCGCCCGGGCATTTACCGCCGCCCTGGCCGATCTCGAAGCCTGGAACGAGGCGCATCCGGGCCGCCTGGGTACGGCGATCGGCAGCGTCCAGCCTTTTCACCTCGCTTATCGTCCCCATGACGTCGGCCAGGCGCTGAGCCGTTATGGCGATCTTGCCGCGTCGGCGGCGGCCGATTGCCGGCCGCTCGACCCGCCGCCGCGCCGTAGCGGCGGGAAGCTCCGTCTCGGCGTGGTGTCGGGGCAGATGCGGGCAGCCCATCCGGTGTGGGATGTGCTGCTCCGCGGCATCCTGGCGCATCTCGATCGAGATCGCTTCGAGCTGTTCCTTTATCACACCGGTCAGACGGCGGACGGCGAAACCGCCTGGGCGGGCAGCCGCGCCACGCGCTTCGTGCAGGGGCCGCTGCCGGCGGAGGGTTGGATCGCGGAGATCCGCCGCGATCGGCCCGATATCCTGTTCTATCCCGAAGTCGGCATGGATCCCGTCACCGGGCTGCTGGCGGCGCTGCGGCTGGCGCCGGTCCAGGCGGCGAGCTGGGGGCATCCGGTGACGACGGGGTTGCCGACCATCGATCTCTTCTTCTCGGGTGAATTGCTGGAAGGGGCGGACGCCGACGGCCATTACCGCGAAAGACTGATCCGGCTGCCCGGAACCGGCGCCTGCACCGAGATCGCGCCGATCCGCAGGGCGGACTGGAACGAGGCGGGGCAGAGAACCGGCGCCGTGCGTTTCGCCCTCTGCCAGCAACCGACCAAATTCGACCCCGTCGACGATCGGCTTCTGGTCCGTATCGCCCAACAGGCGGGGCCCTGCGAGTTCTGGATCGCCGCCTCGCGCACCCACCCCTGGGCGACCGATCGCCTGATGACCCGTCTGGCCGACCTCTTTCGCCGCGAAGGGCTCGATCCCGATGCCCATCTGCGCCGCTTCTCCTGGCTCGACCGCGAGCGATTCAGCGGATTCCTCGCCGCCATGGACGTCTATCTCGATTGCCCGGCCTTCTCCGGCTACACCACGGCATGGCAGGCGGTCCACCAGGGCTTGCCGATCGTCACGCTGGAGGGACGGTTCCTGCGCCAGCGTCTGGCCGCCGGCCTGTTGCGGCAGATCGGACAGGTCGACGGGATCGCCGCCACCGGCGACGCCTATGTCGACGCCGCATTGCGCCTGGCCCGACAAGATCGCGTCGCCCTGGCAGAGGCTGCTCCGCGCGCTGACGGCGATCGGCGGGCGGTAGCCGCCTTCGCGGAAACCTTGATCGCCGCCCTGGGATGATGGATGGTTGTATCTTACGACTATCATGGCGCCGGCATCGTCTTCATGTGCCGCCTGGGGGAATGACGATGACCGTGACGGCGCAAAACTATCTGCCGCTGCGCAAGGTCGTCGCGGTGGGTGTGGGCAACGCCGTCGAATTCTATGATTTCCTGACTTTCTCGTTCTTCGCCGTGCAGATCGGCCATTGTTTCTTTCCCGACTCGTCGGGGTCGCACGGATTGTTGAAATCGCTGGCGGTGTTCGGTGTCGGATTCGTTACCCGGCCGCTGGGCGGGTTCGTGCTGGGGCTCTATGCCGACCGCGCCGGACGCAAGCCGGCGATGGTCCTGTCCTTTCTGCTGATCGGCGCGGCGCTGCTCGGTATCGCGCTGACGCCCTCCTATGCCGAGATCGGCGTCGCCGCGCCGGTGCTGCTGGTGCTGTTCCGGCTGATCCAGGGGTTCGCCCTGGGCGGCGAATTGGCCGCCTCGACCGCCTTTCTCGCCGAGGCCGCTCCGCCGCTGCGGCGCGGATTCTATGTCTCGCTGCAATTCATGACCCAGGATATGGCGGTGCTGGCCGCCGGCATCGTCGGCTTCACCCTGGCGGCGGTGCTGAGCCCGGACCAGCTCGATCGATGGGGGTGGCGCGCCGCCTTCCTGATCGGCACGGCGGTGATCCCGCTCGGCCTGGTGCTGCGGCGCAGCCTGCCGGAAACCTATCAGGCTGCCGAGCGTGATCCACGCCGGGAACGCGAGAGGGTGGCGCCGGGTTTCGTCCTGCTGGCGCTGCTCATGATGATGGGGACCTCGACCTATATTTTCGGCATCGATTATGTCACCACCTATGTTCAGGACAGCCTGCACATGGCGCCCGGTGCGGCCTTCGCGGCGACTCTGACGGTCGGGCTGTGCGCGGTGATCGCCGATCCAATCAGCGGGCTGCTGGCCGACCGTTTCGGCCGCAAGCCGGTGATGCTGTCGGCGGCGGTGGCGATCCTGCTGCTGATCGGTCCGCTCTATCTGGCGATGATCGAGCTGCGCAGCATCGCCATGGTGCTGGTGGCGACGGCGATCCTGGCCGCGCTGCAGGGCCTGTTCACCGTGCCGGCCCTGACGTCGATCACCGAATCCCTGCCGAAATCGCGCCGCTCCAGCGGGATCGGGACGATCTATGCGCTTTCGACAGCAATCTTTGGCGGCTCGGCACAATTCGTCATCAAAATGCTGATCGACCGCACCGGCAGCGACCTGGCGCCTGCCTGGTATATCGGCATCATCGTCGGCATCGGCGCCCTGGCGATGACGCGGATGCGGGAATCCGCGCCGGGAACGGCGGAACGTGTCGGAGCCGAAACGACCGCCTGATCACCCCGTCGGGCAGTCGGGATAGAGCGCCATCAGCTTGCGGGTCACCCCGTTAGTCCAGCCGAATCCGTCCTGCAGGGGGTATTCGCCGCCGCCGCCGGGTCGGTCGCCGATCACGTCGTACTTCTCGAACAATTTGCCGGTCTCGCGGTAGGACTTGGCCACCGCGGCGATCCAGCGGCAGGCGATGCCGGCGGCGAGATCGTCCTGGCCATAGCGCTTTAACCCGTCGACCGCGATCCATTGCAGCGGCGCCCAGCCATTGGGCGAATCCCATTGCTCGCCGGTGTCGACCGGCGTGGTCACCACGCCGCCATGTTTCAGAAGGTCGCGGCGGACCGTGGCCGCCACCGAGACGGCGCGTTCCCGGCTCGCCGCGCCGACGAACAGCGGATAAAACGTGGCCGCCGACAGACGAGGGATCTGCGCCCCGCGCGTCCAGCGGTAATCGAGATAAGCCGCTGCCTCGGGCGACCAGAAGATCCTTTCGATGGCGAGGCGGCGGCGGTCGGCGCGGCCCTCGAACTCGGCGGCGCAGGCGGCATCGGCGGCGCGGGCGCAACCCTCGGCGATGGCGCGTTCGAGCCCGTACATCAGGCTGTTGAGATCGACCGGAAGGATCTCGGGGGTAACGATTGTGCTCTTGGATTTACCGTCGTCGAACCAGCGCGAGCTGAAGTCCCAGCCGCTTTCTGCTCCGGCCCGGACGGCGCGATAGACCGCGGCCGGATCGCGTCCCGAAGCGCGGGCGAGGGCTTCGTCCTTGGCGACGGCTTCGTCGCGTGGCGCGTCACGATCGTCCCAATAGCGGTTCAGCAGCGTCCCGTCGACCAGGGCCACCACGCGGCGGCGCGCCGCGCCCGGCGCCAACCCGTCCGACCCGTCCATCCAATAGGCGTATTCCGCCCTGAGCTGAGGCAGAAAGCGCGCCGGATCGTCCGGGGCGGCCAGTTCGGCGATCTTGAAGAAGAAGGGCGGCTGCGAGCGGCTGAGATAATAGAGGCGGCTGCCATTGGGGATATGCCCGTAGCGGCCGAGCAGAAAGACGAAGTCCTCGGTCATCGTCCGGACCAGATCGGCACGTCCGCTTTCCTGGAGCCCGAGCATGGTGAAATAGGAATCCCAGTAGTAAAGCTCGGCGAAGCGGCCGCCCGGCACGACATAGGGCTGCGGCAGCGCCAGCAGGGTGCCGTCGGCGGGCACCGTCTCGGCATGGCGGGTCAATACGTCCCACAAGGCGTCGATATGCCGGTCCAGCGGCTGCTGCGCCGCCAGCGGCGAGGCGGACAGCAGGAACAGGAAAAGTACGGCCAGACGCATCGGCAACATCCTCTAGACGGCGCCCGTTAGTATAGCTAACCTTTCGCCCGGTACGAGAGACTTCCCGTAACAGCTTGATTGAGCTACATTTGGCGCAGTCTGGGGATTCGGTCTTCGAAGGGGAAGACATGGCGCTCAACACCTCGACCAAATCGGCGCTTCTGGCGCTGGTCAACGCCACCCTGGTGGCGATTCTCGTGGCCTCCGCCGCGATCTTCATCGCCGACCAGGAGGCAATGAACAGCGCCTCGCGGGCGATCGACCGCAATATGCGCATCGCCTGGCACGAGCTCGAACTCAAGGGCAAGGGATTCAAGGTCGCCGACGGCAAGCTGATGGCGGGCGACGCCGTGCTGGACGGCGATTTCGCCCTGGTCGACAAGGTGGTCGAGCTGGGCGGCGGCACCGCCACCATCTTCAGCGGGGACAAGCGGGTCGCCACCAACGTCAAAAAGGATGACGGGTCGCGCGCGGTCGGCACCCAGCTGGCGCGCAATGCGGCCTACGAGTCGGTCTTCACCGCCAAGAGGCCCTATCGCGGCGTGGTCGACATTCTCGGCAAACCCTATATCACTGGTTACGACCCGATCATCGGCGCCGACGGCCAGGTTCTCGGCATCGTCTTTGTCGGCATTCCGCTGCAAGAGTTCCGCAACGGCGCCGAACAGGCGCGAGTCTGGCTGGCGGTGGCGACGGTGTGCGCCGCCGTGCTCGGCTTCGGCGTGTCGCTGCTACTGACGCGCCAGATGCTGGGCCGGCCGCTGAAGGGGCTGATCGTCGATATCGGCCGCGTGGCCGGCGGCGATCTCGGGACGCAAGTACGCTCGATCGACCGCCGCGACGATATCGGCGACATGGCCCGCGCGGTCGAGCGGTTCCGCCTCGACGCCCAGGAGAAGTTGCGGCTGGAGGCGGCGCACAAGCAGGAGGTCGAGCGCGAACGCGCCGCCCGCGAGCGGGCCGGCGCCGTCAATGCCTTGTCGGACGTCTTCGAGCGGACGGTCAGCGCCAAGGTCCAGGCGGTCCAGGACGCCACCAAGGGCATCGACAACACCGCTCACACCATGGCCAGCCGGGCCCAGCAGAGCGGCAGCAAGTCGCTGCAGGTGGGCGAGGCAGTGTCCATCGTCACCCAGAACGCCGAATCCGCCGCCGCCTCGACCCGCGAATTGTCGCAAGCGGTCAACGAGATCGCCCGGCAGGTCGCCGCCTCTTCGGAGATCTCGCGCCAGGCGGTCGGCGAGGTGGCGGCGATGTCCGAGCAGATGGACGGCCTGTCCGCCACGGTGAAAAGCATCGGCGACGTGGTGCAGCTGATCAACGACATCGCCAGCCAGACCAACCTGCTGGCGCTGAACGCCACCATCGAGGCGGCGCGGGCCGGCGAAGCCGGCAAGGGCTTTGCCGTGGTGGCCGGCGAGGTGAAGAACCTGGCCAACCAGACGGCGCGCGCCACCGACGACATCGCCCGCCAGATCAGCGCGGTGCAGGAATCGACCCAGGCCATGTCGGGTCGCATCGATTCCGTGGTCAGCACCATCCGCTCGCTCGACTCCTCCTCCTCGGCGATCGCCGGGGCGGTGCAGGAACAGGAGGCCACGACCCGACAGATCTCGGGCAATATCGACGAGGTGGCGGCCCAGGCCGTGGAAGTGTCGAAGAGCGTCGCCGCCCTGGCGAAATCCTCGACCCTGTCCAGCGCCGGCACCGTCCGCGTGATCTGGAGCGCCGGCGCGTTGCGCACCGTGGTGCAGGAACTCAGCGAAGAAGCCAAGCAGTTCGTCGAACGCGTCCGGCAATAGGAGCGACCGGTGCTGCCGGCGCGGGTCCGCGTGCTTCTGGTCGAGGACGATCCGGTCACCATACGGATCCTCTCGCGCATCCTGCAGGCGGTGCCGAGCCCCAGCTTCGCCGTCAGCCAGGAGACCAGCCTGACCGAGGCGCTGGCGCGGATCGGCCGCAACGATCCGTTCGACGTCGCCATCCTCGACCTCAACCTGCCGGACTCGTTCGGCATCGGCACCCTGGCGCAATTGC
>Ga0213872_10001867_pt1 | contig 13024 bp, 12 predicted proteins | sample VelepicomBERX_R2_FD_160071 | JGI IMG/M metagenome (GOLD analysis project Ga0213872, IMG submission 160071) | Rhizosphere microbial communities from Vellozia epidendroides in rupestrian grasslands, the National Park of Serra do Cipo, Brazil - RX_R2 | ecosystem: Host-associated > Plants > Roots >...
CGTGCCGCGCAGCAGGGTGGCGTGATGGCCCGACATCGGCGCCACCAGCAGCACGCGCGGGTCGCGGTCCGAGCCTTCGCGGCGGAAATGCAGCAGGTTGCAGAAATCGTTGGACAGCACCGTCTCTTCGGTCACCGGCACCTTGCGGCCATTGATCTGGGTGTGGTGCAGGCCGAATTCGGGCTTCGGATAGCGGCGCGTGGTACGCTCGAGCAATTCGCAGCCGGCGGCCATGTGACGGCCGATTTCGGTATAGGAGATCGGGACCCAGGGGTTGGTAAGGATGTCCTGCAAGGACTTGGCGGCCAGGCGAACCGGCGTCAGAGCCGCGTGGTGCATTTCATGCAAGGTGTAAAGCATTCAAACCCCAACTTCAGTGGGCGAGAGCCCCGCCGCATGATACTGGTAACAGAACTGCCATATCATGCGGACGGTTCTTCTCATATCCCAAATTGGTGACTAAAAGGTTGTCGGAAATGTGGCTGGTGTTTTTTTGTCACCGTGACAGCGCCTCTTTCAGCCCATCGGCAATTTCCTGCGCCGGCGCGTCGCCATTGAAATGACGAAGGAATCTGCCGTCCTTGCCCATCAGGTAGAGGATCGAGCTGTGATCCATGGTGTAATTGTCACCGCTCCCCGACTTTCGTGCATAGACGTGGTATCCGCGCTCGACCGCGGCGATCTGTTCCGGCGTGCCGGTGAGGCCGATCAGGGCCGGCGAGAAGGAGGTCACATACTGGTTCATCTGCGCCACCGTGTCGCGGTCGGGGTCCACGGTGATGAAGATCGGTGTGACCCGGGCCTGCTGTTCGGGCGTCAGGCCGGCATAGACCCGCATCACTTGGTTCAGCGTGGTCGGGCAGACGTCGGGGCAGAAGCTGTAGCCGAAATAGACCAGCATCAGCTTGCCGCGTAAGTCATTGTCGTCGACGGTCTTGCCGTTCTGATCGGTCAGGGTGAAGGGGCCGCCGATCGGCGCCGGCTGCGGCGCGAATTGCAGGAGGCGCGGCGCCTGGGTCAGGGCCAGCACGACGGCCAGGCCGGCCAGCAGGATCAGCGTCCGGCGCAGCATCGAAGTCTTCCGAGTCAGGGTTTCTCTCCGTTTTCCGCCAGCGAGCCCAGCCAATCCAGCCGGTCGCGATAGGTCACCACCTCGCCCACCACCAGCATGGCCGGCGGCTCGATCGCCGCGTCCTTCGCCGCCTCTGCGATGCCCGACAGGGGCGCCACGACCACCCTCTGGCGCGGCGTGGTGGCCTTCGACAGCAGGGCGGCCGGCTCGTCCGGACGGCGTCCGGCGGCGATCAGGCGCCGGGCGATCTCATCGAGATGGGTAAGCGCCATGTAGACGACAAGGACCGGCACCGATCGCGCCAGCGCCGGCCAGTCCAGCGTATCCGGCACGGCGCCGCCGGAATCGTGGCCGGTGACGAAGGCGATGGCGGAATTGGCGTCGCGCGCCGTGGCGGGAATGCCGGCATAGGCCAGCCCGCCGACGCCGGCGGTGATGCCGGGAACCACGCGAAACGGCACGGCCGCCGCGACCAGCGTCTCCGCCTCCTCGGCGCCGCGGCCGAACACGAAGGGATCGCCGCCCTTCAGGCGCAGCACCCGCAGCCCCTGGCCTGCCAGCTCGACCAGACGGCGCGAGATGTCGGGCTGCGACGGCGACGGCTTGCCGCCGCGCTTGCCGGCATGTTCGAGCTGCGCGCCGTCGCGCGCCAGGCCGAGGATGCGGCGATCCACCAGCGCGTCATAGACCACGATATCGGCGGTGCGCAGCGCATGCAGCGCCAGCAGGGTGAGCAGCCCGGGATCGCCGGGGCCGGCACCCACCAGCCACACATGTCCGGGACGGAATTCGGGGAGGTCGAACGGAAGATCGGCAGGGGTGTTGGTCATCGGGGGCCGACTATAGCTTTTTGCCGGCGTCTCGCCCATGCTGATCTCCATGGTTCCCTTCTTCGCCCAAGGCGGCCCGGTCGCGCCACTTCTCCTGTTGCTGGCCGCGCTGCTGATCGATGCGATCATTGGAGACCCGCCCCGCTTGTGGCGGATCGTGCCGCATCCCGTGATGGTGATCGGGCGGGTTATCGGTTTTCTCGATGCCAAGCTCAATCGGGCCCACCGCTCCTCGCTCGACCGCCGTTTGCGCGGCGCGGCGGTGGCGCTGTCGCTGGCCGGCGCGGCGGTCGCGCTGGGCCTGGCGATGACCGGGCTGCGGCGCGCCACGACATGGGGCTGGGGACTCGAGATCGTGCTGACTTGGACGCTGATCGCGCAGAAAAGCCTGTTCCAGCATGTCCGCGCCGTCGCCGACGGGCTCGACCGCGGCGGCTTGGCGGGCGGGCGCTGGGCGGTGGCGCGCATCGTCGGACGCGATCCGCAAAGTCTCGACGAATTCGGCGTCGCCCGCGCCGCCATCGAATCCTGCGCCGAGAATTTCGCCGACGGGGTGGTGGCGCCGGTCTTCTGGTACGTGCTGTTCGGCTTTCCCGGCCTGCTGCTCTACAAGACCGCCAACACCATGGACAGCATGATCGGCCATCTCAACGAGCGGCACCGCGATTTCGGCATGATCGCCGCGCGGCTGGACGATCTTTTGAACCTGGTGCCGGCGCGGCTGGCGGCGCTGCTGCTGGTGATCGCCTCGGCCTTTCTGCCGGGGGCCAATCCGCTGATGGGCTGGCTGGTGATGTGGCGCGATCACGGCCATCACCGCTCGCCCAATTCCGGCTGGCCCGAAGCGGCGATGGCGGGCGCGCTCGGTCTTGCTTTGGCCGGCCCGCGCCGCTATCCCGGCTATTCGGTGGAGGAGCGCTGGATCGGGTCGGGCCGGGCCCGCGCCACCGTCAGCGACATTCACCGCGCCTTGTTCGTCATGGCGCTCGCCTGCCTGCTCAATGCCGGGCTGGTGATCCTGTGTCTCATTCTGGAGTATCTGCGATGACCGCTTCGATCCTGATCACCGGCGCCTCCTCGGGCCTCGGGGCCGCCCTGGCGGAGGCCTATGCCGAGCCCGGGACGCTGCTGTTCCTCGGGGGTCGCAACGCGGATCGCCTGGCCGACGTCGCCGCCGCTTGCCGCGCGCGGGGCGCCGACATCCACGCCCAGACCGTCGACGTCACCGATCGCGCCGGCACCGAGCGCTGGATCCTGGCGTCGGATGAAGAGCGTCCCTTGACCCTGGTGATCGCCAATGCCGGCATCTCCGGCGGCACCGGCAACCGCCTGGGCGAGACCGCCGAGCAGACACGGGAAATCTTTTCGGCCAATCTCGACGGGCTCTTGAACACGGTGCTGCCGATCATTCCGCGCATGCAGGCGCGCAAGAAGGGGCAGATCGCGCTCATGTCCTCCCTGGCCAGTTTTCGCGGCATGCCGGGGGCGCCGGCCTATTCCGCCAGCAAGGCGGCGGTGCGGGTGTGGGGCGAGGGGGCGCGTGGCTGGCTGGCCAAGGATGGGGTCGGCGTGACGGTGATCTGTCCCGGTTTCGTCGAGACGGCGATGACGGCGAAGAACCGCTTTCCCATGCCCTTCCTGATGGGGGCGGCGCAGGCGGCGGCGATCATGAGGAAGGGCATCGACGCCAACAAGGCGCGGATCGCCTATCCGTGGCAGATGTCCAGCCTCGCCTGGCTGCTGGCCGCCCTGCCGCCCGCCTGGACCGACGGCATGCTGGCGCGGGCGCCGAAGAAAGGGTGAACCGAGGTGCCCGGGCGGAAGGTGCGGGCTTCCGCCCGGGCGAATTTCCCCGGCCGTACAGGCATGCCGGCCGCGCCGGCCAAAGGGAGAGGAAGCAATGCCCGTACCAGCGAGCACTGCCCATATTTTTCAAGGGGTTGATCTCGGGAGACGGCGGACGGGTGTAAAACTTCCCGACTCCGCGGACAGTCTCAGCAATCGGGTTTGGGCAGGGCTTCCAGCTTTTCCAGCGTGCCGCGCAGGCTGAAATTGCCGAAGGATTGCAGCACGTCGTCGGCGACGCCGTTCTGGTAATAGCGCACCCCGACCTCGTAATCGGGCTCGGGGTCGTCGCTGCCGTCGGGGAAGAAGGCCATCCGCATCGGCCAGGACGTGGCGGCCAGCAGCAGCCGGTTGACGCCCGGCGCCTCCGGATTGGTCTTGGCGGCGGCCGCCGCCTTGCCGATGATCGCCGAGACGGCGAAGGTCTGGTCGGTGCCGGTGCCGTCGAACAAAGTGCGCTCGGCCATGTGCTCGCCGGCCTGGGCCAGCTCGATCATGCGCACCGTATGCTCGGTGGGGAACAGAGTGCCCTTGGGCAGCGGCAGGGTCTTGGCTTCCGGCAGGGTGAATTTGGCGACGCCGCCCTTGCCCTTGCCGTCAAGATCGGCGACGCCGTCGATCTCCTCGTTCACCACGCCGTCGCGGGTGCTGCGGACGCGGAAGCGGTAATGCAGCCCGTCCTTCGATTCCCAGGTGACGAAATCCCAGGTCGTCGAGACCGGCGCGCCGTCGGAATAGGCGAAGGTGAGGGCGGTCTTGTTCTCGACGATCCAGCCGTCGCACGAGTCGCCGAATTTGTAGCTCATCGCGCCCGAGGCGCCGGTGATGCCGCTGCCGGATTTGGATGTGGCCAGGGCCATCTTGTAGATGGCGCGATGCGACACGAGGTCGGCGCCCGCATTGGCGGCCTGGGCCGCCTGAGCCATCATCGCAACGACGGCAAACGAAATCACCGCGAGCCTCATCGACATTCGCACCTTCTCCAGTTCCCCACCCCCAGGAAACATCTTTCCAATCCCTGACTATGGCAAACTTGGCGATCTTTCGATAGTCGGGACTAATTGCCGGCTTGATTCGGCAAATTTTGCCGGGTGATCGCCACGGATGGCGGAAATGCTGGGGCCAAAACTGGCGCGCCGCTTGCTTGGAGGATCGGACCCGTTCCGCCGTGCGAAAGGTGCGCCATGAAGCTCGATTATCTGTTCTCTCGCCGCGAAGGCGCCGTCGGGCGCCGTTCGTCGCGCAGCGAGCCGCGATTCGCCGGTGTCCCCTCGATGCGCGGCGGCCTGCCGGCCCTTCCCGACGAGGCCGCCGAACCCTATTCGACGCCGATGGAGCGCGCCGCCCGCGGCAGCTATCGCATCGATCCGCGCAACATGTCGCCGCGCCAGCTGGCCGACTGGGCCCACGAGATGTATCTGTGCCGGATGCTGGCCTGGGAGGAATATTGCATGGCCGGCTTCCCGCCGGAGCTGCATCCCCACTACAACCGCACTGTCGGCGCCCTGACCGGCAAGCTGGCCCAGCCCGACGCGCCGCGCAACATGATCCGCGTCTGGGAAGAGCGGCTGTCCTTCATGCTGCGCTATTACGACGCCGACGAGCCCGACGTGCTGCGCGTGGAGAAGTTGTTGCGCCTGCTCCGCCAGCAGATCTGACGGAACGATTTCGGTCGCGAAATCGTTCCGCGGCCGCAAGGCGGCCGCCGCGCTGCCGCCAGCCGTGGAAGCCAGGCAACATAGCTTGGCGCGGAAGCCAAGGGGCCGGATGGCCCCGCCCGGCGCTTGAGGGCAACTAACGACTCGGGGGCGTTGCCGCCCCCGTTTAGCCTTCCTTCTTAGGCTTCGGCAGGTCGAGCTTGATGTGCAGTTCCTTGAGCCGCTCCGGCGTGGTTTCCGCCGGGGCCTGCATTAGGAGATCCTGCGCCTGCTGGTTCATCGGGAACAGGATGACCTCGCGGATGTTCGGCTCGTCGGCCAGCAGCATGACGATGCGGTCGACGCCCGGGGCCGAGCCGCCATGCGGCGGCGCGCCGTAGCGGAAGGCGTTCAGCATGCCGCCGAAACGGGCTTCGACCTCTGAACTTGGATAGCCGGCGATCTCGAAGGCCTTCAGCATGATGTCCGGGCGATGGTTGCGGATCGCGCCCGAGGACAGTTCGACGCCGTTGCAGACGATGTCGTACTGGAAGGCCTTGATGGTCAGCGGGTCCTGATTGAGCAGCGCGTCCATCTCGCCCTGCGGCATCGAGAACGGGTTGTGCGAGAACTCGATCTTGCCGGTGTCCTCGTTCAGCTCGTACATCGGGAAATCGACGGTCCAGCAGAACTTGAAGATGTCCTTCTCCAGCAGATCCAGCTCGGTGCACAGGCGGGTGCGGACCAGCCCGGCGAACTTGGCGGCGGCGCCGGCCTTGTCGCAGGCGAAGAACACCGCGTCGCCGGTTTTGGCGCCGGTGACCTGCTTGATCTTCTCGATGCGCTCGGCGTCGAGATTCTTGGCGATCGGACCCTTGGCGCCCTCGGCGTCATAGATGATGTAGCCCAGGCCGCCGGCGCCGCTCTCGCGCGCCCATTCGTTCAGCTTGTCGAAGAAGCTGCGCGGCTTGTCGGCGGCGCCCGGCGCCGGGATGGCGCGCACCACCGCGTTCTTGTCGGCGATCGCCTTGGCGAAGATGCCGAAGCCCGAGCCGGCGAAGGCGTCGGTGACGTCCGCGATCAGGATCGGGTTCCTGAGATCCGGCTTGTCCGAGCCATATTTCAGCATGGCGTCGTCATAGGTGATGCGCGGGAAGGGATAGGGGGTGACCTTGCGGCCGCCGCCGAATTCCTCGAACACCCCGTGCAGCACCGGCTCGATGGCGGCGAACACGTCTTCCTGCGTCACGAAGCTCATCTCGAAATCGAGCTGATAGAATTCGCCCGGGCTGCGGTCGGCGCGGCCGTCCTCGTCGCGGAAGCAGGGGGCGATCTGGAAATAGCGGTCGAAGCCGGCCACCATCAGCAGCTGCTTGAATTGCTGCGGCGCCTGGGGCAGGGCGTAGAACTTGCCGGGATGGACGCGCGACACCACCAGATAGTCGCGGGCACCCTCGGGCGAGGAGGCGGTCAGGATCGGCGTCTGATATTCGACGAAGTTCTGCGCCAGCATGCGGCGGCGCAGGCTGGCGATCACGTTGGAGCGCAGCAGCATGTTGGCATGCAGCTTCTCGCGGCGCAGATCGAGGAAGCGATAGCGCAGGCGCATGTCTTCGGGGAATTCCTGCTCGCCGGCGACCTGCATCGGCAGGGTGTCGGCGGCGGATTGGATCGAGACTTCGCTGACCTGCAGCTCGATCTCGCCGGTCGGCAGGCGGGTGTTGACGGTGTCGGCGCTGCGCTCGACCACCTTGCCGGTGACGGTGATGACGCTCTCGGCGCGGGCGGCCTCCAGGGTCTTGAACACCGGGCTGGCGATGTCGATGACGCACTGGGTCATGCCGTAATGATCGCGCAGATCGACGAACACCAGATTGCCGTGGTCGCGCTTCCTGTGCACCCAGCCGGAGAGGCGGGCGGTCGAACCGGCGTCCGACTTGCGCAATTGACCGCAATTGTGGGTTCTGTAGAGATGCATAGGATCGATCCTGGCGTGAAGCGTAACGAAAACGCGCAAAAAACACATGCCGGATGGGCTTTGTCAAGGACGGGGCGAGAAAGGGGAAGAGGATGAGCAGCCGACCATGGTCTCTTCGGCGGGCGACGCCCGAGGATGCGCCCAAGCTGATGCCGCTGATCGAGCGCTCGGTCCTTGCCCTGCAGGCCGGGGATTACAGCCGCAGCCAGCTTGAATCGGCGCTCGGCACCGTGTACGGCGTGGATGGGGCGCTGATCGAGGACGGCACCTATTACGTGGTCGAGGCCGGCGGGACCATCATCGGCTGCGGCGGCTGGAGCCGGCGCGCCACCTTGTTCGGCGTGCATAAGCTGGTGCGCGACAATAGCCCCTTGCGGCCCGGCACCGATCCGGCGCGCATCCGCGCCTTCTTCGTCGATCCCGGCTGGGCCCGCTGCGGCATCGCCAGCGCCATCCTGGGCGCCTGCGAGGCGGCGGCGCTGGCGGAAGGCTTCACCAGCCTGTCGCTGGCGGCGACGTTGACGGGATTGGCCTTCTATCGGCGCAACGGATTCGTCGATGTGCGCGAGTTCGACACGCCGCTGCCGAATGGCGAAGGGATGAGGCTGGTGGCGATGGAGAAGAAGCTGCGGCCTTTCTGAACGGTTATTTCTCGTCCAGGAAGCCCTCGATCACCCTCATGAACTCCGCCGGCCGCTCCATATGCGGGATATGCCCGACGCCCTGGAACGCCACGACCTTGGCATTCGGCATGGTCTTGGCGATGGCGATCGCATTGTCGGTGTTGAACCCCATCTTCTTGCCCAGTTCCGGCGTGGTATAGGGCCGCCCCGGCGCGTTGTGGTCGTTGACGCCCATGACGAACAGGGTCGGCGTCGCCACCAGCGGATACTCATGCACCACCGGCTGGTCGTGGATCATCTGGTAGGACGAGATGAAATTGGTCACCCAGCGCGGATATTCACCCGACAGCTTCAGCCGCTCGCGCAAATCGACGAACTCGTCCACGGCACTGTCCGGCAGATCGAGGGAATAGCCGACCTTGAGGAATTTGCGGTAGTCCTCGGCGGTCAGCTTGTATTCCCGGTCATAGAGGAACTGGTCGGTCACCGGCGGCACCGTGAAGCGGTAATCTTCGAGCCCGATCGGCGTTTCCAACACCAGCCGGCGCACCCGCTCCGGGTGGGTGCGGACGAAGCGCACCGCCACCAGGCCGCCCATCGAATGGGCGATCAGATCGACCGAAGCGATGTGCAGGCTGTCGAGCAGCGCCGCGTTGTTGCGGGTGAACTGATCGAGATTGGCCGGAATGTCCGGCTTCGAGCTCTTGCCGAAGCCGATCTGGTCGGTGGCGACCACCCGATAGCCGTCGGCGGCGAGGCCGGCGATCACGTCCTTCCAATAGCTGGCGGGGAAATTGCGCCCGTGGAACAGCAGCGCCACCCGTCCGTTGGGCGCAGCCGTCGGCGCCACGTCCATATAGGCCTGGCGCAAGGGCTGGCCCTGCACGGTGAGATCGAGATAGCTCACCGGATAGGGATAGGGCCAGTTCTCCAGCGCGATCCCCACCGGCTCGGCGCCGGCGGCGAAAGCGAGGGCCGGCGCCGCGAGCAGCGCCGCCACCAGCAGACGGACGAAACGCATCAGAGGATGCAGACGACGCCGGTGCCCTTCAGGCCGCAATAGCCGTTGGGATTCTTCGCCAGATATTGCTGGTGGTAATCCTCGGCGTAGTAGAAGGGCGGGGCGTCGGCGATCTGGGTGGTGATCACGGCGCGCTTGCCGGCCTTGGCCAGCGAGGCCTGATAGGCGTCCCGCGAGGCTTCGGCCTGCTCTCGCTGCTCCGGCGTGGTGGCGAACAGGACCGAACGGTATTGCGTGCCGATGTCGTTGCCCTGGCGCATGCCCTGGGTCGGATCGTGCTCCTCCCAGAAGGGACGCAGCAGCTCGGCATAGGAAATCTTGGCCGGATCGTAGGCCACCATCACCAGCTCGATATGGCCGGTCTGGCCCGAGCAGACCTCTTCATAGGTCGGGTTGGGGGTGAAGCCACCGCCATAGCCGACGGCGGTGGAGAACACGCCCGGCAGTTCCCAGAACAGGCGCTCGGCGCCCCAGAAGCAGCCCATGCCGAAATAAGCCACCTGGATGCCCTCGGGGAAGGGCGGCTTCAGCGGCGCGCCATTGACGAAATGCGCCGCCGGCACCGGCATCTCGCGCGTGCGTCCGGGCAGGGCCGCTTCGGCGGCGGGCAGGGTGGTTTTGGCGAAAAGCGACATGGTTTCAGCCTCGAATGAAGATATTGCAGCCTATATGGGGTTGGGTACCGTTGCTTGCACGAAGAAAATGCGTGTATAGCAAAAGACATGAAATTGATCAGCGATACCTCCGCGCTCGCCGCCTTCTGCCAGCGCCTGTCCCAAGTCGAATTCGTCACCGTCGATACCGAGTTCATGAGGGAGAAAACCTACTGGCCCCAATTGTGCCTGGTGCAATTGGCCGGGCCGGACGAGGCCTGGGCGATCGACCCGATGGCGCCCGGCATGGATCTCGCTCCGCTCTTCGAGCTGATGAACAATCCCAAGGTGCTGAAGGTCTTCCATGCCGCCCGCCAGGACGTGGAAATCTTCCTGCATCTGTCGGGCAAGGTGCCGGCCCCTTTGTTCGACAGTCAGGTGGCGGCGATGGTGTGCGGCTTCGGCGACGCGGTGTCCTACGAGACCCTGGCCGGCCAGCTGGCCCGCGCCCGCATCGACAAGTCGCTGCGCTTCACCGATTGGAGCCGCCGTCCGCTGACCGACCGCCAGCTCGACTACGCCCTGGCCGACGTCACCCATCTTCGCGTCATCTACGAGAAGCTGCGCCAGCGCATCGAGCATGAACAACGCGGCGGGTGGGTGGCCGAGGAGATGACTCTGCTGGCCGATCCCTCGACCTATCTGGTCGATCCCGACGAGGCCTGGCGGCGTCTGAAGTCGCGCTCGTCCTCGCCGCGCTTCCTGATGATCCTGAAGGAGCTGGCCGCCTGGCGCGAACGCGAGGCGCGCGAGAAGGACCTGCCGCGCCAGCGTCTCCTGAAGGATGACAGCCTGATGGAGATCGCCGCGCAGGCCCCGACCACCGTCGACGAGCTGGCCCACACCCGCGGCCTGTCGCGCAACGCCGCCGAGGGCAAGCTGGGAACGTCGCTGCTGGCGGCGGTGTCGCGCGCCCTGGCGACGCCGGAAGCGCAATGGCCGAAGCCGATGGAGCGCAGCGAGCTGCCGCGCGGCCTGGGGCCGGTGGTCGATCTGCTGAAAGTGCTGCTCAAGCTGAAGGGCGACCAGCACGACGTCGCTCAGCGCCTGATCGCCTCGTCGTCGGATCTCGAATATATCGCCGCCGATGACAATGCCGAGGTGCCGGCCCTGCATGGCTGGCGCCGCGGCCTGTTCGGCGAGGACGCGTTGAAGCTCAAGCACGGCAGGCTGGGTCTGGCCCTGGCCGCCGATGGAAAAGGCCTCAGGCTGATTCCTCTGGAGTAGTTACGGCCGCGCTGGCGGCACCCCGCCAGTCGCTGGGCGAGTCGCGCCCGACATCGCTCAGATAGGCGTGGTCGAGCGGCAGCGGCTTGGCCTTGTTCTTCGGCAGCAGCGGGAAGGGCGGACCGACGGCGCGCGCCACATGCAGCGCGGTGAGCACCGGATTGACCGTGCTGACGCAGTCGCTGGGCCGGCACGAGAAGGTGATCGCCTCGATGATCGAATCCGAGAAGCCCCACAGCCCCAGCAGATAGGCGCCGATCAGTGTGTGGTCGGCGCCGAAGCGGTCGGCCTCGGCCACATGCAGCGGGTATTTCGGCGAGACCATGTCGAGAATGGCGTAATAATCGTCGCGCTTCTCGTTGAGCAGCACCAGGCTGCCGATCGCCGACAGCAAGGCGGCGCAATGGGCCGCCTTGGCCACGCTGTCCGGTTCGCCCGCCGCCAGCGCCACCCGTTCCGCCAACTCGCCCAGCGACTGGCTGTAGCCGTTCAGCAGGTCGATCTGCTTGGCCATTTCCTCGGAGCCGCGGAACTGCATGAAGATGCCGAGCTGCAGCACCAGGGTCTGGACGATCTCCAGCCCGAGGATGCGCACCGCCTGCAGCGGCGCCGAGATGGTGGCGCGGCTGGAGAAGTGGGTGGAATTGATCAGCTTGAGCAATTCCGCCGTCATCGCCACGTCGCGCTTGATGATGTTGGCGACGGTGGCGGCCGAGGCGCGCGGCGAGCGCAGCTCGGTCACCAGATCGAAGAACAGCTTGGGCGCGGCGGGCAGCTTCGAGACGCTGCTGAGCAGCCGGCGCATCTCGTTGCCGCGCATCAGGCCGCGCAGAGTCATGCGGCTCTTGATGCCCTGGGCCAGCGCCGCCGGATCGCAGGGTTTCAGGAGATAGATATGGGCCGGCCCGACGGTGCGGAAGATGCTGGCATTGTCGGCATAGCCGGACAGAATGACGCGGATCATGTCGGGATGGAGGCGGGTCACCTCGTCCAGCAGGGCCGGGCCGTCCATGTCCGGCATGCGCTGATCGGCGACCACCACGTCGAAGGGCTCTTCCGCCAGGCGCTTCAGCAAATCGGCGCCATTGGTGAAGAAGGCCATCTCCCACTCGTCGAGCATGGCGAGCATCGTCCGCCGCAGGCTGGTCAGCACGGCGGCTTCGTCATCGACGAATGCGACGCGGACTCTGCGCTCCATCGGCTCTCCCCATCATGACTCGCCGAACGACCATCGTACGGCAAGCGGAGGCAGGCTACTACCGGGTTTCGCGCGACATTTCAACGAGAGTTGACGCTATCTCCTGCGCATTTCCAGGCATTCATAGCCTGCCAGCCTTGCAAGGCGGTCATAGCGGCGGTCGGTGAGGTCGGGAGCGAAGACGGGGTCGTCCTTCGGCAGGGCCAGGATCAGCTTGCCGCCCGCGACGGTCAGGCGCGTGGTCGGCAGCAGGCCGGGCACGCCGCCCGACAGATTGTGGCCGAGGCGCAGCGCCGTGCCGATCAGCAAAGCGCGCTTCTGCTCCTCGTCGGACAGCAGGCTGCGGGCGTCGGCGGCCTGGGGCAGGGTCTCATCGCCGCCATAGCGGGCGAAGATGGCCAGTGCCAGCAGCGCCCGGTCCTTGTGGCCCAGCCCCATGAAGGGCAGGCGGAACACGCGCAGGAAGGCCTGTTCGGCGCGATAGTCGGGATGTTCGTTCCAGAACACGTCGCCCAGCAGGCAGGCGGCTTCGCGCAGGCGCTTCTGGTGCGCCGTCTCGAAGGGCAGCAGCGGCGCCATCCAGTCGAGCATTTCCTGGCCGTGCTCGGGGAAGCGTCCGGCGGTGCAGGCCATGTCGGCGCAGGCGGCCAGCAGCGGGTCCCACGAGCGCGATTCCGGATTGAGATGCTGGTAGAAGCGCCCCTCGCGCATGCCATAAACCGAGAAAACCAGCCGCGACGGCCGGGCATAGGTCAGCACCTTGCCCAGCAGCAGCGCCGCCATCGGCAAATGTTGCAGGCGCTTCTTCGACAGGCCCGGCACCTTGTCGAGCGAGCGCAGGCTCTGGCGCGAGATCAGCTCGGCCAGATCGCTCGCCTCGTCGGCGGGCAGGGTGAAATTGTCCAGCACGTGCAGGGGATGGCCGGTTTGGGCGATGCAG
>Ga0213872_10001868_pt1 | contig 13015 bp, 10 predicted proteins | sample VelepicomBERX_R2_FD_160071 | JGI IMG/M metagenome (GOLD analysis project Ga0213872, IMG submission 160071) | Rhizosphere microbial communities from Vellozia epidendroides in rupestrian grasslands, the National Park of Serra do Cipo, Brazil - RX_R2 | ecosystem: Host-associated > Plants > Roots >...
ACGCTCATCGGCGTTTCGAGAAGCGGCGCGCGGGTGCGCTGCAGGATCAGCCCTTCGCTCTTCTGGCCGAACTCGCCGGCCTTGGTCAGGGTGCGGACCCCGTTGCCGCCGGGCAGGCCCAGATCGATGGTGGATGATTGGGCGCGGGCTATCTTTGGAAGAAGGGAGGCGGCGGAGGCGGCAAGCAGGAAATTGCGGCGATCGATGGCAGTCATCACATTTCCCCATGATTTCCCTGGAGAATACCGCAAGGCTTGACCCCGCACCAGGGCTCCGCTATCAGTGACTCCTCGTGGTGATTTGGCGACCAGCTTGCGGCCACGTAAAATAAACGGCTAAAGGGTCTCGCGCTGATCAAAGCCCTGACCTCTGTCTGGTTAGGGCTTTTGTTTTGGAGACGCGCGATGGGTAAGAGCAAAGACAAGAAGCAGCACTGGCGCCTGGCCACCAATCTGGTGCGCGGCGGCCAGACCCGCAGCGGCCATCGCGAAACCAGCGAGGCGCTTTATCTCAGCTCGGGCTATGTCTATGACAGCGCGCTCGAAGCCGAGCAGAGCTTCGACGGCACGCTGGACCGCTTCGTCTATTCCCGCTTCGCCAATCCCACTGTCGACATGTTCGAGCAGCGCCTGCGCCAGATCGAGGGCGCCGAGGCCTGCCGCGCCACCGCCAGCGGCATGGCCGCCGTCGCCGCGGCGTTGCTCTGCTCGTTCCGCGCCGGACAGCGGGTGGTGGCGTCGCGCGCCTTGTTCGGCTCCTGCTCGTGGATCCTGACCGACCTGCTGCCGCGCTACGGCGCCAAAATCGATCTGGTCGACGGCGCCAATCTGGCCTCCTGGGAACGCGCCCTGGCCACGCCGGCCGCCCTGGTCTTCGTGGAAACTCCGTCGAACCCGACCCTGGAACTGATCGACCTCAAGGCCGTCGCCAAGCTGACCCACAAGGCCGGCGGCCTGCTGGTGGTCGACAATGTGTTCGCCACGCCTTTGCTGCAAAAGCCGATGGAACTGGGCGCCGACATCGTCGTCTATTCCGCCACCAAGCATATCGACGGGCAGGGGCGGTGTTTGGGCGGCGCCATCCTCTGTTCCAAGCAATTCATGACCGATCATCTCGGCCCTTATCTGCGCCATACCGGCCCGGCTTTGTCGCCCTTCAATGCCTGGGTGCTGCTGAAGGGGCTGGAGACGTTGGAATTGCGCGTCACCCGCCATGTCGAGAATGCCGGCCGCATCGCCGAATTCCTGGAAAGCCATGACAAGATCGCGCGGGTCATCTATCCCGGGCTGAAGAGCCATCCGCAGCATAAATTGGCCAAGAAGCAGATGGCCGGCGGCGGCACCATCGTCGCCTTCGAGCCGAAGGGCGGCAAGAAGGCGGCCTTCGCCCTGCTCGACAAGCTGCAGCTGATCGACATCTCGAATAACTTAGGCGACGCCAAAAGCCTGATCACCCATCCCTGGACCACCACCCACGCCAGCCGCCCGGCGGAGGAGAAGCTGACCATGGGCATCACCGAGGGGCTGGTGCGCCTGTCGGTGGGGCTGGAGGACGTGCAAGACCTGATCGCGGACCTTGAATCGGCCCTATAACTGTCGGCACTTGCATCTTTCTGTTACGCTACCATTTCAAAATCAACCGCCGCTGGACGGCACAGAGGACTTCATGAGCAAGGAAATCGGTCACGAAGGCGATGGGCATTGGCGCTCCGGCGCTACCTATTCGCAGACGACGCGGTCGCTGACCGTGACCGTCGAGCCGACCTTCCTCGAGGACCAATCCTCGCCGGCCGACAGCCAATATGTCTGGGCGTACCGCGTGCGAATCGAGAATAACGGCATCCACACCGTGCAGCTGCTGCGCCGCCATTGGCGCATCACCGACGCGCTGGGACGCATGCACGAGGTCAAGGGTCCGGGCGTGGTGGGCGAACAACCGGTTTTGCGGCCGGGCGACGCCTATGAATATACCAGCGGCACCCCCCTCACCACGCCGTCCGGCATCATGTCGGGCAGCTATCAGATGGAGGACGAGACCGGCGACCATTTCGATATCGTCGTTCCCGCCTTCTCGCTGGACAGCCCGCATCAGCCGCGGCGCATCAATTGACGGAGTGATCCGATTATGACCGAACAATCCCGGCCCACCCGAGCTGAGGCCGAGGAAGCCGTCCGCACCCTGATCCGCTGGGCGGGCGACGACCCGAGCCGCGAAGGCCTGGTCGGCACCCCCGACCGCGTGGTGCGCTCCTACGAAGAATTCTATGCCGGCTACAACGAAGATCCGGTCGAGATCCTGAAGCGCACCTTCGAGGAAACCGACGGCTATGACGAGATGGTGCTGCTGCGCGACATCCGCCTGGAAAGCCATTGCGAGCACCATATGGTGCCGATCATCGGCAAGGCGCATGTCGCCTATCTGCCGGGCCACCGCGTCGTCGGCATCTCGAAGCTGGCCCGCGTGGTCGAGATCTATGCCCAGCGCCTGCAGATCCAGGAAAAGCTGACCGCCCAGATCGCCAACACCCTGCAGGACGTGCTGAACCCGCGCGGCGTCGGCGTGGTGATCGAGGCCGCCCATCAATGCATGACCACCCGCGGCGTGAAGAAGCCCGGCGTCACCATGGTCACCAGCCGCATGCTCGGCGCCTTCCGCGACGACCAATCGACCCGCCGCGAATTCATGGCGCTGATCGCCAGCAACGCGACGCAGCTAGCCAATCACTGATTCACCTCACCCCCCGCCCTCTCCCCGCTGAAGCGCGGAGAGGGAGCCCGGACTGAGTCTGCCCTAACTCCCTCGCCCCCTTCAGGGGGAGAGGGTTGGGGTGAGGGGGCTGCCACCAACGATCGCTGGACACCGCTCTCATTCCAGGCCAAACAAGTCTGACTTGGGTTTGGGGGAAAGCGTGTTCGATATCCGTCCGGTCCTGTTCGCCAACGGGCTGCTGCTGGTGGTGATGTCCGCCTTCATGGGCATTCCGCTGGCGGTGGACCTGTTCAGCCACGGCACCGAGGCGCCGGCTTTTGCGGCCGGGCTGGCGATCACCGGTTTTTTCGGCGCGGCCCTGGCGCTGGCCGGGCGCGGGCGCGGCCATTTCGGCATGGGCACGCGCCAGGCCTTTCTGTTCGCCGCCAGCGGCACTTCGCTGGCCGCTTTTTTCTGCGCCCTGCCGCTGGTGCTGGGCTCGCGCCATCTGTCCTTTACCGATGCGGTGTTCGAGGCGATTTCAGGCATCACCACCACCGGCGCCACCGTGATGACCGGGCTCGACCACGCCCCGGCGGCGCTGCTGTTGTGGCGGGCGCTGCTGCAATGGCTGGGCGGCGCCGGGCTGATCGTCGCCGCCTTGGCCCTGCTGCCCGTGCTGCGCATCGGCGGCATGCAGATCTTTCGCATCGAGAGCAGCGGCGCCGGCGCCCAAGCCCAGGCCCATGTCGGGCCGCGCCTGCCGCGTTTGGCCGGGCGGCTGCTGGCGATCTATCTCGGCCTTACTTTCGTGATGGCGGTGGCGCTGCGCTTTGCCGGCATGACCCTGCTCGAGGCCGTCTGCCACGCCATGTCCGCTTTATCGACCGGCGGTTTTTCGACCTCCGACCGCTCGCTGGCCGGCTTCGGCGACGCGGCGCGCTGGATCTGCGCCGTCGGCATGCTGCTGGGCGGCTGCAATCTGTCGCTCTTCGTCAGCCGCTGGCGCGGCAAGCGCTGGCGGATCCTGCGCGATACCCAGATACGCTGGTATGTCGCCACCATGCTGGGCTTCGCCCTGGCCCTGGCCTTCTGGTATTGGGCGATCGACAGCAAACATCCGCTGGCCGCCTTCCAGCATGCCGGCTTCCAGGCCGTCTCGATCATCAGCACCACCGGCTTTCGCCTGTCCGACGACCATGGCTGGGGCGGTTTTCCCCAGGTGGCGATGTTCGTGATGGCCTTCATCGGCGGCTGCACCGGCTCGGCCGCTGGCGGCATCAAGATCTTCCGCTATGAAGTGCTGTTCGCCGTCTCGCGCCTGCATGTGGTGCGGATGCTCTATCCGCACGGAATCTTCTCGGTCAGCTTCAACCGCCTGCAACTGCCCGAGGCGGTGCTGCGCTCGGTGTTGGGCTTCTTCATGCTCTATTTCAGCTGTTTCGCGGCGCTGGCCATTGGGCTGGCGGCGGTCGGGCTCGACCCCTTGTCCTCGCTGGCGGCGGCGGCGGCTGCGATCGGCAATGTCGGGCGCGGCATCGGGCCGGTGATCGGCACGGCGGGCGGCTATGCGATGTTGCCGGTGGCGGCGAAATGGCTGCTCAGCGTCGGCATGCTGGCCGGCCGCCTGGAATTGGTGCCGCTGCTGCTGCCCTTCTTCCCCGGCTTCTGGAAGCATTGAGATGGTCGATCCGCGTCCAGTCCTGTGGGGTGTAGGTCTGCTGCTGGCGGCGTTCGCGCCGATGATGGCGCTGCCCGGCCTGGCCGACTGGCTGGGCGGCGGACCCGATGCGCCCGTCTATTTCGCCTCGGCCACCTTTTGCCTGTTCGCCGGGCTGGTCTTCTCGCTGGCCAATCTGGCGCAGCGCGACCGGGTCTTTTCCGCGCGCCAGATCATTCTGCTGGCGGTGGCCGGCTGGCTGGTGCTGGCGGCGGCGGGGGCGGTGCCCTTCGCCTTCGGGCACGCCCATCTCGCCCCCGCCGATGCGGTGTTCGAGGCGACGGCCGGCATCACCGCCACCGGCGCCACCGTGCTGCGCCATCTCGACGGAGCCCCGCCCGGATTGCTGCTGTGGCGGGCGCTACTGCAATGGATGGGCGGCGTCGGCATCCTGGCAGTCGGCATCGCCGTGCTGCCGCAGCTCAATGTCGGCGGCATGCAGCTCTATCGCTTCGAGACCGCTCGCCTCGACGACCGGCTGGCGCCGCGCGCGCTTCGCATGCTGGGCGGAATCCTGGCGGTCTATGTCGGGCTGACGGTGATCCTCGGCCTGCTGCTGTGGGCGGCGGGGATGCCCTGGTTTCCCTCGATTCTGCACGCGATGAGCACGATCTCGTGCGGCGGCTTCTCGACCTCCGACACCTCGGTCGGCCATTGGCGCAGTCCCAATGTCGATTGGGTGATCCTGATCGGCATGCTGCTGGGCGGGGCGCCCTTCGTGGTGCATTGGCAGATCGTGCGGCGGCAATGGCGCCAGGTCGGACGCAACAGCCAGCTCAAGGGTTATCTGGCAGCGATTCTGCTGGCCTCGCTGGCGATCGCCGTCTGGCTGGTGTTCGAGCGCAACGAAAAGCCGCTGCCGGCGCTGCGCCATTCGCTGTTCGCGGTGACCAGCGTGATGACCGGCACCGGCTATGCCACCACCCGCGACTGGAGCGTCTGGGACGGTTTCCCCCTGGCCATGCTGTTCCTGCTGACCTTCATCGGCGGCTGCGCCGGTTCGACCGCCGGCGGGATCAAGGTGTTCCGCGTCCAGGTGTTGTTCGCCAATGCCCGGCTGCAATTCCGCCGCATGCTGCACCCCCACGCCGTGCTGGTGCCCCGTTTCGAGGGACAGACCGTGTCCGAGGCGGCGGCCGAATCGGTGCTGGGCTTCCTGTTCGTCTACATCCTGACCTTCGCCCTGCTGGCCATGGCGCTGGCGCTGGTGGGCCTGGGCTTTTCCGAAGCGCTGGGGGCGGCGGCCTCGGCGCTGGCCAATCTGGGGCCGGCGATCAGCCCGGATCTCGGCCCGCTGTCCAGCTATGGTCCGCTGCCAGACGCCGCAAAATGGCTGCTGTCGGCGGCCATGCTGTTCGGGCGGCTGGAACTGTTCCTGCTGCTGGCCTTGTTCAGCCGGGATTTCTGGCAGGATTGAAATGAGTTAAGCTTGGTTTGACGAATGCCGAGGCACTATAGCGCCAAGCGCTAGTGAGAAAGGCAGCTGATGTTATCCGAACTCTTCCTGCCGGCCGCCGGGTCCCCTCTGGCGGGACTCTATAATCCCTGGCTGGTGCTGCTGTCGGTGGCGGTGTCGATCTTCGCCTCGACCCTGGCGCTGCAAATGGTCGCCATAGCGTCGAGAGGCGCGCGCTGGCTGCGCGGGGCCACCATCGCCACCGGCTCGATCGCGCTGGGCTCGGGCGTATGGGCGATGCATTTCGTCGCCATGCTGGCCTTCAATCTCTGCGTTCCCGTCACCTATGATCCCCTGGTTACCGGCTTGTCGATGCTGCCCAGCCTGGCGGCGTCGGCGATCGCGCTGGCGCTGATTTCCAAGCCGCAGATCTCAACGGCCGGCCTGCTGGCGGGCGGCGTGCTGGTCGGCGGCGGCATCGGCGCCATGCATTATGTCGGCATGGGGGCGATGCGCCTGGCGCCGGTGCTGAGCTACGACCCTTGGTTTTTCGCCCTGTCGATCGTCATCGCCGTGGTGCTGGCGGTGCTGGCGCTGTCGATCCGCCGCCGGTTCGGCCTGCTGGCCAGCGGCACCGTGATGGGGCTGGCCATTTCCGGCATGCACTATACCGGCATGGCGGCGGCGCGCTTTTATGGCGACCCCGCCACCCAGCAGCCGGGATTCAGCCCCGATACCGGCGTTCTGGCCTTCGGGGTCACCGGCATCACCATCCTGATCGCCCTGCTGGTGGCGGTGGTCAATGCCCTGCTGCGCTATCGCGCCATGGTGACGGAGCTGACCATCAGCGAGTCGCGCATGGCGGCCCTGACCGCCACCGCGGTGGACGGCATCGTCTCGATCTCGGCCGGGGGCATCGTGCTGCATGTCAACGCCACGGCCGAAAAGCTGTTCGGCTGGAAGGCCGACGAGATCATCGGCAACAACATATCGATGCTGATGCCCGAACCCTACCGATCCGAGCATGACGGCTATCTCGACCATTACCTGCGAACCGGCGAGGAACGCATCATCGGTTCGGCGCGCGAGGTGATGGCGCGCCGCAAGGACGGTTCCACCTTCCCGATCCGCCTCGCCGTCGGCCATGCCCGGCTGCCCGAGGGCCATATGTTCGTCGGCTACATCACCGACATCACCGAGCGCCGCCTGCTGGAACAGGATCTGCGCGACGCCAAGAACCGCGCCGAACAGGCGGCGGCGGCCCGCACCGCCTTCCTGGCCAATATGAGCCACGAGATCCGCACGCCGATGAATTCGATCCTCGGTTTCGCCGAAGTCCTGCTGAATTCCAAGCCGACCGCCGAGCAGGCCCATGCGCTGGGGATCATGCGCAATTCGGCGCGATCCTTGCTGAGGCTGCTGAACGAAATCCTCGATTCCGCCAAGCTCGACCGTGGCGCCATGGAATTGCTGCATCTGCCCTTCGATCTGCGCGCCCTGTGCGAGGAGGTGGTCGCCGCCATGACCACCACGGCGGACAAGAAAGGCATCCGCCTGTCGCTCAATTATGACGAAGACCTGCCGATCCGCTTTCTCGGCGACGAGTTCCGCATCCGCCAGGTGTTGAGCAATCTGCTCGGCAATGCCGTCAAATTCACCCATGACGGCGAGGTCGGGCTGGCCGTGACGGCTGACGGCGGCAAGGTGCACATCATCTTGTCCGACACCGGCATCGGCATCGCGCCCGACCGGCTGGAGCGCATCTTCGATCCCTTCACCCAGGCCGAAGCGTCCTTGTCCCGGCGCTATGGCGGCACCGGGCTCGGCACCACCATCAGCAAGCAGCTGGTCGAGCTGATGCAGGGGCGCATCTGGGTGGAAAGCGAATTGGGCAAGGGCAGCCGCTTCCATGTGGTGCTGCCGCTGGCCCCGACCAATCTCGAAGCCACCGAGGCTACGGTCCTGGGCGGCGTGCCGTCGCTGCCGGCCCTGCAGGTTCTTTACGCCGACGACGTGCCGCAAAATCTCGAGCTGGTGCGGATGATGCTGGAGCCGCTGGGCCATTGCCTGACCCTGGTCGAGTCCGGCGAGGCGGCCTTGGCGCGCACCGCCGAACAGGCTTTCGACCTGGTGCTGCTCGACATCCGCATGCCGGGCCTTAGCGGGTTGGAGACCGCGCAGCGCATCCGCCAGCAGGAGCGCGAGCGGCAGATGGGGGCGGTGCCGATCATCGCCTTGTCGGCCTCGGTGCTCGAAGAGGATCGCACGTTCGCCGCCGACGCCGGCATGGACGGCTTCGTCGCCAAACCTATCGAGCGGCCGATCCTGCTGGCCGAGATGGCCCGCGTGCTGGGCATCGGGCCGGTCGAGACCGCGGCGTCGGCGGACGAGTCGCGCCCGCGCCCGGTGTTCGACCGCGCCGGCGCCCTGTTGCGCTGGGACGATGATTGGATCGTGCTGGCCGACATGTTGCGCAAGTTCTTTGTCCAGAACCGCGATCTCGCAGCCCGTCTCGATGGGCTGATCGAGGAGGGGAAAAGCGAGGCGGCGCTCGATCTCGCCCATAAGATCAAAGGGCTGGCCGGCAATATCGGCCTCACCGATCTGTTCGGCGCGTTGGGCGCGCTGGAGGCCATCCTCTATCGCAAATCGGGCGATCCCGATCCCGCGCTGGAAGCGGTAGCGCTGGCGGTGAAAGACGCCTGGCAAATGGTCGAGCCCGAGCTGGCCGACCAGGCCGGGCCGCGATCCGACGAAGCGGCGGCTCCGTTCGACCGTGGGGCTTTGCTGGATGCGTTGGCCGGATTGCAAACGGCGGTGCGGCGCGGCGCGCTCGACGACCGGGCGCTGGCCATCGTGACCGGCATGCTCCCCACCCAGGAGACACAGGCGCTGCGCCAGGCCATCGAGGAGTTCGATTTTCCCGCCGCCGATGAAGCGATCGAAAGCATGAAGAAAGGGGACGAGTCGCATGTCGGATAGGGGGGGCGGCCGCCCGCTGCTGCTGGTGGTCGATGATGAAAGCACCAATTTGCAATTGATGCGCCGGCTGCTCGACCAGGATTACCGCCTGTTGTTCGCCAAGGACGGCCCGCGCGCCCTGGAACTGGCCAAGGTCGAGCGGCCCGATCTGATCCTGCTCGACGTGATGATGCCGGGCATGAACGGGCATGAAGCCTGCCGCCATCTGAAGGGCGATCCCGCCACCGCCGCCATCCCGGTCATCTATGTCACCGCGCTGACCGAGGCCGAGGACGAGGTGGAAGGCTTCGAGACGGGTGCCGTCGATTACATCAACAAGCCGGTCAGCGCCGCGATCCTGCGCGCCCGCGTGCGCACCCATCTGTCGCTGGTGCATCTCGACGAGCTGCGCCAGAGCCGCCTCGAATTGGTGCAGCGCCTGGGCCGCGCCGCCGAATACAAGGATACCGAGACCGGCTATCACGTGGTGCGGATGAGCCACTATGCCGCCGTGATCGCCCGCGCCATCGGCCAAAGCGAGGCCTGGGTCGAGGATCTGCTGGCGGCGGCGCCGATGCACGATATCGGGAAAATCGGCATTCCCGACCATATCCTGTCCAAGCCCGGCAAGCTGACGCCCGAGGAGTGGGAGGTGATGAAGCGCCATCCGGCGATCGGCGCCGCGATCATTGGCGAGCATATGGACAAGATGCTGGCCATGGCCCGCTCGGCGGCACTGACCCATCACGAGAAATGGGATGGCAGCGGCTATCCGGCCGGGCTGGCCGGCGAGGCGATTCCTTTGGAAGGGCGGGTGGTGGCGGTGGCCGACGTATTCGACGCCCTGACCTCGGTGCGCCCCTACAAGCGGCCCTGGACCAATGAAGAAGCGGCCGACCTCATCAAATCCGAGGCCGGCCGTCATTTCGATCCGAAAATCGTCGAAGCGTTCCTGCGCAGCCTGCCGGAAATCCTGGCGGTGCAGCAACGCTACGTCGATTGAATCCCCTCTCCCTCTCCCGCTTGCGGGAGAGGGCCGGGGTGAGGGGTATTACTGCCCGTTATCCAGCCACTTGTTGAAGCCGGTGCGGATGTTGGGCTCGACCTCTTCGTCGAAACCGCGCACCAGGTCATAGGTCATGTCATAGAGCAGCTGGTCGCGCTGATTCAGCTTCTGGTCCTCGGGCTCGGTGCGCGAGCGGAAGGCCTTGCCGGACACGTCGGCCACGGTGAACTGGCGGTCGTCCAGCATCTGCAGGGTCACGTCGAGATTTTCATCGACGCGGGCGGCCTGCTCCTTCTTGAACATGCCCGAGAAGCTCTGGTCGGTCTGCAGCGGCGTCTCGGTGGCGGCGGCCTTGTGGATCACCACGCGCAGGATGCCTTCCTTGCCGACCGGCTTCAGGCGGTCATTGGCCCATTTGCGCACGGCGGTTTCCGGCGAGACCGGCATGTCATATTCGATGTTCGGGCGAACGGTCGGGGCAGTGTATTCGCTGACCACTTCGACGCGCGCGACATTCAGGCGGATCGGCGGCTTGTAGAGGAAGGTCATCTCCGGCAGGCGCTGAATCGGCGGCGGATTGGAACAGGCCGCCAGGCTCAGTCCGAGACCGAGGCCAACCCCCACCACGCGCATCCAGTTACGATCCATGTTATTTCTCCGCATACAGGCGATCGAGGTCGTCTTGGGCAAAAGAATAGGACGATTTGCAGTACTCGCAAGTCACGACGATGTGACCATTTTCGTCCTTGAGATCCTCCATCTCCTCGCGCGGAAACGACTTCAGGGTCGTCTCGACGCGCTCGGCCGAACAGCGGCAGCGGGCCTGCAGCGGGCGCTCCTCATGCAGCTCCAGCTGCTCGGCGTGATAGAGGCGGTGCAGCAGGGCCGGGCCGGGCAAAGCCGGGTCGAACAGCTCGGATTCCTTGGTGCTGGCCAGCAGGATGGTGGCGCGGTTCCAGTTCTCGTCGGCTTCCTCGGCGGTGAGGATCGGGCTGGTCGGCCCGAGCGGCATGCGCTGGATCATCAGCGAGGCGGCCTGCCATCCCATTCCGTCGCGCGGCGCGCGGGCCGACAGCAGATAGGCGGTCGCCAGCTGTTCGGACTGCTCGAAATAGGCCTTGGCGCAATCGGCCAAAGTGTGGCCGGTCAGTTCGACGATGCCCTGATAGCGCTCGGTGTCGGGCCCCTGGTCGACGGTGAAGGCCAGGAAACCCTTGCCGAGATAGCGCTGCACCGGCTGATCGGCCAGGCTGGCATCGGCTTCGGCGGCGGCCAGCTTGTCGGCGTCGAAGCGGGCATAGCCGCGCAGATCGCCGCCGCTGGTGACGTCGGCGACCAGCAGCGAGATGGCGCCTTCCGACTGGATCTGCAGGGTGAAGATACCGGTGAATTTCAAAGCGCCGGCCAGGGTGGCGGCCAGCGCCATCGCCTCGGCCATGCACAGCGCCACCGCTTCGGGGTAATCGTGGCCGGACAGGATCTTATCCAGCGACGGGCCGAGTCGTACCAAACGACCCCGGATCGAGCGGGCGTCGATCAGGAAAGGTTGCGACAGATCGGACGTAGCGGTCATTAACTCAGACACCAGGCAAGGATCCCTTTCTGGACGTGCATACGATTCTCGGCCTCATCCCAGACGATCGATTGCGGGCCGTCAATGACATCGGCGGTCACTTCTTCGCCGCGATGGGCGGGCAGGCAATGCATGAACACCGCGTCGGGGCGGGCGCGCTTCATCAGCTTGGCATTGACCTGGAAGGGCGCCAGCAGATTGTGGCGGTCGAGCGCCTGATGGCCCATCGAGACCCAGGTGTCGGTCATCACGCAATCGGCGCCGTCGACCGCTTCCTCGGCGGAATGGGTAACCACCACGTCGGCGCCCTTCGCGCGGGCCCAGGCCAGCGCTTCGGTCATCGGCGGCAGCTGCGGCGGGCAGCCGATGCGCAAGGAAAAGCCGAACTGCGCGGCGGCCTGGATCCAGGTGTTGGCGACATTATTGCCGTCGCCGGTCCAGGCGAACACCTTGCCGTCGACTCGGCCGCGATGCTCCTCGAAGGTCATCAAATCGGCCATCACCTGGCAGGGATGCGAATGGTCGGTCAGGCCGTTGATCACCGGCACGGTGGCGTGTTCGGCCAGCTCGTGCAGCTTGTTGGGGTCGCTGGTGCGGATCATGATCGCGTCGACATAGCGCGACAGCACGCGGGCGGTGTCGGCGATGGTCTCGCCGCGGCCCAGCTGGGTGTCGTTCTGGGTCAAGACGATCACATTGCCGCCCAGCTGCTGCATGCCCGCCTCGAACGAGACGCGGGTGCGGGTCGAGGGCTTCTCGAAGATCATCGCCAGGGTCTTGCCGTCGAGCGGGCGCGCCGTGGCGTCCTTCCCCGTCTTGAAGGCCTTGCCGCTTTCGATCAGCGACCGCAGGAGCGAGCCGTCCACCCGATCGAGATCGAGAAAATGCCGGATTTCCGTCATGACGGGCCTCAGGCCGACAGCTCGGCGCCGACGCGGCGGACGATGTCGAGGGCTTCGGCGACTTCCGTGTGCCCGATAGTCAGCGGCGGAATGAAGCGGATGTTGTTGTCGCCGGCGCCCACCGTCAGCAGGCCGTGGCCGAGCAGCTTGGCCGCGACCTCGGTGTTGGCGGGGACGCATTTCAGGCCCAGCATCAGGCCCTTGCCGCGCACTTGCGTATAAACCTTGGGGAATTCGGCGATCGCCGCTTCCAGCCCGGCGGTCAGTTCCTTGCCGGTCTGCACCACATGATCGAGGAAGCCGTCGGCCAGGATGATGTCCAGCACTTCGCCCGCCACCGCCATCGCCAGCGGATTGCCGCCGAAGGTGGTGCCGTGGCTGCCGGCGGTCAGGCAGGTGGCGACCTTTTCCTTGGCCAGGATGGCGCCGACCGGGAATCCGCCGCCCAGGCCCTTGGCCACGGCGACGACGTCGGGCTCGATGTCGGCCCATTGATGGGCGAACAGCTTGCCGGTGCGGCCGATGCCGGTCTGCACTTCGTCGAAGGACAGCAGGATGCCGAACTCGTCGGCCGTCTTGCGCAGGGCCTGCATGAATTCGACCGACGCCGGGCGGATGCCGCCTTCGCCCTGGATGGGCTCGAGATGGATGGCGGCGGTCTCGGGGCCGATGGCGTCGCGCAGCGCGTTCATGTTCTCGAACGGCACGCGGTCGAAGCCGTCGACGATCGGGCCGAAGCCGGCCAGATGCTTCTGCTGGCCGCCGGCGG
>Ga0213872_10001869_pt1 | contig 12999 bp, 8 predicted proteins | sample VelepicomBERX_R2_FD_160071 | JGI IMG/M metagenome (GOLD analysis project Ga0213872, IMG submission 160071) | Rhizosphere microbial communities from Vellozia epidendroides in rupestrian grasslands, the National Park of Serra do Cipo, Brazil - RX_R2 | ecosystem: Host-associated > Plants > Roots >...
ACTATCCCTTCGCTGCGGGCAGCGAGGCCGAAACGCAGGCGGCCGAACTCGACGACATCGCTAGCTTCATGCGCATCTACGACCGCTACGCTGAGGCGGTCAACGGCAGTAGTGTAAGCGACGGCGGCTCGCCCTCGAACGTGCGGCGCTTCATGGACATGATGGGCCATGTACGCCCCTTCTTCGCCCCCCTCTTCCCCACCGACGAAGCGGCCATAGTGGGCTACGACGTGTCAGCTGCGTTCCGCGTCGATCAGTCTTCCGAGCTGGAAGGCAATAAGATTGCCGACTGGTCGCTGACCATAGGCGATCAAATCGTGCAGCAGCGCGACGCCGCCAAGCCCCTGGTGTGGACGCCAGGCCTGCCTGTGACGCTCACGCTGCGCCTGGCGAAGGATGCACCGCTGGTGCCCGTGGCCGACAGTAAGCAGCCTGCCATGCGCGTGGAAGGCAAGTCGGTCAGCTTCCAGAGCACAGACCCCTGGGCGCTGTTGAGCTTCGTGCAGCACTACCGCGATGCGGAAGCGAATGGCCGTGGCGACGGGCGCTCGCAGGTACTGCGCTTCGAGTTCCCCATCCAGACTGTCGGTAATGACGGACGCGCACTACCCGGCCAAACGGCAAGCCTTGCCCGCGTCTACGTCAAGCTGAGCGTACAGGCGCCGGGCAAGCATGCCAACCTAACCTGGCCGTCTTTCCCCTACAAAGCACCTAACTGGTAAGCCAGCACACCGCGCATGGAACGACTCGACCTTGCCACCCTGCCCCAGGAACTGTTCGCCGCGCTAGAGGGCGCCAACCCCTGCGGCGAACCGGTCCGCTATGATCGCGCCTACCGGCTGATCCAAGAGGCGCGCGAGGCAGACGACCCTAACCTGCCCATGGGTGACTGGGACCGGCCGCTCAAGCGCGCCGACTGGAAGCAGGTGGCCAACCGTTGCGAGGAAGTGCTGTCGACCCGCTGCAAGGATCTGCAGGTATGCGCCTGGCTCACCGAGGCCTGGATACAGCTACACGGTGTGAGCGGTTTGAGTGGTGGATTGCAGCTATTGCTGCGGCTTAGCGCCGATTTCTGGCCGCAGCTGCACCCATTGGTGGAAGATGGCGACAACGCCGCGCGCGTCGCCCCATTTGCCTGGCTAAATGAAAATCTAGCACGCACCGTCACGCTGCATGTCGTGCTACTGACGATGCCGCAAAGTGGCGACGCGATCACGCTCGCGGCGTGGGACGAGGCGCTGCGCGGCGACAATGCAATGCGCCGCAACAACTCGGACAAGGAAGTACCCGCCTTGCGGCTGGAAATCCTGTCCGCCGCCATGGCGACACCCGCAAGGCAATTCTCCGAACTACGCCAGGACGTGCACGAGGCACTGGGCTTGCTCGACGCGCTCGATACGCTGCTTAACGACAAGTTCGGCAATGACGGCCCCAGCCTCGCGCGGCTGCGCAATGTACTGCAGTCGCTGCAGAACGTCGTGCAAGAGCTGCGTCCCGAAATAGTCGCCGCCCCGCCCCCCGTTGCTGATCCCGTCAGCCAGGCTGAGAACGTTGCCGACCCGGCATCTCCCCATCCAGACTATGGTGCTACGACCATGAACTCCGACGCGCACGCCACTGCTGCCGCCCCCTCCGCCGCCGGCCCTATCCGCAGCCGGGAAGACGCGTATCAGCGCCTGGCCGAAATCGCCGAATTCCTGCAGCGCACCGAGCCGCACAGCCCTACGCCCTACCTAATCCAGCGGGCCGTGCAATGGGGCAAGATGTCGCTGGCGGAACTGGTGCAGGAAGCGCTCCATGACGAAAGCGATCTGTCACGCCTGTACGGGATGCTGGGCTTACGCGGCAATCGCGGCAACGAATAGGACCCGGTAAGCCATGCCATATGGCGCGGGCTAGCTGCTCTGCGCTGGCCTACTAGAGCCGATAGGTCCCCACTACCCCCTGCAGCACTTCAGCCAAGCGGCGCAGCTCCGACGACATCTCCGTGCTGCTCACCGCCGCCCGGCTGTTTTCCTCGGCCATCTGTGCCACGCGCTCCACCTGGCTGGCCATGGCATTGCTCGCCGTGCTTTGTTCCCGTAGCGCCAGGGCGATCTCACCCACCAGCCGGTGGCTTTGCGCGGCCGCCTCGGAGATCTGCTGGATGGCATCGCGCGTCCCAATACCTTCCGACACGCAGTCCCGTACCGAATCGATTGCCACCCCTATACGGCCCGACACTTGCTCGGAGCGAGACTGTATGGCCTGCACGATGGAGGCGATTTCCACCGTGGACCCAGCGGTTCGCTCGGCCAGCTTGCGCACTTCATCCGCGACGACAGCAAACCCGCGCCCTTGCTCGCCGGCACGGGCCGCCTCGATGGCGGCGTTCAAGGCCAGTAGATTGGTCTGCTCCGCCACCTCCCTGATCACGTTGACGACCGCGCCGATCTGCTTGCCGCTCTCTTCCAGCTGAGCCAGCTCCTTGGCAGTATCGTTCATCAAGTCGGCAATCGATTCGATGCGCCCAACCATGTGCTCTACTGCTGCACGCCCAGTCGAGGCCAGCTCGCCCGAGGTCTGCGCCAGCCGGTTCGCTTCGCCTGCACGGTCGGAGATATGGTTGACGCTTACCGTCACTTGTTCCACGTTCGCCGCCATACCGGCTGCCGAATCGCTCTGCGCCTGGGAGCTGCTGACGACTTGCTGTGCCGTATCCGCCAGCTCGCTGGAGGCCTTGGATAGGTCATGCGCGTCGTGGCGGATTTCCTCCATGCTGGCATGTAGTCGTTGAATGAGGCCATTAAAGGAGCGCAGCAGTTCGGATATCTCGTCCTTGCCGTTCGCCGCGATGGTCGAACTCAAGTCCAGGTGCTGCGATACACGCCCGATCTCCATATTGGCGCGTGCCGTTTCGCCCACGATCTTGCGGTAAGTGAACCAGGCCGATATAGCCAAGACGACAGTGGTGCCTAAGGCGAGCGCCATCGTAATGCGCGTCGCCAGCGTCTGCTCATGATCATTGGTCGCGGCCGCCGCCGCCGCTCGCTTCTGGTTGTATTCAATATGCTTTTCCAGCGTGCTGGCCAGCGCAAGCTGTAAGGGGCGCAGTTTGCTGCGGCGCAGGTCGCGCGCGGCATCGGGCTGCCCCTTGCGCGATAGCTCCAGCACTTCGGGTGTCACCAGAAAGTATTGCTCGGCCGCCCGCTTGTCTGCCTCCCATAAAGCCCTGTCCTCGTCGCTCGCAATCAGTTTCTCATACGCAGCTAGCCCTTTCGTCATCGCGTCCTTCGAGTTGTCGATGGTCTTCTCGACGTCTGGCAGCTTCGACGGGTCGTTGGCCAGCATGTGGTCGGCAATGCGTCCACGATGCTCCATCAGGTGAAAGCGTACGTCGGCCAGTATGGTTACGCCGGGCAGGATATTCGTTTGCAGCTCGCCGATGGCGCGGGCCGCGCTTCCCTGCTGCAGAAAGGAGTTCAGGCTGGAGGCCCACAGGCCCAATAGCGACACACCGATCAGGAAGATCAAACGATGGGAAATGCGTTGAAACATGGTGGCTCCAGGTGGCGCAGTTCAATACCTTTGCCTACCAATATAGCCCAAGGACCGGCCACAACGAGCCAGCAATGGGCAGGAGCCCTAGCAGTGGTTGTTCAGGTGCATCGGTTGGCAATGGCCGCGAGCAGCGTCTTGTAACGCACGGGCTTCTCGATGTAATCGTCGCAACCGGCGGCGAGCGCTTGCTCGCGGTCGCCCTTCATGGCCGCGGCCGTCAGCGCGATGACGGGGATGTGGCGGGTTATCGGGTCTGACTTGAGCGCAGCCGTTGCTGCCAGGCCATCGATGTCGGGCAAATGCATGTCCATGAGGATCACGTCCGGCAACTCCTTGGCTGCGATGGCCAATCCCTGCTGCGCATTGGTCGCCTCGAGCGGCTCGTGCCCAGACGCAAGCACGATCTGCACGGCGAGCATCATATTGGTGGGCGAATCTTCCACGATCAGGATTCGAGCCATGCAACCCCCTCGCGCGGCCAGGATTGATGCCTCAGCGCGCGCCTTACCTCATCCATGAAATCGGCCTGATCGAAGTCCACCTTGGCGATCAAGCCACGTATATGCGTACTGAGCTTTTGCCGCATTGCAGCATCGGGCTGGCTGGCCGTGACCACGATGGTGGGAATCTCCGCCGTGGCGGGGTCGCTGTTCAACGCGGCGATAAAGTCGAAGCCGCTCACCTCGGGCATGACGAGATCAAGCACGATCAGGTCCGGAATGGCGCGCGCAACGGCATCCAGGCCGGCCTGCCCACCGTTGGCACAATCGACTTCGAATCCTGCCTGGCTTAGATAGGTCGACATCAGTTCGAGCGCGCCGGCATCATCGTCCACGACCAGCACGCGCCGATGCTGTTCCGGCGTACTGACCAAGCCCAGTCGGCGCAGGCAGTTAGCAAGGTCGTCCCGGCGTATGGGCTTTTGCATGACCATGGCCGCACCTAGCGCCATGCCTCGCCATTGCTCGGCCACCACAGAAATCACCACAACCGGGACGTTGGCCCATGCCGGAATGGACTTGAGCATGGGTAGGAAATCCCAGCCCTTCATGCCCGGCAGCAGCAGATCGAGGATGATGAGTTCTGGCTTGACCGCATCGCCCAATGCCAAAGCGCCCTCGACCGACTCGACGCGCCGGACGTCGAAGCCGTCTTGCGCCAGTTGCAGAGAAACCAATTCTGCCGCGTGCAGGTCATCTTCGATCACCAGCGCGATGCGCCCCGCGCCAACCTGTGCCCCAACATCCATCGTCTGGGAGGGCGGCGCCTCGGTCTCGTCGAGCGGCAGCCAGACGGTAAAGCAGCTACCCGTACGCCATTCGCTACTCACGGCGACGCTGCCACCATGCAACTCCAGCAGTTGGCGTACCACGGCCAGACCTAGACCGGTCCCCTCCGCCTTGCGCGACAACGAGCTGTTGAGCTGGGTGAATGGCGTAAACAGGCGCTGAATATCGTCCGGAGAAATACCGATGCCAGTGTCGCCCACCGATACCTGCACGAAATGGCTGCTCGCCCCATCCGGCAACGGCATGCGCCGGCCCTGGGCGAAGCCCGGAATGGATGTCGCCGCGGCCGCGCGCTCCACCACCTTCGCCTCCAGCGTCACGCGCCCACCCGCCGGCGTGAACTTCACGGCGTTGGATAGCAGGTTGTACAGCACCTGGCGCACACGGCGGCGGTCAGCGCGTATGGGCAGGCGCATGCCCGGGTCTTCCCAGCGGATTTCGATATCGTTGACGGCTGCGCGCTCACGGATCACGGTCAGGCTGTCGGTCAATACTTGTCCCAGATCCAGCGTCTCCAGGTCCAACTCCATCTTGCCCACTTCGATCTTCGACAGGTCGAGCACCTCGTTGATCAGCTGCAGCAGGTGCTCGCCGCTATCGAGTATGGCGGCCACGTATTTCTGCTGGTCAGCATTCAGCGTACCAAGCACGCCATCGGTGAACAGCTCGGCAAAGCCGATGATGGCGTTGAGCGGCGTACGCAGCTCATGAGACATGGTCGAGAGGAATTCCGACTTGAGCCGGCTCGCCTCGCCCAACTGATGGTTTGCCGACGCCAGGCGCTGGTTCGTTTCGTCCAGCTCGGCCTGGCGCAGACGCAAGGTATCGTTGGCCTTTTCCAACTCTCGGTTGCGCTCTTCGACGATGGCGAGCAGCTGTGCGCGGCTGTCGGCCAGCTCACGCGCGGCGCGGGCCTCAGCGGCCTCCACTTCACGATTGGTCAGCTCGACGCGGATACGCCGATTTTCATCCTCGAACTGCTTGCGGCGCAACTGCGCGCCCACACGGGCCTTCAGCACGGGCAGCTCATTGGACTTGAGCACATAGTCGTCGGCGCCCGTCGTCAGGCCCTCGATCATGGCGTCGCGGTCTTCCGTGCCGGTCAGCATGATCAAGGGGATATCGCGCAACACGGGGTTCGCCTTGATGCGACGGCAGGTCTCCGTCCCACCGATGCCAGGCATCAGACGGTCGAGCAGGATGCAGTCAACCATCTGCACGGCCACCAGGTCGAGCGCTTCCTCGCCGGAATAGGCCGTGATCACCTCGTAGCCCTCCTCGCGCAGGCTGTCCGATAGCGCGTTGAGATAGGTTACGCTGTCGTCGATGGCGAGAATCTTCTTGGGTTCGGACAGGCTGGCGGACTCGGCATCGCGCCCGCCCTCCACCGCACTGCGGAGCAGCGCGGCGACGCGCGCCAATACCAACGCGATGTCCTCCTCCTTGCGTGCGAACGCGTCTGCGCCGGAATTCAGCGCCGTCAATTCCGCGCTCAGGTCGGACGACCCCGTGAGCAGGATGCAAGGAGTGTCGCGCAAGGCGGCATCGAGCCTGATCTTGCGCACGACGGCGGCACCGTCGATACCGGGCAGGATGCCATCCACGATCACCAGGCTGGGGCGGTGCTGCGCCGCACTGCGCAGCCCCTCTTCGCCGCTGGCAGCGCTGTAGACCATGTAGCCGGCCATCCGCAGGGCATCGCACAGTGCTTCACGGAACGTGACGCTGTCGTCGACCACCAGGACGCTGGTCGCTTCCGATCGGGCACGTTTGCTACCCACCAGTTTCCGGGCGCGCGCAACGACATAGTCGCGGTCATAGGGCTTGCCGATGTAGTCGCTCGACCCCATCGCCAGGCCGCGGACGCGGTCCTTTACATCGGCTTCGGTCGACAGCATCAAGACAGGTAGGCTGGCACCCTTGGGCGTCGCGCGGATTTCTCGCAGCAGCTCGATACCGTCACCATCCGGGAGCAGAACGTCAAGCACCATCAGCGCGATATTTTCCGCGGCCAGGACGCGGCGGGCATCGGCAACGCTGGTACAGCCAAGGGAGGCGAACCCTTCGGTCGAAAAGGCCTCGCCCAGGTCCGAGCGGACAGTCAGGCTGTCGTCGACGATCAGGATCATGCCGCCCATGGTGCGTTCCCTTTGGCCACGCCCAGCTTGCGGGCCAGCATGGGGCCGATTTCGTCCAGCGGGAGGACGTAGCTGGCGGCGCCGAGCCTGGCCGCCTCGCGGGGCATGCCGTAGACCACGCAGCTGGCCTCATCCTGCGCGATGGTCAGGCCGCCCATCTGGCGGATGGCGAGCAAGCCGCGCGCACCGTCCGTGCCCATGCCTGTCAGCAGGCAGGCCGCCGCATCCGCACCGCAATCGCGTGCGACCGACTCGAACAGCACATCCACCGATGGTTTGCAGGAGTGCCGCTCCGGCCCGTCGTTCAGCCACAGGCAGCGGCGCTCGACCAGCAGGTGCCGGCTGGGCGGCGCCATAAATACGCCGCACCCCAAGGGCTCGCCATTCTCGGCAAAGCGCACGGCGTGTGGCGTCTGCCCGTTGAGCCATTCGGCAAAATCGGCGCCGAAGGGGTCGCTGATATGCATCACCAGGACAATGGACAGTCCCACATCCGCCGGCAGCCCCTTCAGCACCTCGACCACGGCGCGCGGCCCACCCGTCGACGCGCCTATTGCCACGAGCGCCGGCATCCCGCTACGCTGCGACGCCCCCGGCTTCTCGGGGGTCAGCGGGGCGGGTGTCCAGCTGGACATTCCCTGCAATCGTGCGCGCGGGTGCGTGATCACGCGGATGCGGGAGATGAGCAGCAGCATGGCAATATAGCGCTGCTCCCACGCCTCCGTCTCGGTTTCGGCGCTAGGCTTCTCCATGACGTCCAGCGCGCCGGCCGCCAATGCCTCATAAGTTCGGAACAGCTCACCCCGGTTGAACGACGAGGACACCACCAGTATCGGGGTGGGACAATGGGCCATCACATACTCGGTGACAGCCAGCCCACTCATCTGCGGCAGCATCATATCCAGGCTGATCACGTCGGGACGTAGGGCCAGGCACTGCGCCAGCGCCTGCTTGCCGTCCTCCGCCTCGCCCACCAGCTGCAGGCGCGGGTCGGCGGCAATCAGCTCGCACAGCCGCTTGCGTACGGTAAGTGAATCTTCCACCACGAGGACGCGGACCGGGTTCATGATCGTGTCAGCCGCCTGATGTGCTGCAGGAATTCGGCCTGATCGAACTCTCCCTTGACGATATACGCCGCCGCGCCAGCCGCTGCACCGCGTGCACGATGCTCAGGCGTATCACAGGACGTGACCAGGATACTGGGAATCTGCTGCAGGCGTGCGTCGCTGCGAGTGCGCTCGATAAAGGCATAGCCGTCCATGCCCGGCATCTCGACGTCGACCAGGAACAGCGCGTACTCGTTGCGGCGCGCCAGTACCAGGGCCTCCTCGGCCGACGCCGCCGTTTCAACGGCCAGACCGGCCGACTCCAGGATGCTTTGCTCAAGCATGCGCGTCGTCAGCGAGTCGTCCACGATCAGGATGGGCCGCATCGGCCCGCCGTTGATGGCATCCTCATCGATGTTCGTTGCCTCGCCCGCGGCCAGCTCGGCAGGGTCCAGTACCAGGCGCGGGTTGCCTTCCTCGTCCATGCAGCAGCCCAGCACCACGGGCAGTGCCGCGGCAAGACCCGGCAGGGCACGCAGGACGATGGGCTCGATCCCCTGCACACGGTCGACGGCCACAGCGGCACGCCTGCCGGCGGCCTTGAGCAGTACCGCCGACCAAGCCTGCTTGCCGCGTACAGGCCGGGCACTCGCTAGCCGAGGGCTAACCAGGGGAACCAACTGGTCCTCAACCATGATGCCGTCCCCTTCGGGGGCGCGTACCAGGTCGCCCGGCGCCAGACGCAGCGTAGCGGTCACAGCTTCCAGCGGTATCGCGATGATCTGTCCGCCGATATCGGCAAGTAGCGCATCGAATGCGGCGAGCGAGACGGGCACAGCGATCTCCATCGTCGTGCCAAAACCCGCATGCGTATCGGCCCGCAGTTCGCCCCCCAGCCGCGCCACGGTATCGCGCACCAGGTCGAGCCCTACGCCACGGCCAGACAGCTGCGTGACAGCGCCGGCCGTCGAAATGCCACCCTTGAGCAGCATGTCCATGAGCGTGGCTTGATCGGCGGGCCGATCGGCAGGCAGCCCGCTGACGCGGCGTACGGCGTCGAAATCGATGCCGCGGCCGTCGTCGCTGCAGCGGAACAGCACACGCGGCCCCTGCCGCAGCACTTCAAATACAATCCGCCCGCGCTCCACCTTACCCACGGTGCGACGCACTTCGGGGCTCTCAATGCCATGCGCGACGGCATTGCGGATCAGCTGTACGACCGCCTGTTGCAGCAACTCGAGTACCGGCCCATCTAGCAGCACCTCACCGCCCAGCGCCTCGAACTGAACCTGGCGCCCCGTACTTTGGCCTGCATCGCGGCAGGTCCGCTCCAACATGGGAAAAATCGTCGAGGCGGGAATCAAGCGCAGCCGGTCGGCCATCTCGCGCGCCAGCTTCAATTCGCGCCCTACCCGCTCCACGCCCGAGGCAAGCCGGCGCTCGGCATCGGTCAGCATTTCGACCAGCGATTCGACCTGATCGCGCAGGCGTGTATCGGCCTGGCGGGCCGTGTTATTCGGCGATTTCGTGCGCACACGCAGCATCAGGTCGCCCGCCAGCTCCCGGCCAGCCATCAGGAGCGGCGCCAGCTCGCGCAACCCGGCCAATTCCCGCCCGACCTCACCCAAGCCGTCGAGCAGGTCGTTGAGTTCGGCGAGGTCGGTGCGCACAGACCGTGTTACGACGGCTTGGGTGCCGCCATTGACCGGTGCCGGCTCATCCGGGTTCGGCAAGCGCCCAAGTGCAGCATTGATCGCATCCACACTGCCTAACAAGGCGTTGATCTGCGGCTGAGGCATCGCGACGCCGCCGTCGCGGTACGGCGTAAGCTGGTCCTCCACCACGTGCGCCAGATCGGCGATTTCGGGCTGCTTGACCACGCGTGCAGCGCCCTTGAGCGTATGGGCGACACGCAGCAGCTTGGCGACATGAGTGGCATCGGCCGGCCCGCCCTCGAGCGCAATGGCGCCGCTCGCCAACTGCTCCATCAGCTCACGCGCCTCGATGCGGAAGAAACGGTAGGGGTCCTTGGCCACGTTCAATCTTTCCTAGCTAGAGAGGTCTAGTTGTTCTGTGCCTGGATCATGCGTCGCAGTTCCAGCGACAGCCCTGCAAGCTGCGATGCCGTCTGCAGCGTCTGGCTGGAACTCGCCTCCGTCTCACGCGTAGCCTGCGCCACGTCGCCCACGGCCACGCGTACCTGCTCGGCCGCGCTGGCCTGCTGCTTGGTGGAAAGCTCGATCTCGCGCGCCGCGTCCGTCGCCATCACCACCATACTGGCGATCTGCTTGAAGGCCGATGCCACCTCGCTGAATTGCCGCGCCCCTGCATCCACGGCCTTGGCGCCACTCTCTGTCGCCATCACGGTCGTGTTCACGGCGCCACGCACCTCGTCGATCTGGTGGCGAATGGACTTGGTGGACGCGGCGACGCGGTCTGCCAGCTTGCGGATTTCATCGGCGACCACGGCAAAGCGGCGGCCTGATTCACCCGCACCGGTCGCCTCGATGGTGGCGTTGATGGCCAGGATATTCGTCTGCTCGGCCAACTCCGACACGATGTCGAGCACGGCGCCGATCTCCTGTGACTTCTTGCCCAGGTCCAGCATATGTTCCACCACCTGGTCCACCTGGCGCCTGATGCCCAGGATGGATTCCTGCCCCTTGTCCACCGTGCCGTCGCCGTTGCGCGCAGCCAGCGCCGTTTGTTCGGCGATGTCGGCCACGCGCTGAGCGCTCTCGGCGATCTGGCGCGACGTGGCTACGAGCTCGCCTATCGTTGTACTGATCTCCGTCATGGCACCGGACTGCTCCTTGGCGCCAGCTGCCTGCTGGCTGGCCGCCGCCTGCAGCTCGGCCGACGAGCTTTGCACGTGGCCGACCGCGGAGCCGATCTGGCTATTGAGCGCGCGCGTGAGGTAGAAAGCCAAGAGCGCCACGAAGACGAGCAAGCCGATGGTGCCGAACAGGATGACAGCCCGCGCCCGGTCCGCCGTAACGGTCGCGTCGGAGACGCGCTGCTTGAGTAGCGTGCGCTCCACGCGCTCCATCTGGTCCAGCACCTGGCGCAGGTCGTCCATATAGCGTTTGCCCTCGCCGCTGCCTACCACCTTTATCGCCTGCTCGTGTTGGCCCTGCCGCTGCAGGTCGATGGTACGCTTCAGCTCGGCAAACTTGGCTGCTACCAGCTTTTCCACCTGGTCCAGGTGGCGCTGCTGTTCCGAGTTGTCGGCCGTGAGGTCGCGCAGTTCGCGCAAGTTCTTGGGTGCAGCGTCCACTGCCGCGATGTAGGGCTCCAGGTAACTGTCTTCGCCCGTCAGCAGGTAGCCACGCTGGCCCGTCTCTGCGTCCTTCAGCTCGCTCGATATGGTGGCGATATGCTCAAGTACCTGATGCGTGTGCGTGACCCACTCGCCGGTATCGATGAGCTGCGTGACGCTCAGGTGCCCGATGATGCCGATGATGGTCAGCAGCACCGCCTTGATGAATAGGCCTAGCCCGAGGCGCCTGCCGAATGTCCAGTTCTGTATCATGAGTCTTCCCCCAACATGGTTTTCGCTATCACATGAGCCGGGTTTCACTGCGCGGCAGCCACACGCCCGCGCTGCCCTGCCTTCGCCTCGTCCGCCAGACGCCGCACGGCCTCGTACACGGACGCCAAATCCAATATCGGGCGTAGCCGGTCGGTCCGGGCCACGCCGGCCAGGTGGCGGCCGGTCGCCGAATCCGGCAGCGTCCCCCCTTCCGTCTCGCCCGCTTCCGTCGTCAGGCGCTGTTGCGCCTCGAATGCATCGAAGGCGACGGCAACCACCTCGTCCTGCCGCAGCTGAACCATCCAGCGTGGAACCGTCGTTGCCGGCGCGTAGCCCAGCACGAAGCCCAGGTCGTAGACGGGTACAACCTGCCCGCGTACGCCGACCACGCCAAGCAGGGCCGGCAGGGGCGATGGAACGGGCACGATGGTGCGGCCGTCGACCAGTCCGGCAATCTCCGTCAGACGCAAGGCATAGGCATCGTCCCGCACGCGTATGGCCAGGATGTTCTCGACAGCCTGCGCGCTGGCCGAATATGGGTGCGCAAACGCGTCGTCGAAGGTGCCGCGTAATTCCACCAGCGCGTCAGCCAGATTCGTATCGTCCATCAGCGATCCCCCATCACAACGGCATTCGCTCGGCACAGCGCCATCAAGGCTTCACGCTTGAAGCCGCCTCCGAACATCAGGATGCGCGATGCATCCTCACGCTGCAGCAACAGCGCAGCTTGTTCCAGCTCCCCGGCGGCCAGCTCATGATTGCCTTGCCGCTTCGCCAGGAGGCCCAGATGCAGGCGGGGCATGGCGAATTCCGCATCCAGGTGGCTAGCGATCTGGTCGTGTTCGCGCGCGCCGGCAAGGTCGTTGGCACCCTCGCGGCATAGCGCAAGCAGGTAGTGTGCGCCGGCGTTCATCTCGTCCATGGTCAGCAGGCGGCGGCACACGGCCTCCGCCTTGCCCGTCGCACCGGCGTGGCACAGGGCCACGGCGCGCAGCAGCAGGATGTCGCAATCACCGCCGTACTCCGCCGTTAGGATGTCGAGCTGTGCGATGGCCTGCTCGTAGCGCTCGTTCTGCAGCGATTCGCGTACCGCCGCCAGGTCTGGTGCCGGGCGCTCCAGGGCGGCCGCGCCGCTGCCGGACGACCTCGGCAGCGCAGCGATGCGTTCGGTCGCCTGGCGTATGGTGTCGACCCAGCTTGCATCGCTGCTTGGCTGAACCGGTGCCATACGGGTGCTCATCGGCAGCGGCGGAAGCGACGGAAGCGGCGATATGGGCTGGCTGCGACGGCTGGCGTCGCGCCGATAATAGAAGGCCTCGCCGTGGTGGCAGACGTGGAATTCGTTAGACAGACCGCGCAGGTTTTCCGCGTGCCCTAGGAACAGATAGCCGTGGGGCGCCAGCGACCTTGCCAGGCGCCTGACGGCCGCCTGGGCCTGTGCCGGCGTGAAGTAC
>Ga0213872_10001870_pt1 | contig 12996 bp, 8 predicted proteins | sample VelepicomBERX_R2_FD_160071 | JGI IMG/M metagenome (GOLD analysis project Ga0213872, IMG submission 160071) | Rhizosphere microbial communities from Vellozia epidendroides in rupestrian grasslands, the National Park of Serra do Cipo, Brazil - RX_R2 | ecosystem: Host-associated > Plants > Roots >...
GCTCCGGCTGTAGTACAGCCGGAGCTCATACCTTGCAAGCATCCGGTGGTCACGATATACTCTTGTAATGAGTTGTGAAAAACGTGTATATCAAGGGGCCGTTGTACCGCGCACAGTTATGCCTCTGCTTGGCCCTCTCTTCCCTTTCGTATAGATTGGCTTCGCGTTCCCGGTAGTTCCGTCGGTATGCGTCACCATCGGGTGATCAACCAGATAGCCGCTCTTATCAGCGTGGGGCGCCGTGCATAGCTCAGCTACGATCCCTATTCAAGAAAAATTTGTATAGTTGATCGCCACAATTCCCGTTGGGGGATGCATGGGTGTCGGATTGCGTATCTGCACCACGGAGATAATTTTGATCTCTTACTTTAGTGTAGTAATCACAGAGGGCGAATTAGCGGCAGGCTCTTGAAAAACGAAGGCTCTTCACGTAAAAAGAAACTAAGAACAATTAATTGACTAGCAATGGGATTGTATAGCTCCCATCAGGTGGCGCCATGCTCGCTGCCCCGGATGGAGATGTGTCAATCTCGTTCTCCTATCCTTGCGCTGTTCTCTGCTCTTGAGTTGTTAGGCAGCTTTGATTTCAACAAGAGTTGGAACGCTAAGGTTCTCAATTAAGGACACTTTCGTCGGCTCCAACTTTTCCCAAGAGTCCGGGTCAGGAAGTTACTTCGTAACAAGCCTGATCTCCGTTTAGATTTTTTTACTTTCTTGGAGCCCTGTCATGCACTTTCCGAATAGATACAGAAAATCGTATTGTGTCATTAGCCTTTCATTATTCTTAATTGTATTTCTTAACGTCTCGCGAAACGGCTTCGCTCAATCCTCTATACAAGTAGCGTCGGCTACTCCACAAACCCCAACCACAAGCGTGAGCGTCAATTATTCGTCGGCCCAGACGGCGGGTGATCTGAACGTAGTGGTAGTGGGTTGGAATGACACTACCGCGAAGGTACAGTCGGTGGCAGACAGTGCGGGGAACACTTATTTTCTGGCGGTCGGGCCGACAGTCGGAACGGGCTTGCAGCAATCGATCTACTATGCAGGCAATATTCGTGGTGGCAGCAACACAGTGACCGTGACCTTCAACCAAGCGGCCGCGTACCCGGATGTGCGCATTCTGGAGTATCGCGGGGTGACCACCCTAGATGTGACGGCGGGAGCGAGCGGCAGTAGTTCGACACCGAGCAGTGGTTCAGCAACTACGAGGAACGCTAACGAATTGATCTTTGGGGCGAACATCGTAGCGACGCTGACGAATGCCCCGGGAAATGGATTCACGTCGCGCGTCATTACATCGCCTGATGGAGATATAGCCGAGGACAAGGTTGCAACGGCAGTAGGTAGCAACAGCGCCACAGCGACACTGAGCTCCGCCGGTCCCTGGGTTATGCAGATGGTGGGCTTCTCAGCCGGTTCTGGCGTTGCGCCGACGGCAACTACTGTTAGCCCAAACACGGGGCCAAGCACAGGCGGAACCGTAGTGACGATCACTGGAGCGAACTTCACAGCGGGCGCGGCAGTGACGGTTGGCACTGCGTCCGCGACGAACGTGGTAGTGGCAAATAGCACCACGATTACAGCGAAAACGCCACCGGGCAGCAAGGGCGCAGCTACCGTGAAGATCACTAATTCCAGTGGGCAGAGCGTGAGCCTGGCCAATGCGTTCACGTACACTGCCAGTTCGGCAATGTCGACACCGACGTTCTCCCCCGCGGGTGGGACCTACACCGCAGCGCAGTCTGTGACGATCAGTGATGCTACCTCTGGCGGAACCATCTACTACACCACCAACGGAACCGCGCCTACGACTTCCTCAACCAAATACACCGGGCCCATCTCCGTCAGTGCGACGGAGACTATCAAAGCTATCGCTGTAGAAAGCGGCTACACGAACAGTGCTGTGGCAACAGCAGCTTACACGATCAGTTCCTCCGCGGCGAAGCCAGCTTTCAGTCCGGGTCCCGGGACCTACACATCAGCGCAGACGGTAACGATCAGCGATGCCACCTCTGGCGCAACCATCTACTACACCACCAACGGAAGCGCACCTACGACTTCCTCAACCAAATACACCGGGCCCATCTCCGTCAGTGCGACGGAGACCGTCGAGGCCATCGCTGTAGCAAGTGGGTACACGAACAGCGCTGTGGCAACGGCGGCTTATACGATCAATTCGGTGTTGTCCACACCGACGTTCTCACCGACAGCGGGAACTTTCACCTCAGTGCAGTCCGTGACCATCAGCGATGCATCGACTGGGTCCACCATCTACTACACCACGAATGGCGCCGCTCCCACGACTTCCTCAACCATTTACAGCGGGCCGCTCACAGTCAGCGCGTCGGAGACCATCGAGGCGATTGCCGTAAAAAGTGGATACACCAACAGCGCGGTGGCGACGGCAACCTACAGCATCGCGGCGGCACAGCCAACATTCAGCGTTGCGGCCGGCACCTACACGGCGGCGCAGTCTGTGGCCATCAGTGATACCACACCGGGTGCAACGATCTACTATACGACCAATGACTCCATGCCGACCACATCCTCGACCAAATACACCGGACCCATCTCCGTCAGTTCGACGGAGACTATCAGCGCGATTGCCGTCGCAACAGGTTATGCCGCCAGCCCGGAAGCCGTGGCGAGCTACACCATCAGCAGCGCGCATACGGTCAACCTAAGCTGGGACGCGCCTAGTAGTTCCGCTGATCCAGTGGCAGGTTACAACATTTACCGAGCCACGGGCGCTAGTTCTTCATTTCAACTGCTGAACTCTTCGACTGACGCCGAGACGACGTATGTTGATAGCACAGCCCAGAGTAGTACGGCCTACACCTACTACGTGGAGAGTGTCGATTCCTCAGGGAATCAGAGCGGTCCGTCAAATCAGGTGAGCGTAACGATCCCCTGAAGCGGCCATCCCTGGTTCCGTGGCAGGATGGAAGCCGGATGAAACTAAGTACTCCCCCAAGTTTTGACACTTCGGGGCATAGTGGACGCGGGGTCGTCTGAGCGATCCCGCGCAAACCTCTTTTAGCTTCCCACCTAATATTCTCGGTCCTACCGAAAACGCTACCTGAGTGCAGCGAGGTTTAAACCGTCGCGATGCACGACGGTGTCCACGATGTACTTGCCAATTGCAAGGGATGCGGTAGCTGCCGGCGACGGAACGTTGCACACGTGCAGCGTTCCCTCGGTGTAGACAAAATGAAAGTCATCGATCAGCTTGCCGTCGGTGCCGAGTGCCTGCGCGCGAACTCCAGATCCGCCTGGCACCAAGTCATCTGAGTTTAGCTCTGGCACGAGCCGCTGTAGCGCTCGCATAAACGCTGCTTTACTCCATGAACGATGATATTCGCCAACGGACATTTGCCAGTGTTTTGCAGCCATAATCCAAAAGCCGGGGAAGGTGAGATATTCGAGCACGTCGCGTGCGAGAAAGGCCGTTCTTGCATATCCTTCTCGCTTGAGAGCGAGAACCGCATTCGGGCCCGCTTCGACTCCGCCTCCGATGCGCTTTGTGAAGTGAACTCCCAGGAAGGGAAACCGCGGGTCGGGGACCGGATAGATTAGTCCTTTTACGTAGTGCTGCTTTTCCGGCACGACGTGATAGTACTCACCACGAAATGGAACGATTCTGAGGTCAAGTTTGGCCTTTGCCATGCGACTGACACGATCACTTTGCAGGCCTGCGCAGTTGATCACAAGCCGTGCCTCGATCGGCCCCTGCGTGGTCTCGAGGATTGTCAGCTCACCGTATCGCCTCAACCCAACAACCTCGTTCGAGAGTTGGAGCGTCCCTCCGCGGGCAGCTATGATCTCTGCATATTTCTCTGAGACCTTGGCATAGTCAACGATTCCCGTGCCCGGCACTTGAATGCCACGTATACCCGCGGCATGAGGTTCTATTTCTCGAATCTCCTCTGCCCTCAACATCCGAAGCCCGGCCAGCCCATTGCCCCGACCGCGTCTGAACAGCTCTTCGAGCCGAGGAATCTCCTCTTCTGTGACCGCGACAATTACCTTGCCGCAAATTTTATACGGAACTCCATTTTCCTGGCAGAAGCGCAGAAGCGCATCCATGCCCTCAACACAAAGACGGGCCTTGAGGCTGCCGGGCTTGTAGTAAATGCCGGAATGCATTACGCCGCTGTTGTGGCCTGTTTGATGACTGGCCAGACTTGATTCCTTCTCTATGATCGTCAGTGAAAGCCGTGGAAATCGGTTCGTGAGCTCAAGCCCAGCCGCCAGGCCAATGATTCCACCCCCGATGATTACGGTCGATGGTTGTGACATAGGCGATTCGAAACGGCGATCATCTCAAGGCCGATCAGTAGAAATTCAGCGCGCTATTCGGAAGCTGCGCGCAGCGCTGCTCTGACAGGCCGATCGTCCAACTCTCGAATCGATGTCAGCGAAGGTCTGCCTGGCTTCTTCAGCCACTCGGCAGCCATCTGCTCAGCTTGCAGCAGTTGCTCTTTGGTCAACGTCCTCGCTACGTTTTCGGTGGTTCGCGATAATTGCCGGGTGGCAATCCGGTACCACTTGTAGGCTTGTATGAGATCTCTGGAATCAGACCTCCGCGTCCAGTAATAGCGAGCCAACTCGAGTTGCGCAGCTGACACGCCCTGTTCAGCAGCTCGCTGGTAACCAGCAAGGATCGAAGCACTCTGCAGGTCTTGATCCGCATCGTTCGTTCTAAAGCTACTGGCCGACGATTCAAGGGATTCTCGACTGAGGGTCACATACAGAAGCTCGACACGGCTTGAGACTCCGAGCTTGTCATATATGCGAAAGAGGTAGTTCTTAACGGTGTGCTCGCTCAAGCGTAGGTGGGCGGAAATTTCGCGATTTGTCAGCCCCCGACCGACCATGGTGACAACTTCCGCCTCTCGTTTGGTTAGCTGCGCCATACCTTGAGCATTGACAGCAGAAGGTTTGTGGGATGCCGCCAGAGCGTCAACCAACAACTCGATCTGCTGACTGTTGGCCCAGATCTGCCCTTGATGGACACTTCTCACGCACTTGCTCAAGACTTCAATCGAATCTTGCCGGCTTAGCACGCCCCGGGCTCCTGAACGAAACGCCTCCAGGATCGATTCGGATTTCGTGGAGTCGAGCAGTATCACAACACGGACATTGGGGTGCGACGCATGTACTTCTCGTGAGATCGCGAACCCTCCGGCGGGCTGGTTCGACTCAGAGCTGAGGAGAAGGATATCGATGTTGCGCAGGTCCGCTCGCACGATCAGCTCCGGTGAGTCTGAACGGGTCACTTCCAGCGAATCGTCGAGTTTCAGAGCGTCCGCCAGCAACTGCGTATGGAGCCGAGTGTCGTCGGCCACCAGTACTCGAATCGCTTCCGGGACGGCTTTGTTGCGCGCCGTGCCGTTCATGGAACCTCTGTTGCGACTTCGATATATTTCCTCGGGGGAGGGTGCTGTCTTTCCTCGGGCGCGGGTGCCGTCACGGAAGGGCGTAAACGTAATGGGCAAATCGCTCAGTTGCAATGTTGCAGCAGTCGTACACAGTCAGCGAATCATCCAATCTCACGTCTACAATAATCACACGCCAATCATTGAGGCAAGCATAATAAACATGGCAAGGCATACAGTACAGCGATTGCAATTTATTGTCGTCTCATCAATCACTTGTAGCAGACTTTTCAATCGGCGATTTGCTGAAACTGGGTTGGCAGCGACTCGAGGTTCATGGAGAAATTCGTCTCAGGATCATATTTCTCTATCAGTGGGCCAAATACACTTTACATAGCAGAGAAATACTTCGCCGAGATGTTTTGCCTCTTGCAGGCGACTGCATCTCGCTGTACGCTTGGCTTCCATCTTGGGTAACCGGCTGTTGCCAATAGCCGGTCCTCCCCGCCCAAGGGATCCGGTGGTCAGCCAATGGAGGCAACTAGTCCTAGGGACTAGCTCACTTTAGCTCGGCCAACCGGTCGCCTGCTTGTCGCAGAACTAAACAGTGCCCGTCATCATAAGGGTCAATCTGAAATGTGACTCAGAGGGCGAAGCTACGCACGAAAGTAATGGCTCGGCGAAGGACCGATCCAGTTTGTGACAATGAACCGATTTAATCTCGTCTCACCGAGTCATATGGAACATTCCCGATCTCGCAGCGTTCTCTCCGCCCCCCACCGACTATCCAATCAACTGACCCCAAATCACGGGGACCGTTTCCCCGGTTCTGCGTTGTTCTCTTCGATCTCCTAACCCGGAGATTCCCCGACCAACCTTTCTAGTGCCTTGGTGCACTCTGCAAAGAGTGCATTGCGGGGGGAGTTATGTGTTCAAATGCTCAGTCGTGGGAATTATCAAATTCCACCGCTATTGCCGCAGAAAACACCGAGTGCTGGTATGCGGTACAGACCCGTGCTCGACACGAAAAGGCGGTAGCCAGCCGACTCTGCGACAAAGGCGTGACTACCTTCTACCCAACGGTCACTGAAATCCATCGCTGGAGCGACCGAAAGAAGAAGGTAGAAGTACCACTGTTTAATTGCTATCTGTTCGTTAAGGTCCTACCAACCAATGAAGACCGTCAGGCGATCCTTCGGGTTGACAGCGTCTTGGGATTTGCCGGCGATCAGAGAATGGGCACTCCGATTCCGGAGGAGCAAATCGACGCCGTTCGAATTCTGGTAGACGAGCGCTTGCCTTATTCCTGTCACCCCTTTCTCAAAACTGGCCAGCGCGTTCGAGTTCGTAGCGGCTCATTGGACGGAGTCGAAGGCGTTCTACTTGGGCGCAGGGGTGATCGCAAGCTGATCATATCTGTGGATGCGATGCAGAGATCTCTGGCCATTCAGATTGATGGCTACGACGTTGAACCCGTCTAGAACTTTTTGTGCGTCCCCCTGGTGCCGTCGCCCTAGTAGTCGCCCGTGATACTAAAGGGGATTGAAACAGCGAAGCTGCTTGTCGTTAGCCACGACTCTGTTGTTCTTTGCTTACTCTGGTCGATGGCAGAATCTAACCATTGGCAAGTTGAAAATGCCACCAACACTTGGGAGGCAATTGAGCAAGTGCTGCGGGGAGCAGCTCCGGATCTCCTCCTATTGGATCAACCAAAAGGGGACGTGGATGGATTACATATTTTACGCTGCTTGCGCCGGCTTCGTCCGGCATTACCCATTATCCTGATTGGACATCCCGATGATGCAGGGAGGAAACCAGAGGCAATCCGCATGGGTGCATTGGACTATCTCGTGAAGCCCATCGACGATCGCAAGCTTGAATCGGTCCTGAAAGAGCATTTTCTCCAGTCATCCGAAACCGCAGAGACGGAAATCACGAGTGATGACGTCGAATCACTTGACAATGACACCTTCTTCATTGGCGTCAGCCCGATCATGCGACGGCTTCGGGCCCAGGCAGCACTACTTGCGGAAGCAAGCGTCCCCGTCTTGATCTTGGGGGAGAGGGGAAGCGGCAAAGAGACGACGGCCCGTCTTCTTCATAAGCTGTCTGTTCGTTCCGGGTTCGAATTCGGTAAGGTTAATTGCGCGGCGTTGCCTAGCGATCTGCTGGAGCGTGAGCTTTTTGGATATCAGACAAACGGCACACTTGCCCGATTCAAAGCAGGCAAATTGGAAATATGTGCCAAGGGGACGATTCTCCTAGAAGAAGTCGCAGAGATGTCTTTAGACCTGCAGGCCAGGCTGTTGCAGGTGCTGCAGACTGGACGGTTTATCAGGCCAGGAAGTTCCACCGAGGTCGAGGCTGACGTTCGTATAGTGGCCTCGAGCACGGCCAACATCGAACACGCCATTTCTGAGGTCAGACTCCGCGAAGGTCTCTACTACCGCCTAAGCGCTTACACGATACACGTGCCCTCCTTGAGGGATCGCCGAGATGAGCTTCGAGTCTTATTGCGCCATTTCATGCACCGCCTTGCCAGGCAATACGAGCTCTCTCCACGCGAATTTTCAGCGGCGATTCTGGAGGCATGTCATTCATATGCTTGGCCCGGCAATCTACGAGAACTGGAAACGTTTGTGAAGCGTTACCTGATAACGGAAGAGATGGACCTCGTCTTTCATGGGAACCTACCTGAACTGGATGAGCCAAATCAGGATACGGCTTCGAAGGTTCCGCAGATTTCAAGCCTGGTGCCAGTTCGGCCTCGCAGCGAGGCAACAGGTTCTGCTTCTCTCAGGTCTCTGGTACAGAGCGTTAAGCTGGAAGCCGAGAGACACGCGATCGCGGCGGCGCTTGAGCAAACGGGTTGGAACCGAAAGGCTGCTGCTCGACTGCTTAATGTCAGTTATCGGACCCTTTTGTACAAGATTGAGCAGTATCAGATGCGATCGTCTGACGCTTCAGCATTTCCGCCTAGAAGGGTATCAAAAGTAAGGGCTTAGGATTCCGTGGCGATTAATGGACAGATTCGGGCTGGCGTCCGGATAGGTAAGCTCTACGCCTCTCAACTGGAACTTAGTCATGACACACCGAGGCGGTCACGCCGCTGATTTGGTCTGCATTCTCTTCGTGGGCTCCATGTGGGCACAAGTGCCCTCCTCGGTGCCGGCGGACGGCGGACCTGCGGCCCCTCAATCCGTCATTGCAGTCGCACAGCCGCCAATCCCAGCAGCCGGTAAGCCACACAATGACAGCTTCGTGATTGGCAATGATGACGTGTTATCGATCAACGTCTGGAAAGAGCCGGATGTGTCAAGGCCGTCCATTCCGGTCCGGCCCGACGGGAAGATCTCGCTACCGTTAGTAGGCGAGGTTCAGGCCTCTGGAACAACTCCCTTACAGCTCGAACAGGCCATTGCCAACAAACTGCGTAACTACATAGAGCAGCCAGAAGTCACCGTGATCGTGCAACAGATCAACAGCGAAAAGTTCAACATTCTGGGACAAGTTGTAAAGCCTGGATCGTATCCGCTAACACGCGGCACGACAGTTCTTGACGCGATTGCGACCGCCAACGGATTTCGGGATTTCGCCAAGCAAAAGGCCATTTACATCCTCCGCCAGAATTCGACGGGCGGGGAATCGCGTATATTCTTCAACTACAAGGATGTAGTAAAGGGTAAACATCCAGAGCAAAATATCAAGTTAGAGCCGCACGACACCATCATCGTGCCTTAAACTAGACATGCTTGCCCGACTCCTTCTGAGTGGTGCTGTTTTAGCTGTACCGGTGTGGTCACAGTCGCCCTCAAATACATCCGGAGACTACATGCAGGTACCGCCACCGGTGAGCGACCAGGCTTATTCAACCGAGGTCGGCTCCGCGAGCCACTCGAATTATCTACGGGCTGGAGTCGCCATCACCACCGCGTACGACGACAACGTGCTTCCGGATACAGGGGCCATGCCGATAAGTGACGTTAGCTACACCGTGTCACCCCAGATTTCACTCGACCAGTCTACCCCGCGGCTACATCAGACATGGACATATCGTCCAGGGTTCACGGTTTATCAACACACCAGTGATTTGAACGAAGTCGATCAGAACCTGGCCCTAGATTTCCAGTACCGTCTAGGCCCCCATGTAACAGCCAGCCTCACGGATACACTTCGGAAGAGCTCAACGGCATTCAACCAGCTCTATGCGCTTTCGGGGGGAGCCATTTCGGGCTCCACGCAGCCCGCTCTGATCCCCGTCTATGCCCCGACTGCGAACCAGCTAACCAATTCAGCAAATACCTCATTGTCCTATCACTTCAGCAGAGATTCAATGATTGGTGTATCGGGAACGTTTGGGATTCTCCGTTACCCCGACCCTAGTGAAGCGCAGGGTCTTTCCAACTCGAACTCTCGCGGAGCCGCAGCATTCTACAGTCGCCGTTTGTCAATGACGCAATATCTTGGAGTGACCTATCAATATTCGGCATTTCTTAGTTCTCTGCCGAGCAATCAGGCCAACGGCCAGGCGCACCCTGATAGCGAGTGTCTGACACACACCCTGCTCTTTTTCTACTCATTTTATCCCGCGCCCGCCCTTTCTATCTCGATATCAGGCGGTCCGGAACACTTCAATGTCTCTCAATCTCCATCGTCCCCCGTGCACTCATGGACGCCCGCGGCGATTGTGAGCATGGGTTTGCTCGGGCGTCATGCGAGCTTTGCGGCCCGGTATGCCCACATCGTTAGCGGCAATGGCGGCCTTCTGGGCGCCTTTAAGTCTGACAGTGCTGGTACATCAGCCGGCTGGCAGGTGGCTCGCACGTGGACACTAGGGTTAGCAGCAAACTACACGAACAACAATAATGTAAGCCACGCTGCGTCTCAATCGAATCCAGGAGGCCACATGATCTCCGGAGCCGTCACCGTGCAACACTCAATTAGTAACCACCTTACCGCGGAGTTTGGATACATGCGTTTGTCTCAAAGCTACGCCAACATTGCTGCCGTATCCAGCGCCCCGAATGCCAATCGAGAATACTTCTCACTCTCTTATCAGTTCACCAGGTCACTTGGAAGATAACAATGCCGGAAGTCCTCGAAGACGACAGATCAGGTCATTTTGACATCCAATATTGCTTCGGGGTCGTTCGACGCCGGCACATTCACTTTCTGATCCCGCTGTTTCTTGGCTGGCTGACCGTTTGGAGCGCAAGTTGGTTGGTGCCAGTAAGGTATAAGTCCAGCACCCTTATCCTGGTGGAGCAGCCCACAATGCCAAGGGATTATGTCCTGCCGAATGTAAATGACACTTTGCAGGATCGCTTACAAAGCATTTCACAGCAGATTCTTAGCCGTACTCGTCTCCTTCTTATTATTGATCAACTGAACCTGTATAGCGGCGATCGTAAACGGCTAACGCCTGACGACAAGATTGCCCAAATGCGCAAAGACATCGATATCGAACTGGTCCGGGATCCCACCCGCGCGAATCAGATTACAGCATTCAACATTTACTATTCGGCTCATGATCCCCATATTGCGCAGAAGGTGACAGGTGAACTGAGTCAGCTCTTCATCAGCGCAAATTTGGCCGTGCGCAAACAACAATCCGAGGACACAACTAAGTTCCTTGAGGCTCAGTTAGAAAATGCGCGAGCGAATCTGGCCGAGCAGGACGCCAAAATTCGCGAATTTAAGGGCGAACACATAGGCGAGTTGCCTACTCAACAGGCAAGCAATCTCCAAATCCTGAGTGGCTTGCAATCCCAGCTGACAAATGAACAGGATGCGCTAAATACGGCACGACAACAACGAGTCTACCTGCAAACGTTGATCGATCAATATCGGGCCCTCCAGGGGACGACAAAAATGGCTGATGGGACGCCTGCACGCCTGCCGGTGATTGACCAGGAACTAGATAAGTTGAGGGCGCAGCTCGCCGATCTCAGCTCGCGGTACACCGACAGTCATCCCGATATTCGAAAGTTGAAGAGTCAAATCGCCACAACGGAAAGGATGCGAAACGCGCTTCTTGATGACCTGAAGACCGGAAGTGGCATGGAGAATCAGCCAACAGGCATTTTGGCTCAACACGACACGGCAGACATTTCACAAAATGCGCCTCTCCTGCAACTACATGGGCAGCTTCAGTTGAACGAGGCCGAAATCAAGAACCGTGAGCAGTCGATCTCAGACCTTAAGGCAAAAATCAATGATTATCAAGGACGCCTCAACCTAGAGCCGGTGCGTGAGCAACAGATGGCAGATCTGACTCGTGGCTACGATCAATCCAAGGCGAACTATGATGACCTCCTAAAAAAGAAAAACCAGTCTGAGATGGCGACCAGCATGGAGCTTCTTCAGCAAGGGGAACGTTTCAGCATCCTTGATCCCCCTAGCTTTCCTCTAAAGCCAGATTTTCCGGATCGGATCAGGTTTTGCGGGATAGCTATAGGTGTTGGTTTAGCGCTCGGACTGGTGGCGGCTGGCGGCGCTGAATTCCTCGATGACCGCCTTTACAATGAACAAGAGATCAAAGACCTACTTCCAGTGACTGTGCTCTCTGAGATTCCAGCGATTGTGAGCCCATCGAAAAGGAAACGTGATAAGAGGAGAATGGCGCTTGCATGGGGAGTCGCAGCATTTGTTATCCTGGCGGGCACTGCGTTTAACTATTTGCATGGCTAAGATCAAATGTCTTTATGTACAACGCCTTCTTTAACCTTACACGCAATCCCTTCGAGCTTACGCCCGATCCGGCCTTTCTATTTTCGACCAAGCGACACGATGAGGCATTAGCGACTCTATACTACGGCGTCCGGCGGCATAAAGGGTTTGTCGTAGTGACTGGCGAGGTAGGCACAGGGAAGACGCTATTGCTTCGATGTTTGCTCCAGTTATTGAAGGAGAGTACAGACGTTGCGTATGCGTATGTATTTAATGGCTTACTTTCGCCGACTGAATTCCTACAATATATTCTCGCCGACCTCGGACTTACTGCATCGGGCAAGAATAAGGGGGAGCTTCTCATCGATCTGAGTCAGTTCTTGATTTCAAGAGGGTCACAGAAGTTTACAACTGTCCTCATTGTGGACGAAGCGCACGACTTATCAACTGACATACTAGAAGAGATCCGACTTTTGACAAATCTTGAGACGGCGGAAGATAAATTACTTCAGGTCGTACTGGTGGGTCAGCCAGAACTTGAGGCGAAGCTGGATTCAATTAACCTTAGGCAACTCAAGCAGCGTATTGCCCTTCGCGCACGACTTGGCCCCTTGGACGGCATTGAGACCAAGGGGTATATAGAAAAACGCTTGCAAATCGCCGGGGTAGGATCACGGGTAAATATTTTGTTCTCCGACGAGACTATTGCAGCTGTACACCATCATTCCCTAGGCTTCCCGCGCTTGATCAACACACTTTGCGAAAACGCTCTTATTGCCGCCTACAGCAAACAAATGCAGAGCGTGACTCCGGACATCATAGAGGATGCGGCCAAGGAGCTGCGCTTGGACGTAATTTCGTTACCTGGACCCGAAGTAACTGGCCTCCATAACGGGACAGACGTCCGTCGAGCCGAACATTTCGTCCCTACCCTGAAGAAAACACA
>Ga0213872_10001871_pt1 | contig 12993 bp, 13 predicted proteins | sample VelepicomBERX_R2_FD_160071 | JGI IMG/M metagenome (GOLD analysis project Ga0213872, IMG submission 160071) | Rhizosphere microbial communities from Vellozia epidendroides in rupestrian grasslands, the National Park of Serra do Cipo, Brazil - RX_R2 | ecosystem: Host-associated > Plants > Roots >...
CTGAGAGTCCAGGCGCGATCGGAGTTGCAACCCTCAAACACCTTGGCCGCTGCAATAGGCAAGGAAGTGGCGGACGAACCGGTTGCGGAATCGCTTTGAAGTAGCCAAGCGAACCGGCATGATTCTTTGGCCTCGCCGACAATCTGATGACGCCTCGTTTATTTCGGAAAAACCGGCAACTGGCAAGGATGATCTACACTTCCGGACTACCCATTCGGAATCGTCATTTCCCGATGGTCCATCGACGGTGATGCAACAGTTTACTTCTTACTGCTTTCCCAAAGATCTGCTATGAGTGATGCGTATTGCTCGACTTCGGCCTGCGTTTCGGGATCAAACGCGTGTTGGACCTCGCTTTCGATGTCGAGCGTTCCCACGACCTCGCCGTTCGAAAGAATCGGTACGATGATCTCGGACTGCGTACTGGCAAGCGCGGTCAAGTAATCTGGATCGTCACTCACGCAGCCGACATTCACAGCGAGCTTCGTCGCAATAGCGCGAGAGGTAAGCCCTTTAGTTACGGGAAAGACGGGAAACTCCGGCCCACTTGGCCCGCTCCAAGCAATATTTGAGACTAAGCCAGATCGCAGATTGACATCGTAAAGACCGGTCCAGCGATACGGACCGAGCGACCTGATCAACTCCGCAATTTCTGCAGCACGAATTGCGCGTGGCTTGTTGCAGTGCAAGGCTCTCAATATGGCTTGAGAGAAACCTTGAATGTCTGGGCTGGCCATAGGACTACGGTATACAAAGGGTAGCGTTCAAGGGGGTTGGAAAAGACCCGAATTAGAGGCAATCGAAACATTTTGCCGCTGCAAAAATAGGATAACTCGCGTGTGACGGCCGTGTGTTTGTTAATCCGCCGCGCTTGACGCTCGGCCGCTGCTCTACAGATGTAGACCACACCGGACGTACTGTTGCGTGCGCACTTTCCAAGTGCCAGACAGCTTCGATTGCGGTGAATTCCGTTCCGTTATAGTTATTTACTCGCTACCCGAACGAACGAATTCGCTTCCACAACAAGGGCCACGGTTCGCGTGGGCTCTGGCACACGAAGATGTCCGTGCGATCTCCGATCGCGCTGTTCCGGATGCCGAACGGAACGGTAAAGTGGCCGGCAAGTCTGCAGCGCTCGAAAATGCCTTCGACCTCAGCGCGTAGGAGACCCGTGGTGATGACCGTCGGCGGCGGTGAATGGCCATACCCTCGCAGCCAGTGCGTATTAGACCCGCTGATCGCTTCGGGCAGACCGCGGGAGTGGCCGTAAATATGGATAGCGCCGGCTTGTCCGGCATCGCCGGCCAGGATACCAACGGGCGCGCTCTCTGTTGGGAGCGAATCGCGAACGCGAGCCACCCCCTCCACCATTTCGCGCCAGCCGAACTCCTCATCGAAGTTGCTGCCGTTTGCTGCGTTGGCAACTCTCCACCACTGAGATCCCGGCGGCGCCAGCGGCAGAACCACTGCACCGGCGGCGAGACCGCCTATCACCAAACTTGTCCGTACCCCACGCCGTATGGCGCTGGCAACAGTCGGGCGCAGGGTCCCCAGCCTTCGTTCACCCCAAACGGCGCCAGCGGCGAGCAGCATCGGGTAGGCCGGCGCGAGATAGTAAGGCTTGCCTTTAGCAATGAAAAACAGCGCCAAAGGGATCACATACATCCAGCCGATGACACGGTAACGCTTTCCATCGGGTGTCGCGAAAAGGAAATACAACCCGGCGACCCACAGCGGCACGGTCACGACGTTTGTCGCTACCCAGCCCTGCGAAAGCAGGAAATTATCCGTATGGCCCATGCCGACATCACGCACGTGAATGAACCGCAGAAAGTCTAGCGAAATGAAATTATGCTGGACCTGCCAGACGAGGTTGGGAAGAAAAATCAACAGGGCAGTGGAAGCGCCGTACCACAACCACTTATTAAGGAGCACGCGGAGATTGGTGACCAGGATTCCTCCCGCAATGCCTGCCAGGAAAAATGCCATTGTGTACTTGGTCATCATGCCGAGGCCGACGGCGCCACCGAGAGCCAGCCACCAGCGCTGGTCTCCGGAGTTCAGCAGGCGAAGCATCACGTAGGCCGCCAGCACCCACCACAGATAATCGAACGAAACATACTGGAACAGTGCGCCCGAGCTTACCGCTGGCCCTGCTATAGCGGCCGCCCATGCGGCTACAAGCTGGGCTGTGCGTTTACCGCCCATTTCGCGGGCCATCAAACCGGTGAGCACCATCGCGATCGCCGGAGCCAGTGCGGCGAAAAAACGCAGCCCAATCAGCGAGGTGCAGAACAACGTGAGCGCCACTCGGGCAATGAAGGGAGTAAACGGCGGGTATACGACGTATCCCCAGCTAAGGAATCGAGCGTCATCGAGAGTCGCCAGCTCGTCGCGGTGATATCCGTACTGGCCGTTGGTTATTGTGTGCAACGCGAGTACGGACAGAGCACAGAGAGCGAGGACGCCCGCATCGGTCGCGATCATCCTTTGGCGAACGCCGGCCAGTCGCATGGGCCCGTTTTGTCTGCCAGTCACCGTTTGTACCCTCCACGACTTGCTTAGCGTCGGAAGCAGGAGGGCGCTATCCGCACTGGGCCGCCATCATACCGCTGTCAGCCGCCACTCCGGGCAGAACCGGAGTCGCCGCGGGAATCTGTGCTATCCGCTATCAGCACCTCGCCTGTGTTGAGAACATCTGGCGGAACTACATCATCACTTTGAAGTTGCGGATTTATCAGCGATCCAGAAACTAACATAGATCCGCGCTAACGGCCTACCGTTTGCTAATCCGCCCGCGGTTGTGTGTCGGTCATCCTCTACACTCCCTGACAGGCCGGATCTATCGGCTGCAAGCTGAATTCTGTCCGGTGGCGACGATTCACCAAGCAAAACAAAACCTGCTCAATGAGTGTAATCGTGATTTATGGCCAATTGGACCTACAATACTCAGCATGAAACGGATCATCGCGGTGACGCTCACATTCCTGGCAGCCCTTGGCTTATCCGGTTCAGAAGCCCAGAAACAGTCGCTTGACGGGGTGTGGAGAAGCGAAGGATACGGCATGGTGTTCGACATTCAGGGAGCGACGCTAAAGTCTTTCGAGGTGACCGCCACGACTTGCGTGCTTGGCGTTGCGGCCCAGCGTGACGACACTAGCATTGCCGGCCGCGAGGCCACATTCAAGGCCACAGACGGGCACGTGTTCTTTATCCGCAGCGGTGGCACGGCCGATCACAGGCTCCTTCACAACGTCTCGTCGGTCTCCGACGTGCGCATTGACCGCCTCGCGAAGCTGCCGGCGACCTGCGATCATCCGACGCCGAATACGCCGCAGGGCAATTTCGAGGTCTTCACGCGCACCTGGGCCGAGAACTACATCCTCTTCGATCAGCAGAAGGCGGATTGGGACGCCACCGTTGCCGCCAATAGCGCCAAGATCACTGACAAGACCACGCCGGCGGAACTTTTCGACATTCTTGCGGGAATGATCGAGCCATTCCACAACCTCCACACCTATATCGATGCTCCCGATCTCAAGCGCGAATTCCACACGTACAGGCCGGGTACGGACCGTGTTGTCAAAGGCGACAGGCATGAATTCCGCACTAAGACCATGCCGGCGCTGCTGGCAGTTACCGATCGCGCGTATCTCCAAACGCCATTACCCAAGTGGTGCAACGACCAGGTTCAATACGCCCACGTTAATGAGACCACGGGATATCTGCGCGTCCTTTCCTTCTCCGGCTATTCCAAGGAGCGGGGGTTTGCGAACGGATTGACAGCGCTGCAGGCCGCCCTCGACGAGATCTTTTCCGACCCGAAGCTGAAGGCGCTCGTTATCGACGTCCGCATCAATTTCGGCGGCGACGATCCGTACGGCCTGGAGATCGCTTCCCGGCTTGCCACGGCCGACTACCTGGCCTACACCAAGGTCGCCCGCGCCGATCCCGTCGATCGCAATAAATGGACTCCGGAAGATCCCAGCGTGGTCCATCCCAGCACGCGGCCGGGCTTTCGCGGCCCAGTGGTAGAACTCATCGGGCCCCTGACCATCAGCGCGGGCGAAACCTTCACCCAGGCGTTGATGGGCCGCTCGCTGCACATCGTGCGCATCGGCGAGAACACCCAGGGCGTTTTTTCCGACGTACTCGGTCGCCGGCTCCCCAATGGCTGGCGATTCGGCCTGCCGAACGAGATCTATCGCACCGCTGACGGCACGATCTTCGATCTAGTGGGCATTCCACCCGAAACCGAAGTCCCTGTCTTTGCCGATGCGGACGTGGCCGCTGGAAAAGATCCGGCGATGGCCAAGGCGCTAGAGATACTCAGCCAGCAAAGGACCTCTGAATAGAATCCTGCCAGTTGTCGAGAACAGGCGATTCGGCCCGCATAGACCGCGAAATACGGCCAAGTATTTGGTAATCGCACGTGAGCCGAGCATTGACGATTCCTCTACACATCCTGACCACTCGCGGGTAATCGGCACTTGAGTTGTCCGACATGCCGACTTACGTCCAAATGGATTTCGCGTCACAACGGCGTTTCGTTATCATTCCGCCGAATGCGATACGGTTGTGCGACGTTAGACCACCACGGGAGATATGCCTTGTTCGGACGACCGCAGAACATCTAGAAGATACTCCTGCATCTCCTCCGCGCTCGAGCACCGCTCATCGAGCTTGTCGGCCATGCACCAAAGAAGGACCTTGCATAAATCGGCGCGCGCTTCCAGCCGCTGCGCTTCGAGAAGGTTATTCAGTGCTGGGGCGGAAATCCCTCCATTGGGAGCCCGCGCGGGAACCTGGCCAGTGATTGTCTCAACCGCCATAACACCCACCGAAAAGATATCGCTGCGTTGATCGATCGGCTCGCCTCTGAGCTGTTCCGGTGACATATACGCTACAGTGCCCATCGCTACGCCCAAGCTGGTGAGGTTCTTGGCGGACGAATGCATTTTGGCCAAACCAAAGTCCAAAATCTTAAGCCCATGTCCCCCATTTTCATGGGACTGGACAATTACGTTCTCTGGCTTCAAATCGCGATGCACGATATCTGCCTCATGCGCCGCGCGCAAAGCGCTGAGCAGTTGATCGAACCAGATGACCGCTGTCGCGGGCGGAATCTTACCCAGCCGTCTGAGCTCGTTCCGCCATGACGCGCCAGTCAGTAGCTCCATTACCAGGTATGCTCCGTCTCCGCCCAGTCGCCCGTAATCATAAATGGAAACGATATAAGGATGGTTCAGCCGCGCCAGCACCCGAGCCTCGCGCTCAAACCGGTTCAAAGCGACTCGATCTCCGAACAGGCTACCTGTCATGATTTTGAGTGCCACCAAGCGGCTCAAGTTCAGGTCTGTTGCCTCAAAGACCACGCCCATGCCGCCACTGCCAATCCGGCGGTCCAGCCGATATCGTTGCGCAATGATCCGCTCTACGGGCAAAGAGAGCATTAGTTCGCTCGCGTCGGCCGGGCATTTCTCTTGAAGAGTGTCGAAGCATGCGCCACATTGGGGACATTCCTTAAGCAGTTTGATCGTTTGCCGGTCAAGGCGGCCGAGGACTTCCTGTCGCTCGCGAAGCCCCTCATCCACTCTTCTCTTTAACGAGAAGGTTTCAAATCCCGCTCCCATCGCGTTAGCAATGGCGTCCAACAGATGCCGGTCGGTTTTCGTATAAGGTTCTTCAGACTTCTTTTCTCCAAGCAATAACGCCCCTCCGGCGTGGACATTGCCTGCGGAGACTGGAATGACTGTGAGCTTAGGCGAATCATAAACTGCCTGCTCCCCGTTTGCGGATGGGAGCGTGCGTTCGCCAGTGGACCTACAAGCTTGTAGAAGTTGCAAGACACCCGTTCCCAACGCCGCCGGTATCTCTATCGGCCCGTTTTCTGAAGCTCGAATGATAGCCGGACGTCCCGATTCGCTCTTCCAACTACACGCAAACAGCGATTTGGGGTGAAGGGCTGAATCCAGTTCCCGACAGGCTAACTTGCAAATTTCCTCTTCCGAATCGCAGTTCCTGATCGTTGCAATTAGCCTTTGGAGAATGTCTTCCTGCCGGTACTCCGCTCGGAAAAATTTCCTGTCCAGCCATTTGTGCAGTTGCCGCCGATACTTCAAACTCAATGCGCATAAGGCCAGCAGGATCAAATTCACGATAGAGGAAACCTGCTGAAACGCCTGGAGCAAGGTCCAATTAGGATGAAAAACGATCGGCAGAATGAGTCCCAGGAATGGGAGGACCAAAAGCACTTGCAACACCCGCCGAGCCATCACGTACCGCAAACCCCGCCGGACGATGACATGAATATCGAGCAGCCGGTGCTTGAGAATCGCGTACGTGAGCGAAACGGGAATCACGACGAGGAAACCGTCGGCAACCCATCGCAGCACGGACCAAGTGCCGGTCGTCAACAGTTCTCTGTGCCCGGCAATCGAAGACAACAGGCCGATTACATTGAGTCCTATCTCGGGAGCCAGGCCCACCGTGCAGCCGGCCGCGAACCAGCGAATGCGGCGGCGGTAATCGAGATCGGTGGAATGCCGGTAACCCCGAATCAGGACAGCGCAGCTCGCACTCAGCGCAAGCACCAGAAACACCTCTTGGAACCTTCGTAAATATATAAGGTTCAGCTCGGTGATCCAGAAGTGGTGATAAGCCAAACTGACCAACGCTTCCTGTCCGCGCAGGCTGGCTGCGAAAAATAGCAACTGCGATGCCAGGAGCGCGCCGGTGACTGCGTACAGAACGTTTCGGAACGCTCGCCACCCGAACTCTGGAGCGGATGCGGCGCTAACCCGAACGAAGAAGTGATAGCTTACCGCCAGCAATCCTGGAGTCGTGAAGGAAGCAATCTGGTTGAGGATGAATTCCAGGTCCGGCGGCGTACCCCAGTTAAAACTAAGCGGCGTGGCCATCGCTCGCAATACCGCCAGGAGTTGTGCGGCGCACCCAAGTTGCGCCACCCGGTCGCCTGGCCTTAACAAACCGAGTGCGAGGCCGGACGCAAAGAAAACAAGGCTTTGAATAACGAACGTGATGACTTCGGACAGATCACCATGCCACGTGAGCATACGGAGAGCATAATCATGCATTTCCCCATGACGGTCGACACGAAGTGCGAAGTTGGAGCCGGGTCGAACAAACTGCAGGAAAATAGCCGGACCGACTTTCGCGGCGCGGAGGTCGCCATCGAAGGCCACTATTCGATCGCCGGCCTGGAGCATTCCCGCAGCCGGCCCTGGCACATCGACTTTGCCCACGATGGAGCCGTTGATTGAACGGGAGGACTCCCACCAACCACAATCTTTACCGCCGGCATTCCGATATAGGATCAAGCCTGAGCAGATGTAAAAAGCGAGCAGCGCGATTCCAGCGGCAATAACGATCCAGAAGAATGGCGGACGCCGCGTCCCGGACTCCTGCGAGGGCTCGGCCGGGCAGGATTCCACGACGGAGCGCAGCGCCGATTCAAGCTGCGGCGATGAAAGGAAGCCACTGGCATGCTCTGCTTCCGCAAGCAGCGATTCCAGTTCCTTGCGAAGCTCGTCGTCCCCGGCGCAGGCTTGCTCGAGAAACGCCGCTCGCTCCGGCAGATTGCGTTTCAGAGCCTCAGAGTAAAGGACTTCGACTTGTTGCCACCGCTCCGACACACTCTATTTACCGCGGAGCTCGCGCCTCAGCCACGCGCGAGCGAGATTCCACCTGCGTTTTACGGTAGCCGGCGAGACGCCTACCACCGCCGCCGTCTCTTCGATGCTCAGTCCGCCAAAGAAACGGAGCTCTACGATACGGGCCTGTTGATTATCCATGGCCGCCAGCCTTGTGAGCGCCTCATCGAGCGCCACGATATTGTCCTTCCATTCCGTGCTTGCCTGATATTCAGCTTCCGCCAAATCCACCGCACGTGCGTTGCCACCGCGCTTGACCGCATGTTTCCTCCGGTAATGGTCAACCAGGATGCAGCGCATCAAGTTGGAAGCCAGACCGAAGAAGTGAGTACGATCCCTCCACTCGACACGATCCTGATCGACCAAACGGAGGTAAGCCTCGTGCACCAGCGCCTTCGTTTCAAAGGTGTCTTCGCGTTCCTTGCGCAAATGATGGCGGGCAAGGTGCCGCAACTCGCCGTAAACCAGTGGCAGCAACTGCTGTAAAGCGTCGTGGTTACCGCTTCGCCAAGCCAGCAGTATTTGCGTCACGTCTGGGGCCGGCTCCGCCATGGGTCTCCGTTTGAATGGGAGTTTAACACGTTCCCCAGACCTGGAAAATTTTAGCTGTTTTCGCAGGATTCTACGAACACCCTTGTGAAGAGAATTTCAGTTGCTGAACAGCGGCAGTCTTCGTGCTTCTAAGCTGCCCTCAACAGAAAGGAAGAAACACACGATGAAAGACGGTAACACAATGATTACGCATACAGCTCCCTCAGGGAAGACGGAGACTCAACGCACAACTACTCGAACGGTAACCGCACAGAATGTGCGAACCCTAGAGCGTGGGGCCGGGGAGGGCCCATCCAAGGCAGCGGTACCGGCGGCCATCATACCTGGGCTGGGAAACGTCGTCAGCACATCTGTGGATGTGGGATCCTCTCCCACGCAAGCGCTGATTGTGACGATAGCGGGCCTCAGCCTTACCACGGATATGCCTGCCGCTGTCATCTGCCAACCCAGGCAGAACCTGAACGAGGACCTCGGGTTGCAGGATACATTCGGCGTGCAGGTCATCACCACTGCCGCGGATCACATTGTCGTTCTTATCACCAGGCTTGACTCGGCCAGCGGGTGGGACCAGGACTTGAGGCTCGACTTCGTTATCTTCGATCAAGCGAATAATTCGTAACTATTGATCGCAGTGCCTCGCGCTCCGCGATAAATAGTACGCGGAGCGCAAAGAGCCCTTGATTTGATCCGAGAGCAGCCTCGGTCATTTCACTCGCAACGACTTGGTTGGATCGATCTGCGCCGCTCTCCAGGCCGGAATCGAGCTAGCAGCAATTGGCGGTCGTAAGCAAAAGAACGCAGACCGAGAGGAAAGTGAGCGGGTCGGTCGCGCCCACTCCATAGGGTTGGCTCGCGAGAAATCGCGTTAGCAGGATGGCGACAGCAATTCCTGCAGCGACTCCTACCACTGCAACGCGCAAACTCTGCCTCAAAGTCAGCGACACCCACATTCCCTTTGGGGGCTCCAATCGCCATCCGCACTCCAATCTCATACGTTCTCTGCCTCACCGAATACGAAACCGAACTATAGATACCGACGGCAGCGAGAAGAATTGCCGCGAGCGCGAAGCTGATAAATACGCCCATGGTCGAGCGGCTGCCCCAGCCAATTATGGCGCGCAAGGCGCCGCAACTCGCCGTAAACCAGTGGCAGCAACTGCTGTAAAGCCTCGTGGTTACCGCCCCGCCAGGCCAGCAGCATTTGCGTCACGTCTGGGGCCGGCTCCGCCATGGGCCCCGTTTGAATGTGACGAGTGTGACACGTTCCCCAGACCTGGAAAATTTTAGCTGTTTCCACAGGATTTTACGAACACCCTTGTGAAGAGAATTTCAAATGCTAAACAGCGGCAGTCTTCGTGCTTCGAAGCTGCCCGCAACAGAAAGGGAGAAAACACATGGCAAGTAAGACAACAACGACGGAGAAAGGGGGCGACATCCGCAGTCGAGAGCTTCTACCTGGAGCCGGCCACCGAGCGCCGCGCAGTCAGGAGCAAATTGCGCCCGCCGCGCTTTCCACGTTAGGGCTTGAAGACGTAGATGAGGATGACGAAGTGCCTTCGCTAGAGGCATTCATTCAAGCCCTGCTGAACAGCAACGCAGAGGAGATAGACGCTGTGGAGTCATTGGACTGCGTCCTCTTTTAGTGCGGACCGATGAAAAACATACTTAAGCCTCGATCCATTGCCTTAGGCCTTGGAGTGACGCTGACCACACTTTGTCATGGTCAGGCAAGCTACGTAGAACCACCTCACAATGTCATCTACTGGGATGGCGATTCAACGAAGCGACAAACACTCGCCTCCTCGGCCTACACGGAGGTTATTGTGTGGTATAACTGCCAAACCTACAACAACTGCCCAGCCATGGGTTGTACTTCACAATATAAGATAAACAGTTTGCAAGCCACTAATTCTGCCGGAACAGGAGGTTCAGATGTCACACAACGTCATATACTTCAGCAGTAATGCTAACCAAATATCCCTGCCGGGAATCGCCGACCTACCCTACACCGATGTCATTGTCGCCTTTTTAGTTCCGGATGATAGCTTGAATCTAGTGGGAGCTGGCGGTGCTTTCGACGACAACCTCCAAAGCAACATCCAGGCGCTCCAAGGCGCCGGCAAGAATGTTCTGATCTCATTTGGGGGGGCAACGTTCCCATCCTCGGCCTACGCTAGTTACGCTCAGGATGTGAATGGGTTGGTGGGACAGATAGTCAACTTTGTGACCAGTTATGGCTTCAATGGCGTTGACATCGACTACGAAGACGATGGGGGATTCACAGGTACTTACGATGGCATCGGGTTTCTCAGTGCATTGACGAATGGGCTTGCCCAAGCACTGCCATCGGGGCAAAACATCATCACCCATGCCCCACAAACACCGTATTGGGATTCCAACTGGAATAACGATCCAAACGGAGCTCCATACACCCAGATATGGCAGCAAGTGGGCAATCAGATAGCATGGATAAACAATCAGTTTTACAACAACCCGGACTATGATCAAGACGCCGCAACCAAGGTATCTTGGTATAACAATGTTGCGGCCATTATAGGGGCACAAAACCTACTCGTTGGTGCGCTCGTTGGTGATCCAGCCCTCATCGGCACTACAGACGAGGGGTACATCACACTTGACGATATGATCAAAAACGTCATCAACCCACTGATAGGCACATTCGGCTCTCAATTTGGTGGTGTCATGGGCTGGGGGTTTGCAGATGATGGCCCGCCAACGTACGATCAAAGTGGCGATTGGGCGAACGGAATCGGACAAGCGCTCGATGCGGCTGGGCAGGCAATAGACTTCTCGATCTGGTCCTTGCAGGAGCCAAGTGGCTCAGGCACTTCTCCCACCACCATTTCCCCTAGCCAATTGATGGCCGGCTATTCTGACGGTTACTTCTATCAAGCGGCTGATGGTGGGCAGGCTTTCATGGATACCCAAACCGGCATTACGACCCCGGGTTCGAAACACTGTCGGACCGAACTGCGGGAAATGACTTCGACGGGAGCGCATGCCGCCTGGGCTCCAAGCGGCACCAACACTATGGACGTCACCGGCCAAGTGACGCTGCTGGGCGATGGATCGAGCGGTAAAGTTACTGTAGGCCAAGTCTACAATAGCGATGATTCCATCCCGTTGTGCGAATTACAGTATTCTGGGAGTGTTGGTGGATTTGTCTTGGTGTACGAAGAAGTTAAGGGTGGAGGAAACACAATCGACCTGCAAACTCCCGTGGATCTGAATACCCAGTACGGCTTTCAACTCTCGCTGACCACCGGTGTGCTGACCGTTTCGATTAATGGCCAACAAGTCTATACCCATACGCCAAGTGCGAACATTCTTACTAAGAATTTCTACTTTAAGTGCGGTAATTACGATCAAACTACCACTGCGGGCGAAGTAACCACCACGCCGTACACCATCGTTGAGGTTTACTCCCTCAACGTCGTTCACGCGTGAAAGCGGTGCAGGCGCCCGAAGCGACGAAGCATTCTGGGTCTATGACAAAGCGGCGCTTGCTGACGGCGCGATCCCAAAGAAGTATAAGGAACTGATGGCAATTGCCGTTGCGCTCACAAGGCAATGCGTTTATTGCATCGAGATTCACCGGAAGTCGGCCTCTCGAAGCCGGTGTTGGCCAGGAGGAACTGACGGAAGCAATTCACGTTGCGGCTGCACTTCGCGCCGGCACCGCGATCACGCATGGCACCCACCTTCTGCAACCGTGAACGGAACCGGCTGCGGTTACGAAGTCTAGCGTTTACTTTCCGAGTTACTCCTGGATCGCAATCGCAAACAGGCGACGCCATTAGCAAGCCGAAATGAACCCATTCAAATGCGATCGAGAAAGTAGGCTCTGCGCCCGAGCTCGAGGAAACTCGCACGGTCGAGCCGCCTCACAAGCTGTATGAGTGAGCTGACTAACCCAGTCCAGCCGGTCTAATGGCTCGCCCCGAGGCCGGCCCCATTGTCACCATGGAAATACTCATAAAACAAAATGTAGTCTCGCCAATGCGGGTCCTTTTGAAACTTTTCATTACCTCCGAATACGGGACGGTGCCCGTGTTCATCGCGAAGAAAGATGCGGATTAGGCGCCTCGCGAGTTCCTGGGCGACCTCGAAGAGCTTCATGAGCCGCCGGGAACCGGTCGGACACTCTATCTTGAAGGAGTCGCCGTAGTAAGCGTAGAACTGCAGCAGCGCCGCGATACACCATGAGATTCATCGGCATCCAGATAGGACCACGCCAGTTCGCGTTACCGCCAAACATTCCGCTGTCCGTCCGATTACCCTCGGCATTAGTGAGACCAAATAGACGTTCTTTCAGAATGGGATCGCGCCCGTTCCAAAGCGCGAGTGCGAAGCATAGTCGTTGTTTCTCGTCCGAGAACCCGGCCAAACCCATTGTCGCTGAAATCTTCACGAACCGTTCCCACTCCCGCTCTGAAAGATAGGGCCGCCATTTACGCCAAGGTACGCCTTCCTCTCTAGCGGCCGTCAGCCGCCCCCGTTCGGCATCTCCCCAATTTCCTGCCATCATCTCTCCCTTTCGTGCATTGTGATGATGCGTCATCCCGGCGAGTTCTAGCCGATTCGCGATCACACAAACGTTCGTTGATAAACATTCGGCCAGATAGGAACATTTGCTGCCGAGTCCAAACAGCGTCAAAATGAATCTGCGCCGTTGCGACTAGCCTGCCGGATCGTCTCCTTTGTCGATTCCGTCCACTATGCGCGCAGATTAGATTATGAAACGGTT
>Ga0213872_10001873_pt1 | contig 12990 bp, 12 predicted proteins | sample VelepicomBERX_R2_FD_160071 | JGI IMG/M metagenome (GOLD analysis project Ga0213872, IMG submission 160071) | Rhizosphere microbial communities from Vellozia epidendroides in rupestrian grasslands, the National Park of Serra do Cipo, Brazil - RX_R2 | ecosystem: Host-associated > Plants > Roots >...
CGATCCCAGGACGGCGATGATACTGGAAGGCGCCGATACGCCGTTCAGCCTGGTCTGGACGGCGCCGTCGAAGAGCAAGGACGATCCGCGCATCAGGAAAATGATCGCCATCTATCGCTCGCCCGAGGTGAAGGCCTTCATCCTGTCCACCTTCAATGGCAGCGTCATTCCTAATTGGTGATGGCGGCGGCGAGGAAGGGGGCGATCTTGGCCGCGGGAATGAATTTGGTCAGCTTCACCGCTTCCGAGCGCCCTTCGATGATGATGATCCCGATCAGGCAGCCCTTGTCGGAGTCGAAGATCCCGCCGCCCGACGCGCCCTGCTCATAACCGGTCAGCAGAATATCGGTCCAGTCGCCGGTCATGGCGGGGCTGTTGAGCGGCGCGTCGGCGGTTACCGACAGGGTGACCGCGCCATCCGCGGCGACGATCACCGGTTGCCGGGCGACTGTCGGCGCCGGACAAAGTTGGACCGGGCTCATAGCCCGGCGTTGGGCCGAAATTTCGCCGGGATCGACCTTCAAAAGCGCCAGATCGAGACCGTTGGGCGCGATAGCGGCGATCCTGGCGGCGTTCTTCCAGCCATCCATGATCACCGTGACGGTCGGGTCCTGCGGATTATACTTCACGACATGGGCCGCGGTGAGGATCAGGCCGCCGCCGAGAAACACGCCGGACCCATGGGCGAAATGTAGATTGTCGCCGACGGGCTTCTGGATCTGGACGCCGAGCGCCGCGGCCAAGGGCGCTCCGCCCGGTTCGGCGGCGGCGGGCAGGACGAACAAGCACAGGATAAGGCCGAGAAGCTTCATGCCGCCACGCCGTCGGTGAATTGCAGCGAGGCCAGCCGCGCATAGAGCCCGCCCTCGAGGATCAGCGCATCATGCTTGCCCTCGGCGACGATCCTCCCATCCTCGATCACGACGATGCGGTCGGCCTTCTTCACCGTGGCCAGCCGGTGGGCGATGACCAGGGTGGTGCGGTCGGCGGACAGGGTCTCCAGCGCCGATTGCACGGCGCGCTCGGATTCGGCGTCGAGCGCCGAGGTCGCCTCGTCGAGCAGCAGCACCGGCGGGTTGCGCAAGATCGCCCGGGCGATGGCCAGACGCTGGCGCTGGCCGCCCGACAGACGCACGCCCTTTTCCCCGAGAAACGTATCGAACCCCTCCGGCAGCGCGTCGAGGAACTCCAGCGCATTGGCGGCCCGCGCCGCCTCGCGCACATCCTCGTCCGAGGCGTCGGGGCGGCCATAGCGGATATTGTCCCAGGCCGAGGCGGCGAAGATCACCGGATCCTGCGCGACCAGACCGATTTGGCTGCGCAAATTCGCCGGATCAGCCTCTCTGATATCGATGCCGTCGAAGCGGATGGCGCCGTGCTCGGGATCATAAAAGCGCAGGAGCAATTGCAGCACCGTGCTCTTGCCGGCGCCCGAAGGCCCGACCAGCGCCACCGTCTCGCCCGGGGCCACCGACAAAGAGAAACCATTCAGCGAGGGTCTGTCGGGCCGGGCCGGATAATGGAAGGTCACGTCGTCGAAATCGACACGGCCGGAAGCCGGCATCGGGATCGGCTTGGGATCGGCGGGGGCGCCGATGTCGGGTTCGGTGCCGAGCAGTTCCAGCAGCCGTTCGGCGGCGCCGGCGGCGCGCTGCACGTCGCCGATCACCTCGGAAACGGTGCCGACCGAGACCGCCATCAGAATGGCGTAAAAGACGAAGGCGGAAAGCTCGCCCCCGGTCATGCGGCCGGCGATCACGTCATAGCCGCCGACCCACAGGACCAGGGCGACGGCACCGAAGGTCAGCATGATGACGATGGCGGTCAGAAGCGCCCTGGTGCGGATCCGAAAACGCGCGGCGTTGAAGGCGTCATTGACGAAGGCGGCGAAGTTCTTGCGGTCCAGCGGTTCGTGGGTGAAGGCCTGGGTGGTGCGGATGGCGTTGATCGTTTCCTCGGCGAAGGCCGAGATGCCGGCCACCCGGTCCTGGCTCTTGCGCGACAATTTGCGCACCCTGCGGCCGAACAGCACGATCGGCGCCACCACCAGCGGGACCACGATCAGCACCAGCAATGTGAGCTTCAGGCTCGTCACGCCGAGCATGACCAGCGCGCCGGCCATGGTCAGCGTGTTGCGCAGCGCCATCGAGAGGGAAGAGCCGATCACCGTCTGCAAAAGCTCGGTGTCGGTGGTCAGGCGCGACAGAACCTCGCCGGTCTTGGTGGTCTCGAAATAGGCGGGCGAGAGCGAGATCACCCGGCTGAACACGGCGGCGCGCAGATCGGCCACCGTCCGTTCGCCGATCCAGGAGACCAGATAGAAACGCGCGGCCGTCGCCAAGGCCAGCACGGCCGAGACGATGATGAAGCCGGCCACCGCCTGATTGAGCAGCGTGACGTCGCGCTGCTGCAGGCCTTGATCGACGATATGGCGCAGGCCCTGGCCGAGCAGCAGCACGGTGAGGGAGGAAATGACCAGCGCCACCCCGGCCACCATCATCCGCCGCCGATAGGGGCGGAGAAAGGGGGCGAGCTTCTTGAGAATGGCGACGGGACGCTGCGAGCTTGAAGACATGCCCCCTTATATAAGACGTCCCCTTGATCTTCCCAGCCATTCGCGCCACATGGAGGGCGAATTCTCGGGAAAGGGTTAGGAAATGCGGGGTTTTTGCTTCGGTTTTTGCGCGACCTTGGCCCTTTTCGCCCATTTCAGCGCAGCCGAGCCGGCCCCCGCTCTCAGCGTTCCGACCCTGGCCGGTCCCGCCTTTGATCTGTCGGCCCAACGCGGCCATGTGGTGATCGTCAATTTCTGGGCCACATGGTGCGCGCCCTGCCGCGCCGAAATGCCGATGCTGGATGCTTTTTACAAGAAGCATCAGTCCGAGGGACTGGTCTTGCTCGGCCTCAGCGTCGATACGCCCTATGCCTTGCCCAAGGTCAAAGAGGCGGCGGCCACGGTCAGCTATCCGGTCGCGGTGGCGCGCGACGCCCAGAGCAATGGCTTCCCCGCCGTCAACGCCCTGCCGGTCACTTATGTGGTCGACGCGAAAGGACAGATGAAGGCCAGATTGATTCCGGACGAGAAGGGCTTGAGCGAGGAACAACTCGCCGCTCTGGTCGAGCCTCTACTCAAGAAATAGGGCAGCATCGATCGCCGCGCTCTTGATCAGTGCCGTGATTTCCATTCCCGGCTCCAGCGCCAATTCGCGGGCTGCATCGGCGGTCAATTCCGCATGCAGCGGGCGGCCGACATCCACCGTCACATCGACCAGCGACCCGAATTCCGCCAGAGCCGCCACCTTGCCGGTGATCTGATTGCGCACCGACAGCCCCTCTACCGGCCGGCGCGCCAGAATCACATGGTCGGCGGGGATTCGCGCCCGCACCGCGCTGCCGGGGGCCAGGGTCAGCAGCGGGACATCGATGAAATGGCCATTGAAGGCGAGGCGGCTGGTCCTCCGCGTGCCGTCATGGCTTTCCACCACGGCGCCGAGGATCGAGATCAGCGTGCGGCTGCCGGCGGCCTGGGCGAAATCGGCACGGCTCATCACCTCTTCGACCGGACCGAAAGCCTGCAGCCTTCCTTGTTCGATCAGCGCCATGCGGCTGGCGATGCGGAGAATTTCTTCCGGCGCGTGGCTGACATAGAGGATCGGCAGACGGAAATGGCGCGCGAGAGCCCCGATATAGGTCAGAAGCTCGATCTTGCGGGCTCCGTCGAGGGCCGCCAGCGGTTCGTCCATCAATAAGAGGCGCGGGCTGGCGAGCAGGGCGCGGCCGATGGCGACGCGCTGCTTTTCGCCGCCGGACAAAGCGCCGGGACGGCGTTCCAGCAGCTCTTCCAATCCCAACAGCCCGACCACTTCGTCGAATTGCACGAAGCGCTCGGCCGCGGGGGTGCGGTCGAAGCCATAGAGCAGATTGCCCTTTACCCCGTAATGAGGCAGCAGGCGGCTGTCCTGGAAGACCAGGCCGACGCGCCGGCGATGGGCGGGGAGGGCCGCGATATCCTCTCCATTCAGGCGGATATGGCCGCTATCGGGCGCCTCCAGCCCGGCGATCAGGCGCACCACGCTGCTCTTGCCGGCCCCCGATCGGCCGAACAGAGCTGTGACCTGCCGCTCCTCGGCTGCGAGCGCGATGTCGAGGGTGAAGGTCCCGAAGCGTTTCCTGAGGGCGAGATCCAGCATCTTGGCCTTCGCTATCCCTTCATCCGTTTTTCCAGGCGCCGCGCCATCCAGTCGGCGGCGATCAGGGTCGCCAGCGCCAGCGCCACCGAGAGGATGCAGAGCCTGAGCGCTTCGGCGTCGCCGCCGGCGCTCTGGGTCACCGCATAGAGCGCCACCGGCAAGGTGCGGGTCTCGCCCGGGATGCTGGCGACGAAAGTGATGGTGGCGCCGAATTCGGAGAGCGAGCGGGCGAAGGCGAGAATGATGCCGGCGGCGATGCCGGGCAGCGACAAGGGCAATGTGACGGTGAAGAATACGTCCCGGGGACCGGCGCCCAGGCTGGCGGCCGCCGCCTCGACGCCGCGATCGACGGCTTCGATCGAAAGGCGCACGGCACGCACCAGCAGCGGGAATGAGATCACCGCCGAGGCCAGAGCCGCCCCTTTCCAGTTGAAGGCGAAGGTAAGGCCGAAAACATCATGGAGCCAGCCGCCGATCAGCCCGTGCCGGCCCATGGTGACCAGCAGCAGATAGCCGACCGCGACCGGCGGCAGGACCAGCGGCAGATGCACCAGCCCGTCAAGCAGGATTTTCCCAGGAAACCGGCGGCGCGCCAGCAGCCAGGCGATGAAAATCCCGAACGGCAAGGAGCAGGTCACCGCCGTAAACGACACCAGGAGGCTGAGGCGCAGAGCCTCCGCTTCGAGGGGCGACAAAGTCAACATCGGGAGGGCTGCTCCGAAAGAATAGGGGTTATGCGCTGCAACCCTTTGTATTTGGGAAGTGGTATCGGTTACATAATAGGCTTGCGCGTTAAACGGGGAAACAGGGAATGGGCGAAGCGCGGACGGCGGCTCCGATGAGTCCGGAAGAGCGGCAGGCGCTGGCCACGGTCGTCGCGACCCGCGAGGTCTATGGCGAGATCGAAGGTCTGGCCGAGATCTTGAAGGAAAACTGGCGGCCGCAGCCGCAGCGGGTCGAAGCCAAACATGCCTTGCTGCACGCTTCCGAGCGCCTGTGCAACCTGATGTCCTTGGCGTTCTATCAGCTCGATAACAATACACAGGGCGCTTTACGGGACCGGTTGAAGGCCGAACTCGACGATCTCAAGAATCGTCTGATGGCGATGAGCGCTCGCCTGATGGTGGAGAAGCTGGAAAAGATCGAGAAGCGGGCCTCCACGGTGCTGGCCGAGCGCGACTATCCGCTGGGACTGGCCGGCAAGCTCGACATAGCCTTCGCAAATCTCATGGCCAATCTCAAGGTTCTGGGAGGGCCGGAACGGCTGGGCGAGAAGATTCCCGAGCTGGTGGCCAAAACCGAAACCGGCCTCCAGAGTCTGTCCGAGATTGAGAAAAAGCTCGGCGTCATGGTCGACATGCCGGGTGGCAAAAAGCGCCGCTGACGGGTGTTTCTATTTTTACAATTAATATTGCCGGCTTTTTCCCCTTATGGTTTAGTCCTTCCTTGAAGCCATCGCCGGACGAGAGGGGAAGACTTGACGACGACCAGCCAGCCCATCGCGATGGATGATGGGTTTACGCTTACCATCAATGATCCCAACAACATTCTCGGGTCAAATCAGGCGGCGTTGATCAAGGATATCAATTTCGTAATCGACGAGTTGAACGCCTACATCACCTTCGTCAAACCGCTCGATCTCGAGATCGACTTCAAGCCGGCTTCGGCCAACCCCAACCCTACTGCCGACGGACTCATGCCCGCTAGCCCGCAGTGGGTCTTTCAGAACAATCAGTGGATCCTGGTTTCCCAGGTCAAGGGCCAGACTGGCGTCGATCTCAATGGCGCGGGCCCGGACTCCGCCGTCACGATCTATGCGGCCAAGGACGGAACGCTCAAGAATTACGGTGCGCCCTTGTGGTTCGATCCGACTCCGCAAATCGGGGTGGCGCCGGCGATTCCCAGCGGCGATACCGATTTTACCGGCGTCGTCACCCACGAATTGTTCCACACGCTCGGCTTCGCGGCGACCAGTTCGGCCACCAGCCGCTGGAATGATCATACATATGAGCTGAACGGCGTTTACTACTTTACAAGCCCTACCATCCAGAGGGTTCTGGGCGGCGATTTACCGCTGGCGCCCAACGAAACGGTCGGCTATCCGGCCGATCATATCGGCAATACGAGCATCGCCTATCAGCCGGTCACCTCCGACCTCATGTTCGAATGGGGCAACTACGCCGCCAACCGGCTCGATATCGGCCAACTCGATCTGCTTATTCTTCAAGACCTGGGCTGGAGCATCAAGAACTACCAGTCCTTGCCGTTGGTCGATCCGATCGATTCCGCCGACGTGACCGGCACGCCGGGCAACGACGTCCTCTACGCCCCGAAAGTTTCGGCGATCGTGTCCGGTGGCGCCGGCGACGACGAGATCGTGCTGCCGAGCGGCTTAGGCAACGGCAATTACCTGCTGGACGGCGGAACAGGCAATAATAGCGTGGTCGTGAGCCAGCCTTTCTCCGACTTCGCCCTGGTCAAATATGGCGCTGACTACTTGTTGCAGAACAAGGCGGGCGCTGACGGCGTGTCGCTGCTGCGCTCGATTCAGACCGTCGCGTTTTCCGATGCCACGGTTCAGATCGATCAGGCGGACGCCAACCGCACCATAACCGCTGTGGCGCCGGGCGGCGGGACCATGGTCTATGCCGGGTCGCTGTCGCAATATGTGCTTTCGAGCGCTTCTTCCGGCGTTCTGGTGCATGACACCAGCGGCGGCGGAACCGATACGCTGATCGGCATGGACGCTATTCAATTCGCCGATTCCACTGAGATCGTCGCCAAGACGCCCGGCACGGGTACGGTGACCACAGGAAATATGGCCGAGCTCTATGGCGCGGTTTTCGGGCGCGAACCCGATGTGACGGGGCTGACTTTTTACAATGCCTATCTCGCCACGAACACCACCACGCCGATGACGCAGTTCGCCCAATGGTTCCTGGACTCTCCAGAATATACCGGCAGTGCCGCGCATGATTACGCCATAAGCGCGGCCGGCGACGCCAAATTCATTACGGATTCCTATGAGAACCTGCTGCACCGGGCGCCGGCGGGCGGGGACATCGCCTTCTATCAATCGGTGATCAGCTCCTTCACCGACGGGTTGGCGCCGGGGACGGCGGCTTATGCCGCGGGGCAGGCGGCCGGCCACGCCCTGGTGCTCGCCTATTTCAGCGGCTCGCCCGAATTCCTGAGTGACGTTCAAATCACCGCGCAGCATCCGGCCGACGCGCAACACTGGCTGATTCTGATTTGAGGCGGCCTGGCTAAAAATTGTTCTCATTCCAGTGTTCTTTGTTGACTGGAAGCCCCTCGGCCTTAAACTGCGCCCTATTCGGAAGGTGCCGCCGCCTTGCCGGACCTGTTTTATTTTCTGGCGGTCCAGCGCCGATCTCGCGTCGCTCAGTGTCTTGTGGGGAGCCATGACCAGACTTCATAAAATCCTTTCCGCCGTCCTGCTGGTGCTCGGCGTCGGGACGCCGGCGTTCGCCGAGCCCAAGAATTGGGGCCTGTGGACGCAGGATCCGGCTTCGCCGACCATGCATCAGATCGTCGATCTGCACACCACCATCACCGTGATCATCATCGCCATCACGATCTTCGTGTTCGGCCTGATGGCGATCATCATGCTTCGCTTCAATGCGAAGTCGAACCCGGTGGCCCAGCAATGGTCGCACAACACCCTCCTGGAAGTGGTGTGGACCCTGGTCCCCGTGCTGATCCTGGTGGCGATCGCGTTCCCCTCCTTCAAGCTGCTCTATGCGATGGACCGCACCGAGAACGCCGACTACACCCTGAAGGTGACCGGACATCAGTGGTACTGGTCCTACAGCTACCCCGACCAGAATATCAGCTTTGATTCGAACCTGGTGCAGGACGATAGCCTGCAGCCCGGCCAGCCGCGCCTTTTGACCGTCGACCAGCATGTGGTCGTCCCGGTCGGCGCCGTGATCCGCGTTCAGGCGACCGCCGACGACGTGATCCACAGCTGGTCCGTGCCCGCCTTCGGCGTCAAGATCGACGCCGTGCCGGGCCGCCTGAACGAAACCTGGTTCAAGGCCGAAACGGCCGGCACCTATTACGGCCAATGCTCGCAGCTGTGCGGCATCAACCACGGCTTCATGCCGATCCAGATCGAGGCGGTGTCGAAGGAAGATTTCGACGCCTGGGTCGCCCAGAACGCCCAGAAGTCCTCGTCCGCCGCCACTTCGCAGCTGGCTTCGGCCGGCCACTGATTGAGGGATATTGAATCATGAGCGCTGCTTCGCACAGCCACGACCATGATCACGGCCATCCGGGCTTCGTCGCCCGCTGGCTGTTTTCGACCAACCACAAAGACATCGGCACGCTTTACATCATCTTCTCGGTGCTTTCCGGCCTGATCGGCGGCGCCATGTCGGTGATGATCCGCGCCCAGCTTATGCATCCCGGCGGAACCGTGTTCGGCGGCGACTGGCAGCTGTACAACGTCGTGGTCTCGGCGCACGCCCTGATCATGGTGTTCTTCACCGTGATGCCCGGCCTGATCGGCGGCTTCGGCAACTGGTTCGTGCCGCTCATGATCGGCGCGCCCGACATGGCCTTCCCGCGCATGAACAATATCAGCTTCTGGCTGCTGGTTCCGGCCTTCATCCTGCTGATGCTGTCGGCCACCACCGGCACCGGCGCCGGCACCGGCTGGACGCTCTATCCGCCATTGTCCACCACCGGCCATCCCGGTCCGTCGGTCGACTACGCGATTCTGGCGCTCCATCTGGCCGGCATCTCGTCGATCCTGGGCGCCATCAACTTCATCACGACCATCTTGAACATGCGCGCGCCGGGGATGACCCTGCATAAGATGCCGCTGTTCGTGTGGGCAATGCTGGTGACCGCGGTGCTGCTGCTGCTGGCCGTTCCGGTTCTCGCCGGCGCGCTGACCATGCTGCTGACCGACCGTAACTTCGGCACCACCTTCTTCGATCCGGCCGGCGGTGGCGACCCGCTGCTCTACCAGCACCTGTTCTGGTTCTTCGGCCACCCCGAAGTGTACATCATGATCCTGCCGGCCTTCGGCATCATCAGCCAGATCGTCTCGACCTTCTCGAAGAAGCCGGTGTTCGGTTATCTGGGCATGGCCTACGCCATGGTCTCGATCGGCGTGGTCGGCTTCATCGTGTGGGCGCACCACATGTTCACCACCGGCCTCGCGGTCAATACCCGCGCCTATTTCGTGGCCGCCACCATGGTTATCGCGGTGCCGACCGGCATCAAGATCTTCTCCTGGCTGGCGACCATGTGGGGCGGCTCGATCGAGTTCAAGACTCCGATGGTGTGGGCCCTGGGCTTCATCGCCCTGTTCACCATGGGCGGCGTCACGGGCGTCGTGCTGGCCAATGCCGGCGTCGACGTTTCGCTGCACGACACCTATTACGTGATCGCCCACTTCCACTACGTTCTGTCTCTCGGCGCCGTGTTCGCCATGTTCGCGGGCTTCTATTACTGGTTCGGCAAGATGACCGGTAAGGAAATCCCGGAAGCCTTGGGCAAGCTGCATTTCTGGCTCACCTTCATCGGCGTGAACCTGATTTTCTTCCCGCAGCACTTCCTGGGCCTGCAGGGCATGCCGCGTCGTATTCCGGACTATCCGGAAGCCTTCGCGGGCTGGAACATGGTTTCCTCCGTCGGCGCCTACATCTCCTACGCCGCAACCGTTCTGTTCGTGTTCATCGTGATCTACGCGCTGACCCGCAAGCAGACCGTCCCGGCGAATCAGTGGGGCGAGGGTGCGACTACCCTGGAATGGACCGTGGCTTCGCCGCCGCCCTTCCACACCTTCGAGGAACTGCCCGTCATCGGCGACGTTCCCCACGGTCATCCGGCGGAGTAACGGGTTTTGGGCGGCAAGACGAAAACTGTCGTAGCGGCGGTCGCCGCGCTGGCGGTGATGGTCGGGCTGGTTGTTGCCAGCGTGCCGCTCTACACCCTGTTCTGCAAAGTCACCGGGGTCGGCGGTACGCCGCGTGTCGCCGCTTCGGCGCCGGTGGGCGAGGTTCAGAGCAAGACGGTCACCATCCGGTTCGATACGAACTTAGCCCGCGGCATGCCCTGGAAGTTCGCGCCGAATCAGACCGCGATGACCATCCATCTGGGCGAGCCCAACGTCGCCACCTTCACGGCGGAGAATCCGACGAACGACACCATCACCGGCACCGCCGCCTTCAACGTCACCCCGGCCAAGGCCGGCCAGTACGTCAATAAGATCCAGTGCTTCTGCTTCTCCGAGCAGAGCTTGAAGCCGGGTCAGAAGGTCGAGATGCCGGTGCAGTTCTTCATCGATCCGGCCATCGCCACCGATCCCGATACTTCGGACGTGACCACCATCACACTTTCCTACACATTCTTCAGAACGCCTCAGCGCAACGAGGGAGCATCATGAGCCAAGGCAAACCCGCCCATCCCTATCATCTGGTCAATCCTAGCCCTTGGCCCCTGCTGGGCGCCGGCGGCGCTTTCGTGACCACTTTCGGCGCTGTCCACTGGTGGGCCGGCGGCGGCAGGGAAATCCTGTATGCCGGCTTCGCCGTCATCCTGCTGACCATGCTTCTCTGGTGGCGCGACGTCGTCAAGGAAGCTCAGGTCGAGAAGGTGCATACTCCGGTGGTGCGCCACGGCCTGCGCGTCGGCATGGGCCTGTTCATCGCCTCCGAGGTGATGTTCTTCGTCGCCTTCTTCTGGGCCTTCTTTCATAACAGCCTGCATGTCAGCCCGCAGATCAGCCAGTGGCCGCCGGCGAGCATCCAGCCGATGGACGCCTGGGGGATTCCCTTCATCAATACCGTGCTGCTGCTGAGCTCGGGCTTCACCTTGACCTGGGCCCACCATGCGCTCAAGCATAACAAGCGTGGCCAGCTGATCCTCGGCCTGATCGTCACCGTCGCCCTGGGCGCCACCTTCCTCGGGCTGCAGGTGCACGAATATGGCGAAGCCACCTTCGGCTTCAAGGATGGCATTTTCCCGTCGGTGTTCTATCTCGCCACCGGCTTCCACGGTTTCCACGTCTTCTGCGGCAGCATCTTCCTGCTGGTCTGCCTGTTCCGTTCGGCCAAGGGCGACTTCACCCCCGAGCATCATGTCGGTTTCGAGGCGGCCGCCTGGTACTGGCACTTCGTCGACGTGGTGTGGATTTTCCTGTTCGTCTGGGTCTACTGGTGGGGTTCTTCCTACGCCGGTTGATCGGATAGGGCATTTTCTGCCTAAGATCGTTAAGCGACAGGCCGGCAACCCCAGGGTTGCCGGCCTTTTTCTTTGTGGCATGCCGCTTGCTGTGGATAAGCCGGAAGTTTCTCCGCGATAGGAGGCGGATATGACGGCGATGCACCAAGCTCAAGACGATTATCGGCTGACCACGGCTGAAATCTTCTTTCACACCTATGACCATCCCGAAGAAATGCAGAGTCTGGTCTGGCAGGATTACGATCTGGCGCCGGATTTCCCCGAATTGCGCCGGTTCCTCACTTACTGGACCCGCCATATCGGCGGCGTGGTCCATTCGGTGCGGGTCGATGCGGACGAACCGAGTCAGAAGAAGCGCGGCGGCAGCTACCGGATGCCTTCGACTGCCATTCACTGATCAGAGAAAGCGCAACGGCGCCCCCACCGGGTCGCCGAGCAGGCTGTCCTCGCGCATCACCACATTGCCGCGGATGATGGTGGCGATCGGCCAGCCGGTAACCCTCATGCCGTCGAAGGGGGTCCAGCCGCAGCGGCTGACGATCCACTGATTGGTGATCTTGCGCTGCGCCTTCAGGTCCACGACGGTGAAGTCGGCGTCATAGCCCACCGCCACGCGCCCCTTGCACGCCATATTGTAAATCCGCGCCGGACCCGCCGAGGTCAGATCGACGAAACGCTCCAGACTGAGCCGGCCCGCCGCCACATGATCCAGCATGATCGGCACCAAGGTCTGCACGCCGGTCATGCCGGACGGGCTGTCGGGATAGGGCTTGGCCTTTTCCTCCAGCGTGTGCGGCGCATGGTCCGAACCGATCACGTCGACGATGCCTTGTTCGATGCCGCGCCACAGCCCCTGACGATGCTCCTCGCTGCGGATCGGCGGGTTCATCTGCGCCAACGTCCCCAGGCGCTCATAGCATTCGGGGGCGGACAGGGTGAGATGCTGCGGCGTCACCTCGACGGTGGCGATATCCTTGTGCCCCGCCAGGATTTCGATCTCGTCGGCGGTGGTGATGTGCAGGACATGGACCGGCCGCCCGGCCTCGCGCGCCAGGCGCAGCACCCGCCTGGTGGCGAGGATCGCCGTCTCGGCGTCGCGCCATTCGGGATGCATGCGCGGATGCGCCCCGCCTTCCACCAGATGGCGCCGCGCTTTCAGGCGACTCTCATCCTCGGCATGGATGGCGACGCGGCGCCGCCCCGAGGCCAGGGCGCGCTTCAGGGTCGTCTCGTCATCAACCAGCAGGCTGCCGGTCGAACTGCCCATGAAGATCTTGACGCCGCAAACACCGGGGATCCGTTCCAGCTCGGCCAGCTGATCGGCATTCTCGGGCGCCCCGCCCATGAAAAAGGCATGATCGGTCCAAGCGCGCCCCTTCGCGCGGGCGAATTTGTCGGCCATCGCCTCGGCGGTGGTGGTCGAGGGCTTGGTGTTGGGCATCTCGCAGACAGCGGTGATGCCGCCCATCGCCGCCGCCGCAGTGCCCGTGGCGAGATCCTCCTTATATTCGAGGCCGGGTTCGCGTAAGTGCACTTGGCTGTCGATGATGCCGGGCAGGATGGTCAGGCCGGCTGCCTCGAAGGT
>Ga0213872_10001874_pt1 | contig 12982 bp, 8 predicted proteins | sample VelepicomBERX_R2_FD_160071 | JGI IMG/M metagenome (GOLD analysis project Ga0213872, IMG submission 160071) | Rhizosphere microbial communities from Vellozia epidendroides in rupestrian grasslands, the National Park of Serra do Cipo, Brazil - RX_R2 | ecosystem: Host-associated > Plants > Roots >...
AGTTCACGCTGGCACCCGAGCCCATGGTGAAGAAGTGGTGCAGCCACACCAGGTAGGACAGGATGGTGATCACCACGGTGGCATAGACCATCGAGGTGTAGCCGAACAGGCGCTTGCCGCAGAAGGTGGAGACGATCTCGGAATACACGCCGAAGCAGGGCAGGATCAGGATGTAGACCTCGGGGTGGCCCCAGATCCAGATCAGGTTCACATACATCATGGCGTTGCCGCCGAGGTCGTTGCTGAAGAAGTTGGTGCCGACATAGCGGTCCAGCGACAGCAGCACCAGCACGGCCGTCAGCACCGGGAAGGCGGCGACGATCAGCACATTGGTGCACAGGGCGGTCCAGGTGAACACCGGCATCTTCATGAGGTTCATGCCGGGCGCGCGCATCTTCACGATGGTGGCGATCAGGTTGACCCCCGACAGCAGCGTGCCGACCCCCGCGATCTGCAGCGACCAGATGTAGTAGTCGACCCCCACGTCGGGGCTGCCGAGGATGCCTGACAGCGGCGGATAGGCCAGCCAGCCGGTGCGGGCGAACTCGCCGATGAACAGCGAGATCATCACCAGCACGCCGCCGAAGGTGGTCATCCAGAAGCTGAAGTTGTTGAGGAAGGGGAAGGCCACGTCGCGCGCGCCGATCTGCAGCGGCACCAGGTAGTTCATGAGGCCGGTCACCAGGGGCATGGCGACGAAGAAGATCATGATCACGCCGTGGGCGGTGAACACCTGGTCGTAGTGGTGCGGGGGCAGGAAGCCGGCCGAGTCGCCGAAGGAGAGGGCCTGTTGCGCGCGCATCATCACCGCGTCGGCGAAGCCGCGCAGCAGCATGACGATGCCCAGCACGATGTACATGATGCCGATGCGCTTGTGGTCGATGCTGGTGATCCAGTCGCGCCACAGCGTGCCCCAGAGGCGCAAGTAGGTCAGGCCGGCCAGCACCGCCAGGCCGCCCAGGGCGACTGCGATGAAGGTGCCCACCAGGATGGGTTCGTGGTAGGGGATGGCGTCCAGGCTGAGGCGCCCGAACAGGAGCTTGGTGAGATCTAGGTGGTCGAACATGTCAGTCTCTCCGGCCGGAAACGGCCTCGGCGTGCGAGGGGATGCGGCGGGCCGTCGGTTTCATGGGGTGGTTCCTTCGGCCAGCGACACTTGGAGGCCGCGGCCTTCGCTGTCCTTGGTGGTGCAGGCCTGGGCCTTCACGAAGCGCTTGGCCGGCAGGCGGTTCTGCTCGCCCTGGGGGCTCTGCTGGGCGATGTCGAAGGTGCTCAGACCCATGCCGCCGTTTTCATCGATGGCCATCATCTCGCTCATGCACATCTTGCTGCTGTCCACGCAGCGGTTCAGGATGGCACCGAAGAGGTCCGGGGCCACGCTGGCATAGCGGCGCACCGGGTCGCGCTGGCTGGGTTGCTCCAGTTGCAGGTAGCCGGCCCGGTCGAGGGTGCTGCCGCCGGCCTTGGCCTGGGCCACCCAGGCCGCGTAATCCTGCTCGCTCAGGCCGTGGAAGCGGAAGCGCATGCCCGAGAAGCCGGCGCCGCTGTAGTTGGCCGAGAAGCCCTCGTAGTCGCCGGGCTGGTTGATCACCGCGTGCAACTGGGTCTGCATGCCCGGCATGGCGTAGATCTGGCCGGCCAGGGCCGGGATGTAGAAGGAGTTCATCACGGTGGAGGCGGTGATCCTGAACTCGATCGGGCGGTCCACCGGTGCGGCCAGTTCATTGACCGTGGCGATGCCTTCCTCGGGGTAGATGAACAGCCATTTCCAGTCCAGCGCCACCACTTCGACCGTCAAAGGCTTGGCCGTCGCCGGGATCGGGCGCGAGGCGTCGAGGCGGGCCAGGGGGCGGTAGGGGTCCAGGGTGTGGGTGCTGATCCAGGTCAGCAGGCCCAGGGCGATGATGATCAGCAGCGGGCCGCTCCAGATCACCAGTTCCAGCGAGGTGGAGTGGTCCCAGTCGGGCTCGTAGCGGGCTTCGGTGTTGGACTGGCGGTAGCGCCAGGCGAAGAACAGCGTCAGCACGATCACCGGGACGATGATCAGCAGCATCAGCAGGGTGGAGACGACGATGAGGTGCCCTTGCTGGGCGGCGATGTCGCCCGAGGGGTTCATCACCACAGCGTTGCAGCCGCTCAACAGGGCGGCTGGGAAAAGGAGCAATCCGCGGAGGCGCTTGAGGGGGATCATGCCGAAAACCTGGGTAGTGTGCTTGCCGAAAATCAAGTAATCTAAATTCGGCAATCATGTTTGACCATTGGACGTTTTGTCTCAGGTCAACCTGAATTGCCGGGATGAGCCGCTGAAACGGCTCGCAGAACGACAAACCGGAGACTTTTGATGACGATCAGCATTCATCCGCATCCGACCGGTTTACCGGCCTCATCGGCGTCATCGCCCAGCCAGCGCAATACCCATGGCGACAGTTCCATTTCGCCTGGTGAGATATCCATCGGCGTGATCATCGGCCGTGCCTCTGAATATTTCGACTTCTTCGTCTACGGCATCGCCTCGGTGCTGGTGTTCCCGGCGGTCTTCTTTCCGTTCGAGGAGCGCCTGGAAGGCACGCTGTATGCGTTCGTGATCTTTGCCTTCGCCTTCCTGGCCCGGCCCTTCGGCACGGTCGCCTTCATGGCGCTGCAGAAGCGTTTCGGCCGCGAGACCAAGCTGTCGGCCGCCCTGCTGCTGCTGGGGCTGTCGACGGCGGGCATCGCCTTCCTGCCCACCTACGCCCATGCGGGGGCGGTCGCCATCGTGCTGCTGTCGGTCTTCCGCATCGGCCAGGGGGCGGCGCTCGGCGGCGCCTGGGACGGCCTGCCCTCGCTGCTGGCGCTGAACGCGCCCGAGAACCGGCGGGGCTGGTACGCGATGCTGGGGCAGTTGGGTGCGCCGGTGGGCTTCATCCTGGCGGCCGGCCTGTTCTCTTTCCTGCTGTCGCACACCTCGCCGGACGATTTCCTCGACTGGGGCTGGCGCTATCCCTTCTATGTGGCCTTTGCCATCAATGTGGTGGCCCTGTTCGCCCGGCTGCGCCTGGTCTCGACCAACGAATATGCCCGGCTGCTCGATGAGCGCGAGCTCGAGCCCACGAATGCGGTCGAGATGGCCCGCAGCCAGGGGCGCAACCTGATCATCGGCGCCCTGGCCGCGCTGGCCAGCTATGCGCTGTTCCATCTGGTGACGGTGTTCCCGCTGTCCTGGATCTCGCTGTATTCCGAGCGGTCGATCAGCGCCTTCCTGCTGGTGCAGATCGCCGGCGCGGTGCTGGCGGCGGGGGGCATCGTGATGTCGGGGCTGGTCGCCGACCATTTCGGGCGCCGGCGCACCCTGGGATCGCTGGCGGTGCTGATCGCCATCTTCAGTGGCTTTGCCCCGACCCTGCTGGACGGCGGTGTCAGTGGCCAGGACATCTTCATCCTGCTGGGCTTCATGCTGCTGGGCCTGTCCTACGGCCAGGCGGCCGGCGCGGTGACGGCCAACTTCCCGTCCCGCTACCGCTACACCGGCGCGGCCTTGACCTCGGACCTGGCCTGGCTGGTCGGCGCGGGTTTCGCGCCCCTGGTGGCCCTGGGCCTGTCGGCACATTTCGGCCTCGAGTATGTGAGTGTGTACCTGCTCTCCGGTGCGGCCTGCACGCTGGCGGCCCTGAGTGTGAACCGGGCGCTGGAGATCAAGGACTGAGACAGTGGCCCGTTCACCGGGCAGGCGCCATAGAAAAAGCCCCGCAGGCCTGGCCTGCGGGGCTTTTTCTATGAGGTGGGCCGATGTGCCGGACGGCTGCCTGCTCAGGCCCTGCCGTAGGCGCCGGGGCGGCCCCGTGGCGGCGTGGCCTTGGGAAATTTGCCATGGGGCAGCGCGTGCAGCCGATGGAACAGACGGCGGCAGTAGCCGGTGATGCCCAGGCATTTGTTGATCTCGTCGACCGGCAGCGGGCCCGAGACCACCACGATGTCGTTGGCCCAATCCACCGCGCCGGCGGCCCGCAGCTGGCGGCGGGCACGCAGGGCCCAGGTCTGGATGCGGGTCGGGTTGCCGTGCTGGTGCAGTTCGCCGGTGCTGCGGTCAAAGGCGATGGCCACGGTGTCCGTCTTCAGGCGGAAGCGCCGTTCGCCCGTGTAGGGGCTCGGGGCCTCGGTCATGTCGTACAGATAGTAGCTGCCGGATTTGAGTTGGTATTGCAGATCCATCGGTGTGTCCTCGTGATCTGATTGTGGGCGGCCGGTCTGTGGGTCGAAGGCCGGAATACGCCCGGAAAGTCCCCGGTTATCAGGTTGGCTGGCATGGCGTGGGCGCCATTTTGCCTGCCCAAGCACGGCGCGGATGGCCGCCCGGTCGGCTCAAGGTTTCGAAATGCAACAACTTTCTGATGCAGATCAGTCGGCCACCTTGTGCAGGATGAATTGCCGATGGACGGTCTGGTCGTCGGTGGACCACTGGCCACGGATCTCTCGTCCGCAAGAGCCGGGCACGACCTCGCCCAGCCAGGTGGCGGAGATGTTGCGGCCGTTGACGGATTCCTCGAGCGTGAAATCGCCGCCGTCCACATCACCGGACACCCAGGCGCGCTCGCCGTCGCGCAGCATCACGCCGCGCACGCTGCCGGCCAGGTCGGGGTGGCGTTCCAGCAGCAGGCTGATCGAGGGGCCGGTTGGCGTGAACTCGGCCCGCCACTGGCCATAGAGGTGGCGCGCCTCGACCTCGTCGGGTGCCGGGCAGTGGGCTGCGGCTGGCGCAGAGGCCGTGTCGGCCCGGCAGGCCGCACCCAAGGACAGGCTCAACAGCAGGGCCAGCAGCGCAGGCAGTGGTCTCATGGGGGGACTCCGGTGGGGCCTCAGGGCGAGGGTGTGGCGGCCGCTGCGGCGCGTTTGGCGAATTCGGCGCGCAGGGCCTTGAGCTTCTCGCGCGGGTCTTCCTTGGTGGTGCCTTGCTGCAGGGCCATCTCGGCGATGAAGCGGCTGGGCAGGGCGGCCACCATCTCGCGGCCCTTCTTGCGCCGGCGCGTCCAGCTCACCGCCAGGGTGCGCTGGGCGCGGGTGATGCCCACATACATCAGGCGGCGTTCTTCCTGCAGGCGCAGGGCCAGGCTCTCGCCGCTGACCTCGGCGCCCGGCTCCTGCTCCATCTTGAAGGGCAGGATGTTCTCGTTCACCCCGACCAGCATCACATGCGGCCATTCGAGGCCCTTGGAGGCGTGCAGGGTGGACAGGGTCACCACGTCCTGGTCCTGCTCGCGCTCGCTGATGGTGGACAGCAGGGCGATGGTCTGCGCCACCTCGAGCAGGTTCTTGACCTCGCGGGTGGTGCTGACACCGGCGCTGTCGTCGATCTGGCCGCCGCAGCGCCCCGACATCCAGTCGCAGAACTCGAGCACATTGGTCCAGCGGCTGGCCGCCGCCTTTTCGCTGTCCTCGTTGTCGTAGAGGTGCTGCTCGTAGCCGATCTCTTTCAGGAAATCCATCAGGAAGCTGCGGGCCGCCTCGGCGCCCAGGGTCTGGCGGGCGCGGTATTCGAGGTCGTTCACATAGCGGCCGAATTCCTGCAGGCTGCCGCTGGCGCGGGCCGGCAGCACATGCTGCAGCGAGGCGCTGAACAGCGATTCGAACAGGCTGAGCTTGTACTGGCTGGCGTAGACGCCGAGCTGGCCCAGCGTGGTGTGGCCGATGCCGCGCTTGGGCGTGGTGATGGCGCGCAGGAAGGCCGGGTCGTCGTCGTTGTTGATCCACAGCCGGAACCAGGCGCACAGGTCCTTGATCTCGGCGCGGTCGAAGAAGCTCTGCCCGCCCGACACCTTGTAGGGGATCTGGGCGCGCCGCAGCGCCTGTTCGAACACCCGGGCCTGGTGGTTGGCGCGGTAGAGGATGGCGAAATCCTTCAGGTCCTTCCACTGCGAGGTCGCGCGCAGGCTCTGGATGCGGGCCACCGCGCGCTCGGCCTCGTGCTCTTCGTGGTCGGCGTCGACCACGCGCACCGGCTCGCCTTCGCCGAGTTCCGAGAACAGGGTCTTGGGAAACAGCTTGGGGTTGGGCTGGATCACGTTGTTGGCGGCGCGCAGGATGGCCGAGGTGGAGCGGTAGTTCTGCTCGAGCTTGATCACCTTGAGCTCGGGGAAGTCCACCGGCAGCTTGCGCAGGTTGTCCAGGGTGGCGCCGCGCCAGCCGTAGATCGACTGGTCGTCGTCGCCCACGGCGGTGAAGCGCCCGCGCTGGCCCACCAGGGCCTTGAGCACCTCGTACTGGGTGGCGTTGGTGTCCTGGTATTCGTCGACCAGCACATGGCCCAGCGACTGCTGCCATTTCTCGCGCACCTCGGGGTGGTCGCGCAGCAGCTTCAGCGGCATGCCGATCAGGTCGTCGAAGTCGACGCTCTGGTAGGCCGTCAGGCGCTCTTCGTAGCGGGCCATGATCTCGGCGATGACCCGTTCATGGTCGTTGGCGGCCTGGGCCATGGCCTGGGCGGCGTTCAGGCCCTGGTTCTTCCAGGCGCTGATGGTCCACTGCCACTGGCGGGCGGTGGCCAGGTCCGGGCTGCCGCCGCAGTCCTTGAGGATGCCGGTGATGTCGTCGGCGTCCAGGATGCTGAACTGCGGCTTGAGGCCGAGCACCGCGCCGTCCTCGCGCATCAGGCGCACGCCCAGCGCGTGGAAGGTGCAGATCAGGATGTCCTTGGCGCGGCGGCCGATCAGGCCCTTGGCGCGCTCGCGCATCTCGGCGGCGGCCTTGTTGGTGAAGGTGATGGCCGCGATGCGCTGCGGCGCCAGGCCCGACTCGATCAGGTGGGCGATCTTCATGGTGATCACCCGGGTCTTGCCCGAGCCGGCGCCGGCCAGCACCAGGCAGGGGCCCTGCACATAGTTCACGGCTTCGAGTTGGGCGAAATTCAGACCGGCAGACATGGGGGGAGCGAATCGAAGGGCGCCGGGGCGGCGCGGGGCGGTGGGCGGGGTCGCCAATGATAGCGGCAGGGCCGGGGTGGCCCGGTGCCGGGCCGGTCTTTGCGGGCGGCGGCAAAATGGGCCTTCCCGCCGTGCCTGTCCTGAAGAGCCCCTCTTGCTGTCCATCCTGTCGGTCACCTTTCCTTTTTTCGCCCTCGTGCTCTGCGGTTTTGCCGCCACCCGTTCGCGCCTGCTGCCGCTCGAGGCCATCGGTGGGCTGAACAGCTTCGTGCTGTTCTTCGCCCTGCCGTGCATGCTGTTCCGCTTCGGTTCCGGCACGCCGATCGCCGAGCTGCTCGATGCCGGCGTCTTCGGGGTCTATCTGCTGTGCGCCCTGACCCTGGTCGGCCTGACGGTGCTGTGCACCCGCAACCGGGGGCGCGGCGGCGCCATCGGCTGGAACGATGCGGCCTTCGGCGCCCTGGTGGCGGCCTTTCCCAACACCGGCTTCATGGGGGTGCCCCTGCTCGTGGCCTTGCTGGGCCCGGCGGCGGCCGGGCCGGCGATCGTGACCATGGTGGTGGACATGGTCGTCACCTCGTCGCTGTGCATCGCCCTGTCGCGTCTGGACGCCCTGGACCAGCATGGCGCGACTGCGGCCGCGCGCAAGGCCTTGAAGGGGGTGCTGCTGAACCCCATGCCCTGGTCCATCCTGCTGGGCGCGCTGGCGTCGGCCCTGCATTGGGCCCCGCCGGGGCCGCTGGGGCGCACCGTCGCCCTGCTGGCCGACGCCGCCTCGCCGGTGGCGCTGTTCACCATGGGGGCGGTGCTGGCGCGCGCCCAGGGCCTGCCCGAGGCCGGGCGGCCCCGCCAGCGCCTGGGCGATGTACCCCTGCTCGGCTTCATCAAGCTGCTGCTGCACCCGCTGCTGGTGTGGGGGCTGGGGCGTGGCGCCATGGCCCTGGGCCTGCCGCTGTCCGCGGCGGCGCTCAAGGTGCTGGTGCTGGTCGCGGCCCTGCCCAGCGCCAGCAATGTGTCCATGCTCAGCGAGCGCTTCGGCGCGGACACCGGCCGCGTGGCCCGGGTCATCCTGCTGTCGACCGTGGCGGCCTTTCTGTCGTTTGCTGGCGCTGTGGCCTGCTTCGCCTGAAGGCGCGGGGCGAACTCTGCGGGTGTACGCCATCCGGCGGATTTAAGAAAAATCAAAAAATCTTCATCATTCTTGCTGGCATCGCATTGAAGCCATGGGCAGGTGGCGCCGCTCCGGGGTGAAAGCAGGCCTGCCAGTCCGGGCATCGATCCGGCTGAGGTGCTGACAGCACAGTGCGCACTCGGCTGGATGTCCTGCGCGCAGGACAGGGTGTGGGGTGGGGCGGCGGGGTGGCATGTTTTTTGTATGAATGATTTCCAGAAATTCATAAATCAAGAGAGACAGATGAAACCCACGCAGGACCGGCCTCCCATCCGGCAACGACCGTGTTGGCCCCTGTGGGCCGCCGCGCCGATGCTGGCGGCCCTTGCGGCGCCGGTGCTGGCCCAGGCCCCGGTGGCGGACAGCGGCGAGACGGCTCCTGTGGCCCAGCTCAAGCCTGTCGAGGTGAAGGCCCACTACGACAACGGCGTGGGCAGCTCGGACGCCGCCTCGCAAGGCGTGGTCGATGGCTCGCGGCTGACCGATCTGCCATTGCTGCGTCCCGGCGAGGTGCTGGAGACCGTGCCCGGGCTGGTGGTCACACAGCATTCGGGCGACGGCAAGGCCAACCAGTATTTCCTGCGCGGCTACAACCTCGACCACGGAACGGACCTGGCCTCCTTTCTGGACGGGGTGCCCCTCAACATGCCCACCCACGCCCACGGGCAGGGCTACACCGACCTCAACCTGCTGATCCCCGAGCTGGTGGACACCATCACCTACACCAAGGGGCCGTATGACGCCGAGATCGGTGATTTCGGCTCGGCCGGCTCGGCCCACATCCGCTACCGCGACACGCTGGACCATGGCATGGCCAACGTCACGGTGGGGGCCTATGGCTACCGGCGCCTGTTGATCGCCGATTCCTTCTTGCCGGGGCAGGCGGCCAAGGGCCGGCCGGATGCCGGGCAGGTCTCCGAAGCGGCCGGCGGCCCGCGTCTGCTCTATGCCCTGGAGCTTGAGAAGGCCGACGGCCCCTGGGCGCTGCCCGAAGACCTGCGCAAGTACAACGGCCTGCTGCGCCTGAGCGACGGCAGCAAGGCCAACGGCTGGTCGCTGGACGCCCTGGCCTACGGCGCGCACTGGAATTCGACCGACCAGGTCCCGCTGTCGCTGATCCAGTCCGGTCAGCTGTGCCGCTTCTGCGCGCTCGACCCGACCGACGGCGGCAACACCCACCGTGAAATCCTGGCGGGCGAATGGCACAGCCATGAAGCCGACCGCTACACCAGGCTGTCGGCCTACGCACAGCACTACCAGCTGCAGCTCTGGTCGGACTTCCGCTTCTACGAAGACAACCCGGTGACCATGGACCAGTTCTCCCAATGGGAGGACCGCAACATGCTCGGCGGCCAGGCGGTGCAAGGCTGGTTCCACCGGTTGGCCGGGCGCGAGTCCATGACCGAGGTCGGCGTGCAGCTGCGCCATGACCACATCCGGGTCGGCCTGCTCAACACCCAGGCGCGGCAGACCCTGTCCACCGTCGACGATGCCCGGGTCAGCGAAACCCTGCTGGGCGCCTATGCCCAGAACACCACCTGGTGGAGTTCCTGGTTCCGCAGCCTGCTGGGCCTGCGCATGGACCGGGTGAACATGAACCAGACCTCCCTGGTGCTGCCCCAGAACACCGGCGGCGCGTCGGCGCTCAAGCTGCAGCCCAAGATGTCGCTGATCTTCGGGCCCTGGGCGCGCACCGAATTCTTCGTCAATGCCGGCCGGGGCATCCACAGCAACGATGCCCGCGGGGTGATCGACAAGGTCGACCCCACCTCGCTGTCGGTGGCGGGTTCCGCCGGGCCCACGGCGGCCCAGGCGGTGCCGGCCCTGGTCAGCAGCCGGGGCTCCGAGCTGGGGCTGCGCACCGAGTGGATTCCCGGGCTGCAGAGTTCGCTGGCCTTTTGGCGGCTGGACAGCGATTCGGAGCTGGTCTACAGCGCCGACGCCGACATCGGCAGCACCTCGCCCAACGGCGCCAGCCATCGCTACGGTCTCGAATGGAACAACAGCTGGGTGGCCGAGCCCTGGTTGCTGCTCGATGCCAACATGGCCTGGACCCACGCGCGCTATGCCCGCATGAACGACAACGGTGCCCTGGGCGACGCGATTCCCAATGCGGTGTCCAAGGTGTTCTCCTGGGCCGCCACGGCCAGGCAGGGGCCTTGGTCGGCCGGGCTGAACTGGCGCTACATCGGCCCCTACCCCTTGACCCAGGACGGCAGCCAGACGGCCCCCTCGGCCCTGGTGACGAATTTCCGGCTCAGGAATCAGATCACCCCGGCGGTGGGGTGGAGTCTGGAGGTGCTGAACCTGTTCAACCGGGCTTACTACGACATCGCCTACAACCAGGACTACCAGACCTCGCCCAGTCTCAGCACGCTCAATCCGAACGGCATCACGGTGCACCCCGGCGAGCCGCGGCAGCTGCGGCTGAGCCTGAACATCAGCTTCTGAGGCCGGACGCCGGCGCCCGCACGTCGGCCATGTCGACAAAGGCGCGCAGGTAGTCGATCTGCACATCGGCCTCGCGCGCACCCAGATAGATCTGCTTGGCGATGCCCTGCGGGCCCAGGCGCACGGGCAGCACCGGCATCCTGGCCGCGTATTCCTCCACCAGCCAGCGCGGCAGTGCGGCCACGCCACGGCCGCTGGCCACCATCTGCAGCATGATGTCGGTGTTCTCGATCTCCTTGTGGCGGCGCGGCAGGATGCCGGCCGGCACCAGGAACTGCTGGTAGATGTCCAGCCGTTCGGGCGAGACCGGGTAGCTCAGCAGCACCTCGGAGGCCAGCTCGGTGGGCTCCACAAAGTCGCGGCCGGCCAGCGCATGCCCGTGGCCCACCACCAGCACCTGCTCGTAGTCGAACACCGGCTCGAAGTGCAGGCCGGGCTTGAACACCGGGTCGGGCGTGACCAGCAGGTCGATCTCGTAGCCGAACAGCGCGCCGATGCCGCCGAACTGGAATTTCTGCTTCACGTCGACCTCGACATCGGGCCAGGCCGCCAGATAAGGCGCGACGATCTTCAGCAGCCACTGGTAGCAGGGCGAGCATTCCATGCCGATGCGCAGGGTGCCGCGCTCGCCCTGGGCAAACTGCTTCATGCGCGCCTCGGCCAGTTCGAGCTGCGGCAGCACCCGGTTGGCCACGGCCAGCAGGTACTGGCCGGCCTGGGTCAGGCGCAGGCCGCGGCCCTCGCGCAGCCAGAGGTCGGTGCCCAGGGCCTGCTCCAGTTTCTTCATCGCGTGGCTCAGGGCCGGCTGGGTCAGGCACAGGGTGGCGGATGCGGCCGTCATCGAGCCTTGGCGTTCGACCTCCTGCAGGATGGCCAGGTGGATGCGCTCAATCATCGGGGTCCTCCATCCATGAATAGTGTTGATCGATCTCTGAAATAAGATCATTTTACGTAATTGAGGCGTGTCTTTAACCTCGCGCCATCTTTCATCTTGATGGCATTGAAGAAGACACCATGGTCACCACCCACAACCTCGGCTTTCCGCGCATCGGCGCCCAGCGCGAACTCAAGTTCGCACTCGAGTCCTATTGGAAGGGCCAATCCTCGCTGGCCGATCTGAAGGCCCTGGCCGCCGGCCTGCGACAGCAGAACTGGGCCGACCAGGCTCCGCTGGACCTGGCCCCGGTCGGCGATTTCTCGTTCTACGACCAGGTGCTGGACATGAGCTTCACCTTGGGCAACCTGCCCGAGCGGGTGCGTGGCTTCCACGGTGACCCGTTGGACAACTATTTCCGTGTGGCGCGTGGCCGTTCGGCCCAGGCCGCCGAGGCCCATGCCGGCTGCGGTAGTGGCTGTGGCGGCGGCGTGGCCGCAGGCGAGATGACCAAGTGGTTCGACACCAACTACCACTACATCGTGCCCGAGTTCAGCGCAGCGACCGGGTTCAGGCTCGATGCCAGCCGCCTGCTGGAGCAACTGGCCGAGGCGCGAGCCCAGGGCGTGAAGGCCAAGCCCGTCATCGTCGGCCCGATCACCTACCTGGCCATCGGCAAGAGCAAGGACGGCTCGGACCGCCTGGCCTTGCTGGAGCGCCTGCTGCCGGTGTATGCCGAGCTGTTGGACACCCTGGCCGTCCAGGGCGTGGAATGGGTGCAGATCGACGAACCCATCCTGGTGACCGAGCTGGACGCCGATTGGCAACACGCCTTCAACACCGCCTACCACCACCTCAAGGCCGCCAAGGTCAAGCTGCTGCTGGCCAGCTACTTCGGTCAGCTGCAGGAGAACGCCTACCTGGCGGCCAACCTGCCGGTGGCGGGCCTGCATGTGGACGCGATCAACGACCGCGACGGCGTGCAGCCGCTGATCAACCTGCTGCCGGCCCACAAGGTGCTGTCGCTAGGTGTGGTCAACGGCCGCAACATCTGGATGACCGACCTCAACGCCACCCTGGACTGGCTGGAGCCCCTGGCCCGGCAACTGGGCCCGCGCCTGTGGATTGCGCCTTCGTGCTCCCTGCTGCATGTGCCGGTCGATCTGGCCAGCGAAAAGAAGCTCGATGCCGAGATCCTGTCCTGGCTGGCCTTTGCGCGCCAGAAACTGGTCGAGCTGCAGGTGCTGGCCCAGGCCCTGAACACCGGCCGCGACTCGGTGCGCGAGGCCCTGGCCGCCAACCAGGCCGCGCTGTCGGCACGCCGCGCCTCGCCGCGTGTCAACAACCCGGCCGTCAAGCTGGCCGTGTCCAAGATCACCCATGAGCTGGGCCGCCGAGAGAGCCCCTACGGCCAGCGTGCGCCCAAGCAGGCCGCCTTGCTGAAGCTGCCCAAGTTCCCGACCACCACCATCGGATCGTTTCCGCAGACGGCCGAGATCCGCCATGCGCGCAGCGAGTTCAAGGCCGGACGCCTGGACCAGCCCGCCTACCAGGCGGCCATGCGTCAGGAGATCGAACGTGCGGTGCGCGAGC
>Ga0213872_10001875_pt1 | contig 12982 bp, 15 predicted proteins | sample VelepicomBERX_R2_FD_160071 | JGI IMG/M metagenome (GOLD analysis project Ga0213872, IMG submission 160071) | Rhizosphere microbial communities from Vellozia epidendroides in rupestrian grasslands, the National Park of Serra do Cipo, Brazil - RX_R2 | ecosystem: Host-associated > Plants > Roots >...
CGCCATCGGCCTTAATTTCATCGATGTCTATCACCGCACCGGTCTCTACCCCGTCACCCTGCCCGGCTCGATCGGCTCGGAGGCCGCCGGAATCGTCGAGAAGGTCGGACCCGAGGTGACGGACCTTAAGCCCGGGCAGCGTGTCGCCTATGCCGGCGGCGTACCCGGCGCCTATGTCGAATCCCGGGTTATGCCGGCCAACCGCCTGGTGCCGTTGCCGGACGCCATCGACGACAAGATCGCCGCTTCGGTGATGCTGCAGGGTATGACCACCGAATATCTGCTGGAGCGTACCTATCCGGTGAAGAAGGGCGAAACCATCCTGTTCCATGCCGCGGCCGGCGGTGTCGGATTGCTGGCATGCCAATGGGCCAAGTCGCTTGGCGCCATCGTCATCGGCACGGTGGGTAGCGCCGCGAAGGCCGAGTTGGCCAAGGCCCATGGTGCGGATTACGTCATCGACTATTCCAAGGAAGACTTCGTAGCCCGCGTGAAGGAGATCACCGGCGGCAAGGGCGTACCTGTCGTCTATGATTCGGTCGGCAAGGATACCTTCGCCAAGTCGCTTGATTGCCTGCAGCCGCGCGGTCTATTGGCCTTGTTCGGCGCGTCGTCCGGGCCGGTGCCGGATTTCAATCCCGGCATCCTGGCCGGCAAGGGATCGCTCTATCTCACCCGGCCGACTCTGAATACCTACAACGCCAGTGTCGAAGATCTGCGCCACAGCGCCAAGCGGCTGTTCGATCAGATCCTGTCCGGCGCGGTAAAGCCGACGATTGGCCAGACTTACAAGCTGTCCGACGCCGCGCAGGCCCACGCCGATCTCGAAGCCCGCAAAACCACGGGGTCCACCGTCCTGATCGCCTGAAAAACCAAACGCCCTGTTTCACGTGAAACAGGGCGTTTATGATTACGAGTTCATCGCATCGAAGAAGTCGTTGTTCGTCTTCGAATGCTTGAGTTTGTCGAGCAGGAATTCCATCGCGTCGGACACGCCCATCGGCATCAGCACGCGACGCAGCACCCACATCTTGGCCAACACGCCCTTGTCGACCAGCAGCTCTTCCTTACGGGTACCCGACTTGGTGATGTCGATGGCCGGGAAGGTACGCTTGTCGGACAGCTTGCGATCCAGGATGATTTCCGAATTGCCGGTGCCCTTGAACTCTTCGAAAATCACTTCGTCCATGCGGCTGCCGGTATCGATCAGCGCCGTCGCGATGATGGTCAGCGACCCGCCTTCTTCGATATTGCGAGCGGCACCGAAGAAGCGCTTCGGACGCTGCAGCGCATTGGCGTCGACACCACCGGTCAGCACCTTGCCCGAGCTCGGCACCACCGTGTTGTAGGCGCGCGCCAGGCGGGTGATCGAGTCGAGAAGAATCACCACGTCACGCTTGTGCTCGACCAGGCGCTTGGCCTTTTCCAACACCATCTCGGTCACTTGCACGTGGCGCGAGGCCGGCTCGTCGAAGGTCGAGCTGATCACTTCGCCCCGCACCGAGCGGGCCATGTCGGTCACTTCTTCCGGACGTTCGTCGATCAGCAGAACGATCAGATAGACTTCCGGGTGATTGGCGGCGATGGCGTGGGCGATATTCTGCAGCATCACCGTCTTGCCGGTACGCGGCGGCGCCACCACCAGCGCGCGCTGGCCCTTGCCGAGCGGCGAGATCAGGTCGATGACGCGGGTGGTCAGATCCTTGACGGTGGGATCCTCGATCTCGAGGCGCAGACGCTCATCCGGATAAAGCGGCGTCAGATTGTCGAAATTGATGCGGTGCCGTACATTCTCCGGCGGCTCGAAATTGATGGTGTTGACTTTCAGCAGCGCGAAATAGCGCTCGCCTTCCTTCGGCGCGCGGATCTGACCCTCGACCGTATCGCCGGTCCGCAGGCCGAAACGCCGTACCTGGCTCGGCGAGACATAGATGTCGTCCGGACCCGGCAAGTAATTCGCCTCAGGGGAGCGCAAGAAGCCAAATCCATCCTGCAGGATCTCTAAGACACCATCGCCATAAATCGGGGTATCATTATCGGCCAACTGCTTGAGAATGGCGAACATCATATCCTGCTTGCGCAGAGTCGATGCGTTTTCGATCTGCAGTTCTTCCGCGTAAGCAAGAAGTTCGGCCGGTGATTTGGCCTTGAGCTCCTGAAGATTCATCGTAAGTCCAAGTTCGAAAATGGATAAAGGGAAAGAATCCGGATTGGAAAAATCGGATGAGGGAGACGCGACGCCAACAACCGGCCCGGCTGTGAGAGCTGTGGGGATTTTCAGGTTGAAGCGCTGAAGACGTTGCAGCTTTAACGAAACGTAGCCAGCCTGTCAAACCTAAAACGGTTTCAACACAACCAGTGCGACGATGGCCAACATCAACAGAGCCGGGACCTCATTGATCACCCGAAAGAATCGCGTCGATGGCAAGCTTCGTCCAGTGACAAAATCACGACGCCATTTCTCCAGCATCACCGTATAGCCGGCCAGCAGCAGGACCAGCCCGACCTTGACGTGGAGCCAGCCCTGCCCCGACAGGCCGATCTCGCCGGCCAGGATGCCGCCGAACAGAAAAGTGGCGATTCCGGCCGGGATCGTGATGCCGTGCAACAGCCGGCGCTCCATCACCTGGAGCATCTTCGCCGTATCGGAAAAAGCCTCGACCTGGGTGTGATAGACGAACAGCCGCGGCGTATAGAGCAGCCCGGCCATCCACGAGATCACCGAGACGATGTGAAGAACCAGAATTCCTCCGTACCAGCTCATCACGCCGTTTCCCCTTGCAAAGCGCAGGCGCCGCAGGTCCCGGGGCAGATCCGGCCCGACTCGGCCGAGACGACGGCACCGGCGGCGTCCATCGCCTGGCCGGCCAGTTCGGCCAAAGCTTGAATGAAGGCAGGATGCGTGTCCACGGTCGGCACGCGCAAGTAGAAAGGCAGTCCGTTCTCCTTGGCCAGATGGCCATATTCGATGTCGAGCTCGACCAGCGTCTCGGAATGTTCGGAAACGAAGGCGATCGGCAGCACGACGACGCCTTTGCCGTCCTTGCCGGCCCGCTTGATCTCGTCATCGGTCGACGGCCCGATCCATTCCAGCCGCCCGACCCGGCTCTGATAGCAGATCTGCCAATCGAGATCGGGCCGTCCGAGAGCGCCGATAATGGCTTTCGCTCCCATCTCCACCTGGGCCTGGTAAGGATCGCCGGCTTCGATGAATTTCTTCGGCAGGCCATGCGCCGAGAACAGCACCCGGACCGGCGCCGCCTCGCCCAAGCCTGCCAGCTTTTCGCGCAGCAGATCGGCCTGGGCCATCGCCCATCCGGGCAACCGCGGATAACAGCAGACGATCTTAGTCGGCGCCGTCAGGCCGGCGCGGCGGGCGGCGCGGTGCCAATCCTTGATCGAGGAACCGCTGGTCGTGCCGGAATATTGCGGATAGAGCGGCAGGAGCAGGATCCGGTCCGGCTTCCACTCGGCGATTTCCCGCGCCGTCTGATCGGCGAAGGGATGCCAGTAGCGCATGGCGATTCCCACCTTCACCTCGCCGGCATAAGGGGCAAGCGCCTGGGCAAGCGCATCGGCCTGGGCCCGCGTTCCCGGCAGCAGAGGCGAGGAACCGCCCAATTTCTCATAGATCTCGCGGGCCACCGGCGCCCGGCCGCGGGCGATCAGCCAGGCCAACGCATGACGCACCCCGAAGGGCAGGGTGATGATGGCCGGATCCTTGAACAGATTGAATAGGAACGGCCGCACGGCATCGAGGCTGTCCGGTCCGCCGAGGTTGAATAGAATGACCGCCAGCCGAGGTTTCATCGCCGAATCCGCCCCATTAAAGCCGTGACGTTCTCGGGCGGCGTTTCGGGAACGATGCCATGGCCGAGATTGAAAATGAACGGCACGCCCTTTGTCGTCTCGAGAATATGGTCGACCGCCCGTTCCATCGCCGCCCCGCCGGTGACCAGCAGGATCGGATCGAGATTTCCTTGCAAAGTGAAGCGCGGCGACAGGGTTCTGACCGCCCAGGACAGGCTTTGCGAGCTGTCGAGACTGATGCAGTCGACCCCGGTCTCGTTGGCGTAAGCCTCGGCCAGCACGCCGGCGCCCTTGGGAAACCCGATGATTTTGATGTCCGGCCGGGCCGCCTTCAACCTGGAAACCAGAGTCTTGGTGGGTGCGATCACCCAGCGCTCGAATTCGGCTTCCGGCAGCACTCCGGCCCAGCTGTCGAACAGTTGGATCACCTGCGCGCCATGATCGATCTGACCGATCAGATAATCGAAACTGGCATCGACCAGGATGTCGATCAGGCGCTGGAACAGGCCGGGATCGCCATAGGCCATCTTCTTCACGGCCGTGTAATCCTTGGAGCCGCGCCCTTCGACCATATAGGTCGCCACTGTCCAGGGCGACCCCGCGAAGCCGATCAGCGCGACAGCGGGATCGAGGGACTGCCGCAGGATTTCGACGGTTCGCCAGATCGTTCGAACCTTATCCTGAAAACCAATCTTGCTCAGGACCGAAAGATCTTCGGCGCGGCGCAAGGGCGTAAGTCTCGGGCCCTCTCCCTCGGCGAAGCTCACCGCCTGGCCCAGCGAATCGGGCACCACCAGAATGTCGGAAAACAGAATGGCGGCATCGAACCCATAGCGGCGGATCGGCTGATGGGTGACTTCGGCCGCCTTGTCGGGTGAATGGCAGAGATCGAGGAACCCGCCGACCGAGGCCCGGACGTCGCGGTATTCCGGCAGATAGCGGCCGGCTTGCCGCATGAGCCAGACCGGAGGCGGCGACAGGGCTTCGCCGCCCAGCGCGCGGAGGAGAGGAGGAAGCAAGACGGGAACTCTCATCGGAACCAGATGCCCTCATTCAATATAGATGTTGGGGGAAAGAGGGAAGGTAGGTGTGGTGGTGGATGGCTGTGGATATCGGGGATGCGCTCTTTTCCGGTTTTGCCCGCCCGTTTATCAACAGTTTTCAGGCCCGCCGCCGGTTTGTGGAAAATCTGTGGGACAAAGACGGCAACCTTCTGAATCAAAAGCAATAATTCAGTGAATATGTCTGCGGCGCAAATCGTGGCAAGAGGGGATGGCGCGGTTTTTCCGGCCAATTCCCGGGCCATCGCGGCGGGTTTTCCCGAGCCCTATCTCTCTGTCGATAGCGGGGTGGCAAGCGGGCGGCGATTTGGGCACACTGGGAAAAGCGGTCGGGTTATGCCCGATTCCCGCCCTTTATCCACAGTCCGCAGGCCGAGGGGGCCTGGTTTGTCGCCGCAACGCTTTCATCTTCACCTCGTCTCCGACGCCACCGGCGAAACCTTGTCATCGGTGGCGCGCGCCTGCCTGGTGCAATTCGACCAAGTCGAGCCGATCCAGCATCTCTGGTGGCTGGTGCGCAGTCAGGGCCAGGTGGCCCGGGTCGTCGCCGGCATCGAGGCCGAGCCCGGCGTGGTGCTGGCCACGCTGATGGATGGCGGCGTGCGCTCGCTGCTGGAGGAGGCCTGCCGCCAACTCCGCGTGCCGTTCATTCCGGTGCTCGATCCGGTGATGGCGGCGCTGTCGGGCTATCTCAATGTCGAATTCGGCGCCCAGCCGGGCCGCCAGCATGTGTTGGATGCCGATTATTTCGCCCGCATCGACGCCATGCACTACACCCTGGCCCATGACGACGGTCAGCTGCTGACCGGGCTCGACGATGCCGACGTGGTGCTGGTCGGGGTGTCGCGCACCTCGAAGACGCCGACCTGCATGTATCTCGCCAATCGCGGCGTCAAGGCCGCCAATGTGCCGTGGATTCCCGGCATGGCGCCGCCGCCCGAGCTTCTCGGGCTGACCCGCCCGCTGATCGTCGGCCTGACCAAGGAACCGAAGAGCCTGGCCGACATCCGCCGCTCGCGCCTGAGATTCCTGCAGCAGAGCGACGAGACCGATTATGTCGACGAGGAAAGGGTCAAGGCCGAAGTGGCCGAGGCGCGCCGCTTCTTCGCCCGTCAGGGCTGGCCGGTGATCGACGTCACCCGCCGCTCCATCGAGGAGGCCTCGGCCACCATTCTGCAGCTTCTGACCGAGCGGCGCGAGAAGGAGGAGGCGAAGCCGTGATCGTTCTCGCCTCGACCAGCGCCAGCCGCCGCAAACTGTTGAGCCAGGCCGGTCTCGATTTCGCCGCCGCCAGCCCGCCGGTCGACGAGGCCGGACTCAAGGCCGATCTGAAAAAGACTCCGGCCGATGCCGGCGACATCGCCGAAGCCCTGGCCGAGGCCAAGGCCAACTCGGTCGCCGTGCTGCGGCCGGACGCCTATGTCATCGGCGCCGACCAGATGCTCGATTGCGACGGCACCTGGTTCGACAAGCCGGCCGACCGCGCCGACGCGCGCCGCCATCTGGAAAGCCTGCGCGGCAAGACCCATCGGCTGATCACCGCCGCGGTCATCGCCCGCGAGGGCCGGATCATCTGGCGCTGCCGCGACACGGCCCGGCTCACCATGCGCGAGTTCTCGGACGAGTTCCTCGTCCAATATTTGGACCAGGCTGGCGATGCCGTCACGAGCTCGGTCGGGGCTTATCAGCTCGAAGGCCTGGGGGCTCAGCTGTTCGAGAAGATCGAAGGCGATTTCTTCTCGATTCTCGGCTTGCCTCTGATTCCGCTGCTGGGCGGCCTGCGCCATGCGGGCGCCCTCACGACATGATCAGCGGCAAGGCGAAACTGGCGGGACTCCTCGGCTGGCCGGTCGGCCATTCGAAATCGCCGAGGCTGCACAATCACTGGCTCTCGACGCTCGGTCTCGACGGCGCCTATGTGCCGCTGCCGGTGGCGCCGGCCGATCTGGCCGGCGCGATCAAGATGTTGCCGCGCCTGGGCTTCGTCGGCGGCAACGTCACCGTTCCCCACAAGGAGGCGGTGCTGGAGCTGGTCGACGAGCTCGAGCCGCTGGCCGCCCGCATCGGCGCGGTCAATACGCTGGTGATCGGCGCCGACGGACGGATCGCCGGCAGCAATACCGACGCCATCGGCTTCCTGCTCAATCTCAAGGAAAATCCCGGCTATCGCAGCGATGTCGGTCCCGCCGTGATGCTGGGCGCCGGCGGCGCGGCGCGCGCCGCCTGCGCCGCCCTGCTCGAGGATGGCGTGCCCGAGATCCGCCTGGTCAACCGCTCGCTCGACCGGGCCCGTCACCTGGCGGCCGATCTCGGCGGCCCGATCGTTCCCGTCGCGTGGGACGGCCGCGAGACGGCATTGGACGGCGCGGCCCTGCTGGTCAATAGCACCAGCCTCGGCATGAGCGGGCAACCGCCGCTGGAGATCGCGCTCGACCGCTTGCCGGAAACCGCGCTGGTCAACGATCTGGTCTATGCGCCGCTGGAAACCGGCTTGCTGGCGGCGGCGCGGGCGCGGGGCAACCCGCTGGCCGACGGCATCGGCATGCTGCTGCATCAGGCGCGGCCCGGCTTCGCCGCCTGGTTCGGGGTGATGCCGGACATCACCCCGGCGATCCGCGAGATGATGCTGGCGCCATGAAGGTGATCGGCCTCACCGGTTCGATCGGCATGGGCAAGACCACCGCGGCGGCGCTGTTCCGCCTGCGCGGTGTGCCGGTCTACGACGCCGACGCCGCGGTGCATCGGCTCAGCGGCAAGGGCGGCCGGGCGGTGCCCGCCATAGCCCGCGCCTTTCCCGGCGTGGTGGCCGACGGCGCGGTGGATCGCCGCCAGCTCGGCGCCCTGGTATTCGGCGACGATGCGGCGCTGAAAAAACTGGAGGGGATCCTCCATCCCCTGGCCGCCGAGGAAAGACGCGCCTTTCTCCGCCGCTGCCGGGCGCGGCGGCGGAAAGTGGCGGTGCTCGACATCCCGCTGCTGTTTGAAACCGGCGGCGAGACCAGCGTCGATTGCGTCGTGGTGGTGTCGGCCCCTTCCTTCCTGCAGCGTGCGCGGGTAATGAAACGGCCGGGCATGACGGCGGAGAAATTCGCCGCCATCCTCGCCCGGCAGACGCCGGACCGCGAGAAGCGGCGGCGGGCCGATCGGGTGATCCCGACGGGTGCGGGAAAAAGAGAGGCGCTGCGGCGGATCGACCGTCTGCTGGCCGAGATGAAGAAGGACAGATGATGCGGGAAATCGTGCTCGACACCGAGACCACCGGCTTCGATCCGGCCAGCGGCCACCGGGTGGTGGAAATCGGCTGCGTCGAACTGATCAACCATGTGCCGACCGGCGAGGTCTTCCACCGCTACCTCAACCCCGAGCGCGACATGCCGGAAGAGGCCTTCAATGTCCACGGCCTGTCCGAGGAATTCCTCTCCGACAAGCCGCTGTTCGGCGAGATCGTCGAGGAATTCTGCGCCTTCATCGGCGATGCGACGCTGGTCATCCACAATGCCGATTTCGACATGAAGTTCGTCAATTGGGAATTGAAGGCGACGGGGCGGGAGACCATGCCGCGCGATCGCGCCATCGATACGGTAGCGATGGCGCGCAAGCGCTTTCCCGGCTCGCCGGCCAGCCTCGATGCGTTGTGCCGGCGCTTCGGCATCGACAATTCGGGGCGCGAGAAGCATGGCGCGCTGCTCGACGCGGAACTGCTGGCGGATGTCTATCTGGAATTGATCGGTGGGCGCGAGCCCGGCCTGGCCTTGGCGTCGGCTCGGATGGCGGTGGCGAACGCGGCCGCTCAGACCGCCGTCATCCGCCAGGCCCGTCCGCCGCGCCCCCACGCGGCGACGGACGAGGAGCGCGCCGCGCATGGCGAGTTCGTCGCCAAGCTGACCGACGCGCTCTGGCTCAAGGCTTAGGCGTTTCCGACCGGTTCGGCGCCCTGCTGGGTCATGTGCTCGACCCGGGCGCGGTAGAGCGCGGCGAAGTCGATCGGCTGCAGCATCAGGGGCGGCAGGCCGCCGCCCGAGGTAACGTCGGCGATGACGGCGCGGGCGAACGGGAACAGCAGGCGGGGCGCCTCGATCAGCAGGATCGGCTGAACATGCTCTTCCGGCACGTTGAGCATGAAGATGCCGCCATAGGTCAGCTCGACGATGAAGGCAACGCGCTCGCCCACCTTGGCGTCGACCGCCAGGATCAGGGTCACCTCGAAGGCGTTGCCGCCCAAAGGCTGGGCATTGAGGTCGACCCGCACCGACAGGTCGGGCTGGGCGCCGGCCAGTTCGGCGAACACCTGCGGCGCGCCCGGCACTTCGAAGGAAAGGTCTTTGATGTATTGGGCGCCGACCGAGATGGGCAACAAGCTCCCCGCTTCCGCTTGATCCGACATACTGTGCTCCAAGAAAAAGATCCGGCTAGCTAGCACGGTAAAGCAGCCGATGACAAGAATCCCGTCCCCCGGCTTGCTCTTTGTCTGCCATAGGCTTATTTCTTAACGGCAATCATGACCGACTCTCAGCCCTATCTCGATATCGTCATCTTCGCCATGATCGCGGTCTTTCTCGGACTGCGTCTGCGCAGCGTGCTCGGCCGGCGCAATCCGGACCAGCAGCAGACGCCACCGCCGATGAACAACGGCGCCGGGCCGGTCATCGATCTCGAATCGCGCCGGGTCCGCCCGTCCGCCGCGCCGTCCGATCCGATGGCCCAGATCGCCGCCGCCGATCCCTCGTTCCACCCGGGGCAGTTCCTGGCCGGCGCGCAATGGGCCTTCGAGATGATCGTCAAGGCGTTCGGCGCCGGCGACAAGGCCGCCCTGCGTCCGCTTCTGTCCGACGGCGTGTTCGCCGATTTCTCGGGCGCCATCGATCAGCGCCAGGGCGATGGCGTCGATCACACCGTCGAGTATGTCCGCATCGTCTCGGCCACCATCGCCGAAGCCAAGCTCGAAGGCCGTATCGCCGAGATCACCGTGCGCTTCGTCAGCGAGCAGAAGACCAAGGGCGGCGACGAGGTGCGGATGATCGATCTGTGGCGCTTCGCCCGCGACGTCTCCTCCAAGGATCCCAACTGGCGTCTGGTCGCCACCAGCGCCGCAGACCATTGATGGCGGCCCGCCGGCTCGTCCTTGCGGCGGCGCTGCTGCTGGCCGGTTGCGGCCACGAAGCGCCTCCTCCCGCCCCGCTTGCCCCCGCTCCGCCCCCGCCCGACCGTCTCAGCTACAGCCCGGTCGGATTCCGCCAATTGCCCGGATGGGACAGCGACCGTCTGGCGGAAGCGGTACCGGCATTGCGCAAAAGCTGCGACCGGCTGATGCAATTGCCGGTCGGCCAGGCGATCGGCGCCGACGGATCGGGCGGCGTCGCCGGCGACTGGACCGGCCCGTGCGGCGCGCTGCGCTGGCTCAAGGCCGATGACGAAGCCGCCTTGCGGACCTATCTGCAGGACTGGTTCCAGCCTTTCCGGGTCGGCAACGGCCATGGCGACGAAGGCCGCTTCACCGGGTATTACGAGGCCGAGCTGCATGGCTCGCGCCACAAAACCGCGAAATATCATGTGCCGCTGCTTGGCCGGCCGCAGGGCCAGCCGGCCGATCCCGGGCCGGAGGGCTCGCCGAGCCGGGCCCAGATCGAGGCCGGGGCGCTGGAGGGCAAGGCGCCGGTGCTGTTCTGGGTCGACGACGCGGTCGATCTGCATATTCTACAGATCCAGGGTTCGGGCCGGGTGCTGTTCGAGGATGGCAGCGTGCAGCAGGTCGCTTATGCCGGCAATAACGGGCGGGAATTCACCGGCCTCGGCAAGATCCTCCTCAATCACGGCAAGCTGGCGCCGGGCGACACCACCATGCCGTCGGTGCGGGCCTGGCTGAAGTCCCACCCCGCCGAGGCGCCGGCCCTGATGGCCGAGAACGAGCGCTATGTCTTCTTTCGCCTGTTGAACGGCGAAGGGCCGGTCGGCGCCTTCACCGTGCCGCTGACTCCCGGCCGCAGCATCGCCATCGATCCGAAATCCGTGCCGCTCGGCGTGCCGGTATGGCTCGACACCGTCGATCCCGACGGGGTGCGCCTGCAAAGGCTGGTGGTGGCGCAGGATACAGGGCGGGCCATCAAGGGCGCGGTGCGCGCCGACATCTATTGGGGCAGCGGCGAGACCGCCTTCGACAAGGCCGGTCGGATGAACAGCCGCGGCTTCTATTACGTGCTGCTGCCGGTCCAGCGATCCGCGCCGGTGGCCGGCGAGCTTCCGGCACCCGATCCGGCGGGCTGAGAGATGCGGCGGACCCGCACCCTCAGCGCCGACGAGGCCAGGCTGTGGCGGACCGCGATGAAGAACGTCACGCCGCTGCGGCCGGTTCCCGTCATCGAAGAGCCGGAACCGCCGCCCCAACCTCCCGCCGCCGCCCCCGAGCCGCGCGCCGATCCGGCGCCGGCACCCGCTCCGCCGCCCTTGCCGCGTCCGAACGGTGTAGACCGCCAGACCCTGCGCCAGCTCGCCAAGGGCGACCGGGCGGTCGAGGCGGTGATCGACCTGCATGGCATGACCCTTCAGGCGGCGCATGGCGCGCTGCGCCGCTTCATCGAGCTGCAATCGGCGGCTGGCCGGCGCTGCGTGCTGGTGATTACCGGCAAGGGCGGCCCCGACCGGCCGGGCCGGCTGAAGCAGGAGGTGCCGTTGTGGCTGGAAACCTGGCGTCCCCCGGTACTGGCGGTGACCGGGGCCCAGCCGCGCCATGGCGGCGCCGGGGCTCTCTATGTGCTGCTGCAGAGGCGGCGATGACCCCCTTCGGCGAGAAGCTGCGCACCCTGCGCCGCCAGCGCGGCCTCAGCCTCAAACGCATGGCCGAGGATCTGCATCTGTCGTCGGCCTATCTCTCGGCCCTGGAACATGGCCATCGCGGCCGGCCCAGCCCGGGGCTGGTGATGCAGATCATCGGCTATTTCAACGTCATCTGGGACGACGCCGAAGAACTCAAGGAACTGGCCCGCCTGTCGCATCCCCGCGTGACCCTGGACACGTCGGGCCTGTCGCCCGGCGCGACCTTGCTGGCCAACCGGCTGGCGGAAGAAATCGGCGATCTGCCCGAGGAGAAAGTGCAGGCCCTGCTGGGCCTGCTTGAGTCTCCTAGACCGTGATGACGCTTCTCGTCATCGCGGTCTAGCTTCATATACGCGGGGGCCGGCCCCCGCACCTGCGGGGTCCTCGCTTCGCTCGTCCTCGCAAGATGATTCTGTCAGGAATCATCTTGCTCTACAGGATGAATTTCGACAGATCGGCGTTCTTGGCCAGTTCGCCGACCCGCTCGCGCACCAGGGCGGCATCGATGGTGACGGTCGAGCCGGCACGGTCGGTGGCCGAGAAGCTGATCTCCTCCAGCAGCCGTTCCAGCACCGTGTGCAGGCGTCGCGCGCCGATGTTCTCGATGCCGCGATTGATCTCGGCGGCAAGGTCGGCCAGAGCCTCGATCGCGTCCTGGGTGAAGTCCAGCGTCACCTCCTCGGTTGCCATCAGCGCCTTGTACTGCTTGATCAGGCTGGCTTCCGGCTCGGTCAGGATGCGCACCATGTCGTCGCGCGACAAAGCCTGCAGCTCGACGCGGATCGGCAGGCGGCCCTGCAGCTCGGGCAGCAGATCGGCCGGCTTGGCCAGATGGAAGGCGCCCGAGGCGATGAACAGGATATGGTCGGTCTTCACCGGGCCGTATTTGGTGTTCACCGTGGTGCCTTCGATCAACGGCAGCAGGTCGCGCTGCACACCTTCGCGGCTGACGTCGCCGCCGCCTTTCCACTCGCCCGAGCGGGCGCAGATCTTGTCGATCTCGTCGATGAAGACGATGCCGTTATCCTCGACGGCGGCCACCGCCTGCTTCACCACCGTGTCCTGGTCGAGCAGCTTGTCGCTCTCCTCGGCCAGCAGCACGGCATAGCTCTCCTCGACGGACATTTTGCGCGGCTTGGTGCGGCCGCCGAACGCCTTGCCGAACATGTCGCCGAGATTGACCATGCCAACCTGGGCGCCGGGCATGCCGGGGATCTCGAAGGTCGGCATGCCGCCGGTGTCGGCCACCTGCAGCTCGATCTCGCGCTCGTTCAGCGCCCCTTCGCGCAGCTGCTTGCGGA
>Ga0213872_10001876_pt1 | contig 12979 bp, 10 predicted proteins | sample VelepicomBERX_R2_FD_160071 | JGI IMG/M metagenome (GOLD analysis project Ga0213872, IMG submission 160071) | Rhizosphere microbial communities from Vellozia epidendroides in rupestrian grasslands, the National Park of Serra do Cipo, Brazil - RX_R2 | ecosystem: Host-associated > Plants > Roots >...
ACGCACGCGATCAGCGACAGGGCAAAAATGCCGCTGGCGGTCGCGTTAAGGGCTTTAGCGTCTTGCCACATCGTGTCTTATCCCTTCACCATCTTCAGGCGCGCCGAACGCAGAATCTCGACGCACAGTTGTTCGTAGCTGATGCCTTCCGCACGCGCGGCCATCGGCACCAGCGAGTGGCCCGTCATGCCAGGCGAGGTGTTCACCTCCAGCAGGAAGGGCTTCTGATCGCGTTCGCGCAGCAGCACGTCGACGCGGCCCCAACCCTCGCAACCCACCGAACGGTAAGCGGCAACGGCGATGCGCTGCATCTCGGCGGCCAGCGCCGGATCCAGTTCGGCCGGGCAGAAGTACTGCGTCTCGTCGCTGAAGTACTTGCTGTTGTAGTCGTAGTTACCGCCTGGGGCGACGATTTCCACGATCGGCAGCGCGCGCGCAGCGGCGCCGGTGCCCAGCACGGCCACGGTGAATTCGCGGCCCTGCACGAATTCCTCGGCCAGCACGGCGTCGTCCAGCGCGGCGGCAGCGTCATACGCGGCCTGGAATTTGTCGGTGCTTTCCACCTTGGTGATGCCGATGGTCGAACCTTCGTGCGGCGGCTTGACGATCAGCGGCAGGCCCAGATCGGCGGCGACTTTGGCCAGGTCCGACTGCGCGTTCAGGGTCGCGTATTTCGGCGTCGGCAGGCTGTCAGCCAGCCAGACGATCTTGGTGGTGATCTTGTCCATGCCCACGGCACTGGCTTGCACGCCGCTGCCGGTGTACGGAATGCCCAGCAGTTCCAGCGCGCCTTGCAGGCAGCCGTCTTCACCGAAGCGGCCGTGCAGCGCGATGAACACGCGGTCGAATTTTTCCGCCGCCAGCTCGGCCAGCGAGCGCTGGCCCGGATCGAAGTCGTTGGCATCGATGCCCTGGCTCTTCAGCGCATTCAGCACGCCAGTGCCGGACATGATGGACACGTCGCGCTCAGCGGAGCGGCCGCCGAACAGCACGCCGACCTTGCCGAAAGCTTGCGCTTCTTGTGGAGTAATTTGATTCACGTTCAGACCTTCGGGTAATTAGTCAGTTTGGCTGGGACGCCGCTGATTGAGCCTGCGCCCATGGTGATGACGACGTCGCCGTCGCGCACCACGCCCATGATGGTTTCCGGCATATCGCCGATACCTTCAACAAAAATCGGTTCCGTCTTGCCACGGGCGCGCAGCGCATGCGCCAGCGCGCGGCCGTCGGCTGCCACGATCGGCGCTTCGCCGGCGGCATACACCTCGCCCAGCACCAGCACGTCCGGCGCGCCCAGCACTTTGACGAAGTCTTCAAACAGGTCGCGGGTTCGGCTATAGCGGTGTGGCTGGAAGGCCAGCACCAGGCGGCGGCCCGGATAAGCGGCGCGCGCGGCGGCCATGGTTACGTCCATCTCCAGCGGGTGGTGGCCGAAGTCGTCCACCAGCGTGAATTCGCCACCGCCAGGAATAGCCACCTGGCCATACTTGGTGAAGCGGCGGCCTACGCCACCGAAGGACGCCAGACCGGCCTGGGTATCCTTGTCTTCAATGCCGATTTCGCGCGCAATGGCGATAGCCGAGCAGGCATTCAGCACGTTGTGCATGCCGGGTTGGTTCAGCACCACGTCTAGGTCAGGATAGCCTTCCTGGATGACGATGAAATGCATCTCCACGCCGACGGCGCGCGCGTTGACGGCGCGTACTTCGGCGTCTTCCGAGAAGCCGTAGGTGGTGACTGGCTTGGTCACATGCGGCAGGATGGCGCGCACGTGCTGGTCGTCGATGCACAGCATGGCGCGGCCGTAGAACGGCAGGCGGTGCGTGAAGTGGACGAAGGCCTGCTTGAGCTTTTCGAAATCGTGCTCGTAGGTTTCCATGTGATCGGCGTCGATGTTCGTGATCACTTCGATCATCGGCGACAGGTTCAGGAACGATGCATCCGATTCGTCGGCTTCCGCGACGAGATACTCGCCGCTACCCAGCTTGGCGTTGGCGCCGGCGCTGGTCAGACGGCCGCCGATCACGAAGGTCGGATCCAGGCCGCCCTGCGCCAGCACGGAGGCGACCAAGCTGGTGGTGGTGGTCTTGCCGTGAGTACCGGCGATGGCGATGCCGCGCTTCAGGCGCATCAACTCGCCCAGCATGACGGCGCGCGGCACGATAGGAACCTTGCGGCTGCGCGCGGCGATGACTTCAGGATTATCCTGCTGGACGGCAGTCGAGGTGACCACCGCGTCGGCATTGCCGATATTGGATTCTGCGTGGCCCTGGAATACGGTGGCGCCCAGCTGCGCCAGGCGCTGCGTGACGGCGTTGCTGCCCAGGTCCGAGCCGGACACGGTATAGCCCAGGTTGAGCAGCACTTCGGCGATACCGCTCATGCCGCTGCCGCCGATGCCGACGAAGTGAATATTCTGTACTTTATGCTTCATGATAGTTGTTCCAATACTTGCGCGATGGCGTCGTTGGCATCGCGCTTGCCTGCGGTGCGTGCTGCTTCGGCCATGGTCTGGCAGGCGCCGCGCGTCAGCGTCTCCAGCAGCGTGGCCACGCTTTGCGGGCTCATTTCCGTCTGCGGCATGTGGATGGAAGCCTTCTGCTTGGCCATCCACTGCGCGTTGTCGCGCTGATGGCTGGTGGTCGATGCCACGAAAGGCACCAGCACGCTGGCCACACCGGCTGCCGTCAGCTCGGATACGGTGATCGCGCCCGCGCGGCAGATGACGATATCGGCGTCGCTGTAGGCGCGCGCCATGTCGTCGATGAAGTCCACCACATTGGCCTGCACACTGGCCTGCGCATACGCTGCACGCAGCGCATCGATATTCTTCTTGCCCGACTGGTGCGTCACGATCGGACGCTGCGCTTCCGGAATCAGTGCCAGCGCGGCTGGCAGATTGTCGTTCAGCGCTTTCGCGCCCAGGCTGCCGCCCACCACCAGGATGCGCAGCGGGCCGCTACGGCCGGCAAAACGCTCTGCCGGCGCAGCCATATTCAGGATCTCCTGGCGCACCGGGTTGCCGGTAACGACCGCTTTGCCAGCAGCGCTGCCAAAGTCCGCCGGGAAGCCGAAGCAGACACGCGAGGCCATCGGCGCCAGCGATTTATTCGACAGCAGCAGGGCGGCATCGGCATTCACCAGTGCCAGCGGCACGCCGCGCAAGCGCGCCATCAGGCCGCCCGGCACGGTGACGTAGCCGCCCATGCCCAGCACCACGTCCGGCTTGCGGCGGCCGACAAAGCCGAAGCAGGCCGCAAACGCGCCCAGCATCTTGAATGCGCCGCCGATGGTATGCGCCAGACCCTTGCCGCGCATGCCGGTAAAGTTAATGCTATCCATCTGGATGCCGTGCTTGGGCACCAGGTCCTGCTCCATGCCGGCGGCAGTACCCAGCCAGCTCACTTCCCAGCCGCGTGCGCGCATGGTCTGCGCAATCGCCAGCCCCGGGAAAATGTGGCCGCCGGTGCCGGCAGCCATGATCATCAAACGCTTCATATTCTTCCGCCTCGCATCAGGACCCGGTTCTCGTAGTCGATCCGGAGCAGGATCGCGAGTCCGACGCAGTTAATCACTACACCAGTGCCGCCATAGCTCATCAGCGGCAAGGTCAAACCCTTGGTAGGCAGGAGGCCAAGGTTCACACCCATATTAATAAACGTCTGTACACCGATCCAGATGCCGATGCCCTTGGCGGTCAGGCCGGCAAAGGTCTGGTCGATGGCGATGGCCTGGCGGCCGATGTCGAAGGCGCGCTTGACGATCCAGTAGAACAGCGCGATCACCACCAGCACGCCGGCCAGGCCGAGTTCTTCGCCGATCACCGCCAGCAGGAAGTCGGTATGCGCTTCCGGCAGGTAGTGCAGTTTTTCCACGCTGCCGCCCAGGCCCACGCCAAAGATCTCGCCGCGGCCGAAGGCGATCAGCGAGTGCGTCAGCTGGTACGCCTTGTTCAGCGCATTGTCTTCTTCCCACGGATTCAGGTAAGCGAAATAGCGCTCGCGGCGGAACTTGGACAGCATGATGATGGAGCCGAAGATCAGCGCCAGCATCGCGCCGATGCCGCCGAACCAGACGGCATTGATCCCGCCCAGGAACAGAATGCCCATGGCGATGCAGACGATCACGCCGAAGGCGCCCAGGTCAGGCTCCAGCAGCAGCAGCATGCCGACAAAACCCACTGCTGCCGCCATCGGCATGAAACCCTTGGTCAGCTTGTGCATGTATTCCTGCTTGCGCACAGTGTAGTCGGCGGCGTACAGCACGATCACCACCTTCATCAGTTCGGACGGCTGCAGGTTAATCACTTTCAGCGACAGCCAGCGGCGGCCGCCGTTCACCACCACGCCCAGGCCGGGGATCAGCACCAGGAACAGCAGCAACAGGGTACCGATGAACAGGTAAGGCGCGGCCTTCTGCAGGTCGGCGATACGGATGCGGAACACGAACAGGCCGGCGACGATCGAGACGCCGATGAACATGGCCTGACGCGTCAGGAAGTACGTGTTCTGCCAGCGCACATAGGCGGCGAACTTGGGCGAATCCGGCAGCGAGATCGAGGCCGAGTACACCATCACCATCCCCAGCAGCATCAGCAGCAGGGTGACCCAGACCAGGGGCTGGTCGTATTCCATCATCTTCGACTGCCGCGCACGGGTCTCCATCGGCGACGGCGCCGACGAAGAACCAAAGCGGAATGGCAGCTGGAAGGCCATCAGATCTCCTGTCCCTGATCCAGTGCGAGCTCGCGCACGGTGTCGACAAACACCTGGGCGCGATGCGCGTAGTTCTTGAACATGTCCATGCTGGCGCAGGCCGGCGACAGCAGCACGGCGTCACCATGCTGTGCCAGTTCGGCAGCACGCTTGACGGCCAGCGGCAGGTCGGTGCCGCAGTCTTCCAGCGAATATGGCAAATTCGCGCCCGACTCTTCCAGCGCAGCGCGAATCTGCGGCGCGTCGCGGCCGATCAGCAGCACGGCGCGCACGTAGCGCGATACCGGCTCGGCCAGCGGCGCAAAGTCCTGGCCCTTACCGTCGCCACCGGCGATCAGCACCAGGCGCTGGTCCGCACCCGTGAAGGCTTTGCCCAGGCCGATCAACGCGGCCACGGTGGCGCCCACATTGGTGCCCTTGCTGTCGTCGTAGTATTCAACTTCATTGATCGCACCGACCAGCTCCACTCGGTGCGGCTGGCCGCGATATTCGCGCAGGCCATGCAGCAGCGGCGCAAACGGCAGGCCGATGGCGCGGCACAGGGCCAGCGCAGCCAGCGCGTTAGAGGCGTTGTGGATGCCGCGAATCTGCAACGCGTCGGCCGGCATCAGGTTCTGGATGCGGCACTCGACCGGCGGAGGCGGCGGATCGTTCTTGCGGCGCTTTTTCTTTTCGACTTCTTCTTCCGGCACAGCGGTCGCCAGCCAGACCACGCCGCGCTCGTTGTGCAGGCCCATGGCGTCCGGGGTTTCCGGCTCGTCGGTGCCGAAGGTGATATTCTCACCGGTTGGATCGATCATGTGCATGACCATCGCGTCGTCGCGGTTCAGCACGCGCACGGTGTCGGCGCCGAAGATGCGTTTTTTGTCGGCGGCGTAGGCAGCCATATCGCCGTGCCAGTCCAGGTGATCCTGGGTCACATTCAGCACCGTGGCGGCATGCGCGTTCAGGCTGAAGGTGGTGTGCAGCTGGAAGCTGGACAGCTCCAGCACCCAGACTTGCGGCAGCGTGCCGTTGTCGCTCACTTCACGCAGCACGTCCAGCGCGGCCGGGCTGATATTGCCCGCCACTCGCACGGTCTGGCCGGCGCGTTCGCACAGCTGGCCGGTCAGGCTGGTGACGGTGGTCTTGCCATTGGTGCCGGTGATGGCGATGACTTTCGGTGCGTAGCCGCGTTCTTCTTCCAGCGCTTTCAGCGCCTGGGCAAACAGTTCGATCTCGCCCCACACAGGGACATTGGCGGCAGCGGCGGCAGGCACGATCTCGGCCAGCTCGCGGTTCGGCGCCAGGCCGGGGCTGACGGCGATGAAGTCCACGCCACCCAGCAGCGATGCACCGAACGGACCGGCGATGAACTCCACATCGGCCACGGCTTCCTTCAGCGCAGGCAGGCGCTCGGGCGACTCGCGGGTATCGGCCACGCGCACGCGCGCGCCGCTGCGGGCGAGCCACAGCGCCATCGCCAGGCCGGATTCACCCAGCCCGAGTACCAGTGCGGTTTTGCCTTCGTAGATCATCAGCGCAGCTTCAGGGTAGTAAGTCCGACCAGGACCAGAATCATCGTGATAATCCAGAAGCGCACGACGACCTGGGTCTCTTTCCAGCCTTTTTGTTCAAAGTGGTGGTGCAGTGGCGCCATCAGGAAGACGCGGCGGCCAGTGCCATAGCGCTTCTTGGTGTACTTGAACCAGCCCACCTGGATCATCACCGACACGGTTTCGGCCACGAAGATGCCGCCCATGATGAACAGTACGATTTCCTGGCGCACGATCACGGCGATGGTGCCCAGCGCGCCGCCCAGCGCCAGTGCGCCGACGTCGCCCATGAACACCTGGGCCGGGTGAGTGTTAAACCACAGGAAGGCCAGGCCCGCACCAGCCAGCGCGCCGCAGAAGATAATCAGCTCGCCCGCGCCAGGGATGTGCGGGATGAACAGGTATTTCGAGTAGGTCGCGCTACCGGTCAGGTAAGCGAACAGGCCCAGGGCAGAACCCACCAGGATGGTCGGCATGATCGCCAGGCCATCCAGGCCATCGGTGAAGTTGACGGCGTTGCTGGTGCCGACGATCACGCAGTAAGTCAGTGCGATGAAGCCCCACACGCCCAGCGGATAGCTGATGGTCTTGAAGAACGGGACGATCAAGTCGGCCTTTGGCGGCAGGTCCATCGAGAAGCCCGACTGCACCCACTGGAAGAACAGCTCAAACACTTTGGCCGCGTTAGGCGCGGACACGGAAAAAGCCAGATACAGCGCGGCGCCGATGCCGAGCAGCGACTGCCAGAAGTACTTCTCGGCCGAGCGCATGCCTTCCGGATCCTGGCGCACCACTTTGCGGTAGTCGTCCACCCAGCCCACTGCGCCAAAGCCCAGGGTAATCACCAGCACCGGCCAGATCAGACGGTTGGACAGGTCGCACCACAGCAGGGTCGAGACGCCGATGCCGATCAGGATCAGCACACCGCCCATGGTCGGGGTGCCGTGTTTTTTCAGGTGGGTCTGCGGACCATCGGTACGCACGGCCTGGCCGTACTTCATCGCGGTCAGCTTGCGGATCACCGCAGGACCGGCGCCCAGGCCGATCACCAGCGCGGTGATGGTCGCCATCACGGCACGGAAGGTGATGAAGTTAAAGACCCGGAGTGGCCCGAGGTCTTGCTGGAAAAATTGTGCGAGCCAGAGCAGCATGATTAGTGACTTCCTTTGTTAGCTTGTTGCGTTCCAATCAAATGCTGCACGACCCGCTCCATTTTCATGAAACGGGAGCCCTTGATTAATACGGTTGCATTCGGCGCGACCGCGGCGTCCACCGCAGTCAGCAGATCGCCGAACTGTGAAAAATGGCGAATGGCGCTACCCTTCATATGGGAGGCCAGTTCGCCAGTGACCAGCACCTGCTCGATGCCTTGACTCTGCGCATACGCGCCAATCTCTTCGTGGAATTCACGGCCCTGGGTGCCGACTTCGCCCATATCGCCCAGCACCAGCACGCGCGGCGCGGCGGTACGGGACAACACGTCGATGGCGGCACGGACGGAGTCCGGATTCGCGTTGTAGGTGTCGTCGATCACCATGGCGCCATTGGCAGCGGTCTTGCGCTGCAGGCGGCCATTGACCGGAGCGAAGCCGTTCAGGCCACGCTGGATGAATTCAACCGGGATACCGGCAGCCCAGGTGCAGGCGATGGCGGCCAGCGCATTGCGCACGTTATGCTCGCCCGCTGCCTGCAGGCTGACGCCGAAGGCCACCGGCACGCCGTACTGTGCATCGTTGATCGCCACTTCCATCTCGCTGCCGAAGTCTCCGGCGCTGAAGGTGCAGCTGACTTCCGCGCCAGCGTCCAGGCCAAAGCGCAGGCTGCGGCGGCCGGCGCTCAGCTCTTCCCAGATCGGGGTGAACTCGTCGCCGAACGGGAACACGGCCACGCCATCGGCAAGCAAGGCGGCCAGCACGGCGCCGTTTTCGCGTGCCACGGCTTCCACGGTATGCATGAATTCCTGGTGCTCGCGCTGGGCGTTGTTGACCATGGCGATAGTCGGCTGCGCAATGGCGGCCAGACGAGCGATTTCGCCGGGGTGGTTCATGCCCATTTCGATCACGGCGCTGTGCTGCTCGGGCGCCATGCGGAACAGCGTGAGCGGCACGCCGATCTCGTTATTCAGGTTGCCGCGCGTCGCCAGGCGGCCGTCTTCGCCATGGGCGGCGGCCAAGATGGCGGCGATCATTTCCTTGACCGTGGTCTTGCCATTGCTGCCGGTGACGCCGATGACAGGCATCGCGTATTGATTGCGCCACCAGTTGGCGATCTGGCCCAGCGCGGTCAGGGTGTTCGGCACTACGATCGCCGGCAGGGCCCAGCCTTCCGGCAGCTGCTCGACAACGACGGCGGCAACGCCCTTCTCCGCCACTTGCGGCAGGAAGTCGTGGGCGTCAAATACTTCACCGCGCAGGGCGACGAACAGCGCGCCAGCAGCGACGCTGCGGCTGTCGGTGGAGACGCCGTCAAAGGCCAGTGCAGCGTCACCGTGCACCAACTTGGCATCCGCGATCGCCGGCAGGATTTGGGCAAGCGTCGCGCGCATCAGTTAGGCCTCATCATGGTCAGGCGGGCCGATAGCGCTAGCTGCGCGTGGTCGGCGTCCGAGAAGGACAGCTTCTTGCCTTTGATTTCCTGGTATGGCTCATGCCCTTTACCGGCTAGCAGAATCACGTCCTGCTTGCCGGCGTGCTTGACGGCCGACAGGATGGCCGCCGCGCGGTCGTCCAGCGCCTGCAGCGTGGACGATGGATGGTTCTGGTCCATGCCCGCCACGATCTGCTCGATGATGGCGTGCGGTTCTTCGCTGCGCGGATTGTCGCTGGTGACGACGACGTGGTCGGCCACTTGCGCTACCTTGCCCATTTGCGGACGCTTGCCCGGATCGCGGTCGCCGCCGCAGCCGAACACGCACCACAGCTGGCCGCCACGGTCGGTCGCCACAGGGCGCAGTGCTGCCAGCGTCTTTTCCAGCGCGTCCGGCGTATGCGCGTAGTCGATCACCACCAGCGGCGCTTCCTGGCCGCCGACCTGCTGCATGCGGCCCGGTGCAGGCTGCAGCGCTTCGATGGCGGCAATCGCCGTGGCCAGATCCTGGCCTTTTGCCAGCAACGCGCCCAGCACGCCCAGCGCGTTCGAGATGTTGAAGTTACCGACCAGCTGAGTCTTCACCTGTGCCGAACCGAGCGCGCAATCCAGATGGAATTCGGTGCCGATGCCACGGCCGGCGCGGAACTGGCTGGCGCGCAGCATCAGCACGCCGCCGATGTCCGGCAGCGCGGCTGCGTCCTGCAGGGTGTGGCCGGTGATCGGGGTCTTGCCCTTCAGGTGCGCAACCAGGCGGAGGCCCATCGGGTCGTCGAGATTCACCACGGCCATCTTCAGGCCGGGCCAGTCGAACAGCATGGTCTTGGCGGCTTCGTAGGAAGCCATATCGCCGTGGAAGTCCAGGTGGTCGCGGGTCAGGTTGGTGAAGATCGCCACGTCGAAGTGCATGCCGGAGACACGGCCCTGCACCAGCCCGATCGACGACACTTCAATCGCCAGCGCCTTGGCGCCCTCGCCGCGCACGCCGTCCAGCAGCTGCGCCAGCAGAACCTGGTCCGGCGTGGTGTAGCCGGTGGTGTTGTATTCCACTTCGCCACGCGCCTTGAACAGGCCCACGCCCAGCGTGCCGATCACCGCAGCAGTATTGCCGCCGCGCGACAGCGCCTGGCCGAGCCACACCGCGCTGGAGGTCTTGCCATTGGTGCCGGTGACGCCGACAGTGAACATCTGCGCGTCCGGCTGCTGGTAGAAGGCGTGGGCGATATAGCCCGCGTGCTGCTTCAGGTTTTCCACCGTCAGGTACGCGGCCTGCCACTCCGGCTTCCAGGTGAAACCGGCCGGGTCGAGCACCACCAGAGACGCGCCCTGCTCGATGGCCGTCTCAATATAGCTGCGCCCATCGCCGGCGTCGCCGGGATAGGCAAAGAACACATCGCCCAGCTTGATCCGGCGCGAGTCTGATGCCAGCTGCGCGTTGGGCACCAGCTTGCGGATCGCGTCGGCTACTGCCTGCGGGTCGAAGGATTGTTGCGTCACAGGTTCTCCTGTTCGTAATTCTCAGGAATGATGATATGGGTCACCGTCGAATCCGGCGGTACGTTCTTCGCGCGCAGCACGTTGGCTGCCAGCGCTGCAAACACCGGGCCCGCGACGTCGCCGCCCACGTGCACCGCACCACCGGGTTCGTCGATCATGGCGGCGATGACAAAGCGCGGATTCGACATCGGCGCCATGCCGACAAAGTTACCGATGTATTTGCTCTGCGAGTAGCGGCCGTTGATGACCTTTTGCGCGGTGCCGGTCTTGCCGCCCACGCGATAGCCTGGAATCTGCGCCTTCAGCGCCGTACCACCCTGCTGCGTCACCATCTCCAGCATGACGCGCATCTGGGCGGCGGTCTGCGGGCTGACGACCTGGGTGCCGACCGGCGGCTCGGTCACCTTGGTAAAGGACAGCGGAATGATGTCGCCGTTGCGGGCGTAGATCATGTAGGCGCGCGCCAGCTGGATCAGCGAGACCGAGATACCCTGGCCGAAGCTCATATTGGCCTGCTCGATCGGGCGCCATTTGGCGTAAGGACGCACACGGCCGGCGACCGCACCAGGGAAGCCCCACTTGGGCTGCTGGCCTAGGCCGACCTTGGTGAACATCTCCCACATTTCCTGCGGCGGCATCTGCAGCGCGATCTTCGAGGTGCCGATGTTGGACGACTTCTGGATGATCTCCTGCACGTCGATCACGCCGTGCGCGTGGGTGTCGTGGATCACGCGGTCGGCCAGCGGGAAGGAGCCATTGCCGGTGTCGAACTTGGTGTACGGCGTGACGCGATGCGTGTCCAGCGCCAGGCCCACGGTGAACGGCTTGAGCGAGGAACCCGGCTCAAAGGTGTCGGTCATCACGCGGTTGCGCAGCTGCTCGCCGGTCAGGTTGGAGCGGTCGTTCGGGTTGTACGAAGGCCAGTTGGCCAGCGCCAGCACTTCGCCGGTATGCACGTCCAGCACCACGGCGGCGCCGGCCTTGGCCTTGAACTTCTCCACCGCTTCCTTCAGCTGGGTGAAGGCGATGTACTGGATCTTGCTATCGATCGACAGCACCAGGTCTTTGCCGTCATGCGGCTCGCGCACCGACTGGATATCTTCCACGATGCGGCCCAGGCGGTCCTTGATGACGCGGCGGCTGCCCGGCTGGCCCACCAGGGTCTTCTGCTGCGCCAGTTCCATCGCTTCCTGGCCGACGTCTTCCACGTTGGTGAAGCCCACCACGTGGGTCGCCACTTCACCCTGCGGGTAGAAGCGCTTGTATTCCTTGCGGGTCTGGATGCCGTCGATACCCAGCTTGGTGATCTGGTCGGCTACGTCCTGCTCCACCTGGCGTTTCAGGTAGACGAAGCCGCGGTCGGAGTCCAGCTTCTTTTGCAGCTCGGCGTCACTCATGTCGAGCAGCTTGGCCAGTTCTTTCAGCTTGGCGGGCGGCGCGTCCTGCACGTCGTCCGGAATCGCCCAGATGGCCTTCACCGGGATCGAGGAGGCCAGCACCTGGCCATCGCGATCGGTGATCTTGCCGCGCGTGGCTGGCAGGTCGATGGTACGGGCGTAGCGGATCTCGCCCTGCTTCTGCAGGAACTGGGTCGACAGCGCTTGCAGCCACAGGGCGCGGCCGGCCAGTGCGGCAAAGGCGGCAAACAGCACGAACAGCACCACGCGCGAACGCCAGACCGGCAGACTCACCGCCAGCATCGGGTTCTTGGAGAACGGCACGCCCTTGGAGGCGGCCACGCGCGAGGTTGCGCTGGAGCGGCTCATTGCAGGCCCTCCGGCGACAGGTATTGAGTACGGGCTGCGGTCAGCGGCGTCATATTCAGGTCGCCGCGCGCGATGCCTTCGATACGGGCATGCTTGCCCAGGGTCGACTGGTCCAGCTGCAGCTGGGCCCATTCGATATCCAGCTGGCGCGCTTGCGACTGCAGGCGTTCCAGTTCGATGAACAGGTGGCGCGCCTGGTACTGGGCGTTCACCAGCGACAGGCCGCAGGCGACCAGCAGCGCGGCCAGCACGAAGTTCACCTTGCCGCTCATTGCGCACCTCCCGAAGGAAGGCGCATGGCGACGCGCATCACGGCCGAGCGGGCGCGCGGATTCTCATCCACCTCCTGGTCAGACGGTTTGATCTTGGCGAGCAGCTTCATTTCCGGCTGCGGCAAATCGACGGCACGGATCGGCAGACGGCGGTCGGGCTGCTCCACCTTCGCCTTGGAGGCAAAGAAGCGCTTGACCATGCGGTCTTCCAGCGAGTGGAAGCTGATGATGGCCATGATGCCGCCCGGCTTGACGCACTCGAAGGCATGATTCAAGCCGATTTCGAGATCTTCAAGCTCTTTATTGATGAAAATCCGGATAGCCTGAAATGTGCGGGTTGCCGGATCCTTGCCCTTTTCCCGAGTCTTGACCGCGCCTGCCACGATGCCGGCAAGCTGTCGTGTGCTTGAAATTGGCTCGACTGCCCGGCGAGCAACAATCGCCTTTGCAATCTGAAAAGCAAACCGTTCTTCCCCATATTCTCTTATCACCTTTTCCAGTGTCTGTTCGGTTTCAGTGGCAAGCCACTCCGCCGCCGACATGCCGCGCGTGGTATCCATGCGCATGTCGAGCGGGCCGTCGTTACGGAAGCTGAAGCCGCGCGCGGC
>Ga0213872_10001877_pt1 | contig 12978 bp, 10 predicted proteins | sample VelepicomBERX_R2_FD_160071 | JGI IMG/M metagenome (GOLD analysis project Ga0213872, IMG submission 160071) | Rhizosphere microbial communities from Vellozia epidendroides in rupestrian grasslands, the National Park of Serra do Cipo, Brazil - RX_R2 | ecosystem: Host-associated > Plants > Roots >...
ACGATATCATCATCGGGATTGGATTGGGCCTGCAGGTATTTGCGCCCGCCTATATCATGACGGGCGGTGGTCCGCTGAATTCAACCATGTTCACTGCCTTGTATATCTACAAGAACGCATTTGAGTATAGCCGAGTCGGTTTTGCCGCCGCGCTCTCTGGAATTCTCTTCATCATCAATGCGGCGCTCGCAGTCATCACTTTCTGGTCATCCAAGTTCTGGGTGAACTACCACATTGAATAGGCTTATGCGAGACGGTGCACTAGCCATTTCGGGGTCGAGCCGGCCATGGATCCAGCAGCAGATGGTCTCACGAGTCTTCCTGATCGCAATGAGTCTGTTCTATATCTCGCCCATGTATTGGATGCTGGTGACATCCTTGAAATCCGACCAGGAACTGTCGCGTTTCCCACCAACACTCTGGCCCGATGAGTTGGTGTGGCATAACTTTGACCAGGCCACCAGGACCTTTCCATTTCTTTCCTACCTGGAAAACACCGCAGTTTTTGCCGCATTGACTATGATAGGAAGTGTGCTGTCAAATTTCGTGATTGCGTATGGATTCTCACGGATCAAATGGCCGGGGCGCGACCTGCTGTTTTATCCGGTAGTCGCATCAATTTTCATCTTTATCCAGTTCCCGGTGAACCCCATCACGATGGTGCCCATGTTCTCTTTTTTCGCCGGCCTCGGTTTGGTTAACTCCTACGTTCCCTTGGTTCTGCCCACCTTTTTCGGAAATCCCTTTTTTATATTTCTGCTGCGACAATTCATGCTGCAGATTCCCACCGACCTATCGGAGGCGGCCCGGATCGATGGGGCAAATGAGTTTCAGATCATGTATCGCATCATCTTACCACTCACCCGCCCCGCCCTGGTCGTTGTGGCCTTGCTGGCCGGCGTCAGTGCCTGGAACGACTTTCTCGGTCCGTTGATTTACCTGCAGAATGACAAACTGTACACCTTGTCTTTGGGACTTCAGTTTTTCAAAACGATGCACGGAATTCAGTTCAACCTCCTGATGGCGGCCTCATGTCTCGTCGTGCTGCCTATCGTCGTTGTGTTCCTCTGTTTTCAGCGATTTTTCATTGAGGGCATTACGCTCGGCAGCAGCCGATAGTTCTTGAATACTCATCCTGCTATGCCCTCCGGCGATATCTACGTGCAAATAACGGCGACCTCTGAAACCTCTGAGAGGTCGCGATCGGTTATTGTCCTGGTGCCTCGAGAGAATATAGAGAATTTCAGAAAGCAAAAGGACGATAGGAGATCCGACGATCATTCCATAGCGCAATCCCTGGCTGATCCGCTCGCCAGGTACGCCTTCACGCATCGAACGATCTTCAGCAAATTCGAAGTCGCTCATTCGTTCTCGCAAACATCGCCACCCGAAATCACAGGTCGTTCGCCAAATCTATCGCAGAGCGGCCTGAAAGCGTGGGTGATCTAGAAGCGTGGACTCGCGCGATCCGGCGCGGGAGCGCATCCTTACGCTTCAAAGTTGAATCCGAGAAAATAAAAGGCTTCCTATTCCAAGCAGAATAGCGGTGATACCGCCCAGGACCGCAAAATCAATCGCTTGACTAAACATGAACGTGTGACCGAGCGCGCCTCGCAAGCCGTCGATTCCATAGCTGAGAGGATTCAGGCTAACCACCAGCTTCATGGGAGCCGGAAGTCCATCAACCGGGAACAGCGCGTTAGAAAAAAAGAATAGCGGCGTCACCAGGAAATTCATAAGGAGCTGAAATCCCTGCACATCCTCGAGCGCAGAACCGATCGCCGTACCAATCGAGTTACCAAGCAGTGCGATCAAGAACATGAATCCGAGAGCGACCGGAAGCAGCCAGAAGTTTCCCACGCGAAATCCGGCGACCAAGCAAATCATTAGAACAACGACCCCCTGAACCAATGCCGTAGTCGCGCCCCCCAGCGTTCTCCCAAGCACGATCTGGACGCGTGAGACGGGTGCAACCAACGTTTCCTTCAAAAACCCAAACTGCCGATCCCAGATGATCTCAATACCGGAAAAAACCGAGGGAAACAATATGCCCATGGCGATCACTCCAGGTGCCAGATAATGCAGATAGTTTCCAGCGCCAGCTCGCTGGTATAAGTGTCCAAAGCCGAAGCCCAATGACACCAGGAACAGCACCGGTTGTCCTAACGACGAAAGGATTCGGATTCTGGCCCGGAAATATCGCTTTAGTTGTCGAAGCCAGAGAATGTAAATTGCGCTCATCTTCGCCCAATAAACTTGCGTACCTGCCGCAGATGATCCGTGTTCGAGGCTTCCTCGTCACGAATAGCGTGACCGGTGATGGCTATAAAAGCGTCTTCGAGCGAAGCCTTTTGAACTTTCTCCTTAAGGCTCGCCGGAGAGCCCTGTGCAACGATTTTGCCGTGATCAATGACTGCGATTTCGTCGGCTACCCGGTCCGCCTCTTCCATGTAATGCGTCGTGAAAAAGACCGTGACACCTCGTTCCCGGCTTAGGTTTTCGATATAGCTCCAGATATGGTTTCGGGTCTGCGGATCCAGCCCAAGAGTGGGCTCATCTAAAAACATAATCTTTGGCTCATGCAACAGAGCACGTGCTATCTCAAGCCTCCGTTTCATTCCGCCTGAAAAACGCTTCACAAAGTCGGCCCGGCGATCCCAGAGCCCGACGAAACGCAGCAGCTTCTCGATCCGCCCGTCGCGTTCTCGACGGCCGACGCCATACAAAACGGCGTGGAGCTCCATATTCTCAAACGCTGTCAATTGCTCATCCAGACTTGGATCTTGGAAGACAATTCCAATCGTCCGCCGCACCGATCCCTGATCCCGAACCGGATCAAACCCACACACGCGAACCGAACCCTCGGTTGGCTTCAGCATGGTGGTCAGCATTTTAATTGTCGTCGTCTTTCCTGCACCATTGGGACCAAGAAATCCGAAGATTTCTCCTTTGCGAACAGAGAATGAGATTTGGTTTACGGCGCTGAATTCTCCATAGCGCTTCGTGAGATTCTTAACTTCAATCATCGAACCGTTGATACGGAACAGCCTTCATTGCCGCAAGGCAATTGAAAACAGGACGCGCTCCCGCCCGAGACAGAGGCCGGTAGGGCGAGGCTCCCGACTCCGCCCTGTCACCCCTTGCTACGTCGGGCTTGCAGGGGCGCCATAGTTCCGCGTCCGCGGAACGACGGCGGCCGCCCGAGCCGTGGCACGTTGCGAGGCAGGTGCATCGGCGGAGGGTCATATGGGACGTATAGGTCATATAGGTCCTATGTGTCCTATAGGTCGCAAGGCGCATCGTCACGCTCCGCGACGCTCCGCGGCTCGGACGGAGCGGCTCGACAGAACTCGCCGAAGTCCTCGGCCTACCACCAATATTGCACAGCAGCTTCGCCCCTACCCTTTCGCCGCTTGTCTTCGCGCCAAATAGTAAGAGCCGACGACAAGAACGGCAGCAAGGAGCTGAGCGACGAGCGTCTCCAGCGTTGGAAAGACCGAAAACCACACACCCATCCAACCTGGAACAATGTTCTCCAACGCGGCAATCTTCGTGGTCGGAATCCAGTTGGCGAGCTGCATCTCTTGAGCCTGTTCGCCCACCATGACCAGAAGAACGACACCAAGCATGACACCTGTCCAAACCAACATTTTCCTATAAGGCAACCGGCGATGTGCCACGAAAGTGAGCACAGCCACTATAGCAGAAAGCCCTAGCCCGATGAGCGCGCCGCCGAGGACAATCTTTCCACCCATCTTTAGGTAGTAGCTCTGCAGGAATAGGACTACCTCGAAACCCTCGCGATAGAGGGAGGCGAAACCCAAAAGGCCGAGGCCCAACACCAAGCGCCTCTCGGCACCGTGCGTGTTTCGGGTCTCTCCTTGTCGTGCAAAGTTGAGCAGATCCTTTTTCCTCCTGTTATGCAGGCTTATCCAGCCACCCCAATAGACCTTGTGGAAAAACCAATTCATTACCACGAGCAGGACGATGACCGCCAGCAATCCGGTTGCCGCCTGCAGGTCCAGGGCAGGAACACTCTCAGTAAGGCTACTCACTATCCCTACGGCGATGCACCAGGTAATCAGGGTCGCGACAAAACCGGCCCCTGCGCCCGCTGCAATTGGACGGCGATGAATCCGATCAACGCCTACCATGCTTGCCGTAATGGCCGACAGAACCAAAATGCACTCTAATCCTTCCCGGAACACCAGCACGCCGATGTCCAGAAGCGCAACCGCTTGGCTGGTATGAGGTTGCGTGGGATCAGGGGCGCCCTGGGCCGTCAAGCCCTGCCACACCAACACCCCAAGCACGATCGCCCCGGCCATGACCAACGCAACTTGAGACCCAGTACGAAAAAGCCTGCCTGCCGGAAAATTTTTCGTGCGGTGCAAAGGACCAAGGTGCGCAATGCCGAGTTCAGCGTCGTGCATTTATTTGAGAATGACTCTCAATTTCAGAATGTCAACCGCATTCTCTTACCTTCCCTGCAACCCTCCGTTCCGAAAATATACTTCTCCAATAAAGAAGTGGACAATTCCTGCCCCTTCCTTTAGCAGTTGTGCTTTTATGAGCACCGAAGAAGTCCTCGACGCCTTGGAACGCTACACAAAGGAATCGACTGAAAGCGATCGAGAGACAGCGACCAAGCTCGGTGTGAATCAACTCACCTTGAACACTTGGCTTCGCCGAGCAGCACAACCCGAAAAGAGTGTATTAGCGCGGTTAGCCGGATTTTTAAGGCGCGCCGGCTATATCTAAGCATCGCGCGCCATTCGGGCCGCCCAGTAGGGCGAGGACTTCGGCGAGTTGGAGGGCTGCGCTCCCGACTTCGCCCCTGTTCCCCCTTTGCTACGTCGGGCTAGCAGGGGCGCCATAGTTCCGCGTCCGCGGAACGACGGCGGCCGTCGTAGCAGCCATCGCTGAAGAGCGCCGCTTCACCCGTTGTTTTAGCCAGACTTTCTCGCAGTTCCTGCCCGTAGCGCGGTGGCTGCTACGACGGAGCGTAGCCCTCCAAGGCTCTGCCTTCACGAATTTCAGCTGACCCCGAATTTCAGTTCAAATTTAGATTGCAGATCGAAGGTATTGTCGGCATGCCTTTTCTAGTCGTTTCAAGCGTTCTTAAAAATTTCAATTAAACATGGGAAGCAAGACTTCTTTTCATCGGAAATCGTTCCGTTTCGTTTATAGCCTGACGGCGTTTTGCCTCGGCTGTTTATTTTCGGGAGCTCTCTTTCTGAGCTCTGCTTCTATCTCGTTTGCTGCCGATCCGGCGACCGTTGCAAATATTGATGCGGGGCTGCGAAACCTGGTTGACTACGTGCACAACGTCACGCAACAGACTAGTCCGTCGACCTCAAGCCTGGGGAATACTTCCTCGCCTATGCCGCAATCCGACGATATCCGGCTGCGGGGATCAGTCAGATTTGACGAGCAAGGCCGAGTGCTCGTCCATGTTCACCTGGACGGAACTCAGTCAATACCAGCCATCGAGCGAGCCTTAACCTCGCTGAACGCGAAGGTGCTCGACAAAATGGAAAGCTACCGGCACGGGGTTGTCGCCGCTTATTTGCCCCTCGCACAGATTGAAACGTTGGCCCGGACGGTTGGGGTAAGTCATCTCACCGCCGAACACCCGCCCAAGGCCTGGGTGGGTAAAGTGACTTCACAAGGAACGGTCGTGTTGCGCACTGATCAGGTCAACAAACTTGGATTCAAAGGAGACGGCATCACGGTCGGCGTGCTTTCGGACAGCTTCAATACAGCCTACCTGAATACCCAAAATCCACCTGCGACAACGGCTCAACAGGACGTAGCGACTGGCGATTTGCCGAAAAATGTCAATGTCCTTCAGGATTTTACCAACAGCGGGCTCGGTGGAACGGACGAGGGTCGCGCCATGTGCCAGATCGTTTATGACGAGGCGCCACATTGCAACCTTGCCTTTGCCACCGCCTTTGCGAGTGAGATCGGCTTTGCCAATAATATTGTTGCACTGCGAACTCAGGCGAACTGCGATGTCATAGTAGACGATGTCAGCTATTCTGATGATCCGGTCTTTTCAGACGGCTACCTCGCACAGGCCGTGAATCTGGTAGTCAATAGCACCGATGCACCAGGCAAAAAGGTGGTCTATTGCTCCGCGGCCGGCAACGCTGGCGACAACGGCTATCGTCACCCTTTCGAGGCGATTCCTGACGCGAAGGTGCGCGCTGCCGGTGGTCACGGAAACCTGAAACTTGCCCAAGTGAGTGAGTCGCTGACGGCCGGAGGCTGGCACAACTGGAACGCGAATCCCGGACCACTTGAACCTTCAACTGACGTCACCAATCTTACCGACCCGACCGGTCAGTACCAACTTTTCCTGCAGTGGGACGATGCTTTCGACCTGGACCATGGCATCACCACAGACTTTAACCTTCTGGTATTCGACCAGGCTGGCAATTTTCTGCCTGCGTTAAGCGGTACAGTAGACGCATTCGCGTTGAAAGAGGCTTATCAACAAGCTGTCGGTCTGGTGAACGGCCCAACCTACCAGATCGCTATTACCAGGTCCAAAAAGACCGATCCGAACGCTCCGGCACCTCCCCCACAGCATCAGCTGGCACTCCTGACCTTCAGCGACGGACAGCTCATTGGAGCACATTTTCACGCTGCTCCACTTGATGTGCCCAACGTCTATGGGCACGCAGCGGCAAACGGGGCGATTGCGGTTGCGGCCTACGTTTACGACTGGACAGACAGCAAGCCTTACCAACCACAGATCGAATATTACACTTCCCCTGGACCGGTGAATATTTACTTCGACGAATCCCAAAACCGCTTGGCGACCCCTCAATTGAGGGCGAAACCAGACGTTGCCGGAGTCGACGGAGTGGCCACTACTTTCTTTGGCCAGCCGTATTTCAGCACACCCTTTGCGTTTTTCGGCACCAGTGCAGCGGCTCCGAGCGTAGCCGGCGTAGCGGCGCTGATGATCGACGCAGCGGGCGGTCCCCGATCCATCGATGCGTCCACTGTTCTCTTGATCCTGCAGGGGACCGCGCCTCCACGGGACTTATCGCCGCTGTTCGCGCAAGCGGTTGGCGCGGGCCGCACCGGATTTGTGACCGTTTCGGCCCTTGGTGATGTGAGCACTAATCCCGACTACCTTACGGTTACTTATATTGGCCAGGACAATGAATATCTGGACACCCTGACGATTGACGGCCAGAAAGCAGGGCTGATTTTTGACACCTCCGACAACACCAGTCCCGCCTTAGCAATATCTAATACCGTCGGAATCAATCCGACTGACATCACATTTGAACCGACTGGTTCTCCCGGGCTTCCGAACCTGGTTCTGAAGTTCGCACCCCGCACTTTCAAACCGGGGGATGCCGTGACCTTCGTCCTGGATCAGGATCTCGCGAAAACCGGCACATTTGGCGGTTCGTCTGATTCCCTGAAAGCCGGCGCTACCTTTACCGCGACCGTCAAAGGGAGCGTCGCGGACACCATTTCCGCTAGTTTCTTCAGTTTCAACGGACTTGGAACCGGATACAATCAACCAGATGGTTTCGGCTTAGTTGATGCGCTCAATTCGGTAGAGGCGATCCTGCAAAGCCCGGCGACGTCTCCTTCGGCGCCGCTGGCCAAAAATCCACCGGGCACTTCGCCAGGCGTCCCGAACTTGAGCATCGAAAGATAAGCTGGACACGTTCGCCGATCGGTCGGGCGTATCGGCGTATCGGCGTATCGGCGTATCGGCGTATCGGCGTATCGGCGTATCGGCGTATCGGCGTATCGGCGTATCGGCGTATCGGCGTGTGGGCGTGTGGGCGTGTGGGCGTGTGGGCGTGTGGGCGTGTGGGCGTGTGGGCGTGTGGGCGTGTGGGCGAAAAGTCGAAGAGGTGATTCGACGACAAGTCCAGAGAATGATTGGATCTTCTTTACGCCGACACGCCGACACGCCCATACGCCGATACGCCCCACCTGTCGCCCTAGCGAGCGTCGTCCGTTGTCCCCTGCGCACGACGGTTCAATGCTAAGCGGCAAATCTCCTCGCACAACGCCGGAAACGCGATTCCGACCGCGGCCGCCGATTTTGGAAGCAAACTCAGAGCCGTCATTCCAGGCAGAGTGTTTGCCTCAAGGCACCAAAACTGACCAGCCTCATCCATCCTAAAGTCTACGCGGCTGTAGTCGCGCAGCTTCAATGCGCGGTGGACTCGCAAGGCAAGCCCCTGAAGCAAATGGGTTTGTTCCGGCGAAATATCGGCGGGAAAGATCTCATCAGCGCCATCGGCCTGATATTTACTCTGATAATCAAAAATCTCAGAGCATTTCGGGATGATTTCGCCGACCGCGAGCGCGCGGTCGGCTAGGATGCCAACGGTAAGCTCACGTCCGGGCACGAACCGCTCGAGCATCACCTCATCATCGTGGCGGTAGGCCTCAGCAATAGCTTCCTCTAGCTCCTCGGCTCGCCTCACGACGGTCAGTCCGACGGTTGAACCCTGTTTGTTTGGTTTCACCACGAGCGGAAGACCGAGTTCTCGAATGGCCAGATCCAGATCAGTCGGAACCATCAACCATCCAGGGGTAGGCACATTCGCGGCAACCAGAAGGCGCTTGGAAAGATCTTTATCCATCGCCACCGCGCTACCGATATGATTGCTTCCGGTGTAACAGATGCCCGCGGCATCGAACACGGCTTGGATCGTTCCGTCCTCTCCGGTTCCTCCATGCAGAGCCAGGAAAACTATATCCGCATCCACGAAATAAGATGGTTGGACGATCGCTCCAGTCTTAGCTCGAATGACTTGCAGGTCACGTTCATTCGGCGGCGCCTGCGCAACACCCCGGGCGAGTAGCGCTTCCTGCTCCTGATCGGATAAAATGCCACGGAAAGTGTCGACTGCGAGTACCTGGTGACCGCCCTCTCGCAACGCTTTTGCGATTTGTGCGCCACTCGCAATCGACACGTCGCGCTCAGAACTATTACCACCAAAGAGAACGGCTATTTTCATAATCGGATCGGAATCAAACGTCTCGAAAAGTCGAAAGAACAAGTGCTACGGCGACGATTGTTCAGGCAAAGGAGCATCCTGAACAAGCAAAAAATAGGCTGGCTATCTTGCGCGATTGGATACGCTCCCTAGCCCGCAAAAATCACGCGCCGGGAGAATCGACGAGCTCATTGCGGGCTAGAAAGCTCTTAAACAGACGCTGCGCGTCTGTTTAAGAGCCTGTTTTGCAATTAAAGATTCGAAACAACCTGTTTTTAAACTCTTCTCTTCAAAGAGCAGCAGAATGGTCCGGCGTAGCCGGAGAATTCTGCTGCCTGAGCCTGCATCGCTCACAAATCTCTGAAGATTTGTGAGCGATGCAGGCTACCGGCGCGCAGGCTCGTCTACGGCTACCCGCTCAGGCAATTCCGCTCTTTGTTTGGTCTGCCTAAAGAACTTCATGATGACCGAGAAAAAGACCGGAGTCAGAAAGATGCCAAAGAACGTCACACCGAGCATCCCGCTGAAAACGGCCGTGCCAAGGGCCTGTCGCATCTCTGAACCGGCTCCAACTGCGTTGACCAGTGGAAAGACCCCAAGCGTAAATGCGAAGGAGGTCATCAGGATGGGACGCAAACGGAGTCTGGAAGCTTCCAGCGCAGCCTCCCGACGGTCTTGACCTTTATCCATCTGTTGTTTTGCAAATTCGACGATTAGAATCGCGTTCTTACACGCCAGCCCAATCAGCACGACAAATCCGATCTGTGTAAAAATATTGTTATCAGAGCCTCGAATGTAGACACCGGTGATAGCAGCGAAAAGGCACATCGGAACAATCAAAACGATGGCCAGCGGCAGCGACCAGCTTTCGTATTGAGCCGCTAGCACCAAAAAGACAAACAGCGCGCACAATGGAAAAATATAGAGCGACGAATTGCCCGCGAGAATCTGCTGCAGCGAGAGTTCGGTCCATTCGTAACCAAACTGGCTCGGGAGCGTCTCGTTGGCCAGCGTCTGCATAACATCAATGGCCTGTCCGGAACTCACGTCGGGGAGTGTATTTCCGCTGATTTCAGCCGACGGATAGATGTCGTAGTGCATCACCTTGTCCGGTCCGGTCACTTCCTGGATATTCATCAGGGTGCCAAGCGGAACCATCTCGTTCTTGTTATTCCGAGTGTAGAGTTGCTGAATGGATTGCGGCTGAACTCGGAACTGCATGTCTCCCTGCACGTTGACCTGATTGGTCCGGTTCACAAAATTGAAATCATTGACGTAAGTAGAGCCAAGGTAGGTCTGCAGGGTGTTGAATACAGAATTCACTGGAACATCCAAAGTCTCGACCTTCTTCCGGTCAATATCGAGGTAGAGCTGAGGCACTTGAGAGCGGAAACTCGTGAACAATCCGACCAACCCATGGCCGGAGCTTGCCTTTGCGATCAGTTGGTCGGTAGCCGCTTGCAGCGCTTCCAGGCCCGCGCCGCGACGGTCCTGAATCTGGATCTTGAATCCGCCCGCATTCCCGATCCCGCGCACCGGAGGTGGTGGAAACACCAGCGCCCGGGCGTCCTGTATCCGCCCAAACTCTTGACGCACCGCCGCCATAATGGCAAAACCGTTCAATCGCGGGTCTTTTATCCGTTCTTCAAATGGCGCGAGCGTGAGGAAGGCGGTCACAGTGTTGTTGCGGTTGGTGCCATCCAGTCCCGAGTAGCCGGCAAACTCGACCGTGTGGATAATGCCCGGAACAGTGCGAGCGATTTCTGACATCTGCTTGCGGACCTCTTCGGATCGTTGGAGCGAAGCTCCATCAGGTAATTGCGCAAATGCAATCAGGTAGCCTTGATCCTGCGTCGGAATGAATCCGGCCGGTACGCTTTTGAATCCGAAAAAGGTTAGCAACAGGAGACCGGCATAGACCAGCAGAGCGATCGCGGCTAACCGCAACAGCCTCCGGACTGCCCAAGTATAGCCATTCACCGCTGCGTCGAAGCTCATGTTGAAGAGACGAAAAAACCAGCCGAGGACGAGGTCGAACGCGCGGGTCAGGAGGTCTTTCTTGGCGTCGTGAGGTCTCAGCAGCAAACCGGCCAGCGCCGGACTCAAGGTTAGAGAATTGAAGGCCGAGATCAACGTTGAGACCGCAATGGTCAGGGCGAACTGACGATAGAACTGGCCGGTGATCCCACTAATAAAGGCGGTGGGAATAAACACCGCGCTCAGCACCACCGCAATTGCGACAACCGCGCCTCCGACTTGGTCCATTGCGACCCGCGTGGCTTCCTTGGGTTGCATACCCTGCTCGATGTTGTGCTCGACCGCCTCCACGACAACGATCGCGTCATCGACCACGATGCCAATCGCAAGCACCAAACCGAATAGAGAAAGGTTGTTCAGCGAGAAGCCAAACACCGCCATCACTGCAAAAGTTCCAATCAGCGAGACAGGAACAGCCAGCAACGGGATAATCGTTGCCCGCCATGTTTGCAGGAAGACCAGAACAACGATGAGCACCAGTACCACCGCTTCAAAGAGCGTGTGGATAACGGCCTCAACCGATTGCTCAATGAACTGCGTTGGGTCGTAAACGATGGTGTACTCCAGGCCTTTTGGAAAAGACCGGGAAAGATCCTTCATCAGATTCCTGACCTCATGAGCCGTCTTCACCGCGTTGGAGCCGGGCAACTGAAAAATGGCGAGCGCCTGAGCCGGCTTGCCATCGAGGTAAGAAGAAACGTTGTAATCCTGTGCGCCCAGTTCAGTGCGGCCGACGTCAGCCAGATAAACGATTTCTCCGTTGTCGCCGCGCTTCACGATAATCCGACCGAACTGTGCCGGAGTGACCAGGCGACCCAGCGTATTAATCGTTAATTGCAGCTCGGTGCCCGGAGGCGCCGGCTCCGCCCCGAGGCGCCCGGCGGCGACCTGTATATTCTGAGCCTGAATCGCTGAGACGATGTCATCCGTAGTCAGGTTGCGAGCATACATCCTGTTAGGGTCCAGCCAGATTCGCATGCTGTACTCGCGAGCACCGAAAACATTTACGTTACCGACACCCTGTAACCGCGAAAGCGGGTCGCGGATCTGCAGGAAGGCATAGTTGCTGATGTAAGCCTGATCATAGGTGTTATCCGGAGAGAGCAGATGCACCACCATCATCAGATCGGGAGATTGTTTCTGGACCGTTACACCTAAATTCCGGACTTCTTGCGGCAATTGCGGCGTCGCGATGGCAACGCGGTTCTGCACCAGCACCTGAGCAATGTCCAGGTCGGTTCCCAGCTTGAACGTCACCGTTAAGGTCATGGAGCCGTCCGCGGTCGACTGCGACGACATATAAAGCATGTTCTCAACGCCATTGACCTGCTCTTCAATCGGCGTTGCTACGGTATCCGCGACCACTTTAGGGTCCGCACCCGGAAAACTGGCTGTGACCTGTACAGTGGGCGGGGCAATCTCAGGATATTGCGCGGTCGGCAGCGCAAAATAGGCCAGCATCCCGGCGATCACAATGATGATCGAAATCACCATCGCGAAGATCGGGCGTTCGATGAAGAAGTGAGAGAATTTCATAGGTCGGGGACAGGGACACTAACCACCGCCGCCGGGTTTTGGCTGGTTTGATTTGGCCCCTTGACTCGGCGCCTGGCCCTGCGCCTGGTGTGGCAGAGTGGCGCCCGCTTTCTCTTTCCCTTCCCCCTCCGGCTCAACCTTGGTGGACGTCTGCAACTGTAGCTGATTCGAGACGAACTGACTCATATCGCCCGGCTCCGGACTGACTTTTGAACCAGGTCTGGCGTTGACGACTCCGTTGATGATGATCTGTTCGTCACCTTTCAGCCCATTCCGAACCACTCTTAGCCCGTCGACTTCCGGCCCGAGTTCGACCGGGTGAACCGAGACGACGTTATCGGCGCCCACAACGAGAACAAATTTTGTGCCTTGATCGGTGCCAACCGCCCGGTCCGTTATCAGGAAGGCATGATGT
>Ga0213872_10001878_pt1 | contig 12977 bp, 10 predicted proteins | sample VelepicomBERX_R2_FD_160071 | JGI IMG/M metagenome (GOLD analysis project Ga0213872, IMG submission 160071) | Rhizosphere microbial communities from Vellozia epidendroides in rupestrian grasslands, the National Park of Serra do Cipo, Brazil - RX_R2 | ecosystem: Host-associated > Plants > Roots >...
CGCGTCTGTCTACCGCGAGTTGCCGCAGGCCGTCGCGCTTCCGAAGACCGAAGAAGACATTGGTGGATTGGAACAGAAATAATGGTCGCGATCCGAAACAAGATTTTCATTTGCCACTTGTATGCGAACGAGGAATGACGGCGCTAGCCTTGAACTATATCGAACGCCATTGTTACCCTATCCGTTTGATTCGGTTGCAAAGTGAATTGAAAACGATTTGCGACGGCTTATTGAATACGAAGTTAGCAAATATAGGACGAGCGAACCCCTGACGGGCCGCGATTTGACTTGGAAGCGGGCTTGGGAAGAGTGGGCAAAGCTTCAAAGTTTCTTCGGCGCTGCCATTCTGATGGAGCTTTGTTATTCTCGTGATCGGACACATGGTAGTGTTAGCAAGCTTAGCGGATCGCACGCTGACAAGAATTAGCTCTCGAAATATAACAGAACAAAAATGAAGCTCTGTGCTGTATCTGACAGTTTGGGTAACCTTCCTTTCAACGAAGCGGCAAAGGCTTCCGCGGATCTGGGGTTGGCGGCTTTGGCTGGTTATCCATCGAACACGAAGATATTCTTATCTCGCGGATGGAGGGAATGCGGCGCTCGGTAGATCTGCTAGAGCAAGTCCTAGTCGATGAGCGGAGCGATTATGTGTTGCCGACTACAGGATCGCAGGAAAAAGCTGGCTCCGTGGCCCAAACGCATGTCATTGAGAGTTGGATCGCGCCCCCCTAACCGCCGGCTGACCAATTGCTAGCTGATAATTATGGAGTCAAATAACAAATCTGCTTCAGAGAACCTGAAAGTGTGTGTAGTCGGCGCTGGCCGAATGGGAGTGGACCATATCAAACGCCTTGCACACCGAATTGTCGGGGCGGAGGTAGCGGTGGCAGTGGACGTTGACATCAGACAGGCAAAGAAAGCTGTTGAAACAATCCCCTCCGCCGTCGCTGTGTCCGACCTTGGAGAAGCCTTCAACCAGGCGAACTTCAATGCGATTTTGATTGCTACCCCTGGGTTTCTACACGAGGAGACGCTGTTGCAAATCGGGGAGCGCGACTTGCCTATTCTGTGCGAGAAACCGTTAACCCCCGACTCCGCTTCATCCTGGCGGATTGTCCAATCGGAGCAACGCTTTGGTAAGAAACGTATCCAGGTCGGGTTCATGCGCCGCTTCGATGCTGACTATCAGCGGCTGCGTCAGCTAATCGCCGGCAACGAACTCGGAGCGATTTTGATGCTCCATTGCGCGCATCGAAATCCGACAATGCCGCCCGAATTCACAACCGAAATGCTTATCAGTGACTCAGTAGCCCACGAATTCGACGTGATCCGCTATCTTACTGGTGAGGAAATCAAAAGTGTTCAAGTCAGGCTCGGACGCGCGACACGTTATGCTGGTGTCGGCCAGCGCGATCCACAGCACGTATTGATAGAGACTGAGGGCGGCGTATTGGCTGATGTCGAGATTTTCGGACATGCGCAGTTCGGTTACCAGGTCGCGACGCAGGGTGTTTTCGAAAAGGGGATCGTGAACATTGGAGAAGACGGTGGGCCTTATATTCGCAGCGATGGACGTTGGGGGGGCGAGGTGACGCGGAGTTACATCGATCGGTTTAAGAGCGCTTACGATTTTGAAGTGCAAAGCTGGGTCGATGCCGCCAGAAAAGGAGAAATTGGGGGACCCACTGCCTGGGACGGCTATGCAACCGCAGCCTGCTGTGAGGCCGGCTTGGCCGCGCAAAAGAATGGCGACAAGGTTGCAGTGCATTTGAATGATAAGCCTGGTATCTATTCGTGAACGGTCACGGAAGCGCTGGTCTTGCTACCCTCGCCTCCAAGCTGTCTAGACATCTGCAATCTTCTCTTTCCGAGAGGATTACCTCGCCAGGACCCATCACATCCCATCAGGATCCGCCACATTTCGGCAGTATAAGGCACACACGGAACACACACCGACAGGAGCGTGGGATAGCGTATTCTGGAGGTCAGCTTACAGAACCAGCCGCAATACAGAAGCGTTCCATACCTGTCGATCGCCCACTGCAGGGACTGCGTGTTCTGGACCCTACAAGAGTCCTCGCCGGCGCCGCACTGGCGCGACGATTGATTCCGGCAATGCGATACAAAACGCCGTAGGAGGGGTCCACACACGAACCGGAAAATAATTCAAGAATAACGTCCGCAGAATGGAATCGCTACCGTCACGCGATGAGACTTTCCTTTCAGGAGGCCGGATTACGCATGGGGTGTAAGAGTGGGCAACACAGTCAGAAGGCCGAGGAATGCTGCCTCGTCTGCTGTAAGGTCGCTCCTCAGTCACTTGGAAATGAAGGGCTTCACTGCTGTGCCGCGTTATCTTGGAACTGATGAGCACGACTGGTGTCCGGGAGGTAGGACAACAGGGGTTCAACTCCCCTCGCCTCCAAGTCCCTTGTAATCAATTACTTAAAAAGATTGGATGATAACAGATGTGATAACATGTCCATCGTTATCCGCTATTGTCCGCAAGGATTCATGCGGATTTGCCTGCACTTCGCTGGACTTACTCGTAAGAAGCGCGCGACGCGGAAAAAAAAATCAAATCGCCGTGGCCCAGGTCGATCTCCATTGAGCTTTGGAAACAAACGAGTCAATTGGGGTCACATACTCGATTGCCTCGGCGATCTGGAGCGCCAAAAGCATAATTAGGCTGCGGCCTCCGAGCACTTGGAACGCGCCGTCGAGTAGGCTGAAGGATGTTATAGAGTATCACAAGACGCGGCGGATGTTTTTAAGGTAACTCCGATTCATTTCTGGGCTTAAAGAGACTGCCGCCAAGGAAAAGCTCGCAGGGAATGATAGAGGAAACTCATATAGAGCACGAAGCGCAGGCCGTTTAAGCCATCGATTCGAAGGTCGTGCCAAGCGAAAGTTTCAAAAAAAACGCGAACAACACAGGGGTCGGCGCCAGGACGTCTGCATCAAAAGAGTCTCGCCGCGGTTTGCAGGGGAAGGCGCCTTCCGCTCCAACCGACGGATGGGGCGCTTTTTCTTGAGGCCATAGGCAATTTCTGGCAAAATCAAGTTTTTGGGGTGGATGCGTCACTTAACTCGACGGCTGGCGGGCGGTCCAACTTCCTGACGACCCAGTGGGGACTAGTAGCCGCTGCCTCTGCTGAATGCGCCACGGAAGCCGGCGTCGCCTTGGAGGAGCTTTATCGCCTCTATTCCTATCCGGTTTACGTTTTCATCCGCCGACGCGGCCATGGCCGCCAAGACGCGCAGGACCTCACACAGGATTTCTTTGTCCACTTGCTGGAGAAAGGTACCTTGGGCCGGGCCGATCCGCTGCGCGGCCGGTTTCGCAACTTCCTGCTTGGGGCATTGGAACATTTCCTCGCGCATGCTATCGAACGCGCCAGCGACGGAGTCGCTCATATTCTCCGCTCGTTCTGCCCATGACTTAACCCGGGTCTTGGCCACCTGTCATTGGGTTCGTATTCATGCCTTCTCTTTGCAATTATCTTGGCTCAGTAGCCAGGCTTGGGCAACTTTCCAATTAGCCGAGTCGCCGCACTCAGGGCGGCCGCCTCGCTGCCTAACAGGTGGGGATACTGAGTTTGTGAGTGATCGCTCACCATCTTCGAACGGATTCAGCGAACTGCTTGAGAGTCGCAGCTAACCGAGCACTTATTGGTGGATTTGGGCGTTCCACTTTTATTCAAACTTCCAGCCAGTCGCGACGCACCGCTTGGTTGGCCGCGAGTTCGGTCGGTGTGCCCTCGAATACGATCCGTCCGTGGCCCATCACATAGACGCGGTGCGATATCCGCATAGCGATCGACAGCTTCTGTTCGACTAGCAGGATCGCGACGCCGCCCCGGGCAATGTTGGTGATCAGGTCGCTGACCTGCTGAACGATGACCGGTGCCAAGCCTTCGGTGGGCTCGTCGATCATAACCAGTTCGGGATCGCCCATGAGCGTGCGGCAAATCGTCAGCATTTGCTGCTCGCCGCTCGACAACACGCCAGCGGCGGTATCGGCACGCGCGGCGAGGTTTGGAAACATCCGCAGCATGTCCTCGAGTCGCCATTTCCCTGGACGTCTGGGATCCTTGATGCCGAGCATCAGGTTTTGCCGCACCGTCAGGCCCGGAAAGATATCCCGGTTTTCGGGAACATAACCAAGCCCCAATCGCGCGATCCGATAGCTCGGCAGTCCGGCAATATTAAAGCTCTTGAACTTTATTGAGCCATGCGGCGGAACCTCTCCCATGACGGCTTTGACCGTCGTGGAGCGTCCGACACCATTGCGCCCCAGCAGACTGACGACCTCACCAGTGCGGATACACATGTCGACGCCCTGCAGGATATGGCTCTTCCCATAGTAGGCATGCAGATCCTGGACCTCCAGCATCATGCTGCCTCCTCGCCGAGATAGGCTTCCTTGACCTTCGGATTGCCGCGGACCTCCTCGGGCGTTCCGGAAGCGATGATCTGGCCGTAAACCAGCACCGAAATACGATCGGCCAATCCGAAAACCACGCTCATATCGTGCTCGATGATCAGAAGCGTGCGGCCCTCGGTCAAACGCCGGATCAGCGCAACCGCGCGCTCGGTTTCAGCGCGGCTCATTCCCGCGGTCGGCTCGTCAAGTAAAATAACATCGGCACCGCCTGCAATCGTGATGCCGATCTCGAGTGTACGCTGCTCGGCGTAGGCGAGAAGCCCGGCGGGCACGTCGCGCCGGGAGACTAGGTTGATATCCTGAAGGATCTGCGCGGTGCGCTCGTGCACTTCAGTCAGGTTGTCGATGTTCTTCCAGAAAGCATAACGGTGGCCGGTCGCCCAAAGAAGTGCGCAGCGAATATTTTCCCATACGCTCATGTTTGGAAAGACGTTGCTGACCTGAAAGCTACGGGACAGACCGCGGCGATTGATCTGATAAGGCCGAAGACCAGAGACAATCTCGTCCTTCAAGAGAATCCTGCCGGCCGTCGGTTTCGTGTATCCACTGATCAGATTGAACAGGGTCGTTTTGCCCGCGCCATTCGGTCCAATCAAGGCGTGACGCTCGCACTTCACGACGGTCAAATTGACGTAGCGGATCACGGAAGTGTTGCCGAAGCTCTTCAGCACTCCGCGTAGCTCAATTGCGGACGACGTCATGTGTAGAAGCCTTTTTCGCGTGCGGCGATCAGTGCCTCGTCCCAAGCCTTTTCGACCCATCTCCAAGTCCGGTGCGCGACGACAAATCCGCCGATGACGAGTGCCGCCGCGAGAAGCCAGATCAACGGACTGGCGGCATTGAAATGCACACCAAAGGCCTTCGTATGTGGATCCTCGCCCGCATTGAGCATGTGTTGCGCGACGATCTCGATCGCCAGAATGAGCCCGGCGATCATCGTCAATGTCGGAACAAGCGCCACCAGATAGGCGCGTAACACCGTGAACAGGGTTCCGGCGCGAACCAGCGGGCGGTGTTTCATCAGAAGCCCGGTGATTCCTCCGGGGGTGAACATCACGACCGCGATGAAAAACAGGCCAAAATAAAGCTGCCAAACCGCGGTGACGTCGCTCAACGCTAGCAAAAGGTAGGTCACAAAAATCGCGCCAATGATAGGGCCGATGAAAAATCGGACTCCGCCGATATAGGCCGCCATCAAAACGACGCTAGATTGCATTGCGCCCAGATAGGCGGCATTCGCGATCTCGAAATTGATCGCGGTCAGCGCGCCCGCTATTCCGGCAAAGAAACCGGCAAAGCAAAAGGCCAGAAAGCGAATAACATGCGGATCATAGCCCACGAACTGCACGCGCTCGGGATTGTCGCGAACGGCGTTGCACATTCGGCCAAACGGCGTACGCGTCAGCGCATACATCGCAACCACCGCAAGGAACGTCCAGAATGCCACCAGGTAGTAGATCTGAATCTGTGGCCCGAAGTTCCAGTCGAACACAGGCAAGAGCTTGGTGCGGTTGGCGGAGATGCCTGCTTCGCCGCCGAAGAAGCTACGCAGGATGAGTGAGGAGGAGGCGACTAGTTCGCCGAGGCCAAGCGAAATCATGGCGAACGCTGTGCGGCTACGACGGGTTGGAACCCATCCAAAAATAGCGGCAAAGAACAAGCCGGTTAGTCCACCAATCAAAGGCACCAGCGGCAGAGGTACCGGGAGTTTCGAGCCGGCGATTAGGTTCATGCCGTGAATCGTTGCAAATCCGCCGAGGCCGTAATACACCGCATGGCCGAACGACAACATGCCCGTTTGGCCGAGTAGGATGTTGTAAGACAGTGAAAAGATGATCGATGTGCCGATCAGGCTGAGCGTCGTCAGCGATCCGCCTGAACTGAAAATATAGGGCAACGCCAGCAGCGCGAGCGCGGTTGCGATCCATGAACCGTAGAAGCGCCGCTTCTTCGAGCTGACCGAACGCGGGGCAGCGGCCACCTTGGAAAGTTCGCTCATGACTCGCGCGTCCCCAAAAGGCCCTTCGGCCGGAAGAGCAGGATCACAATCATCAATAAGTAGGGAATGATCGGCGCGATCTGGGCGATGGTTACGTTCCAGATGTCGGCGAGTAACGGCTGCGTGTTACCAGGCCCGAGGGGTCCGAAAATACTCGCGAGCGATCCGTTCATCGCCACGGCAAAGGTTTGAACCAATCCGATCAACAGCGATGCGATAAACGCCCCCCGGAGCGAGCCCAGACCACCGACCACGACGACCACAAACAGGATCGGCCCCAACAGCTCCGCCATGTCGGATTGCGTCTGCAGAGCAGGTCCGGCGATTACACCGGCGAGCGCGGCGAGCGCGGTGCCAATGGCGAAAACCATCATGAAGATGCGGTCGACATTGTGTCCGAGATGCCCGACCATGTGCGGATGCGTTAAAGCCGCCTGCACGATTAAGCCCACGCGTGTCTTCTTCAAAGCGATCAGCAGCGCCAGGAAGATGGCGACGGACACCAGCAGCATAAACATCTTAAAGGCGGGGTAATTAGTGGAGAAGATGGTGAAGGCAGGAAAGTCAAGTAGCGGCGGAACCCGATAGTCCACAGGGCTTTTGCCCCAGATAATCTCCACCACAACCTCGATTACATACGCAAGACCGAACGTGAAGAGCAGCTCGGCGACGTGGCCGTTCTTATGGACGTGGCGAAGGCCGTAGCGTTCCACCCCGGCCCCGATTAGCCCTGCCAGCAGGGGCGCGACCAGCAGCGCGGGCCAGAAACCGAACCATCGGCTGATCTGAAATCCGAAGAAGGCACCGAGCATGTAGAAGCTCGCATGCGCAAAGTTCAGCACTCCCAGCATGCTAAAGATGACGGTTAGGCCGCTCGCCATCAAAAACAGCAACAATCCGTACACCACGCCGTTGAGGGTAGATGTGACGATCAGTTCAAGCACGACACACCACCTCTGAAAGGTAAGAGCCGCATTCGCCCGGCAGGTGCCGGTGCAACCGATAGATTGCGCTATGACCCGAGCGCATTGAACAAGAATGGGTGCAGGTTACTTCTCTGAGAGAGGCGCACTATCAGTCGGCCGTCCCATCTTGCATGTGGTCGGCAGGACGGTCTGCGCAGTGTCGATCTTCTCGACCACCTTCCAGCCCCAACCGGTATTTTCCTCATCGAACGGCTCGCCGTTGGTCAATTCGCCGAACAACGCTATGTACATCGGCTGGAAGAACTGATGATCGTCCTTCCTCATGTAGCCCTTGCCGCCGCGGAAGACTTCAAATTCCATGCCTTCCAGGGCCAACGCGATCTTAACCGGTTCAAGTGACTTTGCCCTGTCCGCCGCTGCCGCAAGCATCCGCATTTCAGTGACTGCTGCCGCATTGGATGCTGGCGAGGCCACGGCGAAGCGGTATTTTGATCGAAACGCCTTTTCAAAAGCCTGAGACGGCGCATAGTCGATGTTCGGAGCACCTAAGGCGGAGACCTGGAAAACCTGATTGTTCAGGTTGCCCTGCTTGATAGCGGTCGGGCCACCCGCGCTACTTGCATAATAGGTATACCAGTTCACTCGTAACCCGGCGTCGACGGCAGCCTTCAGAAGCAGCGTGAAGTCCTGGCTCCAGTTGCCGGTTAGGACGCTGTCTGCGCCCGATGCCTTGATCTTGGCGATATAAGGCGCAAAGTCGGTGATTTTCTGGAGCGGGTGCAACTCATCGCCGACGATCTGGATGTCGGGACGCTTGGCGGTCAGCATGGCCCTCGCCTGCGAGCGGACGGATTGGCCGAATGAATAGTCCTGATTGATCAGGTAAAGCTTCTTGATCGACGGAATCCCCTTCATGTAGTTCGTGAGCGCCTCCATCTTGATATCGGAATTTGCTTCCCAGCGGAAATGCCAGAAGCAGCACTTGTCGTTCGTAAGCACTGGATCGTTCGCTGCATAATTCAGATAAAGGACTTCCTTACCGGGGTTGCGCTCGTTGTACTTGGTGACGAAAACCGTTAGCGCGCCGGCAACCGCCGAGCTTTGGCCCTGAGTCAAAATACGAATGCCGGCATCTATCGCCTTCTGCGCTTGGATCAGGGTCTCCTGCGGGTTTAACTTGTTGTCGAAAGGCACAATCTCGACCTGCTTACCGAGAACCCCGCCTTTGGCATTCAGTTCATTAGCCAGGAACTGAAAGAGCTTCAGGGCTCTTTCGCCCTGGTCGGCACCGCCACCCGACAACGGGTCGATCCAGCCAATTTTAAGGGTATCTTGGGCCATAGCCGTCGCGCCGAACATCCGCAGCGCGAAAAGCACAGCCGTCATAAGTTTACGCATACTTTTCCTCCTTTAGTTTCGCATGCGGGAGGACTTGCAAAGCAAAGGTGACTGCCAAACCCGTGACGGCAGGCAGTGACCGCGCTTTCATTGCTTCCTCCCGAAGTTTCAATTGGTCGTCGCCTAACGACCCTGCTTGGATTTCTCCGGCTCCAGGAAACGTCCGTGTCGCGACCGACCCAGGCGATATCGACGCCCAGTTGACGCAACTGCCTGGCAGAAATAGCCAGATCAGGCGGAATGGGCATATAGGTGGCCATGACATCGGCACCCGACTGTTTAACGGCGAATACGACTGGCGTGAAATCCTGGGAATAATTCGTATAGCCTTGGACCAACGCAGGCTCAACACCCATGCCTTTCAGGTCTTCAACCAAATTTTTCATGCCGCTGGTACCGAAGGCGTCGGTCGAGTGGACGATCGCCCACTTCTTCTTGCCGAGTGTTTTCACACCGTAGTCGGCGATTACCCGGGCCGAATAGATGTCGTTTGGCCGAAATCGGAATAACCATGGATTGCCCATGTGGGTAAGCTGCGGGTCGGTGCCACCAATCATCACTGGTTTACCGAGTCTCTGGATATCTGGCGCCATGGCGTGGATCTGGGTGCTGTAGATCGGTCCGATGAACGCGGGGATATCCTTGTCCCCAGCAAGCTTGCTGAACGCGAGCACAACTCCCGGATTGGTCGTCTGGTCATCTTCAATGACGAGCTCAATTGGTCTGCCGAGCACGCCACCCGTTTTGTTCACTTCTTCAGCAGCGAGCTTCGCGCCCTGAATTGTGTAGCGACCTCCTTCAGCAGCGGGTCCGGTGAGCGAAGCTACCACGCCAATTTTGAGGGGCTCCGCGCTGCGCGCCAAACAGGTGAGCACGACCATGAGGCCGGCCAAAACGACCCTGTGGTAAATCATCCGTTTTAACATGTTTAATTCTCGCTTAGGTAAAGAGGATTGGGGGAGTTGAGATTAGTTGCCGCTTAGAGTCTTGATCAAGCCGCTTCGTCCGCACGTCTTGTTCTCCCCAAAAATGCGCAGAAAGTTTCAAAGAAAAACGCGAGCAAGGACCTTCCACAGGATGGTCAGCGTAAGGGCCTCCGTCGTGTCACAGGGATCGGTGCCAACGTCCGCGTCAAAAGAGTCCCGCCACGTTTTGCAGGAGAAGTCGCCTTCTACTCCAACCGACGGACGGAGCGCTTTTTCTTGAGGCCCTAGGCAATTTCTGGCAAAATCAGGTTTTGGAGTGGATGCGTCACTTGACTCGACGGCTGGCGGGCGGTCCAACTTCCTGACGACCCAGTGGGGACTAGTAGCCGCTGCCTCTGCTGAATGCGCCACGGAAGCCCGCGCCGCTTTGGAGGAGCTTTATCGCCTTTATTCCTATCCGGTTTATGCTTTCATCCGCCGGCGCAGCTATAGCCGTCAGGACGCGCAGGACCTCACACAGGACTTCTTTGTCCACCTGCTGGAGAAAGGTACCTTGGGCCGGGCCGATCCGCTGCGCGGCCGGTTCCGCAACTTCCTGCTTGGGGCATTGGAACATTTCCTCGCGCATGCTGCTGCACGCGTCGGCGCCGGTAAACGCGGCGGCGGCTGCCAGTGGGTGTTTTTGGATGCTGATACTGCGGAGGATCGTTACCAGCTAGCGGCCCCTGAAGGATTGACAGCCGAGAAGCTCTTCGACGCGCGGTGGGCCGCGGCACTAGTCGAAGCAACGTTTGCGCGGCTGCGAGGCGAGCTGGAAGCTGAGGGCAAGGGACACCTTTTCGAATCGCTACAAGGCTTCTTGCTTGGCAGAGAAGAGGCTTCGTACCAGCAAGTCGCTAGTGCCCTGAGTTTAAGCCTCGGGGCGCTAAAAACGGCCATCCACCGGCTGCGTGGTCGCTATCGGGCGCTATTGCGCGAAGAAGTGGTGCGCACGGTCGCCTCGCCCACGGAGGTGGACGATGAACTTCGCTACCTTCTGGCCGCGCTGAGGAGCTAGGACTGCAACCGGGGTCGCAACTACAATGAACGCTTCAGCCGACGGACCCAACCTGACCTGCGGGAAGTGTGGGGCCGCACTTCAGCCCGTTGGAAAGTGCACAGACCAGTGTGTGGCTTGTTTACTGGAATTGGCATGGGACGAGGCAGAAGTTCCGGCTGCAAATGCGGAGCGCTTTGACCATTACCAAGTCGCTATCCACGCCGATGGAAGGCCTATGAAGCTGGGTCAGGGCGCGATGGGCGTCACCTTTAAGGCCTTCGACACTGTCTTGGGGAATGAAGTGGCCCTCAAGGTCATCGACGCTCGCATTGCGGCCCACTCCGAAGCCCGGGCCCGTTTCCTGCGCGAAGCACGCGCAGCCGCTAAGCTTCGGCACCCGAACGTCGCCTCCGTTTTTTACTACGGGACGCGGAAGAGTGATGGCCAATGCTTTTACGCGATGGAACTGGTCGAGGGCGAAACGCTGGAAGCACGCCTGCGACGGAGCGGACCACTGCCAGCGCTTCATGCCTTAGAAGTCATTGCGCAGGTCGCCGGAGCGCTGATTGCCCTAGAAGCGCACGGGTTAGTGCACCGCGACCTCAAACCGTCAAATCTGATGCTTCTCGAAGGGCCGGAGTCCATGATCAAAGTGATTGACTTCGGGTTGGCAAAGGCCGCGGCAACTGGTGGGAGCGAGAGTGACATTACTGATGGCGGGTTTGTCGGTACGCCCTCTTTTGCGAGCCCGGAGCAATTCACCAACACCGCGGTGGACGTTCGTTCAGATTTGTATTCGTTGGGTATCACTTTCTGGGAGCTGCTAGTCGGCCAGACACCATTCCGCGGCACGCCGGTTGAGGTGATGTATCAGCATCAGCACGCACCCTTACCGTTCGACCTGCTTGAAGCCGTTCCGCAGCCGATTATTGTGCTCTTGGAGGTCCTGCTCGAGAAGGACCCAGCACAGCGCTTTCAAACTCCGGCCGAACTTTTGAAGGCGATACCAATGATAAGGGACGCTCTCGAAGCGCGGCGTAGAATCACCCGTCTGAGCCTACAGAGGACGCCCTCTACCGCTTCGCGTGTCGGAGCTCGCAAGCCGCCAGGAAGGCCCGTACCGAAAAAGATTTCAGTAGCCAGATTGCCCGTTACTGGAAGTGATGTTTTTGGTCGAGATGAGGATATCGCTTTTCTTGATGACGCATGGGCGAACCAGCATTCGAATGTCGTGACAATCGTTGCCTGGGCTGGCGTCGGCAAGTCCACGCTGGTCAACCATTGGCTCCGAGGGATGGCTGCTGAAAATTATCGTTCTGCGGAGCTTGTCTTTGGCTGGTCCTTTTACAGACAGGGCACCACTGGGCAGACTTCGTCAGCGGATGAATTTCTTGATGCCGCTCTCTCTTGGTTTGGCGACCCAGATTCGCGGCTCGGAACGGCGTGGGAGAAGGGCGAAAGACTGGCCAAGCTCATCGCACATCGTCGGACCTTACTGGTTCTGGACGGTCTGGAGCCGCTGCAAAATCCCCCTGGTCCACAAGAAGGATGCCTGCGAGAGCCTTCCCTCCAAGCGCTTTTGCGCGAACTCGCTGCATTCAATAAGGGGCTTTGCGTGATTACCACGCGGACGCCGATCGCGGATATTGCAGATTACGAGCGCTCCTCAGCCCTTCGTCGTGACCTGGAACATCTATCCAGCGACGCCGGTGCGAAGCTGCTCCGAGCGCTGGGCGTCCAAGGAGGTGAGGCAGAACTGCGAAGTGCCAGCAACGAGTTCCGTGGCCATTGTCTGGCGCTAACGCTGCTGGGCAGCTATTTGACCGACGCCTGCCATGGAGACGTTCGCCGCCGCGAAGAAGTATCAGCCCGCCTTGCTCACGACCTACGACAGGGAGCGCATGCCCGAAAAGTCATGGAGTCATACGAGAGCTGGCTTGGAGAGGGTGCCGAACTGGCGATCCTCCGGATGTTAGGTCTGTTCGATCGGCCGGCGGACGAACAGACGTTTGGTGTTCTGCTGAAATCGCCTGCAATTGCTGGCCTTACAGAGTCATTAACTGATTTGCGCCCTATCGAGTGGCAAACGATTCTTGCCAAGTTAAGAAGGGCAAGACTCCTTGCCCGAGAAGATCCGCATGATCCTGGACAATTGGATACGCATCCTCTGGTTCGTGAGTATTTTGGCGAACAGCTCCGAACTCAACAAGCGGAGGCCTGGAAGGAATGTAATAGGCGGCTC
>Ga0213872_10001879_pt1 | contig 12971 bp, 17 predicted proteins | sample VelepicomBERX_R2_FD_160071 | JGI IMG/M metagenome (GOLD analysis project Ga0213872, IMG submission 160071) | Rhizosphere microbial communities from Vellozia epidendroides in rupestrian grasslands, the National Park of Serra do Cipo, Brazil - RX_R2 | ecosystem: Host-associated > Plants > Roots >...
AAGCCCACCAGTGTGATATTTCCATCGCGCCGCAAGAGCGATAGGTACGCATTGATGTCATGTTCTGCCGAAACCGCATCAAGGATAAAATCGAAACTCCCCTGATGCTGCACCATCTCATCGGCATTCTTCGAGACCACTACCTCATCCGCGCCCAGCCGCAGCGCATCGTGCCTCTTGTTCGGCGACGTCGTGAACACGACCGTATGTGCACCCAGCGCACGCGAAAACTTTACGCCCATGTGTCCAAGGCCGCCAAGCCCAACGACGCCCACCTTCTTGTCTTTGGTCACACCCCAGTGCTTCATAGGCGAATACGTCGTAATCCCCGCGCACAGTAGTGGAGCAGTACCCGCCAGATTGAGGTTCTTAGGTACCTTCAGCACAAAATGCTCTGTCACCACAATGCTGTCCGAATAGCCGCCGTACGTTATGCCTCCCGAGACCTTGTCCGGAAAGTTATATGTCAGCGTTGGGTTCGGGCAGAACTGTTCCAGTCCCGCCTTGCATTCAGGGCAGGTCCCATCCGTATCCACCAGGCACCCCACCGCACCCAGGTCGCCCACCTTTAGCTTCGTCACTGCCGAGCCCACCTTCGTAACACGCCCCACGATCTCATGCCCGGGCACGCAGGGGTACACCGTAGGCAATGCGTCTTTCCACTCATTCCGCACCTGATGCAGGTCCGAGTGACAAATCCCGCAAAACAAAATCTCAAGTTGCACATCCCTCTCTCCCGGCTCCCGCCGTTGAATGGAAGTAGCCGATAACGGAGAAGTCGAACTCGAAGCGGAATATGCCTTTGCCTTGTACATGAGAATAGCCTTTCTGTTTTCGGTGCTCTAGCCTGAATGAGCAGACACTGACTCGCACCATAGAGAGAACGCCGCACAGGAAGATCTGAAGGCTGTGACAAGCGCCCGACGTTCTTAGTCTAGGCTTAGAGTGCTCGTAAGACCATTCCAGAAAGATTGAATACTTTTCTCATAACTTTTTGCGTGGCGCCGCCGCTTCCTGTCGCGGGAGTGCGACCGAGGTATTCGTCTTGCGCGGCGGGAAGTGGGTAAACACGGGGTGGCACACGGATCAGCAATGAAACGGTTCTGGTTTGAGAACGATGGCCTAAGGCTCTCTTATATGGATTCGGAAGGCACACGGCCGGTACTCATCGCGATGCATGCTACTTGGATGGAAGGTGCGACTTTTGTGCCGCTGGCTGAAGGGCTTGGCGCGGAATGGCGAGGAGTGGTTGCACCGGATCAACGAGGACATGGCTTCTCCGATCATGCGAACGCTTATGGGCGAGAAGATTATCTCGCGGACCTGGATGTTCTGTTTGATCATCTACACGTTTCAGAAGCGGTGCTTTTTGGCAACTCGCTGGGAGGTGTGAACGCCTATCAATATGCTGCGCGGCGGCCGGAGCGAGTGAGTGCGCTCATTATTGAGGACATTGGAGTCGAGATTGGCGACGACGTGCCGCCATCGCTCAAGTGTCCGCGTTCCGCGGCTCGGTTCCACGAACAACACCTTACTGCTGTTCACTCTCGCGAAATCGGCAAAGACCGCCAGCCGACTCCGCCGGCAGTCTTTCGTCCATGCTTATGACTTTTCAATCATTTACAGAAGATCGCTAATGCGTCTTACTGCGTTAAGCAGGGCCTTGTGTGTTGGCATTCGCCTGTAAGTTATTGAAAACATGGAGCGGGAGACGGGGATCGAACCCGCGACGTCCAGCTTGGGAAGCTGGCATTCTACCGCTGAATTACTCCCGCATTCCTTTGGTTTTCAATAACTTCCGAGTGATCGGCTTTCATCCCGAACACCAATGAACACTATTCTATCAACAGCGCCTCAAGCTGGTTGACCAGTTCGAGCCTGAGTTCGACCGGCGATTGCGTATAGATATTTTGGTTGACATCAAGCGTGTGGCCCATTTGATCGGCAACCAATTTCGGATCGGCTTTCAAACGCTTCATTATAGATGCGTGCGTGCGCCTCATGACCTGGAAGTTGCACCAGCCGAGACCGACCATAAGCCGGTATCGTCGGTTCCGACCACCTTCGATCTAAACAGCACTTGTTTGGCTGCCCCATACAGCGGGACTAGCAATCCAGCGCATTGTGCCATCCAACCGCACATGGTCTTGCGAGAAATTTCGACGCCGTGCCGCTCGAATATCTTCTCCTGCCGGTGCAGCGGCAAGTGATCCGCCATTTTGCTCACGATCACCTGCGCCAACAGACTCGCTCCAGCTGTGTTTTTTTCGATAGGCTGCGGCGGCTTGCCCGCGGTGCGCACCGTGCATCCACAGGCGTACTTCAAACACGTGTCTTCAACCACTGTCAGCGACGCGGGAACATATTCGTAGCGCTCACTGGTTTCCTCGCCTATCAGGCGCAAGTTCTGTGCACAGCGGGCACAGTGCTTCTCCTCGTCTTTAAGATCATGTACGATCCGTTCACGCTTCAGATGCCGTGGCAGCGGCTGGCGCCCGCCTCGCTTCTGCTGCGAATCTGTGCTGGCTCCGGGCTGGCTGGGTTCGTCATCATCTGTATCCTTGCGCTCTTTCGTGTTGGCTGCTTCCCGTTCCGCTTGCCTGGCTTGCCACAATGATGCGAACAGCGCCAGTTGATCCTGCGAGAGTTGCTCGCTCTTCCGGTTGCGCTTGGCATCCAGCAGTTCGCGTAGCAGACTCTCGACCTTGCTGCGCTCAGTGAACTCCCGTTCCAGTTGCGCCATCAGATCCAGCACTATCTGCTGTAAGGTCTTGGGATCGTCAGGAAGATGCTTCGGATCAATAGCCACGAATAAGTAATCAGTGTACTCACTTACTTAGTCCATGCCAAGAACAGAAACGCTATCTTCTGTTTTTTCTTAAACGGGCCGCTGATACCGTTTGCGCCGCACTGCCTGCTTGAGGTCGATACCACTCAGTATCGCGCCCAATTCCTGTGCCGTAATCTCCCGCCGCCGCTCATCAGGGCTCTCGGCCACAGGTATCGCGTACGTCCCCTCCTCTAACCGCTTGCTCCATAGAGCAAAGCCGTCGCGATCCCAGTAGAGGACCTTTACGCGATCGCGCCGGCGGCTGGCGAAGACCACCAAATGCCCAGCATAGGCGTCCAGCTCCAAGTGATCCCGCACCAGCGCATGCAGGCTATCGAAGCTCTTCCGCATATCACACGGGCTCAGACACAGATACACGCGCACGCTGGCCGGCAGGTGAATCATCCGCGCAACACTTCCACCACCCTGCGTAGCAGCGCCAAGTCAGCAGCTCGCCCGATGCGTAGGCGCTCGCCCTTGCTGAATATCAACTCCAAACTGCCATCCCCAAACGGCTCCTGCTCTCCCGGCCTTGTCTCTACCAGCGCAAATCGCAGGGACGGCTCTTTCCGCAGCCGCTTCCGCCACACGTAAAACGATTGCTCTGTAATGCCATGCGTCTCGCAAAACTGCTTCACGGACAGCCCGCTGCGTTCCTGCTGCTCAACCTGCTCACGCCAAGAATCGATTCGCGATGCTGTCCTTTGCTCCGTAGTGGTCTCTTTCATCTCGACCACTATGCAGCCTCTCATCGGTATTCACAATAGGGGTTCATGAGCCGCTTACGATCACCAATTCCTGGCCCTGATTGATGCGCATTTTGCGCCATGCACCGGAGCGCGCTCCTGGTTCATAAACGCTGTCCCGGCGTTTCGCAACTAGTCCTTCGAGGCCTTGCTCCCGAACGGCTCTGGTCAAATCCGCCAGACTTCCATCCAGACCTGGCAAGTATCGAATGGGCTCTTGCAATTTAGGCAGAACACGCTCCAGTTGCTCTTGCCTCTGGTAAAGCGGCTCTTCCAGAGTGCTCTTGCCAGAGAGCATCAGCAGATCAAAGACGTAAAAGAACACTGGAGAAGAAGGAGAGCCCCCGTAGTTCTGTAACAAGTTGAAGGAAGGCTTACCTTCTGGATCGAGCGCGACAATTTCTCCGTCCACAACCGTCTCGTTCGGAAGGTCGCTAAGTACGCGTGCAATCTCGCGATAACGTCCGGAAAAGTCTTTGTTATTCCGCGACCGAAGAGATACCTTGCCATCGTCTTTGAACGCTATTCCTCTGTATCCGTCTAGCTTGAGCTGATATTGCCACCGGGCTGAGTCGTCGGGCAGATGATCGGTCCGCAAGAGCAGCATCGGTTCAACGAAAGACGCTTTACCAATCGGCCGCATACACCACTCTTTTCACTTTAAGGTCCAGCGAATATGCCCACGACCACTCAGGAATGGGCGGCATTCATCGCGCTCGTTCCCTATTTTTCTGCTTGCCACGCCGAATCCAAACTACAGGATCGATTGGTTGTGGTAGTTCTGCGCTGCGAGGAACCAATACTCTCGCGCGAGGCCTTATTGCTGCAGGCCGGCCTGAGTTTCTTTGCAAATGATCTCAATGTCGATCTTGCGTTGATGCAGTTTGTTCGCGAGGGATGGCTTGAGCCGATTCCGGATCGCCCGTTCACCTTTGCCTTGAATCTCTCGCACGCAAAACGAGCCAAGCGATGCGTACCATCTTGCTCAAGGCCCGCCGTCAACTCTGGCTGATGATGACCGGCGTTGCGAAGTGGGAACCATAGTTTCCCAAGCAATTCGCCGCCGCTTAATTCCACATTGTCGAGCGCGTAGTCGCGGGCTACGCCGCTTCGGCGATGCCGAAAGCAGCAACTGTTCTCGATGTCTCAGATATGCCCGACAACTCATTTCGCATAGGACAGCGAGTTGCCTTGTCCTACAATTACCTACAACCGAATCGCCACCTCGGCCAAATTGTTACGGTCTGGCCGAAATCCGTTCATATCCATATTGACGGCGAATGCAGCGCAGCATGCTTCTCTCTCGCTCAGAACGGTATCTGGCGCAGCGAGTTTGGCCGAAGCGTCTCGATCCAAGTTCTGCCGAGGTGATTGAATGAATCAACGATGGCGCGCCCGGCGCGATTTGTACCGCCCCGCCGACGAAGTAATTGATACGCGCGAGTACGAAATCACGGAGACACGATCCGATCAGATTGTGAAGGGTTCATCGCCACGCATCACTACTCTTTCTTAACACTGGCGATTGCGTGTCCGGAAATGCGCAAAACTGCCGTCGGCGAACGCCGTATTACCATGCTTCACCACTCCCACGATGTCTGAGATCCGGGAGGGCAGCATCAGGTAATTTAGACTACCCGCCGCCGCTGGCACGTGGGGGCCATTTGCCATATAACAAGAGTGCGCCCGATATCATCCGCGCCGGAGGCGTGCGGTTCGGTTTTGCATCATCCCGCGCCGAAGACGCGGTGGTGCACTTCGCCCCGGGGATCGGACCGCTAGTAGGCATCGATAAATTGTCGACAGGCATTGGTAAACGCTGGGCCGTCAGAACGAAGCCGCCCGCGCGGCGGACGCTACGCGTGCAGGCAAAGCGAGATTCTGGAAAGCCGCGAATACACGCGATTAAACGCGAATCACAGGTAGTGAACGATGCGCCGCCACTCGACTTTGGGGTGGCGGAAGTTAATTAGTAAAGCGAGCCTGAGGCCCGAGGCTTTCAAGTAATTGATGCATTGGGCTAAGTGCTCAGTGGTGAACCGATCCACACATTTGACTTCTATCAACAGCCGGTCTGCTACGACCAGATCGGCGGTGTACACGCCCACGTGCTTCCCCTTGTAAGTGACTGAGTACGGCGCCTGTGTGGCGGTCGGAACATTGCGAAGCTTGAGTTCTTCGAGCAATGCCCGCTCGTAGACTTTCTCGAGGAAGCCCGCTCCCAGAACATTGCTCACCTCGTAAGCTGCGCCGATGACGGTTTCCACGAGCGCTTCCAAGGCCGCCCGCTGTTCGCCTTCCGGTTCCTGCCGGTTCGCCTGCTTGGGCCATTGCGTCATTGGAAACCCAGGTGAGTGCCGTGCCGGCTTCCTTGCGCCGAATAGGCGTCCTCTTGATACGGTCGGGTCACAGAGAAAGGAGGTCCCTGTGACCCATCTACGAAAAATGATGCTGGAGGAGCTCCAGCGTCGGAATTACTCTCAGACTACCGTAACTTCGTACGTCAAAACTCTGCAGGACTTCGCCCGGCATTTCCACCGATCGCCAGATCAACTCGGGCCAGACGAGATTCGCGCCTACCAAGTTTATCTGCTGACGGAGAGAAAGCAGGGGGTTCGAACCGTCGGCAACCATACGGCAGCGCTGCGTTTCTTCTTCTGCAAAACGCTGAAGAGAAACTATCCAGTTGAGGAAGTGCCGTATCCGCGAGCGCCCCGCCGGCTGCCCATCATTCTCACTCAGGACGAAGCGGCCCGGCTTATCGATTCGGCCAGCAACTTGTTCCATCGCGCCATGCTCATGACGCTGTATTCGACTGGCATGCGCCGAGCTGAACTATGCCACCTCAAGGTAGAGGATATCGACAGCGAGCGCATGCTCGTCCACATTCGCCATGGCAAGAGGAACCGTGACCGCGATGTGCCGCTCAGCCCGAAGCTGCTGGAGACCTTGCGCGAGTATTGGCACTGGATGCGGCCCAAAACCTATCTGTTTCCTGGCACGGTGAACGGCTGGCGCGCAGACAAGCCAATTACACCGAAAGTACTCTGGACGGCCTGCCGCGAGGCAGCGCAACGCGCGGGTATCACCAAAGCCGTTCGGCCGCACTTGATACGACACTCCTTCGCGACTCACTTACTGGAAAATGGGGCCGACTTGCCCACGCTGCAGTTGCTGCTCGGTCACTCTGACCTGAAAGCCACTTCCATTTATCTTCATCTCTCCACGCGCCATCTGAAAGCGGCAGGCACGCCGCTGGACAAACTCGAACTGTCCAGTCCCCAAAAAGTGAAGCGATCACGCAAGCTGCACAAGAGATGAATCAGTCCACCTTTCGAGGTGGCCGATATCATTCGTGCGACGGGCGCAAGCTTTGTCGAGAAAAATCGATCCTGGTTGAGTTGGCAGCATCTCCGCGTGCTGCGGGCTATCGAACGCTGCCGTACGGCCGCGCTCGGCGGTCATCTGGATCGTTGTGCTCGCTGCGGCCATCAGGCCATCTCCTATAACTCGTGTCGCAACCGCCATTGCGCAAAGTGTCAGACCAATGCTCGCGACAAGTGGCTGGCAGCTCGTCAAAAAGAGCTACTGCCGGTGCGCTACGTGCACGTGGTCTTCACGCTGCCGCACCAGCTTTCCCATCTTGCTCTGTCCAATAAGGAACTTGTCTATAATCTTCTGTTCCGCGCTAGCTCCGCCACCTTACTTGAAATAGCTGCCGATCCCAAGCACCTTGGCGCCGAGATCGGTTTCATGAGTGTGTTTCACAGTTGGGGTCAGACTGTGCTGCACCATCCGCACATCCATTGTGTGATTCCGGCAGGTGGTCTCTCCCTCGATCATCAACGCTGGGTTCGCCCACGCTATCGGTTCTTCTGCCGGTGAAGGTGCTCAGCTGTATCTTTCGCGGGAAGTTCACTGCTGGGCTAAAGAAAGCGTTTCGAAAAAGAGAGCTGCGCTTCCCCGGTGCTCTTCAAGCGCTCGAACAGGAGGCGGCCTTCCGCTCCTTCCTTCGCTCCCTATTCCGCCAGGACTGGGTGGTGTATGCGAAACCACCTTTCGGTGGTCCGCAGCACGTGCTGCATTACCTGGCGCGTTACACGCATCGCGTAGCCATCTCCAATCACCGGCTGGTAAGTTTTGCTGACGGTAAGGTCACTTTCCGTTGGAAGGATTACGCGCATCACAACAAGCAGCGGCTCATGACGGTCACCGCTGACGAGTTCTTACGCCGGCTTCTCCTGCACGTGCTGCCGCATCGTTTTGTCCGCATTCGCTTCTTCGGATTTTTGGCAAACCGCCGTCGTAAATCACTACTCCCGCTGTGCCAGAAACTGCTGAGGATAATCGTGCAACCCAGCCACGCTGAGCCCCCTCAGACGGGCTCTTCCTCATCTCTATGGCGCTGCCCGCGCTGCGGTGGCCCCATGCTTCTCATCGAGAGTTTCACGGCTTTGCAGATCCACGCCGCATTTGCTGAAGCGAGCAATCAGCTTGACAGCTCCTAATGCTTGTAATGCTTATTCCTCTCTCTCGTGGCACACACACGCTCTGGCGCGTGAACTCGACGTGCGTTCGCACGCATCGATTCAACAGGAACCCACTTGGTTTAAGTCCATATACACTCGTGCTCTCCGCAGTCGCTCTCCACGATCCACCCTCCTTCGGATCACATTCCCGCTTTTTCACCCCACGATCACTCGTTCCCGCAACTCCGGAGCCCGATTCAAATCCCATAGCCGCTAATTGCCAAAGTTGACCGCGTCCGCCGCAACCGCCGGCGCCTTCCTTCAAACGGCTCTATCCGAAGTGATCCGGCGACGAACTACCCCACTGCTCCTGAACATCCTCCGCCGGATCACTCCAGATAGAGTCTTAGCGTATTTCGCGAGTGATCGCGCAGAAGGGCCTTCCGGCCCGCGAGAAACGTTCCATTTACCTGGCGGCACTTATTAGTCGTCGCTCGTCTGCCTACCCGGCAGGAGCGCCAGCTCGCGCAGGGGTGCGGACTTTGCGATATGAACGCGAGACTATTCCGTTTTCGGGAAATAGATTTCTGCTTTATCCGGCTAGTCTGAGGCGCGGGTTAAAGTTAGACTTCTTGTGAGACGCAAGTCTGGCCGCCGGGAAAAGTCGCCATCGCAAATCGATTCTCTCTCCGGGAAAAACGCGATGATCTCTACTACCGGATGGAGAAAGCAATATGCGTGAACACTCAGTATCTGCTGGCCACTCAAGGCGGGACGTTTTGCAATTTGCCGCTGCATCTGCCGTTGGGCTTGCGCTGCCTGGTGGCCTATATGCTGCCTCTGGGCCGCTCCGCTCAGCGGGAGTGCTCACGTTTGGCCCCGACAATGTTTTGTTTGTTGGCGACATCACCGGTGCCAAAATCCATGCGTTTGCGCTTCGCGACAAGGACCTGACTTCACAGACGGATGTTGTATCCGGCAACTTTCACAACTTCGAAGGCCGGGACCACGTGGTCGGTCTGGATCAGAAGCTGGCGGCGCTCATCGGGACAACGACGGACAAAATCGTTATTAACGACATGGCTGTTCATCAGCCCACAGAGCAGATTTTCTTGTCCGTTGAACGCGGCCGGAGTACAGATGCCATTCCGTTAATCGTGAAGGTGAACCACGGTCGACTGGAAATTCTGGATCTGGACAGCGTTCCACATTCCCAGGTTGCTGTCCCGGACGAACCCGACTCCAAAGCCATGCTGGAGTTTGACCCCCAGCAGATGTATGCGATTACGGATATTGAATACTACAAAGGCGAGGTGTTTATCTCGGGGATTACGAATCAACGGTTTGCATCTACTTTGCATCGAATCCCTTACCCGTTCAACTCGAAAATGGCGACATGCACCGTGGAATCTGGCATCCGGTGCACGGTGAATTTGAGACGCGCGCACCGATCATTCGCCATGTGGTCCGCGAACTGAATGGCACGCCGTATCTGTTCGGGGTTTATGGGTGCACCCCTCTTGTGCGCTTTCCCTTATCGGCGTTGAAAGACGGTGCTCACGTTCACGGCGACGTGATTGGAGAACTGGGTTACGGCGCCAACCCGATTGACATGCTTACCTTCACCAGCCCGGCTGATTCCAAGGACTATTTGTTAGTCACCATTGACACGAGGAGCGCCGCGCAAATCGCAGTCTCCGAACTGGGGTCCGCGCCGGCTCAGGCGACTGGAGGCCCAATTGATTTCGGACCGGGCGGCCTCGGTCGGACACAACGGGCGTTGCCAATCAAAGCCGAACATCTAGCGATACTGAACTCCAAATGGGCAGTGGTAGTCTGGCGACACCCGAGGACAACCTGGCGCCTGGACCTCAGTACGCTGGCGTTGCCCTACTTCTTCGAACGCAGAGACGGCATGTCGGAAATGAACTGGCCAAATGGCCCCGACCCGTTCCAGTACCGTCAGCACCGAAACGAACTGAGTAATCAGTAACCAGTAACGATTCTGACATCAGCCACTTCTTTAGTTTTCGACGCGTTCGCTCGCGAGGAAAAGGTTTCGTGCGTGCCCCGTTCATCTGCCAACCAACGCTACGAGTTAACTCTGGCGTTTCCCAAAGTGGCCCCAGCAGCGTGAGCGCTTACCGCCTCGGTCACGACTTAGTGACTATCCTTGCAAGTTCGTCGCGACTGAGTGATCTGCTGAAGTCTGTCCTTCGAGTGATCGTTGCAGAAGTGGCTTCGCCGGAAGGCGATGATCTTCCGGATGTGTCTGGTCGCTACATTCTTTACAGCGATGAGATACGGTTTATCCCGACCTTTCCCTTTGAACGGGATGTGAAATATCGCGCCATCTTCGACGCGCGGCCCGCCGGTTTTCTACTTACTGAAAAGCCAGTAGTGCTTGAGTTCCTGACTCCTGCGGACCAAAAAGCTGCCGAGCTTACGGAGGTCACGCGGATCCTTCCTTCGTGCGATTTGCTGCCTGAAAATCTGCTTCGATTCTATGTTTGCTTCTCGAACTCAATGCAACGGGGCCGGGCGGTGGACGAGATCTCGCTGCTCGATTCCGAGGGACAGCCCGTAGTGGACGCCCTCTATCGGCCTCCTGTTGAACTTTGGGATAGGAGTATGCGACGGCTCACGGTCCTGTTGGACCCCGGGCGGCTCAAACGCTGGGTCGGGCCGAACGTTGCATTGGGTCCGCCACTGAAGGCAGGTCAGATGTACACCCTTGAAATTGGTCCGGGGATGATGGATCTGAATAGCCGTCCGTTACTCCAGCGTTTCCGCAAGCGTTTTTTTGCGGGCGATTCCGTGCGGGGACACGTCTCGGTCGAGTCCTGGGAACTTCGGCCTCCAGTTATGGGCAGCCGCGAGCCTTTGGTACTCCTGTTCCGGAGTCCGCTGGATTGGGCATTGCTTCAGCACACGATTGCGGTCCGATCGCCGGAGGGCTCCCTGATGACCGGAGAAGTGGTGGTTGGTAAATGTGAAACGAGGTGGAGCTTCACTCCCGCTTCATCGTGGATCGAAGGGAAATATCGCCTGGACGTCGGATCTGGTCTGGAAGATGTCTGCGGGAACAGCACTACAGGGGCATTCGATCGGCCCATTCGAGAAGTCCTCAATCCAGAACCTCCGGCAAATGCAGCAGCATTGTTTTTTCGACTGAAGTGATGGAACGCGGTTCCAGTCTTCAGATCTCTACTTCGCCCCCATGAGGGTCGCTCTGGAACATCCACGAGCCGCCGGAGCGGAAACTTGCTGCTGTGGCGAAAGTATCCTCCATGAACTGCATGTACGTTACTTTCCCGTTTAGCACTTTGCAAAAGATCGCAAATGGGCTGGTGACCGTTTTACGGAGCTTTGTCGACGTGTAGGTGAACCTGCCAAAAACAGCCACGTTCCCGTCTTCGCCAACTATTGCTTCCGGGACAAAAGAGTCGATACGCCAGTACTCGGAAACATCATGAAAAGTTTGGCTGATCGCGTCCCTGCCTTTTCCGGTCCCACACCACGGCATGATCCTGCGCAGGTCAGGGTTACTGTAGTTCAGTGAGACGTACGTGACATCTGGCATACAGAGGTCGCGCACGGTCTCGGGATTTCTAATATCGTTCAAAAGAGCTTGAACAGTCTCCTTCGGTTTCATAGCTTCTTCTCCTTGTGAACTCTCATCATTTTTTGCCGGTGACGGGGCCTTGCCGAGCGGTGACGCATGTGAGATGGCCCGGCCCGGGCGAGGGGCAAAACCGATCGCATTTACGAACAGCTCAAGGGATCGAAACAAAGGGCCTGGCGGAGCGCCGTCCAGGACACGAGAGGTGAGGCCGCTTAATAGAGTAAGGCAGAGATTGGCGACCAGCTCGCAATTGGTATCTTGCGGAAGTTCTCCTTCATGCACCGAGCGCACCAGCCGTAAGCGTATTTGCTTCGAAAGTGATCGACGCCTCTCTATCAAAAACTCCTGCAGGCTCGCATCTTCCTGAGGAATGACAAAAGCGTTGAATGCAAAGAGGCAGCCGCAATATCTGGGCCAATGCCGACGTAACCGTACATTCTCCTCAAGCATTGACAGAATCGCTTCTCTGCCGGTCGGCGAAACGCGCAGAGGCTCCTGAGCCAAAGACGCCTCTGTGTCTGCGCAAAACTGGATCGCGGAGCGAAGAATCTCGTCCCTGGTACCGAACGTCTTATGGAGCGTGCCAGAGTCAACGCCCGCTGCGCTCGTCAGATCCGCAATCGACGCCCGGGCGAAACCCTTCACTGACAAAACCTCCATGACTTTTCGCAGAACAACCGAACCATTCACGGCGTCACCGCCCTGCCGCGGCCGTGTTTCGGTTTTGTTTGCCATGAATGCCAGCACTCCGCCGACCCAATCTATAAGCCGGGCGGCGAAGCTAATCGCATTCAATTTATTCGAGACACGTACTGACGACTAGCCGGGAATATCGAGAATCAGAGTTGCATACCTGGAACAATAGACCGATATGTCCGGGAGACTGGGCGCCTAAGCAGCGGGATTGTTCCGCATTTGGAAAAGCCTTTTCCAGTCCGGGCGGCTAGTTTGAAGCGTTCGTTAAACCTATATTGAAGTCTGACGAAGCGAGGAGGAGATCCATGAGCTCTGCTATCGAGGCGATCACCGCGCTGCTTGCAAAATACAACGAAGCGCTGAATGCATCCAGCACCGAGGCCGTAATGCCGCTCTATGCGGAGGACGGTGTGTTCATGCCTCCATACAACCGGTCGGCAGTCGGTGCGGCCGCTGTGAGAGAGGCATATGACGCAGTTTTCAAAGCGATCACGCTGAATGTCAAATTCACGATCGCCGAAATCGTCGAGTCTGGCCCGGGCTGGGCGTTCGCTCGCACGAACTCGGCTGGCACGACCACCGACCACGCATCGGGAAACAAGAGC